>Ga0105047_10003298_pt1 | contig 28445 bp, 27 predicted proteins | sample MAT04_FD_78384 | JGI IMG/M metagenome (GOLD analysis project Ga0105047, IMG submission 78384) | Freshwater microbial communities from Lake Fryxell liftoff mats and glacier meltwater in Antarctica - MAT-04 (megahit assembly) | ecosystem: Environmental > Aquatic > Freshwater > Ice > Liftoff... | reverse complement strand
ATCGTCATGGACCAGTCGACCGATCTGGTCCGCGCCATTGCCCGCATCAGCTATTTCTACAAGCATGAGAGCTGCGGCCAGTGCACCCCGTGTCGCGAGGGCACGGGCTGGATGTGGCGGGTGCTGGAGCGGATGGCCGTCGGCGAGGCTGATCCGTCTGAGATCGATCTGCTGCTGGAGGTCTCGACCCAGATCGAGGGCCACACGATCTGCGCCCTCGGCGACGCTGCAGCCTGGCCGGTGCAGGGCCTGATCCGTCATTTCCGCCACGAGATCGAGGAGCGCATCTCCTCCTACCGCAGCCGCCGCGCGAACTTCGCCGGCCATGCGATCGCGGCGGAGTAGGGATGAAGCTGCTCCGCTCCACGTCCGTCACCCTCGGGCTTGACCCGAGGGCCACAGGCACCGCCGCTCAGACGAGCGAGGCGATCACCGGACGTGCGGCTGCACGTCCGGTCCTCGGGTCAAGCCCGAGGATGACGGCGGTTGGGGTGATGGCGGCAATGTCGCTGGCGGCTTGTGGACCGGTAGCGGAGAAGACCGCGCCCAAGCCAGCCGAGACGGTCTCTGCCGTGAACCCCGCCTCGGACGCCGGGGCCAGCGTGCCGGTCGTCATGACCCCCGCCAACCTGCGCCGCGTCTGCCGCGCCGGCCTCGCCGCGATCCATGGGCAGGGCGTAGCGGATATCCAGATCGACGGGCTGGAAGGCCCTGTCGTCAACGCCTCGTGGCGCGCGCCGGTCGACGGCGGACGCCGCATGGCCCAGTGCCGGATCGACGGTGACCTGATCACCTGGAAGCCGGTCGGCGTGACCATTCCCGAACAGGACCGCTGGATGAATCAAGCCGGCGATCCGGTGACGCGGTTCGTTCTGGACGGGGAGCGGGTGGAGATCACCCAGACCTTGCCGGACGGCGCGGTGGACCAGATCGCGCTGGTGGTTTCTGACGATCAACGGGGGAACTGACATGCGCGGCAAGGTTCTGAGTTATGACGACTCAATCGGATCCGGCCTTATCAGCGGCGACGACGGCGTGCGCTACGCCTTCACGCGCGGCGGCCTGATGGGTGGCGCGCGAGAGGCCTTTCCGGGATCGCAGGTCGACTTCGAGGTCGCGGACGGGGTGGCCATCAATATCTACATCACCGCTGGTGCGCCCATCAGCCTCTCAGGTGACAAGAACAAGATTGTCGCGGCCCTGCTGGCCTTCTTCCTCGGCGGAATCGGCATCCATAAGTTCTATCTCGGCAAGACCACCGCCGGCGTCATCATGCTCCTGTGCGGAACCGTTGGATGGATCACCTTCGGGATATTGCCGGGGATTATCTTCATTATCGCCTTCATCGAATTCATCATCTACCTGGTCAAACCGGACGCCGAATTCCACCGCGACTATGTCGTGGGGAACAAGTCCTGGTTCTGATCCGGTCCGCTTAGAGAAACGCAGCGAATGCCCATCGCGAAAGTCAACGGCGTAGAGGTCGAGTTCGAGCCCGGGATGACCGTGCTCCAGGTCGCCGAGCGCGCCGGACAGGAGATTCCGCGCTTCTGCTATCACGAGCGGCTGTCGATCGCCGGCAACTGCCGCATGTGCCTGGTCGAGGTGAAGCCCGGACCGCCCAAGCCGCAGGCGTCGTGCGCCCTTCCGGCAGCCGAGGGCCAGGAAATTTTCACCGACACGCCGATGGTCAAGAAGGCGCGCGAAGGGGTGATGGAGTTCCTGCTCATCAATCACCCGCTGGACTGCCCGATCTGCGACCAGGGCGGGGAGTGCGACCTGCAGGATCAGGCCATGGGCTATGGCCGCGACGGGTCCCGCTATTCGGAGAACAAGCGCGCGGTCGAAGAGAAGAACATGGGTCCGACCATCAAGACCTTCATGACGCGGTGCATACAGTGCACGCGCTGCGTGCGTTTTGTGACGGAGGTGGCGGGGGTGCCGGACATCGGCATGATCTCGCGCGGCGAGGACGCGGAGATCACCACCTATCTCGAGAAGGCGGTCGACAGCGAACTGTCGGGCAACGTCAACGACCTGTGCCCGGTCGGGGCGCTGACGCACCGGCCGTGGCAGTTCCACTATCGCCCGTGGGAGCTGAAGAAGACCGAGACCATCGACGTCATGGACGCCTTGGGCTCCAACATCCGTGCCGACGCCAAGGGGGCCGAGGTGATGCGCATCCTGCCGCGCGTCAACGAGGGCATCAACGAGGAGTGGCTGTCGGACGTCAGCCGCTACGCCGTCGACGGTCTGCAAAGCCGACGCCTGGACCAGCCCTGGGTGCGCGAGAACGGCAAGCTGCGCGCTGCCTCGTGGGACGAGGCGCTGGGCGTCGTGGCGGCGAAGCTTAACGCTGCACCGGCGAACCGCATCGGTGCCATCGCCGGCGACCTGCAGGACGCGGAATCAATGAAGGCGACGCTGGACCTGTTCCGCGCGCTGGGATCGAACAACACCGACTGCCGTCAGGACGGGTCGGCGCTGGGATACGGACCACGCGAGAGTTGGCTGTTCAATTCTGGCATCGCCGGGATTGAGTCCGCCGACGCCGTGCTGATCGTCGGCGCCAATCCGCGCGTCGAGGCCCCGTTGCTCAACACCCGCCTTCGCAAGGCGTGGCTGGCCGGCAAGACCGAGATCGGACTGATCGGTGAGCAGGCCGATCTGACATACAATTACAGCTGGTTGGGTGCGGGTTCAAAGACGCTGGCCAAGCTGCCCAAGGCGGCGATGGACGTCCTGACCAAGGCCGAACGTCCCGCGATCATCATCGGTGGCGGGGCACTGTCGGGCGAAAACGGTCCGGCCGTGCTGAACGCACTGGGTGCACTGGCGAACAAGATCGGCGTGATCGCGGAAGGCTGGAACGGGTTCAATGTCCTTCATTCCGCCGCCAGCCGGGTGGCTGGCCTCGACATGGGTTTCGTGCCTGGCGAGGGCGGGCTGTCAGCGATGGAGATGACCGCCAAGAGCGCGCTGGACGTGCTGTTCCTGCTGGGCGCTGACGAGATCGACCTGTCGAAGTCCAAGGCATTCCGAGTCTATCTGGGCAGCCACGGCGATCGCGGCGCGCATGGCGCGGACGTGATCCTGCCGGGTGCCGCCTATACCGAGAAGTCGGGCCTGTACGTCAATACCGAAGGCCGGGCGCAGATGGCCGAACGCGTCGTGTTCCCCAAGGGGCTGGCGAAAGAGGACTGGGCCATCCTTCGCGCCCTGTCGGCCATGGTCGGCCAGACCCTGCCATACGACACGCTGGATGCCCTGCGCACCAAGCTGATGGCGGACCATCCGACGTTCGGCCGTATCGATTACCGGCCGACGTCCGCGGCGTTCGACCTTGGCGCACTGGGCAAGAAGGGCGACCTCGGCGACGTTGTCTTCACCTCGGCGGTGCGGGACCCGTATCTGAACAACCCGATCACGCGCGCCAGCGTGACCATGGCCGAGCTGTCCGCCCTGCGGATCGTCCCGGTCGCGATGGCGGCGGAGTAGGGCCCGATGGAATTCTGGACCACCCCGCTCGGCTGGACCCTCGCCACCGCCGGCGGAATCCTGATCGTCACCGTCGGTATCCTGATCTCGCTGGCCTTCCTGCTGCTGATGGACCGCAAGGTCTGGGCCGGAGTGCAGATGCGTAAAGGGCCCAACGTCGTCGGCCCCTTCGGCCTGCTGCAGTCGTTCGCCGACTTCTTCAAATTCGTGCTCAAGGAAATCATCGTCCCGGCGGGGGCCGACAAGGTCGTGTTCCTGCTGGCACCGCTGCTGACCTTCATCCTGGCCTTCATCGCCTGGGCGGCCATTCCGTTCGCACCGGGCTGGGTCATCTCGGACCTGAACGTCGGCATCCTCTACATCTTCGCCATCTCGAGCCTGGGCGTGTACGGCATCATCATGGGCGGCTGGGCTTCGAACTCGAAGTATCCGTTCCTCGGCTCGCTGCGGTCCGCGGCGCAGATGGTCTCCTATGAGGTCTCCATCGGTCTGGTGATCATCAACGTCATTCTGCTGGCCGGGACGATGAACCTGTCGTCGATCGTGACGCAGCAGCAGGGTATGTTCTGGAACTGGTTCGCCTTCGGCGGCGGTGCAGGGACCTGGCCGACCATCGTCGTGATGATCCCGATGACGGTGATCTTTTTCGTCTCGGCTTTGGCCGAGACCAACCGCCCGCCGTTTGACCTGCCGGAGGCTGAGTCGGAACTGGTGGCCGGTTATCAGGTCGAATATTCCTCGACCCCCTACCTGCTGTTCATGATCGGCGAATACGCCAACATCGTCTTCATGTGCGCCATGATCAGCCTGCTGTTCTTCGGCGGCTGGAACCCGGGCGTGCCGCAGGACTGGCTGGACGCCCTGCCGGGCTGGCTGGAGCAGGCGATCTATCTGGTCACCTTCCTGGGCAAGATCGTCATCGCCTTCTTCTTCATCGCTCTGGTGAAGGCCTTCGTGCCCCGCTACCGCTATGACCAGTTGATGCGGCTGGGCTGGAAGATTTTCCTGCCGACCTCGCTGGTCTGTGTCGTCGTTGTATCGGGCTGGCGCGTCCTGTCGCGGCTCTACGGGTGGGACACATGAGCCGGGTCCTGATCCTCGTGCTGCTGGCGTCGATGACCGGAGCCTGCACCATCCCGACCTACGACGCCGATCCCGTGTCGGTCTATCAGTGGGAGCGGCGCCAGGAGGGCATCCAGCGCCAGCAGGCCGAGCGCGAACGCCTGTGCCGCATCACCAAGGAAAATGATCCGCGCAAGGAACAGCTTTGCCGCGGCGTTTCCGGAGCCAGACCGTAATGTTCAACCGTCTTGTCCAGGCCGCGAAGGGCGCGTTGCTGATCGACGCCATCGGTGCGATCGGCCTGTCGTTCAAATATATGGCCCGCCCCAAGGCCACGGTGAACTATCCGTTCGAGCGCAATCCGCAGTCGCCGCGCTTCCGGGGCGAGCATGCCCTGCGCCGCTATGCCAACGGCGAGGAACGATGTATCGCCTGCAAACTGTGCGAGGCCATCTGCCCGGCCCAGGCCATCACCATCGAGTCCGAACCCCGCGCCGACGGCAGCCGCCGCACGACCCGCTACGACATCGACATGGTCAAATGCATCTATTGCGGTCTTTGCGAGGAGGCCTGCCCGGTGGACGCCATCGTTGAAGGGCCGAACTCGGAGTTCACGACCGAGACCCGCGAAGAACTGCTGTACGACAAGGACCGGCTGCTGGCGAACGGCGACCGCTGGGAACGGCTGATCGCGAAGAATCTGGAACTCGACGCGCCTTACCGTTAAGGCGCAGACCCTCACCGGGCTGTGATTCCTGCCGGGATCGCCGCCCACAGTCCGAAAGGGGCGAAGGCCTCCGATGTTGCAAGGCATTGCCTTTTATCTGCTGGCCGCCGTGGCCGTGCTGGGCGGCCTGATGGTCGTGACGGCGAGGAACCCCGTGCACAGCGTGCTGTGGCTGATCCTGGCGTTCTTTTCGTCGGCGGGGCTGTTCGTCCTGCTGGGGGCCGAATTCCTGGCCATGCTGCTGGTCGTGGTCTACGTCGGCGCGGTGGCGGTGCTGTTCCTGTTCGTCGTCATGATGCTGGACGTGGACTTTGTGAAACTGCGCGAGGGCTATGCGCGCTACCTGCCGCTGGCGATGATCGTGGCGGGGATCCTGCTGGCCGAGATGATCATGATCTCGCTGGCTGTGGTCAACGGCGGCGTGGCGGCCGACACGATCGGGCCGGTCGCCGCGACGGCCGAGATGTCCAATGTCGAGGCCATCGGTCGTGTTCTGTACACGGACTATGTCTACGTCTTCCAGGCGGCGGGCATCGTGCTGCTGATCGCCATGATCGGGGCCATCGTCCTGACCCTGCGGCACAAGCCCAACGTCAAACGCCAGAACGTCGCCCGTCAGGTCGGTCGCGACGCGAAGACGGCGATGGAAGTGAAGTCGGTCACGACCGGCGCGGGCCTCGACCCCGAGGATCTGGTCTGATGGCGGTGACCCTGGAGCACTATCTGACGGTCGCCGCCATGCTGTTCACCATCGGCGTCTTCGGCATCTTCGTAAACCGCAAGAACGTCATCATCATCCTGATGTCGATCGAGCTGATCCTGTTGGCCGTGAACATCAATTTCGTCGCTTTCTCGGCTTACCTGAACGACGTGCAGGGGCAGATCATGGCCATGTTCGTCCTGACCGTGGCCGCCGCCGAGGCCGCCGTGGGTCTGGCCATCCTGGTGACCTTCTTCCGCAACCGCGGCGACATCGCGGTTGATGACGCCTCGGTGATGAAGGGCTGACCGTGAGTATCGAGACCCTCGTAACCCTCGGGGTCTTCGCCCCCCTGCTCGGCGCGGTCATTGTCGGCCTGTCGGGCCGCCGGCTTGGCGACCTGATTTCAAAGTCCATCACCACGGGCCTGCTGTTCTTCTCGTGTGCCGTCGCCTGGACGGTGTTCAGCCAGTGGACCTGGGGCGGGCTCGAGGCCTTCACGGTCGAGCTGTTTCCCTTCATCAACGTGGGCGATTTCCAGTCGGTCTGGTCGATCCGCGTCGACGCCCTGTCGGCGACCATGTTGGTGGTGGTGACGACGGTGTCATCGCTGGTTCACCTTTACAGCTGGGGCTATATGGCCGAGGACCCCGACAAGCCGCGGTTCTTCGCCTATCTGTCGCTGTTCACCTTCGCCATGCTGGCGCTGGTCACGGCCGCCGACTTCATGCAGCTGTTCTTCGGCTGGGAAGGGGTGGGGCTGGCCTCCTATCTGCTGATCGGCTTCTGGTACAAGAAGCCGACCGCCAGCGCCGCCGCCATCAAGGCCTTCGTGGTCAATCGCGTCGGTGATTTTGGCTTCGCCCTGGGCATCTTCACCGTCTTCTGGATATTCGGCACGATCCAGTTCGCCGAGCTGTTCCCGATGATCGCCTCGAAGGCGGGCACGGGCTGGGAATTTCTGGGGCACACTTGGTCCGCGATCGATCTGGCCGCCTTCCTGCTGTTCGTCGGTGCCATGGGCAAGTCCGCCCAGTTCTTCCTGCACACCTGGCTGCCGGACGCGATGGAAGGCCCGACGCCGGTGTCGGCCCTGATCCACGCCGCGACCATGGTCACCGCCGGCGTCTACATGGTCTGCCTGCTGAGCCCTGTCTTCGAATATGCGCCGGTCGCCTCGGCGATCGTGGCCTTGGTCGGAGCGGTCACGGCGCTGTTCGCAGCCACGGTCGGACTGGCCCAGAACGACATCAAGCGGGTCATCGCCTATTCGACCTGTTCGCAGCTGGGATACATGTTCTTCGCAGCGGGCGTCGGTGCCTATCAGGCCGCCATGTTCCACCTGTTCACCCACGCCTTCTTCAAGGCCCTGCTGTTCCTTGGGGCCGGCTCGGTGATCCATGGGATGCATCACGAGCAGGACATGCGGAAGATGGGCGGGCTGTGGAAGCTCTTGCCCGTCACCTATGCGGTGATGACGATCGGCACCATCGCCATCACCGGACTGGGCATCCCCGGCGTCGGCGGTTTCGCGGGCTTCTACTCGAAAGATTCGATCATCGAGAGCGCCTTCGCCTCGTTTACCGAAGGCCACAGTGCAATGGGACTGTTCGCCTTCATGGTCGGCATCTTGGCCGCCGGTCTGACCGCCTACTATTCGTGGCGGCTGGTGTTCATGACCTTCCACAACAAGCCGGTGTGGAAGGACGCGCATCAGGATGATCACGCTCAGGACGACCACGCCTCGCACATCCGGTTGGAGACGCACTCCGAGCCGATCGTCGACACCCATGACGGCGACGGGCATGTCCACGATGACCACGCGCACCACGGCCCGCTCAAGCCGCACGAGAGCCCGTGGGTAATGCTGGTTCCCCTGATCCTGCTGTCGGTCGGAGCCGTCGCGGCGGGCGTGGCCTTCGCGCCGTACTTCATCGGCGATTTCGAGCATGAATTCTGGCGCGGCGCGATCTTCACCAGCCCGGACAACCACGTCCTGCACGAGAGCCACTATGTTCCGACCTGGGTGAAGTGGTCGCCGCTGATCCTGACGCTGATCGGCACCTTCGCGGCCTTCTGGCTCTATGTCCTCAAGGAAGGCATGGCGCGTCGGATGGCCGAGCGGGGCGGGCTGGTCCACGGCTTCCTGTACAAGAAATGGTATTTTGATGAGCTGTATGACGCCGTGTTCGTGAAGGGTGCCAGGGCCGCCGGTGACCTGTTCTGGAAGATCGGCGACGTGAAGATCATCGATGGCGGCGGTCCGAACGGCATGGCCTGGGTGTCGCGCATGTTTGCTGGCGGTCTGGCCCGGTTCCAGTCCGGCTACGTCTATTTCTACGCCTTCGTGATGTTGCTCGGCCTGGCTGGATTCCTCGCCTTCACGATCATCGCGTGGGGAGGCTGATCTTGCCCCAGATCCCCTACATCCTGAGCGTCGTCACCTTCCTGCCGCTGGTCGGCGCGGGACTGATCCTGCTGGCCCGCCTGCTCAACAAGGGTGGGGCTGATGCCTCGGCGCGCTGGATCGCTCTGCTGACCACGGTCGTGACACTGGCCGTTGCGGCCGTGCTGATCGCCGCGTTCGACCCGTCCAGCGCGGCCTATCAGTTCGTCGAGCGCTACGTCTGGTTCGCCGGTGCCCAGTATCACATGGGTGTCGACGGAATCTCCATCCTGTTCGTGCTGCTGACGGCCTTCCTGATGCCGATCTGCATCCTGGCCAGCTGGAAGACGATCACCGACCGTGTGGTCGACTACATGATTGCCTTCCTGGTGCTGGAGACGCTGGTCATCGGGGTGTTCACCTCGCTGGACCTGTTCCTGTTCTACATATTCTTCGAAGGCACCCTGGTGCCGATGTTCATAATCATCGGCGTGTGGGGCGGGGCGAACCGGATCTACGCCTCGTACAAATTCTTCCTCTACACCCTGCTCGGTTCAGTCCTGATGCTGCTGGCCATGCTGTGGATGGCGGCTGAAACCGGAACCACCAGTATCCCGGCGCTCAAGGAATACGCCTTCAGCCCTTCGGTGCAGCCGCTGCTATGGCTGGCCTTCTTCGCCTCGTTCGCGGTCAAGATGCCGATGTGGCCGGTGCACACCTGGCTGCCCGACGCCCATGTGCAGGCACCGACGGCGGGCTCGGTGATCCTTGCAGGCATCCTGCTGAAGCTTGGGGGCTACGGCTTTATCCTGTTCAACCTGCCGATGTTCCCGGATGCGTCCAGGATGTTCGCTCCGCTCGTGTTCGCCCTGTCGGCCATCGCCGTGGTCTACACCTCGCTGGTGGCCTTCCGGCAGACCGACATCAAGAAGTTGATTGCCTATTCGTCAGTGGCGCACATGGGCTTCGTGACCATGGGCATCTTCGCCGGCAATGCCCTTGGCGTTCAGGGCGCGGTGTTCCAGATGCTGAGCCATGGCCTGATCTCGAGCGCGCTCTTCCTCTGCGTCGGGGTGGTCTATGATCGGATGCACACCCGCGAGATCGCCTTCTACGGCGGTCTGACCAGCCGGATGCCGTGGTTCGCGGCCATCTTCCTGATGTTCACCATGGCCAATGTCGGCCTGCCGGGCACGTCGGGCTTTATCGGTGAGATCCTGACCCTGACGGGCGTCTATGGCGTCTCGACCTGGACCGCGCTGTTCGCCACCACGGGGGTGATCCTTTCGGCGGTCTACGCCCTGACGCTGTATCGCAACGTCATGTTCGGAGAGATTACCAACGACGCCCTGAAAGTCATCACCGACGTCGACAAGCGCGAGCTTCTGATCTTCGCGCCGCTGATCATCGGCACGCTTTGGCTGGGCGTGCAGCCTGGTTTGGTGCTGGACTATACCGCCGCCTCGGTCGAGGCCCTGACTTCCGCCTATCAACTTGCGATCGGCGGGTGAGACGATGATGCCTGATCTTGATTTCGCCCTGCGCCTTTCAGCCCCGGAGAGCACGCTCGCCATCGGCGGTCTGGTGCTGCTGATGCTCGGCGCCTTCATGGGCGACAAGAGCGCGCGGCTGGTGTCGATCCTGTCGGTGGCCCTGCTGGTCGCGACCACCGCCGTGACGGTGACCGGCCCGCTGGGTCAGGCGTTTAACGGTGCCTATGTCGCCGATCCGCTGGCCGTCTATGGCAAGGCCGTCATCTTCCTGTCGAGCGCGGTGGCGATCGTCCTCGGCGGTGGCTGGATGCAGCGGGCGCGGATCGCGCGGTTCGAATATCCGATCCTGATCGTGCTGGCCTCGGCCGGCATGGGGATGATGGCGTCGTCGGGCGATCTGATCTCGCTTTATATCGGCATCGAGCTGCATTCGCTGGCGCTGTATGTGCTGGCCGCCTTCCACCGCGACGACCTCAAGGCATCCGAGGCGGGGCTGAAGTATTTCGTGCTGGGGGCTCTGTCATCGGGCCTGCTGCTGTACGGGGCCAGCCTGATCTACGGCTTCTCCGGCTCGATGCGGTTCGACGAGATCGCCGCCTATGCCGCAATCAATCAATCGCCGGGCCTGATCTTCGGCCTGGTGTTCCTGATCTGCGGCCTGGCCTTCAAGGTCTCGGCGGCGCCGTTCCACATGTGGACGCCCGACGTCTATGAGGGTGCGCCGACGCCGGTCGTGGCCCTGTTTGCCACCGCGCCCAAGGTCGCGGCCATGGTGCTGATCGCCCGGACGCTGGAGGGCGCTTTCGCCGGTTTGCATGACCAGTGGGCGCAGGTGCTGATCCTGATCTCGCTGATCAGCTTCGCCGTCGGGTCGTTCGGCGGTCTGGCGCAGAAGGACATCCAGCGGCTGCTGGCCTATTCGTCTATCGCCAACATCGGCTACGCCCTGCTGGGAATCGCGGCGGGCACGACAGCGGGTATTCAGGCCATGCTCGTGTTCATGACACTGTATGTGATCGACCAGTTCGGCCTCTTCGCCATCCTGCTGTCACTGTCGCGCGGCGGGAAGCCGATCCGGCGGATCGCCGATCTGGCCGGCCTGCGCAAGGACAAGCCGGTGACGGCCATCGCCCTGACGGTGCTGTCGCTTTCGGTGCTGGGGATGCCGCCGTTCGCGGGCTTCTGGGGCAAATTCTATGTCTTCGGCGCGGCCGCTGACGCGGGCTACTGGATGGTCGGAGCGGCCGGTCTGGTCGCCTCTGTGGTAGCGGGCTTCTATTATCTGCGGATCATCAAACTGATGTGGTTCGACAAGGTGCCCGAGGGTCTCGGGCCGACGGATGCGTCGCCGATCGAGGCCAGGACCATCGCCTGGGCCGCCGCGGCCTTCTCGTTCCCGCTGGTGATCGTCGGTCTGACGTGGATCGAGCCGCTCAGCCGCGCCGCCGCCGTCGGGTTCGGAGCCGGATAGGGGGCCATGCCCGCCGCCCCGATCCTGCTGCTGGAACAGACAGATTCGACCAACGCGGACGCTCGCCGACGCGCCGAGACGGGCGAGACGGGCCCGCTGTGGATCATCGCGCGCCGGCAGACCGCCGGGCGCGGTCGTCGTGGGCGGGCTTGGGACAGCGACGCCGGAAATCTGTTCGCCACCTTGCTGACGACCACGCGCATGCCGCCCGCTGAGGCAGCGCAGGTGACCTTCGTCGCGGCCTTGGCAATCGCCGATCTGCTGGATGCCTTTGCGCCGCCATCGCTGGTGACGATCAAATGGCCCAATGACGTGATGCTGGCCGGCCAGAAGAGCTCGGGAGTGCTGGTCGAGTCCGGGGCGCACGAGACCGGCGGCCTGTGGCTGGCGGTCGGGATCGGTGTGAACCTGGCCCATGCACCGGAGCGGACCGAGCGGCCGGCGACGGCGCTGGTGCATCATCTGCGTGGCGATGTGATCGCGCCGCCGACCGTCGAGACCGCCGCCGCCGGACTGGCCGAAACCTTCGCGGTCTGGATGGACCGTTGGGAGACGCTGGGATTCCAGCCGATCCTCGACGCCTGGCAGGCGCGGACGCCAGGCCTGGACGGCCCTGCCGTGGCCCGTCTCGGGCGCGAGACGGTCGAGGGTCGGGCCGAGGGCGTGGCACCGGACGGGGCTCTGAAACTGAGACTGGCGGACGGTTCGCTGCGGCTGATCTCAGCCGGGGATGTGTTCTTTGGGGAGGCCGCGTAATGCTTCTGGCGATAGAGCAGGGCAATACCAACACGCTCTTTGCGGTTCATGACGGCAGCGAATGGGTTGCCCAGTGGCGCACGGCCACCCACGCCAACCGCACGGCGGACGAATACGCCGTCTGGCTGAGCCAATTGCTGGCTATGAGGGGCCTGGCGATCGGCCAGCTCGACGGCTGTATTATTTCCAGCGTGGTGCCGCAGTCGATCTTCAACCTGCGCAACCTGTCGCGCCGCTATCTGTCGGTCGAGCCGCTGGTGATCGGCGACAATGTCGACCTGGGCATGACGGCGCGGATCACCAAGCCAAGCGAGGCCGGCGCGGACCGGCTGGTCAATGCCATCGGCGCGCACCTGATGTATCCGGGCGACCTGATCGTCATCGACAGCGGCACGGCCACGACGTTTGACGTGGTGGCCGCCGACGGAGCCTTTGAGGGTGGTCTGATCGCCCCCGGGATCAACCTGTCGCTCCAGGCATTGCACGAGGCCGCCGCAATGTTGCCCCGCATCGCCATCCAGAAGCCCGACAAGGTGATCGGCAAGGATACGGTCTCCAACATGCAGTCGGGCGTCTTCTGGGGCTATGTCGCCCTGATCGAAGGCCTGGTGGCGCGCATCAAGGCCGAGTGGGGCAAGCCCATGACGGTCATTGGAACCGGCGGGGTCGCCTCGCTGTTCGAAGGCGCAACAGATTCAATCGACCGGTTTGATCCGGACCTGACTATCCGCGGCCTGCTCGAAATCTGGCGGCGGAACACCCATCTAACTGGCGAAATTGGTTCAGGCCCTGAACGGGACTGAACTCAGATATTCGCCCACTAGCAGGACACATGAAAAAGAAAACCAACGACGAGTTCGTCTTCCTGCCGTTGGGCGGGTCGGGCGAGATCGGTATGAACCTGAACCTGTACGGCTATGGCCCCGAGGCGAGCCGTGAGTGGATCATCGTCGACGTGGGCGTGACCTTCGGCGACCTGTCGACGCCCGGCGTTGATGTGATCGTGCCCGATCCGTCGTTCCTGGAAGGCGAGACGATCCGGGGCATCGTCCTGACCCACGCGCATGAGGACCATATCGGTGCCTTGGGCTGGCTGTGGACGCGAATGAAGGCACCGCTTTACGCCACGCCGTTCACCGCCTTCCTGATCCGCGAAAAGCTGCGCGAGGCGGGCATTCTGGATCAGGTCCAGCTGATTGAGGTGCCACTGGGCGGGACGGTCGATCTGGGCCCGTTCGAGGTGACCTTCATCACCATGACCCATTCGATCGCCGAGCCGAACGGCCTGGCCATCAAGACAGCGCTGGGCACGGTGCTGCACACCGGCGACTGGAAGATCGACGACGACCCGATCATCGGCGCGGTCACCGACGCCGGCGCCATCACCCGTTTGGGCGACGACGGCGTGCTGGCCATGGTGTGCGATTCCACCAATGTCTTCGTCGAGGGTTCTGCCGGGTCGGAAGGCGGGGTCCGTGACGCCCTGATCGAGCTGATCGGCGGACTGAAGGGCCGGATCGCGGTCGGCTGCTTCGCCTCCAACGTCGCGCGCATGGACAGCGTGATCGGCGCGGCCGAGGCGGCCGGACGGCGCGTGTCGCTGGCGGGGCGGTCGATGCACCGCATCACCTCGGCGGCCAGGTCCGTCGGAATGCTGAAGGACGTCAAGCCCTTCCTGTCTGACGAGGAGGCCCGCATCTGGCCCGCCGACCAGATTCTGTATCTTTGCACCGGCAGCCAAGGCGAGGCGAGGGCGGCCCTGTCGCGCGTTGCCGAGGGGACCCATCCCTACATCAAGCTGAGCAAGGGCGATCACTGCATCTTCTCGTCCCGCGTCATCCCCGGAAATGAGCTGTCGATCGGCAGTCTGCAGGACAAGCTGACCGACCGGGGGGTGCGTCTCTATACCGAGAAGGACCATCCGGGGATCCACGTCTCGGGCCACCCTTGCCGCGAGGAACTACGTCAGATGTATCGCTGGGCGCGGCCGCAGATCGCGGTGCCGACCCACGGCATGCGCCGCCATCTGGCCGAACACGCCAACCTCGCCAAGGACATGGGGGTGCCGGAGACGGTCACGCCGAGGAACGGCGACATGGTGCGCCTGGCCCCCGGGCCCGCCGCCATCATCGACGAGGTCCCGAGCGGCCGGCTTTATGTTGATGGAGGGCGTCTGGTCACGGAACAGGGCGAGGCTCTGCACGAGCGGCGTCACGCCTCGACCAACGGCGTGCTGATTGTCAGCTTCGCCATGGACAAGCGTGGCAAGATCGTCAGCGACATCGACGTGCGCGCCATCGGCCTGCCCGGCGACGCGGAATCGCCGCTGGGCGACGCGCTGGATAATCTGGCGGAGCGCGCCGAACAGGCGGTGATGAAGCTGAAGGGCGCGGCGCTGGAGGACGAGATGGTCATCGAACAGGCCGTCTCGCGGGCGCTGAAGAAGGCCAGCCAGCAGATCTGGGATCGGCGACCGATCGTGGAGACGATCATTCTTCGGCTTTAGTTCACCCATTCCCGTTCATCCCCGCGAAAGCTGGGGTGAACGGAGGGGAGAGGGCTTTGAACCGCACGGCGTCCTTCCTATAAGGAGCCGAATCCGTCGCCCAGGACCACCCATGCCCGATGCCCCGACTGAATTCCGCTACAAGCGCGTCCTGCTGAAGGTCTCGGGCGAGGTGCTGATGGGCGATCAGGCCTATGGCATCGACATGAAGACCGTCGCCGGAGTGGCCCAGGCCGTGGCTGACGTCGCGCGCGAAGGCGTCGAGATCTGCCTCGTCATCGGTGGCGGCAACATCTTTCGGGGCCTGAGCAAGGCCGCCGGGGACATGGAGCGCGCCACCGCCGACTATATGGGCATGCTGGCGACCGTCATGAACGCCCTCGCCATGCAGGCCGCGCTCGAGAAGATCGGCGTCCAGACGCGGGTGCAGAGCGCCCTGACCATGAACGCCGTGGCCGAGCCCTATGTGCGCCGCAGGGCGTTGCGTCATCTCGAAAAGGGCCGGGTGGTGATCTTCGCAGCCGGCGTCGGCGCGCCCTTCTTCACTACCGACTCAGGGGCCGCACTGCGGGCCGCCGAGATGGGCTGCGACGCCCTGCTGAAAGGCACCAGCGTGGACGGTGTCTATACGGCCGATCCCAAGAAGGACCCGACCGCAACGCGGTATGAAACCCTGACCTATCACGACGTGCTGGCCAGGGACCTGAAGGTCATGGATGCCTCGGCCATAGCCCTGATGCGTGACTCGGGCATTCCGATCGTGGTCTTCTCGATTCGGGAAGACAATTCGCTGCGTCGGACTTTGACGGGGGAGGGGACCTTTACGGTCATCTCTGCCAACAAGGCCACCTGACCCCCTGGTATCTGAGCCGCCAAAGCCAAGAAAACGCGAGAGAAACGACCATGGCCAAGCCCGACCTCAAGACCTACCGCGACCGCATGGACAAGTCCGTGTCCGCCCTGAAGGAAGAGTTCAACGGCCTGCGTACGGGCCGGGCCAACGTCGGCCTGCTGGATCCTGTGCAGGTGCAGGCCTACGGCTCGAATGCGCCGCTGAACTCGGTGGCCGCCATCAGCGTGCCTGAGCCGCGCATGATCTCGGTCAACGTCTGGGACAAGACCATGGTGGGGCCGGTCGAGAAGGCCATCCGCGCCGCCGGCCTGGGGCTGAACCCGATCGTCGACGGCCAGACCCTGCGCATCCCGGTCCCGCCGCTGACCGAGGAGCGCCGCAAGGACCTGGCCAAGCTGGCCGGCAAATACACCGAACAGCAGAAGATCTCCGTCCGCAACGTGCGTCGTGACGCCAATGAGGACCTGAAGAAGGCCGAGAAAGCCGGCGAGATCAGCCAGGACGAGCAGAAGAAGATGGAGACCGAAGTCCAGAAGGACACCGACGCGGCGATCAAACGCATCGACGAGGCTTTAAGGTCCAAGGAAGTCGAGATCATGCAGGTTTGACGGCGCGATTTGACGTAGGATAAGCGCCGATGCTCGCCAAACCCTTTCATCCTGCCGCGCCGGCTGACGGGCCGCGCCACGTCGCCCTGATCATGGACGGCAACGGTCGCTGGGCCGAAGCGCGCGGCCTGCCGCGCGCCGTGGGCCATCGCGAGGGGGTGCAGGCGTTGAAGCGGACGGTCCAGGCGGCACCCCCGCTGGGTATCACCTGTCTGACCGTATTCGGCTTCTCGACCGAGAACTGGCGGCGGCCGGCCGAAGAGGTCTCCGACCTGATGGGACTGGTCCGTTCCTATGTCGCCAGCGACCTGAAGCGCCTGGAACGCGAGGGCGTGCAGGTTCGGGTGCTGGGCCGCCGAACGGGCCTTCCCCCCGACATCGAAGCCATCATCGAACGGGCAGAGACGACCACGGCCCACAATGACAAATTCACGCTTCAGGTCGCCTTCAACTATGGCGGTCGAGCTGACATCGTTGATGCTGCGCAGCGTCACGTTGACAATATTCTGGCGGGAACGGCGACGGGGCCGCTCGACGAGGAGACGCTGGGCCTGGGTCTTTCCACCGCCGGCGCGCCGCCGGTCGATGTGATCGTGCGCACGTCTGGCGAGCAGCGGCTGTCGAACTTTCTGCTGTGGGAAGCCGCCTATGCCGAGCTGGTTTATCAGCAGGTGCTCTGGCCGGACTATGGCGCGGAGGGGCTGGCTGACGTCGTTGAGCAATACCGCAACCGGGACCGGCGCTTCGGAGGTCGGGCCTCGCCGAGCGCGGCGTCCGCTCTCGCGGCCGGCTGATGGCGGTCAAGGCGGGCGACATCGGGCTACGGGCCGCATCGGCGATCGTGCTGGCGCCTGCGGCCGTTCTGGCCATCTGGGCCGGAGGACTCTGGTTCCTCGGGTTGATGCTGGCGGCGTGCGCCTTGCTGGCCGTCGAATGGGCGACGATGAGCGCCTCCAGGGCGTGGCGCGTCATGGCCGGGGCCGTCGGATTCGGCCTCGTGGCCGGCGTCGTGGCGGCTTACGCACAGCAGCTTTCCCTGGCGCTGGTCATGCTTGTGTTCGGTGCCGTGGCAGCCGGGCTGTTTGCGCGAAATCGTGGACAGGAGGCGCTGGATGCGGCCTACGGCGTCCTCTACCTCGGCTGGCCGGCGGTGCTGCTGATCTGGTTGAGGGACGCGGACAGCCAATCGGGCCTGGCGTGGACGGTGTCCGCCTTCGCCATCGCGTGGGCCTCGGACATCATGGCTTATCTGGTCGGCAGTCTGGTAGGTGGTCCCAAGCTGTGGCCTCGCTTCTCACCCAACAAGACATGGTCCGGCTTTATCGGCGGGCTCGCGGCCGGGACGGTCGCGGGCATCCTGCTGGCAACCTTCCTAGACATGGGGATCAGTCCGGTCTGGGGCGCGGTGCTGGGCTTGGCGGCGGCGCTGGCGACCATGGCCGGGGACCTGTGGGAATCCGCCCTGAAGCGGCGTTACGGCGTCAAGGATGCGGGCAAGCTGATCCCCGGCCACGGCGGTTTGCTGGATCGCGTCGATGGACTGATGTTCGCCGTCGTGGTGGTGGCTTGCGGCCGTCTGCTGGTCGGCCTGCTCGGGGGAGGGACGTGATACGCCGCCGTATCACCGTGCTGGGCTCAACCGGATCGGTCGGTTGCTCGACGCTGGATCTGATGGACCAGATCGAGGTGGCCGGGACCGGTGCCTTCGAAATCGTGGCCCTGACCGGCGGGGTCAATATCGCGCGGCTGGCCGAACAGGCGCGGCGCTGGAAGCCGAAACTCGCGGTGACCGCGGATCCGGCCCGGCTGCAGGAGTTGCGCGACGCTCTCGCCGGGACGGGCGTCGAAGCGGCGGCGGGGGACAACGCGATCATCGAGGCCGCGACGCGACCATCAGATTGGATCATGGCCGCGATCGTCGGTGCGGCGGGACTGCGCTCGGCCTGGGCGGCGGCCTCGACCGGCGCGACGCTGGCGCTGGCCAACAAGGAGAGCCTGGTCTGCTGCGGCCCGGCCCTGATCGAGCGGGTGAAACAATCTGGCGGCAGTCTGGTCCCGGTCGACTCCGAGCATTCGGCTATTCATCAGGTTTTCCCACACGAGGCACCGGAACAGGTCGCCAAACTGCTGTTGACGGCATCCGGCGGTCCGTTCCGGACCATGCCGCGCGAGACGCTGGGTGCGATTACCCCGGAACAGGCCGTGGCCCACCCGAACTGGAGCATGGGGGCCAAGATTTCAGTCGACAGCGCCACCATGGCCAACAAGGGGCTCGAGATGATCGAGGCAGCCTATCTGTTTGACATGCCGGCTGAGCGGATCGAGGTGGTGGTGCATCCCGAATCGATCATCCACAGCATGGTCGAATATGTCGATGGCTCGACTCTCGCCCAGATGGGGCCACCGGACATGAAGACGCCGATCGCCTACGCCCTGGCCTGGCCGGACCGGATCGCCTGGAAGGCACCGCGCCTGGATCTGGCAGGCCTCGGGCAACTGACGTTCCAGGCACCGGACGAGGAGCGTTTCCCCGCCCTGAAGCTGGCCCGTCAGGCACTGCAGGCCGGGGGCGTCGCACCCACCGTGTTCAATGCGGCCAATGAGGTCGCGGCCCTGGCCTTTCTTGACCGTCGGCTGGGCTTTCTCAATATTGCCGCAGTCGTCGCCGACACGTTGTCGCGCGTGACGGCCCCAGGCGCGGTTTCCTGTTCCAACGATGCATGCGACGCGGCCCTCGAGGTCGATGCGCAGGCTCGACGAACAGCGGAATCAATCGTCCGGGGCATCGCGGTGGCAGCCTGACGGCGAAGGGACCTTAATCGGCATGACGGGCTTTCTCGGTCAGGCGCTGCTCTCCATCGTACCCTTCCTGTTGGTGCTGACCTTTATCGTCACCATCCATGAACTGGGCCATTTCCTCGTCGCGCGCGCGTTCGGGGTGAAGATTGACCGGTTTTCCGTCGGTTTCGGCAAGACCATCGTGGCCCGCACCGATAAGCGCGGGACAGAATGGCGACTGGCCTGGCTGCCGTTGGGCGGCTACGTCAAATTTGCCGGCGATCTGGACGCGTCCAGCGTGCCCGATCAGGCAGGGTTGGCCGAACTACGTCAGCGCGTCATCGCCGACAACGGCACCGGGGCCGAGCGCGACTATTTCCATTTCAAGCCGATCTGGCAGCGGGCACTGATCGTTGCTGCAGGGCCGGCGGCCAATTTCCTGCTGGCCATCGTGCTTTTCACCATACTGTTCAGCGTCGTGGGCGAGCAGATTGTGGCACCTCGCGTGGCGCGGGTGACACCCGGCACGCCGGCGGCCGAGGCGGGCTTCCAGCCCCGTGACCTGATCGTCGCCGTAAACGGCCAGGCGGTTCAGGAAGGTGCCGAGGTGACGCGCATCGTCATCATGAGCGCCGGAGATCCGCTCCGGTTCACCGTGGACCGCGCTGGACGGCAAGTGTTTCTGATCGCGACGCCTGAGCGCCGCGAGGAGCAGGATGAACTGGCCGGGCGGGTCAAGATCGCCCGCATCGGGCTGGAGATGGCACCACTGGCGCAGGACTACCGCTTTCGTCGCCTGAACCCGCTGGAGGCCGCCGGCAAGGGGGCCGAAACAATCGGCCAGACCGTCGGTATGACCGCCACCTACATCGGCCGCATCTTCACGGGCAAGGAATCGGGCGATCTGTTGAACGGACCGCTCGGAATCGCCAAGGCGGCTGGGGGGGTCACCCGTCAGGCAGTGGCTGCGAATCCCGACCCGGTCTGGATGGCGGCGAACCTGGCGCTGACGTTTCTTCAGTTCGCCGCCATAGTTTCGATCGGAATTGGCATTGTAAACCTCTTGCCGATTCCGGTTCTGGATGGGGGGCATCTGCTGTTCTACGCCTATGAAGCTGTGGCCCGCAGGCCAGTCCCCGCCAGCGTTCAAGAGGTCGGCTATCGCGTCGGCCTTGCTTTGCTGGTGGGATTGATGTTGTTCGCCACCTGGAACGACTTGCAAAAGCTGAGCCTGTTCAAATTCCTCGGCGGGCTCGCATGACGAGCCTACGCCAGCCCCCGATGGTTTCCCGCATGATCCGACAAGACGCGTCCGTCCTCCGTTTCGCCCGGCGCCTGAGCCCGAGCCTGCTGGCCCTTGCGGTCGCGGCCGGTCTGGCCGGCCCGGTGCTGGCCCAGGTTGCCCCCGTGGCGGCTCCGGTGATCCAGCCGGGCGCGCCCATCGACGTCGCGCCGGCGGCTCAGGCCGCGCCCGTTCCGGAAGAGCGGCTGGTCATCAATCGTATCCTGGTGCGCGGCAACCAGCGCATCGACCAGACCACAGTCCTGTCGTATCTGCCGATCCAGCCTGGTGATGTGGTCGATGCGTCGGTCCTCGACGTGGCCGTCCGCACGCTGACCCGGACCCAGCTGTTCGCCGATGTCCAGCTGGGCGTCTCCAACGGCGACCTGATTGTCGAGATCGTCGAGAACCCCATCATCAACCAGGTGGTGTTCGAGGGGAACGGCGCGCTCAGCGAAGACAAGCTGACCAAGGAAGTCACCCTGAAGCCGCGGGGTATCTACACCCGCGCCCGCATTCAGGAGGATGTCGGCAAGATCGTCGAGCTTTACCGTCTGTCAGGCCGCATCTCGGCGACCGTGACGCCCAAGATCGTCCAGCTGGAACAAAACCGTGTCGACGTGGTGTTCGAGATTGACGAAGGCCCCGAGACGGGCGTGCGCGCGATCACCTTCCTCGGCAACAGCGCCTTTTCGGACAACGACCTGCGTGGCGTCATGGTCACCCAGCAGTCGGCGTGGTATCGCCTGTTCACAACCAACGACAACTATGATCCCAACCGGCTGGACTATGACCGTGAGCAACTGCGGAAATTCTACACCAACCGCGGCTTTTACGATTTCCGGGTTCTGTCGGCGATTTCAGAACTGACCCCCAATGACAGCGCCTTCGGCATCACCATGACGGTGGAAGAAGGCGACCGGTATAACTTTGGCACGGTCGACGTGGTCACCGAGAACGACCGGCTGAACCCCGAATTCCTGAAGCTCCTGCTGCCGATCCAAACCGGCGATCTTTACGAGAGCGACAAGATTGAGACGGCGGTCGACGCCCTGACCTTCGCCGCCGGGTCGGCGGGCTATGCGTTCGTCGAGATTGAACCGACCTACAAGGCCAATCCCGAGACCGACACGGTCGACGTCACCTTCAACATCAAGGAAGGCCAGCGGGTCTACGTCGACCGGATCAATGTGATCGGCAACACTCGTACCCTCGACAACGTCGTCCGTCGTGAGATGATGCTGACCGAAGGTGATGCCTTCAACCGTACCCTCCTCGAGCGGTCACGCAACAACCTGCGGGGCCTGGGCTTCTTCAAGGACGTCACGGTCGAAGAGGCGCGAGGCTCGGCTCCGGATCGTTCCGTGGTCAACGTCACCGTCACCGAGCAGCCCACAGGGGAACTTTCGGTCGGCGCCGGCTTCAGCTCGGTTGACTCCTTCGTCGTCAACCTGGGGATCACCGAGCGGAACTTCCGCGGTCGGGGTCAGAACGTTGTCGCGCGTCTGGAATGGGGCTCGCTGCGCCAGCAGATCGACTTCCGCTTCACAGAGCCGAAATTCCTCGGTCGTGACCTGCGCGCCGGCTTCGACGCCTTCCACTCGCGTTACGATCTCAGTGAGTTCTCGTCCTATGACTATCGTTCAACTGGTGGCGGGTTGCGACTGTCTTACCCGCTGAACGGCTATACCCTGCTCAGCACACGGTATTTCCTCAAGAGCGATGAGATTATCGTGCCGACCGGATTCTGTACCGCCGGCGGCAGCGGCTCTTCGGCGCTCTGCGACCAGATCGGCTCGTTCCTGAACTCGTCGGCCGGCTACACGCTGTTGGTCGATCGGCGGAATGATCCTGTGCGGCCGACCCGCGGATGGACCGGATCCTTCCGGCAGGACTTTGCAGGCATCGGCGGCGACGTGAACTACGTGAAGACCGAGGGTGATGTCTCGGCCTATTGGGGCATCACGCCCGACTGGATCGTCACGGCGACGGCCTCGACCGGCTATATATCTGGTTGGGGCGGCGATCCAATCCGGATCAACGACCGCTTCTTCAAGGGTGGCAACAGCTTCCGCGGTTTCGAGACCGCTGGTATGGGTCCCCGTGATCTGACCACGCGGGATGCGCTCGGCGGCAATTTCTACGCCGTCGGAACCCTGGAACTAACCGTTCCGAACTTCCTGCCGGAACAATATGGGATCAAGACTTCGCTGTTCACCGACGTGGGGACACTGGGCCTGCTCGACACTCGTTACACGGTGACTTCCCTGGGCAATCCGGACCCCAACATCGTTGATGAACTCCAGCTGCGCGCCTCCGCCGGCGTCAGCATTCACTGGCGCTCGCCGATGGGGCCGATCCGCTTCGACCTGAGCCAGATTCTCGGCCAGGAAGTCTACGACAAGACAGAAACGTTCCGCTTCTCGACCTCAACCCAGTTCTAAACGCGGGACCGAGTTCCGCTTTAAAGGTTCAAGATGAAACTGTTCGCTCTCGGCGCTTTCGCGCTCGCTTCGCTGGCCGCCGGTTCGGCCGCCGCCCAAGCCCAGGCTCCGGCCAACCCCGGCCCGGTGATCGCCGGCGTCTGCGTCTTCCACAACGACCGCCTTCTGGCGACCTCCACCGCCGGCCAGTCGGTCCAGACCGGCATGCAGCGCCTGATCACCGAAGTGCAGGGCGAGCTCCAGCCCTATGGTGCCACGATCCAGACCGAGGCCCAGCAGCTGCAACAGGGGGGCGCCGCCGCCGACCCGCAAGGCACGCGCCGTCAGGCTTTGCAGCAGCGTGCCCAGGAAGCCGAGCAGCTGCAACAGACCCGCCAGGCTGAGCTGCAATACACCCAGCAGCTTCAGGTCCGGGCCATCGCCCAGGCCGCCGATCCGATCCTCGTCGCCGTCTATCAGGAGCGCGGCTGCGGCCTGCTGCTGGACCGTTCGGCCGTCTATATCGCCAACCCGGCGATGGACATCACCGACGTGGTCATCCAGCGCCTGAACACGGCCCTGCCGACGCTGAGCTTCAACCGCACCCCGGTCCCGGTCCAAGCAACGCAATAAGTCAGGCGCACCATGCCCGATCCTCGCTTTTTCGACAGCCTGCCGGCGCTCAGCGTCGCCGAGCTGGCCGGGCGGGTCGGAGGCGAAATGCAAAGAGGCGGAGACCTTCAGGTCTCCGCCGTCGCGCCCCTGGCCTCGGCGGGGCCAACCGATGTCGCTTTCCTGGGCGACAGAAAGTTCCTGTCCGCCCTGACCGAAACCCTTGCGGGCTGCGTGATTTTGCCCTGGAGCGCGGTCGAATTCGCGCCGTCGGGGGCCGCCGTCATCATATCGGGCGAGGCCCAAGCTGCCTGGGCGAGGGCGTCGAGCCTGTTCCACCGACCTCTAGCAATTTCCAGAGCCGCCGACCCGGGCGAGGTCTCCGAGGACGCGTCTGTCGTCCTCGAGCCCGGCGTGGTTCTGGGTCCGGGTGTCCGCGTCGGACGCGGCAGCCGCATCGGTGCGAACACCGTCATCGGGCCGGGCGTGCAAATCGGGCGCGACTGCCAGATCGCCTCGAACGTCACGATCGGATTCGCCTTGATCGGAGACCGTGTCAAGATTCTGGCTGGAGCCCGGATCGGCGAGCCGGGGTTCGGCGCGTCCGGATCAAAAGACGGCCCGGTCGATATTCCCCAACTGGGTCGGGTGATTCTCCAGGACGGCGTCACCGTCGGCGCCAATTCCTGCATCGATCGCGGTGCCTATAACGATACGATTATCGGTGAGAACACCAAGATCGATAATCTGGTCATGATCGGCCATAATTGCGTAATCGGCCGCAACTGTCTGTTGGCGGGGAATACGGGCATTTCCGGCTCGGTGATTGTCGGTGACAACGTGATCTTTGGCGGCAAGGCCGGGGTCGGCGACCACATCCGCATCGGCCAGGGCGCCCGCGTTGCGGCAGGAGCGGGCGTGTTGGCTGATATCCCCGCTGGCGAGACCTGGTCAGGTTACCCGGCCAAACCGCTGCGTCAGTTCTTGCGCGAAGCGATCTGGCTCGCCAAACAGGCATCCGGAAAGGCGCGTTCCTAGCGCCGACGGCGAGGAAGGCCGCAGGATGAGTGAAGACGGGACGATCGACTATGCCGAGGTGATGCGGCGTTTGCCCCATCGCTATCCCTTCCTGCTGATCGACAAGGCTGAGGATTTCGTCGCCAACACCTCGATCACCGGCATCAAGAACGTCACCCACAACGAACCCTATTTTCCCGGACATTTCCCGATCGACCCGGTCATGCCCGGCGTGATGATCATCGAAGCCATGGCGCAGACGGGCGCGCTTCTGATGTCCAGGTCGATGGACGTTCAGGTGGAAGGCAAGGTGATCATGTTCATGTCGATCGACGGCGTCCGCTTCCGCAAGCCTGTTCGGCCCGGCGACCAGCTGCGCATGAAGGTGGTGGTGACGAAGATCCGCGGAGACATTTTCAAATTCCGCGGCGAGACCTTCATCGACGGCAAGCGGGCGTCCGAGGCCGATTTCGCCGCCATGATGGTCACCGTCGACAAGCCGGTGACTGTGTGAGCCGCATACATGCCACGGCCGTTGTCGACGCGCGCGCGAGAATCGCCGACAGCGCCGAGATCGGGCCATGGTGCGTCGTCGGCCCGGGCGTGGTTCTGGAAGACGACGTGAGGTTGGTCAGCCATGTCATGGTTCAGCAGGACACGGCGGTCGGTGCCCGCACCGTCATCCATCCCTTCTGCGTCGTCGGCGGGGATCCGCAGCACGGCGGCTACAAGGGCGAACCGGTGCGGCTGGAGGTCGGCGAAGACTGCGTGGTGCGCGAGCACAGCACCTTCAACCGCGGCACGCCATTGGGCGGCGGCCTGACGAAAATCGGCAAGAGCTGTCTGTTTATGACCGGGGCTCATGTGGGGCACGACGCCGTCGTCGGGGACAATGTCACCTTCGCCAACCACGCCACCCTGGGCGGGCACACGGAAATCGGTGATCGGGTCTTCCTGGGCGGACTGGCGGCGGTGCACCAGTTCGGTCGGGTCGGACAGGGTGCGATCATCGGTGGACTGGCGGCGGTGACGCGCGACGTCATCCCCTATGGCTCGGCCTGGGGCAATCACGCCCGGCTGCAAGGCCTGAACCTGATCGGCCTGAAGCGGAAGGGGTATGACAAGACGGCGGTCCGCCGCCTGCTGGCCGCCTATCGGGAGCTGTTCGAGGGCGACGGGACCTTCGCCGGGCGGCTGGACGCGGTCGAAGCCGCTTACGCCGACCTGCTGGAGATCATGGAGATCACGGCCTTCATCCGCGCGGCCGGCAAACGGCCCCTTTGCCTGCCCGGCGAATGACCGGCGGGACGGGCGGCAAGCTGGGCCTGATCGCCGGTGGCGGTGCCCTGCCCATCTCGGTGGCGGCGCGGTGCGAGGCCGAGGGGCGGCCGATATTTGTGGTGCGTCTGACCGGCTTCGCCGATCCGCATCTCGGGCGCTATCCCGGCATCGAGGCGGGTTTGGCCGAGATCGGCAAGGTGCTGTCGGCGCTGAAGAAGGCCGGCTGTGCTGCGGTGACGTTCGCCGGAACGGTAAGCCGACCCGATTTCAAGAACCTGAAGCCCGATTTGAAGGGCGCGACTTTGTTGCCGGGCATCGTGGCTGCGGCGACGAAGGGTGACGACGCCCTATTGCGCAAGATTCTGTCGGTGTTCGAGAACGAGGGCTACGCCATCGAAGGCGCTGATGACATTCTGGGCGGCGAGACCTTGCCGGGCGGCGCGCTGGGTGCGGTTCAACCGACTCCGGCGCAGCTCTCTGACCTAAGGAAGGCGCTGCAGATCGCTGAAAGAGCAGGCGAGCTCGACATCGGTCAGGGCGCGGTCGTTTGCGACGGTCTGGTCCTGGCGGTCGAAGCGCAGGAGGGCACCGACGCCATGCTGGCCCGGGTCGCCAGCCTGCCCGCAGACCTGCGCGGCTCTGAGGCCAGTCGCAAGGGTGCGCTGGGCAAGACGCCCAAACCAATTCAGGACCTGCGCGTTGACATGCCGGTGATGGGCGCGCGCACGATCGAGATGGCTGCTGCGGCGGGCTTGTCGGGGGTCGGAGGAATCGCTGGCAAGCTGATCCTGATCGACCACGCCGCCATCGTCGAGGCCGCCGACCGGATGGGCCTGTTCGTGTGGGGCGAGACCGGCGAATGAGCCGGCCGCTGAAGATCATGCTGGTCGCGGCTGAAGCGTCCGGCGACGCGCTGGGCGCGGGGCTGGCCGAGGCGCTGAAGGCACGGTTGGGTGCCGAAGTCGTCTTCGTTGGCGTGGGCGGGCCTCGCATGGCCGAACAGGGGGTCCGCAGCCCGTTCGATATCGCCGAACTGTCCATTCTTGGCTGGATCGAGGGGCTGAAAGCCTATGGCGTGGTCAAACGCCGGGTAACCGACACCGTCGCCCTGGCCGTCGCCGAAAAGCCGGATGCCGTGGTGCTGATCGACAGCTGGGGCTTCACCATCCGGGTCGCCAAGGCGCTGAAGGCGAACCTGCCCGGCGTGCCTCTGATCAAATACGTCGGGCCGCAGGTCTGGGCCTCGCGTCCGGGCCGGGCCAGGACGCTGGCGGCGTCGGTCGATCATCTGCTGGCCCTGTATGCCTTCGACGCTCCGTGGTTCGAGCGCGAGGGTTTGCCGACGACGGTCGTGGGATCGCAGGCGCTGCATGTCGATTTTGGAGATGCGGATCCGGCGGAGTTCCGGGCGTTCCGCGGCATCGCCGCCGACGCCAGTCTGCTGCTGGTCCTGCCGGGCAGTCGGCCCTCCGAAATCCGCCTCATGACGCCGATCTATGAAGCCGCCGTCGCGCGGCTGAAGGCGGCCGATCCGGCGCTCGAGGTCGCGGTCGTGGCGGCGGGGACCGTCGCGGACGATGTCGCGGGCCGGGTGGCGGGCTGGCCGTTCCGGGCGCATGTGGTCCCCGAGAGCGAGAAATACGCCGCCATGCGGGCTGCCACGGTCGCTCTGGCCACCAGCGGAACGGTCTCGACCGAACTGGCGCTGGCCGGCGCACCGATGGTGATCGCTTACCGCTTCCAGCCACTTAGCTATGCGATCATGAAGCCGTTCTTCACTGGCAAATACGCCACGCTGTTCAACCACGCCGCCGATGCGGAGATCGCGCCCGAACTGATCCAGAATGACGCCACGCCCGAGAAGCTGGCCGCGGAGGTCGGACGTCTGCTGGCCGACCCGGAGGCGCGGCGAGGGCAGGGCGAGCGGCAGACAGCGGCGCTGGACCTGATGGGGCGAGAGGGCCGCGACCCGTCAGAGATCGCGGCGGAGGCGGTGCTGCGGGTGATCGCGACCAAGCGGGGGGAAGGCTCGCCGCCGGGCGACGAGCCTTCCGTCCTTCGACCGTCGTCACCCCACGCGGGCCGCAATCCCGGTCAGGGTTTGCTTCAGGCCCGCCATGCGCTTGGCCGTCTGGTCATCGCCCGCGGCCTGGACCTCGCCGGCCAGGGCCCTAAGTGAACGCGCGACCGCAGCGTCGCGGCCGCCGTCCTCAATCAGCGGGGTCGCCTGATCCAGCACGGCGATGATGCGACCCATCATCTCGGTCGGCATGGCGTTGTCGCGCGCCATCTGGTCCAGATAGGCCCTGGCCACGACCGGGTGGGCGGGCCAGGTGATGGGCAACTGCTGCTGCGGGTTCACCGTCTCGCCCTGTTCGGCCATCATGGCGGCGGCGATCTCGTTTGTGGTCAGGTATTCGCTGGGTTGGAGCGTGAAGACATCGAGGCCGCGCGCGATCTCAGTGCCGTAGATGCGGCCTTTATACCAGTAGACGGACCAGTAGCCGGCCTGGCTAGCTCGGTCGCCATTGACCGGGCCACGGTCGAAATAGGCGATCTCGCGCACATCGGACGAGTCCGTGAAGTCGCTGATCGAGATCCCGCCCTGGTACCAGGCCTGCACAAAGATATCGCGGCCGGGAATGGGAACCAGCGAGCCGTTGTGCGCGACGCAATTCTCCAGGTCGGTCTGGGCGGCAGGCAGCTTGTAGTAACTGCGGAACACCAACTGGCCATCGACGATATCATAGATGGCATTGGCACCCCAGGTCTGCGGGTCCTGGACGCGGCACCGCGGCCGGCCGCCTCCGCCCCATTCGTCGGTGAAGACCACCTTGGTGCCGTCGTTGTTGAACGTCGCGGAGTGCCAGTAGGCGAAGCCTTCATCGACAACGGCGTCGATCCGTTTTGGCGCGCGCGGGTCGGAGATGTCGAACAGGATGCCGTTGCCTGAACAGGCCCCGCCCGCGATGTTCTTCGACGGGAACAGGGT
>Ga0105047_10003297_pt1 | contig 28458 bp, 19 predicted proteins | sample MAT04_FD_78384 | JGI IMG/M metagenome (GOLD analysis project Ga0105047, IMG submission 78384) | Freshwater microbial communities from Lake Fryxell liftoff mats and glacier meltwater in Antarctica - MAT-04 (megahit assembly) | ecosystem: Environmental > Aquatic > Freshwater > Ice > Liftoff... | reverse complement strand
TACCATTTGTGTTGAGGCGCCATTTACGTCGGCGGCATTCGCGCAACAATTACGTCGAATTTGCGCGGACCGAAAACCCAGGGCTGCGCCGGCGTTGCCGGCTTACCGCTGGGCTAGAGCTAGATCGTCCCGCTGGGACTCAGGAACGCGCGTGATGCGAAACGTTCTGCGAAACGAGATGCGAAACGTGATCGTGTCAGTGATGGCGCCCATGACGTTGTTTGTGATGGCGCGCGCAAACGGGTGCGTAAACGCGCGTGATGCTGTGTGCGATTGAGCGATCAATACTTCGGCGCGCGTTTATGGAGAAGATCCCTCCCTTACGTGTCGGGCCGGGAAAGAGCGCTCGGCGTTGGGAACTGTTGCTGAATCTGCCGATACCTCACCGGTGGCTTGCGCCGAACTGCTGATGGCGCCTGGCGAACAGCGACGAACCGCTGATGGTGTTTTCGCGACTAGCTTATGCGCGGCGGAGTACTTTTACTGCGCAGACGGCGTAGGCTCTTGGGCCGACTCGCCATTGCCAGGGGCGGACCAGTTGCGTGCGGTCTACCAGGGGGCCGATTTCCACGTCGTTGGCAAACCAGTGTTGCAAAATGCGTGGGTTGGCGCCGGTGAAGAAGTTGCCTTGGTCCACCTGGCGGCTGGCCAGGACCGGAACAAAGTCGGCTGGCGCGGTCAAAAGCGCGGGGCAGGTGTCCGACGAAAGGATGTCTGTAAACAAAATCGCCAACCCGCCTGGCGCCAATAGCTCGATCAGCATCCGCAGATGACGATCGCGGACGGTCAACATCAACTCCATGAAGCGCGGATGTTCTGGGCCGATGCCCATCGCCACGGAGTCAATCAATTGCGTCAGCAGGCAGGTCGAGGCGACAACGTCAAACGAACCCGCCGGCAATGGGAGCGGAGCGCTGCGGGCAGCCTCGACGCAGGCCGAGACGGTTTCGTCCGTCGGCGTTTCGCCCTGCCGCCAAGCCGCTAGCCTGGGGAGAACTCCGGTGACGTCGATATAGCCATAGCAGCGGATCTGAGCCGGACGTTCCGCCGACATCACCGCGGCAAATTCTTCGCGCAAGTGATGGCCTTGCTCTGGACGTTTCGCCGCGACTCCCACCGCCTGGGGCGCGCCTGCCGGATAGAGCATGTTTTGACGGGACAAACCTGATAGGAGCGCGGCGGCGTCCAAGTCCACCAGGTGGATCTCGTCGAAAGTCGCAGCCAGCAGCGGCAGGTCCAGGTCGTTGGAATTCCCAGCGCCCAAGACACAGAGTCTGCCATCTCCCGGCGTGCGCTCGCGCGTCAGGTGATCGCTGACTGCGCGGCGATGCGCAGTGTAGCCGTCCCACGCGTTGCGTGTGACGACATTGCGGCGGACGTGTTCTGTGGAGATGTGATCCATCACGGTCAAAGTGCGAACGGCGCGGAGAAGACTATTGATGAGAGCGCGGACAAGATTGCAGACGACTCAACCGCTGGACAACGTTTTCCGGCCTTCCGATGGTCGGCCAGTCGCTTTGGTCATGCAGGCGTCAATTGCCTCATTCCGATCCGAAACGGAGCCGGCGAGGCAAGTCCAAGTATCGCACTCCGCAAGTCCGGGATCAACGCGCCGGCCGCCAAGTTCGATCCGCCCGTCGAAAAATGCCTACGTGGCGTTTTTCAACGTCATCCAGCACAGTGCAAAACTGCGCGCGGCTGGCAAAATCGGCTGGCAGAATAACGACTTACGTCGCTATTGTGACCTCACGAGCCGATTGAGGTCGCAGGCGACCGGACCACTAACAGCCTGGGGAAGAATTCCATCGTGGCATTCTTCCCCCTCGCCAGGTTCGCAGCAAAGCAGCTCACGCCTCGCAAAAGCCGCCTTGCAGTCGACTTTTGAGGATCGCATCCGGCGATCCACGCAGACCGGGGAATACTTCCCCGGACCACTAATGGTCAGGCGGCCGCGGACGGCGTGTGGCGACTGTAGAGAGACGCGTAAGGGCCTGCGGCCAGCATGAGATCGTCGTGGCGTCCGCGCTCGATGATCCGGCCCCGGTCGAGGACCAGCACCTGATCCGCGCTGCGAATTGTGCTGAGCCGGTGGGCGATTACAAAGCTCGTCCGCCCCAGCAGTAGCTCGGCCAAAGCGCGCTGGATTTGCTGTTCGGTATGCACGTCGACGGCGCTAGTTGCCTCGTCCAGGATCAAGATCGCCGGATCGGCCAACATCGCCCTGGCGAAGCAGACCAACTGCCGTTGTCCCAGCGAGAGATTCTTGCCGGACTCGCCGACCTCTGTCAGCAGCCCATTGGGAAGTGAAGTAATCATCGGCAGGCAGCCGAGCCGTTCGACAGCGCACAAGACTTCTTGATCGCTCGCGCTGGGGCGGGCGAGTCGGATGTTCTCCGCCACGCTGCCGGCGAAGAGAAAATTCTGCTGCGGGACGATCCCGATCTGTTTGCGGAGAGACGCCGTCTCCGCTTCGCAAAGATCGCAACCATCGAGCAGCACCTGGCCTGCGGTCGGCAGATAGAACTTGGCGATCAAATTCACGATTGTGCTCTTGCCGCTCCCGGTGTGGCCGATCAGCGCCACGCATTCGCCCGGCCGGGCATGAAAGCTGACGTTGTCCAGCACGGGCCGACCGGGTTGATAGGCGAAATCCACGCCGTCGAAGATCACTTCGCCGCGCAACTGCGCGATCGGGCGGGCGTTGGGCGTATCGACCCAGTCCGGCGCAATTGCCAGAAATTGCCGCAGCCGCTCCGCACCGGCCAATGTCAGCAGCGCCTGGTTGTATTGATCCCCCAGCCCAGCGATGGGCTGAAAGAAGATATTTGCCAAGAACATGAATTGGATCAGGTCGCCAATGGGCATGCCGATGTCCGGATGCAAAACCCGGTAGCCACCGAGCATCAGCAGGGTTGCTAGAAAGAACTGAGTGTTGAGTTCCAACAGCGGCGTAAAAATGCCGCCGATCCGCGCGGCTTCGAGATTGTATTGCGAATGATCCGTGACTAGTTCGCGAAAGCGCCGCGCGCTGACTTCCTGCCGGGCGAAGCTCTGCGTGATCTGCACGCCGTGCACGGCCTCGACCATCCGGCTGGTCACTCGGCTGAAACTTTCCTGGACCGCCATGTGGGCCTGGCTGAGACGACCGCGAAAGCGGACATTGACCCACCACAGCACAGGCGCCATGGCCGCGACGACCAAAAACATCACGGGATCCAACCAGACCATCAGTCCGATCGCTACCAGCATCTGGCCGACGCCCACCAGCCCGGTGAAGACCACGTCCTGGACGCCGGTGCGGATGGCCTCGGCGTCGCTTGTCAGGTGGCTGATGATTCGGCCGAGCTTCACGCGCTGAAAAAAGCTGAGCGTCATCCGCTGCACGTGCGCAAAAATGTCATTGCGCAGATCGTGCAGCACGGCCTCGCCCAATTCGAGCGCCAGCCGCTGGCGAAAATGGAGCGTTCCCTGCGTCCACATCGCGAGCGCCACGTAGCCAGCCACGCCGAGCGCCAACGAACCGAGCGAGCGGCCCGTGATCGGCCCGCTGATGATGGCGCCGGTAGCCCACGCCAGGAAAGACAATTGCAGCGATCGGACGAAGACCAGGCAGAGCAGGATATTCCGACCGCGGGCGTGGGGGTGGGTGTAGCCGATCAACCAGCGGAGCGTATCGAGTCCGGGCGTGACGTCGCGATCGTCGTGGATTTCTGCTTCCGAGGGGTCCAGCACGCGCGGCAATTGCTCCGCGCGCGGACGGCCGCGCGGGGGACGCCTGGTTGTTCTGCCGGAAATTACGCTACTCGACATGCTTCGCCTCGGTCGCCTGTGCCGCGTTGCTGTTCGCCGTTTTGATGTTCAATGGGTGCGTGCGGTGCGTCGTTTGCTTTGCGTAACGTGGGTTTGTGCGTCATGCAGCGCGGAAGGCCGGCTCCGCGTGGAGCGTTAATGCTCGTGCGTAGGGACCGCCGCGCAAGCAAAGTTGCGCGTGCGTGCCGATCTCGGCGATGCGGCCCTCTTCGAGCGAAACAATCAGGTCTGCACGTTCCAGGATGCTGGGGCGATGCGTGACCACGACCGACGTTCTGCCGCGCATCGCTTGTTCGAGCGCTCGCAAGATATCGTGCTCCGTATGGGCGTCGACCGCGGCCGTTGGATCGTCCAAGAGCAGCAGCGGAGGCTCCAACAGAATAGCGCGGGCGATCGCCAGACGCTGTCGCTGTCCGCCGGAGAGATTGCTGCCATCGTCGACGAGCCAGGTGTCGTAGCCGTTGGAGAGGTCGCGAATAAAATCGTCGGCCGCGGCGATCCTGGCGGCCTTAGTGATTTGTTGGCGCGTCGCCTGCGGTTGCCCAAAGGCGATATTGCCGGCCACGGTATCGTTGAACAGGAAGGTCTCCTGAAAGACCATGCCGATGCTGCGGCGCAGATCCTGCAACTTCCACTCGCGGAGATCGACACCGTCCAGGCAAACGCGGCCTGAAGTTGGATCGTAGAAACGGGAGATCAATTGCAGGAGCGTGGTCTTGCCAGCCCCGGTTGCGCCGGCGATCGCCACGCGCATGCCGGCTTCGATCTGCAGATCCACATCGGTCAGCGCCTTAACGCCCAGGCGGTAGCTGAATGATACGCCTTCGAACGAAAGTTCGCCGCGCGTGCTGGGCAAGGCGCGGGCCTCGGGGAGGCTCTCAACTTCGACCGGGGCGTCCAGCACCTCGAAGACGCGCCGCGCGCCGGCCAGGCTTTGCTGCATGCTGTTCAGCACGTTAACCATTTTGCTGATCTGACTGGAGAACTGCTGGAGCAGTCCAGAAAAGACAATCAATCCGGTTCCCAGCGCCAAGCGGTCGGTCACCACCAGGTAGCCGCCATAAGACAATAGCGCCGCCAGGTTGAGGCAGGAAAGCAACTCGGCCGTAGGTGTAAACCGGCTCAGGTGGCGGAAGATGAAACGTTGCTGGTTCTTGGCGTTCAGGTTGGCTGATTGAAAACGCTGTAGCTCCTGCGTCTCTCGCGAGAGGCTCCGCACCACGTAGACGCCGCGGACGTTTTCCGTCACCACTTGCATCAGGCGGTCCATCAACAGGCGGTTGTCGTCGTACGCCGGCCGTACAACTCGGCAGAACCGCATGGAGAGGGTCCACAACAGCGGCATCGTCGCCAGACAGGCCAAGGTCAGGCCGGCGTGGATTCGCAACATGTAAATCAGATAGACGCTGAGCGAGAGGACCAGGATCACCATTTGCAGGACCATGCTCTCAATGAACTGGCGCACGGCCTGTGCGTCGCCGGTCACGCGATTGATGATCGAGGTGCTGGAATGCTCTCGATAGAACCGGGTGCTGAGCTGCAACAGCTTTTCGTAGATTTCGCTACGCAAGTCGACGACGATCTGCTGCTGCACCAACCGCGCCGTGGCGATGGCGTGCCAGAAGTTGAGCGCGGATCGCGCCAGCGCCACCGCTAGTAGCGCGCCGGCCAGGAGCGCAATCACGCTTAGTCCGGGCCAGGTATCCGGTGGAGTCCATCCGCCGGGCCAGACTGTGACCGGCGCGGCGGGATCGATCCGGCTGCGTATCGTGTCGATGCCCAGGCCCATCAAGGCCAGGCCGGCCAAAGTCAGTGACAGCAGCGCGCATTGCTGCGCGAGCAAGAAGAGGCAGCTCCGGCGATGCCGCCAGGCGATGCCGACCATGCGACGAACGAGCGCGCCGGTCGCCAATGGCGCCGAAGTGGTGAACGACGAATTGGATGACGGACCAGTGACAGGCATCTCGTGGATTCGCCCTGCCGGAACGCGCTGCGCGCCTTGAGAGCGCACGCGACGCCGCGGTTGACGAATGGTTGCTGGGAATCGAACTTGGGGGCGACACTGTAGTCGGCATATGCCTCCGCGTACAGGCGAAAACTCGGCGGCGCCAGCACCGCCAATTCAGCGGACTGCTAGCATGGCAATTCAGTGTGCGATACCTTTGCCGGAAGTGGTGCGATGGCTATGTTTTTTGGCGTTGCCACAGGCAAGAACGAACGCGCTCCAGCGGTTTGAATTTCGCACGCCGGATCGCGGCCAGCGCTTAGCGCAAATCGATGATTCATCCGCAGCAAATGGACGAACAACAATCGCAGATAATCCGCGAATGCGATGTCCGGCCGAGCCAGTCCCGAAGAAACGATTCAAACGAACTGATCCATAGGACTGAGAGCATCATGGATTGGACGATCCGGCGATCGCCATTGCTCGATGAAGCGCAGATCGAACAACTTGCTGACGTGTTGATGGATTGCGTCTCAGGCGGGGCGTCGATCAGCTTCATGTCGCCCCTCTCGCGCGAACGCGCCGTGGCGTTCTGGCGGCAGGTTGGGCAGGACGTTGCCGCGGGGAACCGCGCGCTACTCGTTGCGGAAGACTCGCATGGAATCTGCGGCACGGTGCAACTGGCGCTGGCGCTGCCGGAAAACCAACCCCACCGCGCCGACTTGGCCAAGATGCTGGTCCACCGCCGCGCGCGACGCCAAGGGTTGGGCGCCGCGCTGATGCAAGCGGCTGAAGCGACCGCCTGCGAGTGCGGTAAAACGCTGCTGGTGTTGGACGCCGTCACCGGCGGCGACGCCACGCGTCTCTACGAGCGGCTGGGCTGGCAACGCGTGGGCGATATCCCGGACTACGCGTTACTGCCCGAAGGGGGATTGTGTAGCACGACGTTTTATTACCGCCGGTTGGTGGATTAACCGTCACGCGTCGGTTTGGAAATGTCGGCGTCCCGTCACTCATCGCGAAACGGCTTGCCGGACTCGTAGAGTTTGATTCTGGCCTCGATGTCGACGATGGTTCCTTTGTTGGCGTTATTGGACTTTAGGTATTCCAGGTACTGGTTGGCAAACTTGATCGCTTCGTCGAACTGGCCGTTTTCTGCATAGGCGCAGGCGAGCGTGTCGATTAGGCCCATTTGTTTGTAGTCGACGGATTCGCAGGCTTCCTTGGCCAGTCGCACGGCCTCGGCGCCGTTGCGCAGCGCGGGGTCTTTACTGGTTGCATGAATCCACGCCAGGTTGTTTGCCCAGAGCCAGTTGCCGTCCTGCGGCGTGAGCTTGGGCTGAAGTTTGAGCGAATTGCGAAAGTATTCCGCCGCTTCGGCCGGACGCTTCAGGGCTAGCATCTCCTGGCCCAACATCGCTTGTGTGATCGGGCGATCCGGGCGCAACGCGTCAATCTCCTTGAGTACTTCGAACGCGGCCGCGTGCTCGTTTCGGGCGACATACATCCGGGCCAGAGCGTCGCGGACGGCAATCTTCTTCGGCTCGCGCGCGGCAAATTCCGTCAACAGCCGCTTCTGTTCTTCCGGCTCCTTGTTATCGGCGTGCCACTCGGCCAGCGGAACCAGGAGCAACTCGTTGTCCGGATTTACTTTCAACAATTTGCTGAGCGTGGCCACGGCTAGCTTGCTGTCCTTTGCCTCGCGAAGCGAATGGAGGAGGAGCTCTTGCGTGACGGTGTCTTTAGGATCGATCGCGAGCGCTTTCTCGAAAAGCGGCACGGCGCTCGCATAGCGCTGAGCACCCAGATCGCGAAGGCCCAGCATCTGCTGATACCCGGCCGATTGCGGCGGAACGCCAAGGGCCGTGGCCATCTGGTTTAGTGTCCCCACGTCCAATTTCAGCATGACGTTGGACGCGCTGTCCTGAGTCTTGACCGTGGTAAATAGATGCAGTGGCGCCAGAAACTCAAGCAGCAGGTTCATATCCGTATTCAGCGGCCTGTCGGATTTCACTCCGGCCAAGATGTCCAGCGAGCGCTCGTCCGCGGTAAAGTTTTGCAGCAGCACTTGCCGCAGTTCTTTCACGTTGAAGAACTTCTGCAGGTCTGCGCCGATCTCCGGCGACGCTTCCACCAGCTTCTGCAATCGGGCAATTCCATCGGGATTAACTCCCAGCGGTTTTTCCGACGCCAACAGCAGCGTATCGCCGGGCCCGCCAGCGCAGACGATGCAGTGGGGGAATTCGCTGCGGAGTGTGCGCACGATCAACCAGTACTCGTTCAGCGTGAGGTTGTACGTCTGCACCCATTGTGCCAGGACGCCACCCTCCTGCAGATGCGTGCGGGCCGCCTGAAAGAATTCTCGCGTAAACAGGTTCGACACACCGGCCAGCCAGGGATTGGATGGCTCGGAGATAATCAGGTCGTACTTTTGATCGCTCCCTTGCAGCGTCGTGCGGCCATCGCCAAACACGATCTTGAAGCGGGACTTCTCCTCAATCTGCGCGTCGCTCAACCGCTCCGCCTCGGGCAGGGTTTCATTGTGTGCAAGCAATGCTTCTCGAGTTTGTTCGTGAGGGCGATGATTCACATGCGCAAAATGTTTGGCCGCGCGATAGACGGCAGGTTCGATCTCGCAGCAGGTGACATGCGTCCCCGGAAAGAGAAGGCTGACGCCGCTGGTCGTTCCGCTGCCAAAGCCAATCACCAGCACTTCCTGAGCGTCCGGCTTGAAGAGTCGCGGAATGTAGGCCAGCCCTGCCTGAGTGACCATGTCCAAACCGTCGCTGGCGTCGACCTTGCCATTCACTCGCAGGTTGACGTTGCCCGACTGCGAACTGGCGACCAGCACATTGCTCGAAGCGCCTTCGGCAAAGTAGACCAACTCCACGCCTTTGAGCGACGAACTCGGATTGCCGTACATGTATAGGCCCATGTTCGTCTTGAGCGGGTCCTGCGGCAGCAAGATTCCGGCCACAATGCCGGCCCCCACGGCCAGGCAGCCGGCGGAGATCAAGAACTGCGACGCCCCATTTCGCGGCAGCACCATGAAGAGCGCCACCACGTACAAACCTGTCGCCAGCGCGATCGAACCGAACGTGCCTACGAGTGGAAAGAGCAGCACGGCCGTCAGCGAAGCGCCCAAGATGGAGCCAAACGTGTTCCAAGCGTAGACATCCCCCACGGCGCGGCCAACGCGCGCTGCGCTTGCCCTGGTGAGATCGACAAATAGCGGAAACAGGATCCCCATTGCGATCGATGGGATCAACTCCAGGCAGGCGCTTGCCCAGACGCAAACCCAGGCGTTGCCGGCCAAGGTCTGTCGGGCGATCTTCACCGAACTGGAATTTTTCATGTCGCGGATATCGGCCATCAGCGCCAGCGCCAGTTGCGGCAGCAGCAGCTTGGCCAGCAGGCAGGAGACCGCCAAAGCGCCGATCACGGCGATCGGCAACCACGGATTGAGCGCATAGCGCCTCAGTCCCAAATGAAACGCCAGGCTGCCGGCGGCGATTCCGACCAGCACAACAAACAGTGTAGCGCTGTAGGTGTACGAAGAGCCTCCTAATAGCAGCGAAAGTTGCCGGCTCCAGGTCATCTCCAGAATCAACGCCCCCAGCCCTGACAGTGTTACGGCAACGTACAACCCAAAGAGCGAATAGTTCCACGGCGTTGGCTCAGCGGACGGATCACGCACGACCGCTTCGGGCGCCGGCGCATTGACCGGGTCCGTTTTGGCGGCGTTCGACTTGCGTCTAGGCGCCGCCGCCGTTTGCGTGAGGAACACGGCGACAACGCCAATCGAGATGTTCAGCGCCGCGGCCATCTGGTTGGTTACGCCCAGACCATTCGCGGGCAGCAGCCAGAATCCGGTCATAAAGCAACCGGCCGCCGCGCCAAACGTGTTGATCGCGTAGAGCCAGCCGGTCGCCTGATCCAACCGGCCATCGCGCGCGGTCAACTCGCGGATCAATAGCGGCAACGTCCCGCCCATCAACACGCAGGGAGGACCGACTACAAGTAGCGTCACGCCGAACTGCAACAGGTATCGCAGCAGCGGATCGCCAGGCAGCCGCCAATAAAATTCGGCCGATTGCTCGACCAGAAATTGGATTTCGAGCGGGATAATCAGCGCGGCAATGCCGATGGCCAACTCGCAGAAGCCGTACCAGCGCAATGGCCGAGCGATCCGGTCCGCGTAGCGCCCCAATAGGTACGCTCCCACGCCCAACCCAAACAAAAACGAGCCACCGACCGAGGCGAACGCCAGGCTGGAGCTTCCCCAGACGTGGGCAAAGCGCTTGAACCAGATGACCTGGTAGGCCAGCCCGGTTCCGCCCGAAAGAAAGAACATCAACGACGCCAACCAGAAGATGGTTGACGAGGCTTGTCGTTCGAGAGTCGCTGTCTTCATACTGCTCGCCCAGTTACCGATATCGTAATGACGCGGAACCGCGTCGAGGATACGTCCGAGGAAAAGAAGTGGCGGCCCGCCTGCCGCGCCCGTCGCCCTGGAGCTCGCCCGGGGCTACCCTCAGACCAACTCCCGCCGCATGGAATGGACTCTCAACGATAATCTCGTTTGAAACTCCAAACAAGGCAACCACTTGCGGCATTCTGGCCGCACGCTAACCAAATCCTAACAATTGACCCTTAGAATGCGGTCCCGAGCGAGTTCTCGCTGGGGTTGACCATCTAATTACTTCGACCGGTCGCCTGTTGCTGAGATTCCAAACTCATGGGCTGCACTAAGTCTCTGCTCAGCCCCGCCCGCGCTCTTTGTGCGCTCGCACTTGCGATTTGTCTGACGGCGCTTTGCGATGGCCAACCCGCTGCGCCGGCCTCCGCGGACACGCAGCCCACTGAATCCCAACCGAGTGACGCGGCGGCAACGGAAGCCGCGCCCTCCAAGTCAGCGACGACAGAAGCCGCGCCCCCGAAAGCGCCTGACGCGGCCAGCCCTTCGGCCGGTTCGATCGTGGATCCAGCGCTCACCGCGTACTCGCGGGCTGTAGGGGTCTCGGGCACAATCAAAAGTGTCGGCTCGGACACGATGAACAACCTGATGACGCTGTGGGCCGAAGGGTTTCAGCGGGTCTATCCGAATGTGCGCGCGGAGATCGAAGGCAAAGGCTCGTCGACCGCGCCCCCTGCGCTGATCGCCGGCACGGCCACGTTTGCGCCGATGAGCCGCGACATGAAGAGCAGCGAAATTGACGCGTTCGAAAAACGGTATGGGTACAAGCCTGTGCTGCTGCCGGCGGCGATTGACATGTTGGCCGTGTACGTGCATCGCGATAATCCCATTCGTGGGCTGACGCTGGCGGAACTGGACGCCATGTATTCCGAGAATCGCAAAGGGGGAGAGCGGAGCGGTTTGCACACCTGGGGCGAGCTTAGCTTGGGGGGAGAATGGAAGGGGCGGGCCGTCAGTCTTTATGGACGAAACGCGGCCTCCGGCACGTATGGCTATTTCAAAGAACGCGCGCTGTTTGGCGGCGATTTCAAGGCCCTGGTCAAAGAGCTTCCGGGCAGTTCTTCTGTAGTGCAAGCCGTGGGGTTCGACCGGTTTGGAATTGGGTACAGCGGAATTGGTTTTGCAACGGCCGGCGTGCGTGCCGTGCCGCTGGCGATGGACGACAACTCGCCTGCCGTGCCGCCCGAAGCCCGTTACGCGCTCGATGGCGAATATCCGCTGGCGCGGTTTTTGTGGATTGCGGTCAATTACAAGCCGGGGAGCCAACTGGATCCGCTCCGCGCGCAGTTCATTCAATATGTCTATAGCCGTCAAGGACAGAGCGACGTCGTCAAGGATGGTTACTATCCGGTCACGCCTGAGATTGCCGCCAAGGCCTTGGCCTCGGTGGGTCTCGCAGGGAACTAGCCTCGTCGCGCATTGCGACCAGGCCTGACACACGGCATGAGCATCGCTGAACCGAAAATGAAGACGTTCACCGGACGGCGACGCCGACTGGGAACGAAGCGCTCGGTGCGCATCGCCGACCGACTGGCGCGCGCCTTGATTGCCGCCGGTGGCATCGGCGCGGTAGTCGCGGTCCTCACGGTTTGCTTCTTTCTGGTGTGGGTTGCCGCGCCTTTGTTTTTTCCGGCCTCGCTGGGACCGGAAAAGACGTTGTCCGTTGCCTGGCCGATTGGCGACGCGCTGCGCGTTGGCACGGACGAATATCAATCCTTGGGCTGGGCAATCTCGGCCGATGGTTCCTTACGAACGTTCCGCATTGACGACGGCGCGCAGTTGACGGAAAAGCAACTCTTCCCCACCGGCCCTCCCTCGGCCTGGACGTTCGGCCCGAATGGTCGCGAAGGGGTGTTTGGTTTTACCGACGGCGCGGTGCGCGCCGTGCAACTGGAATTCTCGACGACGTTTCCCACGCCTGCCGACGTGCCGGAGGAAATTCGCAAAACGGCGAGCGACAAAGCGGTCGCCTATCAGGATGGACTGCTCGCTGTGACTTCGCAGGGGCAACTGCGATTGCAGACTCTGGGAGTCAAACTGACGGACCTGCCGGTCCCGGCCGATGGCGCGAGGATTGAACTCGTCGACCGTTCGTCGCCGCCATCCGGCACGCGCGTTGCCACGCTCTCGGACAATCACCTGACGCTCTACTCGCAAAGTCGCAGCAGCAGCCTGGTGGCGAGCAAAGCCGCCGGCAAACTGGCGACCGCTGCGATTCCGTACGAGCCCCCCACAGGACACGGCAAGCCGCGTTACCTCAGGCTCTCTGGATTCGGCGACAATTTGTATTTGATTTGGGAAGACGGCTACCTGGTCCGATACGATCTGCGAGATCCGCTGCAACCGCGCGTCGCGGAGCAACTCGATCTGCTGTCGGAAGAAGGCGCGCAAGTCAAGGCGGTGGAATTCCTGCCAGGCAAATCGACGCTGGCCGTGGGCGATAGTCTGGGGCGTGTGAAACCCTGGTTTCTATCGAAGCCGGACGATGCGCGAACCGAAGATGGCGCCACGCTGGTGGCCGCGCACGAGATGACAGGGCCGGCGGCCGTAACCGCCATTGCCCCTTCGGCCCGCAAGCGGTTGATCGCCGTAGGCTACGCCGATGGCGCAGTCCGCGTGTTTCACGTGACGACGGATCAACAACTCGTCGCGACGACTGTCATTGGAGGGGACGCGCGCACGTCGGACACTTCGGCCTCCGCGCCGCGATTAGTTCACCTTTCGCCCAAAGACGACGCGCTAGCGACGGTTGGCCCGGCCGGTTTTTCTCGCTGGACGTTTGACGCGCGCTACCCGGAGGTTTCGCTCGCGGCCCTCTTTACGCCTGCCTGGTACGAAGGGTACGACGAAGCGAAAAACGTCTGGCAGTCCTCCGGCGGCAGCGATGACTTCGAGCCGAAACTGGGGATGCTGCCGCTGATTTTTGGGACGCTGAAGGCGACGATCTATTCGTTGTTGTTCGCCGTCCCCATCGCGCTTTTCTCAGCGATTTATACCAGCGAGTTCTTGCACGCTTCGGCCAGAGCGCGTATCAAGCCGACCATTGAAATGATGGCCAGCCTGCCAAGCGTGGTGTTGGGCTTTGTCGCGGCGCTGGTGATTGCACCTCTGGTGGAGTCCGTGCTGCCGGCCGTGCTGGCGGCGATTATGGTGACGCCACTGACTTTGCTGCTGGCTGCGCATCTGTGGCAATTGCTGCCGCAGCGCGTTTCGCTCACGCTATCTCGCTGGCGATTTCCGTTCATCTTTGCCACGCTGCCGGTCGGCGTTTTGATCTCGATCTACGTCGGGCCGATTGTTGAGCGGTTGCTCTTCGCCGGCGACCTGCGGGCCTGGCTGGACAATCAGGCCGGAACCGGCATCGGTGGCTGGATTGTGATGCTACTGCCGATGTCCGCGCTGGTGGTGGCGATTGTCGTCTCGCGTCAGATCAATCCCTTTTTGCGCAGTCGCTTGCGGGGCGCCAGCCGGGGCCGCTGGGCCGTGGTGGAGCTGTTCAAGTTTTTGCTCGCCACCTGCGCGACGCTGGGCGCCGCCGTGGCGGTGGGCTGGCTGCTCGACTCGCTCCATCTCGATCCGCGCGGGATGGTGCTGGGAACCTACATGCAGCGCAACGCGCTGGTTGTTGGGTTTGTGATGGGCTTTGCCATTATTCCGATCATCTACACCGTGGCGGACGACGCGCTGGCGACTGTGCCGGCGCACCTTCGCTCGGCTTCGCTCGGCGCTGGCGCCACGCCTTGGCAAACCGCGATCCGCGTGATCATTCCGACTGCTATGAGTGGGCTCTTCTCGGCCGTGATGATTGGCCTGGGGCGCGCGGTGGGCGAAACGATGATCGTGCTGATGGCCGCCGGCAACACGCCGATCATGGACTGGAACATCTTCAACGGCTTTCAAACGCTGTCTGCGAATATCGCCACGGAACTTCCGGAGGCCGTGCAGGGGAGCGCGCATTACCGCACGCTCTTTGTCGCGGCGCTGGCGCTGTTTGCGATCACGTTTGTCGTCAACACGATTGCTGAAGCGGTGCGGCTCCGATTCCGCCGGAGGGCGTATGAGCTCTAGCATCTCCGGCGCCACCGCGGCGCCACCACCGGCAACGGGCGGCCCTTCCAAGCCGCGCAGCGTGTCGCAGCGACGCCCGCGCGCTACCAGTTCGCTGTTGGCCAATGGCGAGCCGATGATCTGGCTGACTGGCGGCGCGCTTGCCACGGCGCTCGCCATGATTATTGGTCTGCTGGCGCTGGTGATCTTCCGCGGCATGGCGACGTTTTGGCCAAGTCCCGTGGTGCAGATCCGCACTTCGGACGGGCGGACGATGCTGGGGGAAATTACCACGCACGAGCATTATCGTCCGAGCGACGAGTTGCTTGCCACGCTTCCGCCGGCGGCCGCCGCCAAGATTCGGGCCGAGCTCGAAGCGTCGGACGGCCAGGCCGGTCGCCGGCTGCTGCGGACCGGAAATTACGATCTGAACGCCACGCACTTCCAGTGGATTAACGACGCGCTGGTCACCGAAGAAACCACGCCGGAATGGGCGATGGTCCTCGAACGCCAGTCTTGGGGCCGCTTCTACGGCGAGCCCAAGTCGCTACTTGTCGACGACCAGGCAGCGGCGACGGGTCCGGCCGAAACCTGGGAGCGATTCAAGACAGAGCATCCGGCGGTCCGAGCGCGTCTGGCGGACCGCGTTGACCTGGCCAAGCACCAACTGGGCGCCGTCAGTCGCAAGAAGGACGCCGCGCGATTGGCGATTGTGCAAGCCCGGCTGGATCATGGCGAGGATTCGCCACAGCACCAGGCGGCCGTCGCTGAGATGGCCCGCGTCAGCGAGTGGGAAGCGGGCGAGAACGAGCGGCTGATGGCCGAGATTCGTAAGCTCGACGACGAAAACGCGCGATACAAAATGTTGATGGTCACCGCCGACGGGCGCGAACAGCAGATCCCGCTCGAAGAAATCGTGCGGGCTTACCCGGCCAATCAACTGGGGGGCGCAGGGCGCTCAGGCGTTTATCTATCGCGCTGGGGCGAGTTTGTCTCGGCCGACCCGCGCGAAGCGAATAGCGAAGGGGGCGTCTTCCCGGCGATCTGGGGAACCGTGGCGATGACGTTGATCATGTCGCTGCTAGTCACGCCGTTTGGCGTATTGGCGGCGCTCTATCTGCGCGAGTACGCCAAGAGCGGAATCATCGTCAGCATCCTGCGGATCGCCATCAACAATCTGGCCGGCGTGCCGAGCATTGTGTTCGGCGTGTTTGGGCTGGGCTTCTTCTGCTATGTGGTCGGGCTGCGCGTCGATCAGCTCTTCTTTTCCGCGGAACTGGCAGAGCACACGCCGACGTTTGGCACCGGCGGAATCCTGTGGGCGTCGTTCACGCTGGCGCTGTTGACGTTGCCGGTGGTGATTGTGACCACGGAAGAAGCGTTGGCCGCTGTGCCGGGTTCGATGCGCGAAGGGTCTTACGCTTGCGGGGCCAGCAAGTGGCAGACGATCTGGCGGATCGTATTACCGCGAGCGCTACCGGGCATTATGACCGGGATGATTTTGGCGATTGCCCGCGGCGCCGGCGAGGTAGCGCCGCTGATGCTGGTTGGGGCGATGAAGTCCGCGCCGGAGTTGCCGATCGACGGCGTTTTTCCTTTTGTCCACCCCCAGCGCAGCTTCATGCACTTGGGATTTCACTTGTATGATTTAGGCTTTCATAGCCAGAACAGCGAAGCGGCGCGGCCGATGGTTTTTACGACCGCGCTGTTGTTGATCGTGATCATTGCCGTGTTGAATATCGTGGCGATTCGCGTGCGCACCAGGTTGCGCAAACGATATGGCGCCAGTCACGCTTAAGCGGAGTATTGCATCGTGGCATTTATTGAACCTGCCGACAAATTACGCCCGGTCCAACCGCGCAGTCACGCGCAAGCGGCGGCCGCGGTTTATGATCCAGCCACTGGCGCGCAGCCAACGGTGGCGCACGCCTCGACTGGCGGAGCGGAATCGTCCGCGTTTGGAACCGCGCCCACGGCCTCGGCCGGCGACGCAACATCCAGCCTGGCCACTGGCCGGCTGGCGGCCATCGCGCGTGGCGAACCGATCGAGGCCGCTATCCACCCTTCGGTAGCGCTCGAAGATCCGGTGCTCGAGGTGGATAACTTCTGCCTGTGGTACGGCGCCAAGCAGGCCTTGTTTAACATCTCGATGGCGATCCCGCGCGGCAAGGTCACGGCGCTGATCGGACCCTCTGGCTGCGGCAAATCGACGCTGCTGCGGAGCGTCAATCGTTTGAACGACCTGATCGATACCGTCCGCATCCAGGGGCAGATGCGGCTCAATGGAGATTCCACCTACGGCGCCGGCGTCGACGTGATCGACCTTCGCAAGCGGATGGGTATGGTCTTTCAGAAGTCCAACCCATTTCCGATGAGCATCTTTGAGAATGTCGTCTACTCGCTGCGGATTGACGGCGAGCGCGATCGCCGCGTTCTCAACGAGGTTTGCGAGCGCAGCCTCCGCGGCGCGGCCCTGTGGGACGAGGTGAAAGATCGCCTCCACGAGAGTGGCCTGAGCCTGTCGGGCGGGCAGCAGCAGCGGTTGTGCATCGCCCGCGCGATTGCCGCCGAGCCCGAAGTGCTGCTGATGGATGAGCCTTGTTCGGCCTTGGATCCGATCGCCACGGGCAAGGTGGAAGACCTGATTCAGGAGCTGCGCGGCGCGTACTCGGTGCTGATCGTCACGCACAATATGCAGCAGGCTTCGCGGACCAGCGACTACACGGCGCTGATGTACATGGGCCGGCTTTTGGAGTACGGAAAGACGAGTGATCTTTACACGAAGCCGCGATTGAAAGAGACTGAAGACTATATCACTGGCCGGTTCGGCTGATCGCAGCCTGGATTGGCTGGGCCACACTGGCTGGGCCACGGCGTTTTCAAAGTCTCCGCGTCCTCAACAACTCTCGCGATGTCCAAGCACTTGCAACGTCAAATCGAGGCGCTGAAACAAAAGATCCTCTCCGTGGGAACGCTGGTCGAAGGGGCGATCGCCAAGGCGATTTCTGCCCTGGTCAACCGCAACGGCGACCTGGCCCGCGAAGTGATCGATTCCGATTCCGAGATCGACCGGATGGAGGTCGACGTCGAGGAAGAGTGCCTGAAGGTGCTGGCCCTCTATCAGCCGGTGGCGGCGGACCTGCGGTTTGTGGTCGCCGTGCTCAAGATCAATAACGATCTGGAGCGGATGGGCGACCTGGCCCGCAACATCGCCAAGCGGGTTGCCTACCTGGCCTCGCACGAGCGGATTGAGCTGCCGGCCGAGTTCCGCGGAATGGCGGCCAAGGCGCAGGGCATGGTCAAGCGCAGTCTCGACGCGCTGGTCAACAGCGACACGCTGCTGGCCCGCCAGATCCGCGACGAAGATGACGAAGTCGATAGCATGCAGCGCGTGATCCGCGACCGGATCGAAGTGCAGATGCGGCAATCGCCCGAAAAGCTCGAGCTGCTGATGCGGCTGATGAGCGTCTCGCGCCACCTGGAACGCCTGGCCGACATGGCGACCAACGTGGCGGAAGACGTGATCTACATGGTCGAAGGGGACATCGTCCGGCACCGAGCCGGGGACTAGCGGGCGGACGTGTAGTGGACCGTTGAGAAATGGGCGGGCGAATTGGCAGTCGAGTGGGGTGGCTTAACCCCACGGGCCGAGGCGGCTTCGCTGCTTCTCGTCGCGAACAACGCATTTTCCGCGGCGCATGAACTCTCGAACGCTGCGTTCAATTCCGCTCCCATGTTTCGTCTGCATGACCTACAATTTCCTGGCGGAACCGGTCCTACTTTTGCGCGGAGTCTGACGCTTGGCAAGTCTGACAGTTGAAAACTATCTGAAGACGATCCATCAGATTTGCGCCGCGCAAAATGGCGAGCCGGCCGCGACGGGCCAGTTGGCCGTGGCGTTGGCCGTTTCGCCCGGCACCGTGACCAGCATGCTCAAGACCCTCTCAGACGGCGGGTTGGCCAAATACACGCCGTACGAAGGTGCGCTGCTGACGCCGGCCGGCGACTCGCTGGCCCTGCGGATCCTCAGGCGGCACCGCTTGATTGAGCTCTTTCTGACCAAGACGTTGGAACTGAGCTGGGACGAGGTCCACGAAGAAGCGGAGAACATGGAGCACGCCGTTAGCGACCTGCTGGTCGACCGGATCGACGCGTTCCTGGGGCACCCAAGCGTCGACCCTCACGGCGATCCCATCCCTCGCGCTGACGGCTCGCTGGAAGTGGCCGAGCAGCAATCGTTGGCGGACTGCCCGGTGGGGCGTCGCTTTCGCTTTGCGCGCGTGATCGATCAATCGCCTGAATTCCTGCGCTATCTCAGCGAGTCCGGCCTGGCGCTGGGCGCAGTGGGCGAAGTTCACGCCAACCGGGCCGAGGCCGGCATCGTCACGATCTCCGTCAGCGGCCAGAAGACAACGCTCGGCCGCGCGGCCGCGGAAAAGATTCTGGTCGCCGCGGCAGACGAGTGACGCAAGGGACGATCCGAGATAGCCCAGGACGACTTCCTGGGTTAATAACCCGATACGCGCCGTCGCAATAAATGGACCATCGCGCGCGACACCTTTTTGGGTCGTCCCTTCAGGACTCAGTCGGTGGATTGGGGTCTTTAACCCAGGGCTGCGCCGGCGGATCGCCGGCTTACTCTGGGCTATTGCTAGACCGTCCCGTTGGGACTTAAGAAACGCGCCGCGCGAATGTGGGGCGCTCGGGGTGCGGAGCGCTGCGGTGCGAGGCTGCTTTAGCTTCGCGCCAATCGCGCCCTCCGTTACTTCTTCAACCCGCCGATGACGTAGCCGATGCCGGCCATCACGATGCCGGCGACCAGCACCACTGGGTAGACCAACATGACCCCCTTGAGTCCCACGCTGGCGAACACTTTGGGCATGGCGACATTGAGCATAAACAGCGGAAACGCCGTTAAACAACCGAACAATACCGCAAACAACTGTTGGCGCTTCTTGCGATCTGCCGGGTCGAGCGGCGCGGCGGCTTCTTCTTCCTCGGCGTCCTCGGACTTGGCTGCCTTTTTGGTCTTTTTCTTCGCCGCCATGTTGGGGCCGGCGCCACCACCGGCAGCCATTTGCGCGGCGGCCGCTTCCTTCGGGTAGTGCTTGTCGACGGCCGCGTGAACGTCAATCGGCGTGCAGAGGACCGTGCGGATTGGCATGCCGAGCCGCAATCGCAGCTCTTCTTCGACCTCGGGGACCAGCGGGTTGGGCGAGGCCATCAACAATTGGCCGTTATCGACCATCACCGGCACGCAGGAGTGTTGCCGAGCCAGCATCGCCGGGACCTGCGGCGCAATTTCTTCGTTCACGCCGACGTCGCCGAGATCAATGTAGGGCAGCCCTAGCGATTCGGCATAAGCGCTCATCACGGCGTCTGGCGGAGCCAGCTTCTGCTGCATGACGGCGTCGCGAATCTCAAGATTGATGGCCTTGGCCAGCCCGCGCGCTTTTTCCAACTGTTCCGCGGTGATGATCTTACGCCGGATCAAAATCTCTTCGAGCGTGTACTTGCCGCGTTTGCTCTTCTCGGTGCGGCCCAGCGAGGCGTCGTACTCGCCTTTGCGGCGAGTGTCCGTCAGGCAGAGCATGGCTTTGGCCAGCTCATTGAGCAGGTCCTGCGACTGCTGCGCGAAATCGCCCGAGGCATATTTGCGGACGTGCGCGTTCATCTTGCGATAGTGCAACCGCACTTTCGCCGGATCGTCTTCGAACTGCGCCAAACGCAACAACTGGTAATGCGTCAGCGGCCGATCCGCGTCCGGAATTTGCAGCCAGTCTTTGTAAACGTCGAGTGTCTTGGCCATGGGTCAGCGAAGGCGTGGAAGGGTGAACAGAAAACAGATACAGCGAGCGCGGCCCGCGCTCAGGCGGGCAAACCCAAACGTCACTCTCAGGCGGCGAGTCTAGTCCACCTTATACTCGCTGGCCAGACTCGTGTAGGCGTCAATTTGAGCGTCGTTCAGGCCGCTGCGGCGTTCGATCTCAATCGAAGCTTCCTTACCGCCGGTAACGTCGCGAGCCTTCACCCGCACCCGGCCGGAACTATCGAAAGAATAGCTCACCTCAATTGGCGATCCCTGCGGCAGGTTGGCCGGAAGCTCCGTGATCCGGCAGTTGCCGATCAGCAGGCAGGCCTCCGGATCCGGGGCGTCTCCTTCGATGACCTTGATCGTCACGCGTTGCTGCCCGGCGGCGCTGGTCTTGAACGTCTGCTTGGTTTCGGCCGGCAGGCGGGTGTTGCGGCGGATCATCACGTGATTCACCAGCTTGCCGCTCCGCGGACTCTTGGCCGCGACGCCCAGCCCATGCGAGTTGACGTCTTCCTGCTTGATCGTGGCCAGGTAGCGGCGCACGTTGTCCGCCACGGTGCTCTGGTCTCCGCGGTGCTTGGCGTCCAAGATCGCGGCGTGGATCGCAGCGCCCTGCGCGACCGAAGTGTGTGGCGAAATGCCCTGGTAAGGCTTGCGCCCGGTCGCCTGTTCCAACATGATGGGCACGCGGGGCATCAGGGTCGATCCGCCGACGAGCACAATGGCGTCGAGCTGATCTGGCGTGAGCTTGGCCTGTTCGATGACTTGCTCCGAGGTATCGATCGTCCGCTGCAACAGGTCGGCCGTCATGTCCTCGAATTCTTCGCGCGTGACGGAGACCGAGACGCTCTTCCCTTCGTGGCGGCAAGAGATCGTGGTCTTGGGCTGGCTGGTGAGCGCGATCTTGGCCATGTCGCAATCATGACGCAGCATCTGCGCCACGGCCGGTATCTGGCGGACGTCGATCTTATGACGCTCCATGTAGGCCTTGGCGACGTGATCCAGCAGGCGGTCGTTCCAGTCGACGCCGCCGAGTTGCACGTCTCCTTCGGTCGATAGAACCTGAAAGTGCGTAGGCGTGTAGCGGACCACCGTGGCGTCAAATGTGCCGCCACCCAGGTCGTACACCAGCGCTTGCCGCGGGCGATCGAAGGCGCCCTTGTGCGCGCCCAACTCGCCGCGATGCCAGGCATACGTCAGGGCCGCGGCCGTGGGCTCGTTGATGATGTCAATGACGTTCAGCCCAGCGATCAGGCCGGCGTCTTGCGTCGCTTTTCGGCGCGAGTCGTTGAAGTAGGCGGGCACGGTGATCACGGCGTTGCCGATCTTGCCGATCCGTTTTTCCGCGTCTTGGCGCAGCTTCTTCAAGATCAGCGAAGAGAGAAACTCCGGCGTGATCTCGTGGCCGTCGAACGTGCGCTTGAACTCGGCCGAGCCCATGTGACGCTTAACCCGCTCCACGACGTGGTCCGGGTTTTCCATCGCCGCCCGCATGCGGTTGGGGCCGACGATCACGTGACCGCTATCGGCCAGCAAGATCAGGCTGGGCGTTTCGACTTCTTCGTCCTCGTTGGCCACGGCCACGGGGTTGCCTTGATCGTCCAAATACGCCAGGGCAGAAAACGTGGTCCCCAGGTCGATCCCGACCGTCCGTCCAGGTTGAAACTCCATGTAACGCCTATCGCTGTCTGTTGCAGGGTTGTCCAGCTAGCTGATGCGACCGTGGCCTGCGGCGAACGACTTAGATCTACGCTGTTTCGCCAAGGCTCGGGCCGTCGTAGTGATTGACTGTAGTGATTGTACGCCGCCCGGTGGACCGGGGAGGGGCGTCGCCGTCCGATTTTGGGCTACTGCCGGAGCCGAGTCAACGCAGTTGAGGAATCTCCGCGGTCGCCCGGCATACGCCCTCCGCGCGGGCTGATTTAGGTCGGCCGCGCATCGCTTCCTACGCGAACGATCTACTGCGGATTCGTGCGTGTGCAATCCTGTTGGATGCGTGTGAAAAAGGGCGGGCGTAAATCTGGTTGCCGTCCTACAGAAGAGGGGGTAGGATCGCGCTCGTTGGATCCCAAGGCGCCGGAACTCGCCGGACCAACGTGTGCTCCTTTCGATCATCACGATTCCGTGAACCGCTTGGAACAGGGGAGGCCAAAGATGTCGCGACAATTTGCGTTCGTTGCTGCGCTGCTATTGGGTTGGGGCTGCTGGAACGGGCTGCGGGCCCAAGATCCTCAGGGGGCTAAAGCGCAGCCGCCTGCTGGCGATGCATCGCTCTCGCGCGAGGCTCAGATCGAAGCGGCACTTGAGCGTCCGATTACGCTCGCAGTGGAAGAAATGTCGTTCGCCAAGTTTGTTGACCATGTCAAGGAATTGTCCGGCGTCGATATCGCGCTCGATCAAAAAGGATTGGCCGATGCGGCGGTCGATAGCAACACGGTCATTACTTACCACTGCAAAGATCGACGCCTGGGATCGGCGCTCGATCTACTGCTCGATGATTTTGAGCTGACGTACGTCATTCAATACGACGTGCTGCGAATCACGAGCAAGGAAAAGGCCGATGGTATTTTGACCATGCGGGTTTATCCCGTCGGTGATTTAGTGGTGCGAGACGGGCAGAGAATCCCAAATTACGCTCAACTGATTTCGGCAATCGAAGACACGATTCTCCCCGATAGTTGGGATACGAATGCAGGAATCGGTTCGATCAAACCGGTTAATGGAAAAGGCGATCTTGCATTTGTGATTTCGAATACCCGGCGAGTGCATGCCGAGATCGCCCAATTACTTGCGGCCTTGCGAAGCGTGAAACCAGTCGACGGTGTAGCTGGGCGCAATGCCCGCGATCCGAAGGCGATCTATACCGAGTCCTACAAGCTAGGCCCTGTGTCGGGGCCAGAGTTGTCGCAGGCCATCTCGGCGAGCATCGCGCCTGATTCCTTGGCGCCCAACGGCGGGACCGGGCAGATTTTTGTAGTCCCCGCAGGACAAAAGAAAGGCGCCGCAAAGGCGTCTGACGAAACGAAGTCGGACGGCGCGCAGCAATGGGTGTTGATTGTCTCTCAAACTGAGAATGTACACCGACAAATCGAGGACCTGGTCGTCCGTCTTGATCGCACGGTTGGCGATGACCACAGAAAGACGCCGAAAACAGTACTGGGCATGGGCGGCGGGGGCGGCATGGGCGGTTGGCAACCGCAGGTCCCAGCCGCGGTCGCGCCAGCGGCCGCTCCCGTTCCCGCAACGGCGACAGAGTCTGCCAAATAGCGTTTACGTTCGCTTTCGCCTGAAGATTGTTGCGCGCCGTTCGTTGGACATTCTATGACGCACTGAATCGCGAACCAAAACATTGCACAGGGAGAAGTGGCCATGGCTCGGAGTGTTGCGCTGGCGATTGCGATTTTGTTTGTTTGGTCTTTGATGAATCGTGCCGATGCGCAGCGGCGCAATCCTGAGGCCGCCCCGGAGCATTACACCTTGCTTGGCCCTGCGATGCCTGCGGCCGGAAATTTCATGCCCTCTTCGATCAAGACTGCGGCGCTGCCACCGTCTTCGATGGAGTCCGCAGCGGAGGCTCGAATCGAGGCTCATCTGCTACTGCCGACCGCTATGAACTTTGTCGAAGAGTCGCTCGATGGGGTCATTGCCAGGCTGGCCGAATCACAGGATCTGGACATCCAGATCGACCGCAAGGCCCTGGCCGACGCGGCGGTCGATTATGAAACGCGGATCACGTTCAACCGTCGCGGTCTGCTGCCGCTGGGCGTCGGGATCGATCTGATGCTGGACGATCTGGCCCTAAGCTACGTCGTCGATCACGGGATCTTGCGGATTACCAGCCGCGAGCGCGCGGAGGAAATGCTGGTGACGCGTGTCTATCCGGTGGAAGACCTGGTCGTTCGGCACGATCTAAACCCTGCCGTGCGCCACGGCGCGAACTTTGGCCCGTTGATCGAGCTGATTGAAGACACGATCGATCCCGATTTTTGGGATACCAATAGCGGCAATGGATCGATCAAACCTTTTACAGGGCCCAGCGGCTGCGTGCTGGTGATCTCGAACACCCGCAAGACTCAATTGAAGATCGCCGGGCTATTGGCGGATCTGCGGGCCGTGAAGCAGGCGTCGCGCGTCACGATAATCAACGACCCGCCGGCGGCGCCATAGTTGCGCCGTGGCGGGTCAGGATGAATCTTTCGAACGGTCTGGCCGAAAAAGTTTACTTGCGTTTGATCCGCACGCGGACTTTGTATTCGCCGGGGAAGTTCTGGTTGGCGTAGTCCCCTTGCATGGCGATGGCCAGTTGCAGCGTGCCGGAGCTTTCGGCCGTGCCGCCGTACTTGCTGCCGATCTTGAAGATCTGGCCCCCCTTGCCGATCTTGCCGATCAACGCGCCACCGGCAATCTTGTTGGCCACGTACCAGCCGTAGTTTTGCGCGCCCTCGGGCGTGCTGACGGACTGGTTGCCCCAGGGAGTCATCTGCAGCGTCCCTTCGGCGGTGATCGTGATCTTGTCGCCACGTTCCACGCGGATACCACTGTCTTTCAGGCCTCGGTGGATGATGGCGTTACCATCCACGGTGACGATCTTTTGCAGATCTTCTTTTTCGGTCAGAGCCCGTTCGACACGGCGGATGTCGCTGAGCTTGACGTTCAGCGGTCCGTAGCGGCTGACAATTTCGAACTCCTGTTGCACCACGCGGCCGACGACCGTGAAGTCGGTCGTTTCGACCGTGTCTTTCTCGATCATGCGGGGCGCGCCGGCGGCCTCATCCTCGGCGGCGTCTTCTTCCATCTGGTCGAACTCTTCCAGGATCGCCTTGACGCGCGTTTTTCGCTCCGTGTCCGGATCGTTCGCGGATCGCTCTAACTGCAAGCGAACCGGAGGGCCCATTTCAATCAATGACTTTTGCGCCGCTTCGCGCTCGCCAAAGACCGGCGAGCCGAGCTTCTCGACCAGCTCCGTCAGGCTTTGCGTCACCTTGGGGTGGCTCCCCAAGCCTGGCGTCAGGCTGCGGATAGAACCGACCGGGATCTTGAGCGAGCCGAAATTCGTCTCGACTTCGATCTCTTTCGCGGCCAACTTGCCGCCGATCTGCGAACCGTCCATCAGGTGGACGCGCAGGGCTTCCGGATCGACCGGCGCGGCGGCTGGCTTCTCTTCGTCGGGCTTCGCAGGATCGTCTGCTTTGACTACGCCCGGCAACGCGCCTAGGAAAGAGCCCAGGGTTGCAAGGACCAACCAATAACCGAAGCGAGAGCGTGTCATGCGATTCCTCTTGATCCGAAGTTGCCCATTCGTTCTGTTGCGGCGGCGTCACAAGGTTCCGCGCTGCGTGCGGTGCAGTCGCCGGCCCGCCTGGCGCCAAGTCATTATTCTGACCCACCCCGGGCGCGGAATCCAGTATGTTTCGGCCCCATCGCTCAACACACTGCCCGCGTCCGGCGCGCAGGCGCAGCCTGGCGCGAATGTAGGTGGTCTGGCGACCGGGTTTAGTTCATTTTCTCCCGGAAGCGGTTCCCTTGGCGATTTGTTGGTCGCGGGGCGAACCATCGCTCGCCTGCAACCACGGTCCGCCTGGTTTGCCGCCCGGTGAGAGCCCTATATCTGAAGCAGCGCCAACAGATCGTCCAGGCAGCGGTAATCGCCGACGACGATATCGGCTCCGGCGCCGATCAGCCGCTCGCGCTTCCAGGCGTTGACCCCCTGGCGGTGTTCTTCATCGCTTGCCACGCCAATGGCCACGCCGCCGGCCTTGCGTGTTTCTTCGATCTCGACAAAGCCATCGCCAAAGGCCAGCAGTTGATGTCCTTGGACCTGCATGTCGCGGATCATACGTTCGATGATCATCGCCTTGGAAAAGTTCCGAAAATCATCCAAGGCGCCGTAAATATGTTCGCCGAAGAATTCCGTCAGGCCGAGCAGTTCGACTTCTTCGCGGACATATTTCAGGTCAGTCCCTGACGCCAGAAAGAGCATGATCCCGCGATCGCGCAGTTGCTCCAGTAGTTGGCGCGAGCCAGGGACGGTTAGTTCTTCAGTCGCAATCCGCCCGGCCTGCAGATGACTGAGGCGCTCGTTGACTTGCACCATCAGCAGATCGTGATACTGGTGCTTGTAGTCGAGCGGATCGCGCGGCGTTCCACCCCGGGCCGTGACTTCATCCGCCAACTGCATCATCTGGTAGATCGTCTGCTTGCCGTTGAGCCGCATCACGAACTCTTCGACGCGCGAGTTCAATTGTTCGTTGGTCTCCTGCGTGCCGGTCTGGCGGAGGACTTCCACCATCATCGGAATCATCACGCCTTGCCAGTTGCGGCGGATCAGCGAGAGCGTGCCATCAAAATCAAACATGGCCGCGCGGAACTCGCCGCGCGGAAAATCAGGACGCAGGACTTCGATCGGCGCATTGGCGGTGGGGCTGGACATGATGCAACAACTTCAGCTCAAACGGCGGTTGGAGGAAATAGCAGAACCGCAGTTTAGCAGCCGAGCGATTACCTCAACAGGCAGGCGGCGCGGCCGGCGAGGATAGTAAAAAGGCCGGAAAAACGCGGCGCAAGGCGTTGCGCTCCAGAAGGAGTTGCGCCGCGATTGCGGCGGCGTCTTACTTTGCCGCTTCGGCTTCCTTCGGATCCTTGGCTTCCTGCGGGTCGATTACTTTGAAGGATTGGACTTTCCATTTTTGGTGCAATGGCGACGCGCCATGGGCCTGGCGGAAGTAGTAGTCCGGGTAGCCGTACTTGGGATCGAAAACGGCGTGGAGCGTGATCCGCACGTTCTTCTGCGCGGCGAAGCCTTTGTTGGGGTCTTCCGCTTTGTCGAGATCCTCGAGGATGTAGCGAAATTGATTTTCGACGCTCCACGAATCCTGCATGGCCTTGTTTTCGACCTTGCCGTTATACAGAGCCCGCTCGACGCGACCGTTGCGGACTTCGACGATCACGTCGCTGTACTGATTGCCGCGACCAGACAAATAGAGCTGGATATCGTAATTTTTGACGTCCGCGTCGCGCCACTTTTTGACGGCGGCGTTGTACTCGTCGCGCGTGACTTCCGGCTCATCGGCGCTGGGCTTGAATAGGCCGTAAACGATCATCACCAGGAAGAACAGGCCGACTCCAATGCCGAGAGTCAACTTGGCCTTGTCCGACATCGGGGGGCGTGGCGGACGGGTTTCGGGGCTGGCGTCAGTCATGGTCGGCCGTGCGCTCTTAATGCAAATGGGATAAGTCGCAGTTCAATCGTAGCAATCCACAAGTCGCAATGCACAAATCGAAGTCCAATAGATCATAGCTGCGCGGATTGCCCATCACAGCAGGCGCAATACGCTCTATTGGACCGCTTCATCGCGCCGCTACAAAAATCGCTTGAACACTTGCCGGGCGCCGGGGACTTTGCGGACCAGGCGAACCATCATTTGAAACCCTCGGCCATATTTGGCGTTACCCTGCACGCCGCGGTCGTAGCGTTTGAGCCGGTCTCCCCACAGCGCCGCCAACTCCTCGAACGGTATCGCCGGAAAGAGCCGCGGCGTGGCGGTCTCGATCGGACAGGGTTCGCGCGTGGCCTGCGCGACGCAAACCCACTCGTGCGGGCGCGACGCCGGACGCCCTTTGAGCATGCCGACCACTTCGAACCCCGCGCACTCCATCAAAAAACCTAGCGCGCGGCGAGTCCAGAGCGTGATGTGGGCGATGTGCGCGTTTTCCGCGGTCACCATTTCGGCCGAAGGAACCGCCACGTACAACACGCCGCCGGTTGAGATCATCCCGCGCACCAGCCGCAGCATATCGTAGGGGCGCGTCAGGTGTTCCAGCACATTGTCCAGAATCACCAGGTCCGCCTCCTCGCGCGCGGCCACCTGTTCGTTGAAATAGCCTTGTTCCACGTCCAGCTTAAGCACGTTGCGCGCGTACTCCGCGTTCAACGCCATCGGCTCAATGCCACGTGGGCTAAAGCCGCGCTCGCGCAGCGTCGCCAGCAGCGTCCCCTCGCCCGATCCAATCTCATAAACGCGCTTGCCTGGCATCAGGCCGGGAACGTCCAGCAGGTTCATCTGGTTCCATTTGAACGCGGAGTGCTCCTGCTTTTGCTTCAGATGCCAGCGGGGAACCTTTTTGGATCTGTAGCCTGTCTCCTCGGATCGCTGCACCAACTCGTAGAATCGTTTGTAGTCGACGTCCGAAAAAATCGGGTGCTGAGACAGACCTGTGCATTTTTGGCAGTAGTAATAGTCCACGCCCGTGGTGCGCCCCATGGCGCCGGTGAACTTTTCCAACGGCGACTGAAAGATGTAGCGAGTGTCGTCGCTGTGGCAGATATGGCAGATAGCTGTCATGAACGATCCTTGAGGCACTACG
>Ga0105047_10003296_pt1 | contig 28460 bp, 22 predicted proteins | sample MAT04_FD_78384 | JGI IMG/M metagenome (GOLD analysis project Ga0105047, IMG submission 78384) | Freshwater microbial communities from Lake Fryxell liftoff mats and glacier meltwater in Antarctica - MAT-04 (megahit assembly) | ecosystem: Environmental > Aquatic > Freshwater > Ice > Liftoff... | reverse complement strand
GCACCACCGCGGCCCAGCGGCAGCGCTCCGCCGACCTGCCTCGCTCACGAGGAGTGCGCTGAGGGGGCCTCGGTTCGACGTCGCGGGCTCATGGTCCCCCCCCGATCCGGCGTGTCCGTCGCGCGGTGTGGGGCGAGACTGTTGCCGGTTGGTCCGGGCGGTCAATGGGCCGTTCGATCTGGCATTCCCGGTGCTGAGGTGGCGGTCAGCGTGGCGTGGTGGTGAGGGCGAGGGCGGCGTTGGCGGTGGTGGTGGTGGCGGGGGTGTAGGTGAGGGCGTTGGCTTTGCTGAGGGTGGGTTGGTTGTTCCAGAACTCGCGCACGTGGGTGCCGGTGGCGTCGCGGTAGCGCAGTGTCCAGGTGCCGGTGGTGGGGAGGTTGCCGATGGTGAACTGTCCGGTGGCGTTGGTGACGGTGCCGGTGATGAGGACGCCGTTTTGGTAGGCGGAGATGGTCATGCCGGCCAGGGGTGCGCCGCCGGTGTCGGCGGTGACGGTGCCGGTGACGGCCCAGGGCAGTGGGGCGGCGGCGGTGGCGAGGGCGGCGTCGGTGATGGTGGTCGCCCCGGCGGCGACGGCGATGACGGGCGTGAGGTTGAACTTGGTGGTGTTGCCGTTGTACTCGGTGGTGTAGAAGCCGCTAACGGTGTCGGCGAACCGGACGCGGTAGGTGCCGGTCGGGTCGAGGCCGGAAAGGGTGTAGTTCCCGGCGGCGTCGGTGACGGCGGTGGCGATGCCGGTCGTGCCGTCGAACAGCCGCACGCGGATCCCGGCCAGGGGTGCGCCGCCGGTGTCGGCGGTGACCGTGCCCGAGATGATGCCGGTGGCCGCGTTGATGGTCAGGTCGAACGTCTGCGTGTCGGTGATCGACGGCCTGGTCTGGTCGTCGGCTTGACCTCTGGTGTTGTCGCCCCAGCAGTCGACGGAGCCGTTCGAGGTGAGGATCCCGCACGTGTGGGAGAAGCCGGCGTCGATGGTGGTGTAGGGCCCGGTCTGGTCGACGGCTTGGCCGTAGGTGTTTTCGCCCCAGCAGTCGGCGGAGCCGTTCGAGGTGAGGATCCCGCACGTGTGGTAGTAGCCGGCGGTGATGTCGGTGTAGGGGCCGGTCTGGTCGTCGGCTTGGCCGCGGTTGTTGTCGCCCCAGCAGTCGACGGAGCCGTTCGCGGTGAGGATCCCGCACGTGTGGTAGTTACCGGCGGCGATGGCGCTGTAGGGGCCGGTCTGGTCGTCGGCTTGGCCGAAGTCGTTCGAGCCCCAGCAGTCGACGGAGCCGTTCGAGGTGAGGATCCCGCACGTGTGGTAGACACCGGCGGTGATGGCGGTGTAGGGCCCGGTCTGGTCGACGGCTTGGCCGTCGCCGTTGTAGCCCCAGCAGTCGACGGAGCCGTCCGAGGTGAGGATCCCGCACGTGTGGGAGTCACCGGCGCTGATGGCGGTGTAGGGGCCGGTCTGGTCGACGGCTTGGCCGTAGTCGTTCCAACCCCAGCAGTCGACGGACCCGTTCGAGGTGAGGATCCCGCACGTGTGGTAGTAGCCGGCGGTGATGGCGGTGTAGGGCCCGGTCTGGTCGACGGCTTGGCCGAAGCCGTTGTAGCCCCAGCAGTCGGCGGAGCCGTTCGAGGTGAGGATCCCGCACGTGTGCAATCCACCGGCGGTGATGGCGGTGTAGGGGTCGGTCCAGGTAGCGGTGACGTCGATGCCGGTGGCGGTGCCGGGCGTGGTCGGGGTGCCGGAGAGGATACCGGTGGCTGCATCGAGGGTGAGGCCGTCGGGGAGGGTGCCGTTGGTGACGGCGTAGGCGGCGCCGGTGGGCGAACCGGTGAAGGTGTGGGAGTAGGCGACACCGTCGGTGCCGTCGGCGGGCGCAGTCGAGGTGACCGTGTAGCTGGGTGCGGCACCGGCCGGGGTGGTGATGGTGGCGGCGGGGACCGCAACGGCGGCGGTCACGAGCACTGCACTGAGCAGGGCCTTGGTTCGACGTCGTGCGTGCATGAGTCCCCCCGGGTGCGGCGTGAACGTCACGCGCGGCGAGAATTGTCGTGCCGGGTGGTCCGGGCGGTCAATGGGCCGTTCGACCTGACTCCAGTACCCTGTCCGTCTCGCCACGCCTGCGTTGGGGACCCGACACCCCCACGGGGTCGACGAGTCTCCCCAGCGGTTGATCCTGGCCGCAGCCGCCTCCGAGACCGCCCTGGCCAAGCTGCCCGCAGCGCGACAGGTTCAAAGATCGCAGGCACCGCCTGCTTCAAGCCCGCTCGCCCACGAATAGCCCGTGCCCTTGACGACTCCGCCGCTCGGCATAGACGGTCTCGGTTTTTCGTACTCACCGTCGGACGCGTGACCCTACTCTCGTCAGCTACGCACACCCTCGAGTTGCGACCCCAGGGGTCTGGCTGGGAGCCGGCAACGGCAGCGTGGCTTTCGGGGACATTGGCGGACGCGTCACCCTGCTCTAGCAGGCTGCACACACCGTCACTTCGGCGGATTCCGTCGTGCTCGCCAACTGCGCGAACCCGCGAGCTCGAACCGCCGACCGATCACCTCCGGGGAAGGGCGGCCCAGTCACGGTCCGCACCGATTTGCCAGTGCGTTGCTCCGCCGGCACCCCTCGAACGCTCTGGCCTGCATCGATTGGCAGCAGGATGGATTCTCCTCAGCTCCACCCCGAGGCGTCGAGGGACCGGCCCGCGCTGGTCCTTCGAGCCGTTTCGGGTGGCGGGGTCAGTCGTCCTGCCACGCCATGCGAGGCACGTCGCGCCACAGGCGCTCGAGGTCGTAGAAGGTGCGGGCCTCATCGAGGAACACGTGCACGACGATGTCGCCGTAGTTCACGAGCACCCACTGGCAGGTGTCGAGCCCTTCGACGTTGACCGCCTTCGGCGCGCCGACCTCGGCCAACTGGCGCTGGACCTCTTGGGCCACCGCCTTCACCTGCCGGGTGTTGGGCGCCGATGTGATGATGAACCACGACGTCACGGCCAGCACGGGCCCGACGTCGAGCACGACGATGTCGTCATCGGTCTTCGACGCAGCGGCTCGGGCAGCGGTGCGGGCCCAGCCGGCGACGGTCGACTCGTCGACCACCGTGGTGGTGTCAGCCATCAGCAGGATCGGTCGCCACGGAGGTCACGGTGGTCACCGTACCGGAGCCGGTGAGCAACGGTGCCGCGTCGGCGCCGAGGATCACCGTGACGTCGATGGCGTCGTTCACCTCGGCCGTGGTGATCAGCTCGCCGACGCCGAGCGCGTCCCGCAGCCCCTCGACCTCGGCGCGACGCGACTCGTCGGAGAAGATGAACTGCGTGGTGGGGCGGTCGAAGGCGGCGGCATTGCCGACCATCGGGATCTCGGCGCCACCGACGACGAGGTCGTAGGCCGCGGGCAGGCCGTTCTGCAGGGTGCCGGTGCCGTCGAGCAGCCGGACCCGCAGGCGCGATCCGGGGGTGGGTCCGATCGGGAACGGCACGAGGCGGGCCACGAGGGGAACGATCTCCTCGACCACGGGCGAGAACACCGAGGCGGTCGTGCCCGGCAGTGGCACCTGGCTCAACGGCAACGTGGTCATCTCGACCTGGGTGACGGCGAGCTCCCGGACGAAACGTCCGAGGCCGGTCTCGACCTCGCCCGGCACCACGCCGGGCGTCTCGCCGGCGGCGGCGATGGCTTGCAGCCAGGCCGCCCACACGCGCTGCTGGCGCGTCATGCGGTTGAGGTCGCTCTCGCCGTCCTTGCGCGTCTCGAGGTAGCTGCCCACCTCGCCGGGCGCGAGTTGCACCTGCCCGCGCGCCAACGTGGCGGGTGTGCCGTCGGTCGCGGTGATGGTGATGATGTCAGGGTTGTCGACGGTGAGCGCGCCGACAGGCGCCAGCAGGTCGGCCCACTCGTCGGCACGGACGTCTCGGGTCTCCGCAACGGCGAGGTTGAGCTCCGTCTCCATGAGCGTCTCGAGCTGGGCCAGGCCACCAGACTCGTAGGCCGCACCGAGCGACGTGGCGGACGCACCGTCGGCCACGACGAGATCTGGGGGCATGGACACGACGCCGCCGGTGGTCGAGCCGGCCAGCGTGAGCAACGTCGCCGACCCCAGCGCGCCGTCGCTGTCGACCTGGGCGAGCAGCATCGTGGGCGTGGGCACGGTGATGGCCTCGTACCCCGGCGCCGCAGGATCGTCGACCTGGGTGACGAGCGAGCCGTCGGTCGAGTCGAGGATGGCTTCCTTGCCAAACCAGAGAAGCGTCGGGATGGCCAGCACGACGAGGGCGATGACGATCGGGTAGCCGATCCGCCACCAACGAGAGCGCGGCTGCGGTGCGTGACGCAACTGGGCCAGCGGCGAGCCGTCGTCGCCGCTGGCGGGCGTGGACGTCACTGCGCCCGACACCACGCCGGCATCGCCGGTGCCGCCGAACAGCCGCTCGGCTGCTGCCGGAGACAGGTCAGCCTCGACCGCCGGTCCGTCGGCCAGGACCGCGCCGCCAGTGGTCTGCTTCGAACGGTCCGCCAGCGCAGGTATCGTCGTCTCGACCGCCTCCTCGCCCCCCGGGCGTGGAGCCGTCGCTGGAGCGGGTGACGCCGAAGGCTCGGTCGACGCAGGCGCTGGCGCCTCGGCCGTGCGCATCGCGGGGGCGGCCGGCGTGGCCGCGTCGGCTGGCGTCGACGTGGACGTGGGGGTGACCCCACGGGCTGGGAGCGGCGCGGCGGGCGGCGTCAGATCCATCACGGGCAGGGGATCGGGCGCGGGATCATCCGGGGTGCTGCCGCTCTCGGCGAAGAGGTTGCCGATGTTGGCCGAGGTCGAGGCCGACGACGTCGGCGAGGCCGGGGACTCGCCGAAGATGGCGTCGAGATCGATCGGCTCGGCATCCGTGTCGCCCATCGCGCCGGACTCGCCCGCCGGTGGCGGATCGTCGAACAGCGAGGCAGCCGTCCCCGGTGCGGGATCGCCGTCGGGCGTGGTCGCCGCTCCATCCGTTGCATCGCCGTCGGTCACGGTTCGCCTTCCCTCTCGGTCACGGGTGACCCCCGTCTCGATCGACCGGCATCACGGCCGATCACCATAGAGGCCACGCTGCGCCAAGCAGGAGATGACCGCCGAGGGCACGAGGCCGTCGACCGGGCGGCCGTCGGCCAGTCGTTGCCGCACGTCGGTGCTGGAGATGTCCAGGCGAGGCGTGCTGACCCGCTCCCACGCCCAGCCGTCGGGGAGGTCGGGCGCCGGCAGGCCGGGCCGGTCGACCAGCACCGGAAGGCACCGAGATCGCACCTCGTCCACGCGTTCCCAGGAGTGGAGCCCGGCGGCTGCGTCACGGCCGAGGACCAGGAACAACGTCCGGTCGGGACGCTCGAGCAACGCCAGCGTGTCGGCCGTGTACGACGGCCCACCCCGGTCGATCTCGATGCTGCTGGCCTGCACGCCCGAGACGCCCGAGCACAGCGCCTCAACCATGGCCAGACGGTCGGCCGAAGGCGTGATCTCCCGCGCGCCCTCCTTCTGCCAGGGGCGATCGGCCACCACGAGCAGCAGAACATCCAGGCGCAGGGCCCACCGCGCCTCGGCGGCCACCAGCAGATGTCCGTTGTGGGGAGGGTCGAAGGTGCCCCCGAAGATCCCGACGCGCCGGGCGTCGTCAAGCACGGCGGTGGGCGACTCCGACACGGTCATCGGCGTCACCCTACGACCCGCACACTCGGTGACAGACGTCACGGTGCAGAAGGGGAACAAACGGGGTACGAGCAACGCTTACACAAGTGTCCTTCCGAAGTCGGCGAACCCCCTCGGCATGCGCCCCAACGGTACCAATCCCCCACCTCTTCGCGAGGAGCCCCCCATGAGTGATTCCGTCGGCCAATACCTCAACGAGATCGGCCTCGTGAACCTGTTGAACGCACAGGAAGAGCGAGAACTGTCGCAGATCATCGAGAAGGGCGTCGCCGCTCAGGCTCGCATCGATGACGGCGAGCGGAGCCACGAGCTCCGTCGGGCGGTCCACGACGCCGCCATCGCCAAGGACCGCTTCATCCGCGCCAACCTCCGGCTCGTGGTCAGCGTGGCCCGTCGCTACCCGTTGCCCCCCGGCATGGAGCTCCTGGACCTCATCCAGGAGGGCAACATCGGCCTGGAGCACGCTGTCGACAAGTTCGACTGGCGGAAGGGCTTCAAGTTCTCCACCTACGCCACCTTCTGGATCCGCCAGGCGATCGGCCGGGCCCTCGATCAGAAGGCGAGCCTCGTCCGGCTCCCGGGCGATCGCTCGGCCAGTCTCCGGGCAGCGCTCCGCCAGGTGTCCGGCGACGGCGATGGGCTCGACGCCGAGCACGCACGCCTGCACCGGCTCACCACGCCCACCTCGCTCGACCGCACCATCGGCGACGATGACTCCAACGAGCTCATCGACCTGCTGGCCGACGACAAGCCCAGCCCCGAGTCGATCGTGCTGAACCACCTCGAAGAGGAGATGGTCACGAACCTCCTCAACGTCCTCGACGCTCGGGCCCGACTCGCCGTCGAACAACGCTTCGGCATCCACGACGGCCGCAAGCGCAGCTACCGAGAGGTCGGCGAGGAGCTCGGCGTCACCGCCGAAGCCGCCCGTCGACTGGTGAAGCGGGCTGTCACCGCCGTGCGTGAGCACGCCGAAGCCAGCGCTGCCTGATCCTCCCCGTTCCCCTGTTGCCGACATCGGCCTGCCCCGAGGGGCAGGCCGATGTCGCGCGAGCTCCTGAGTAACCACCTTGCGCACCGATGCCGCGCCCGACCACGCTGGACGATCGTGAACGACTCCTGGACGCCGCAGTCCTGGCGGGGCCACCCCGCCGCCCAACAGCCCAACTGGCCCGACGAGGGCGAGGTCGACCGATCCCTCAAGGCGCTGTCGGGCTACCCGCCGCTCGTGTTCGCCGGCGAGGCTCGCGACCTCGAAGCCAAGCTGGCCCAGGTGGCTCAGGGGCACTCGTTCCTCCTCCAGGCCGGCGACTGCGCCGAGTCGTTCGACGACTTCTCGGCCGTGACCGTCCGCGAGAAGCTCAAGGTGCTGCTGCAGATGGCGGTCATCCTGCAGTACTCCGCAGGCGTCCCCATCGTGAAGGTGGGCCGCATCGCCGGCCAGTTCGCCAAGCCCCGCTCGGCCGACACCGAGACGGTCGACGGCGTCGAGCTGCCATCGTTCCGCGGCCACATCGTCAACGACATCAACTTCGACGCCGAGGCCCGCGTCCCCGACCCGCAACGGCTGCTGACCGCCTACCACCAGTCGGCGTCCACGCTCAACCTGCTCCGCGCCTTCACCAAGGGCGGATTCGCCGACCTGCACCGTGTCCACCAGTGGACACAGGAGTTCGTCACGTCGTCGTCCGAGGGCCAGCGCTACGCGCAGCTCGCCGACGAGATCGAGCGCGCCCTGCAGGTCATGGAGTCGTGCGGCATCTCTAGCAACGGCGTCTCACAGCTCCGCGAGGTCGACTACTTCACCAGCCACGAGGCCCTCATCCTCGGCTACGAAGAGGCGCTCACGCGGCAGGACTCGCTCACCGGCGAGTGGTACGACTGCTCGGCCCACATGGTGTGGATCGGCGAGCGCACCCGACAGCTCGACGGCGCCCACCTCGAGTTCTTCTCCGGCATCCGCAACCCCATCGGCTGCAAGGTCGGACCCTCGGCCTCGCCGGCGGAGGTCGTCGAGCTGTGCGGCCGCCTCGACCCGGATCGCCGCCCCGGTCGGCTCACGCTGATCGCTCGCATGGGCGCGCCGAAGGTGGGCGACGCGCTGCCGGCCCTCGTCGAAGCCGTCCGCGACGCCGGCCACCCGGGGGTGTGGGCGTGCGATCCGATGCACGGCAACACCTTCACCTCCCCGTCGGGCCACAAGACCCGCCACTTCGACGACGTCCTCGACGAGGTTGCCGGCTTCTTCGCCGTGCACCGCTCGCTCGGTACGTGGCCGGGCGGCATCCACATCGAGCTCACCGGCGACGACGTCACCGAGTGCCTGGGTGGCTCGGAGGACCTCGGCCACGACGACCTCCAGAGCCGCTACGAGACGATGTGCGATCCTCGCCTCAACGCTCGCCAGTCGCTCGATCTGGCCTTCCGCGTGGCCGAACTGCTCCGCTGAGCGGCCTCTGGGCGCCCGTCCGGGCTGCGCTGACGCGCACGGCGCCCGCCGCCGAAAAGAATTAGCAGGAAATCTTCGGATCTTGGGAACTCGGCACCGAGTACCGCCGTTCTCCCAGCATCGAGGGCGCCCCGCCCTCATCGCCGACGCACGGCGTTGCATGGAGGTGCACGATGAACCGTTCCATCCGAACCACAGGTCTTGCCGGATTGGCCGCAGCTGCGCTGCTGCTGGGCACCGCAGCCTGCTCGAGCGACGACGAGACGTCGACAGAGGACGCTCCCACGACAGTGGCCCCGACCACGACCGCCGCCGAGGACATGCCCTCCGAGGAGCCGGCATCGGACGACATGTCGAGCATGACCGTCGTCGAGATCGCCGCCAGCGATCCGCAGTTCTCCACCCTGGTCGAGCTCGTGACCGCCGCCGGCCTGGCCGAGACGCTCTCGGGCGAGGGTCCCTTCACCGTGCTGGCCCCGACCAACGACGCCTTCGCCGCCGTGCCCAAGGAGACGATGGACGCGCTGGCCGCCGATCCTGCGCTCCTGACCAAGGTCCTCACCTACCACGTGGTGCCGGCCGAGGCCCTCGCCGCCGACGTGGTCACCATGACCGAGGCTCCGACCGTCGAAGGCCAGCCCATCACCATCGCCGTCGAAGGCGAGAGCGTCGTGCTCAACGGCGGCCAGGCCACCGTCACCAAGACGGACATCGTCGGCTCGAACGGCGTCATCCACGTCATCGACGGCGTCCTGCTGCCGCCGGACATGGCCGGCTGAACCCGGGCCTGAAAGGGCATCCTGTCAACCCGGAGGGGGCGGTTCGCCGCCCCCTCCGGCGCGTCCCGAGTCACGGCGTGGCGCCTGACCGCGGGCAATGTTGATCGAACGGGTCGGGATTGCTACAAAGGGGGGAATTCCGATCGGCTTTGTCAGGTTTCCATCCGTGGATCCTGCCGCTCGCCCGGCTGATCGGCACCCAAGCCCTGGAGACCTGATGCTCGAACGAGAGATCGACCCCGAAGCCGCTGCGGACATCGACAAGTTCGAGGAGATGCTCCAGCGGTACCTCGCCGGCGACCTGCCCGAGGACGTCTTCCGCGTGTTCCGCCTGAACAACGGCATCTACGGTCAGCGCCAGGGCGGGCACCACCAGATGGTCCGCGTCCGGATCCCCTACGGCGGCGTCACGCCCGAGCAACTCGACCTCTTCGGCCACCTGGCCGACACCTACTCCCGGGGATGGGGCCACATCACGACCCGGCAGAACATGCAGTTCCACTTCGTGCAGCTCGAGCAGATCCCGCAGGTGATGCGCGAGCTCGCCGCCGTGGGCCTCACCAGCCGCGAGGCGTGCGGCGACACCGTGCGCAACGTGCAGGGCTGCCACCTCGCCGGCGCCTGCCCGCACGAGGCGCTCGACATCACGCCCTGGGCCGAGGCAGCCAACCGCTACTTCCTGCGCAACCCGCTCGGCCAGCGTCTCCCCCGGAAGTTCAAGATCAACTTCTCGGGCTGCGCCACGGATTGCGGCCAGGCCATGTTCAACGACGTCGGCGTGATCGCCACCACCCGCACCAACGACGACGGCTCGGTCGAGGCCGGCTTCCGCGTCTACATCGCCGGCGGGCTCGGGGCCAACCCCCACCCCGCCCTCGCCCTCGAGGACTTCACGGCCCGAGAAGACCTGCTCCCCACCATCGAGGCGTGCCTGCGGGTGTTCGAGCAGGCCGGCAACCGCGACAACAAGCTGCGGGCCCGCATGAAGTGGCTGGTCGACACGCTGGGGTTCGACGAGGTGCAGCGCCGGGTGCTGTCCATCCGGCACCTGCTGCCGGCGTCGGCCACGTGGCCCGGCGGCGTACCCGAGGAGGTCCTCAAGGCCGGCGACGCCCCTGCGGGCGTGGCCGCAGGCATCACCCCCACCCCGGTCGGTCAGGGCACGCCAGTCGCCCTGCGGGGCACCAAGCCCTACGAGCGGTGGGCCGAGGCCAACGTGGTGCGCGGCATCGCCAAGGGCACCGTCTCGGCCTACGCCTGGGCCCGATTGGGTGACATCACGTCCGACCAGTTCCGGGCCCTCGCCGCCATCCAGCGCGAGCTCGCCCTCGAGGTCCGTCTCACCAACCGCCAGAACCTGGTCTTCCGGGGCCTCAACGATGCGCAGCTGCCCACCTTGTTCGCTCGCCTCGACGCCATCGGCATGGCCGAGGCCGGTGCGGAACTGTCCCGCGACGTCGTCGCCTGCCCAGGCGCCGACACGTGCAACCTGGCCGTGACCCAGTCACGCGGTCTGGCCGACGCCATCGGCGTCGCCCTCGAGGAGGCCGGCCTCGCCGAGGTCGGCGGGGTGCGCACCAACATCTCGGGCTGCACCAACTCCTGCGGGCAGCACCACGCCGCCGACATCGGCTTCATGGGTGCCGAGCGTCGTGCCCACGGGCAGTCGGCCCCGGGCTACCAGCTCCTGCTCGGCGGCTACGTCGGCGACGAGCAGATCCACTTCGGCGACAAGGCACTCCGCCTGCCCGCCAAGGCCGCCCCCGAAGCCGCCGTGCGGGTCGTCGGCCGCTTCGCCGCCGAGCGCACCGCCGGCGAGACGTTCCGGACGTGGCTCGACCGCTCGGGCGGCGCCGCCGGCGTGGCCGTCGGGCTGGCCGACCTCGACGAGTTCCCGCTGCCGGACGAGAACCCCGACTTCTACGTCGACTACGACGAGACAGGCCCGTACGTCGCCGAGGTAGGTGCCTCGGAGTGCGCCACCTGATCACCTCGACCGCGCCCCGCCCCCGCCAGCCGCCCCGCACACGACGCCACCTCCCCGAGGAGCACACGTGACCGACCTCCTGCCCCACGAGGCCAAGACCCCGAAGATACCCGACGACTTCACCGACGCGCAGCTCGCCGAGCTCAGCACGGAGTTCGAGCGCCTGCCGGCGTCGAAGGTCATCCAGTGGGCGGTCGACTCGTTCGCGCCGCACCTGGCGCTGACCGCATCGATGACCGACGCCGTGCTCATCGACCTCGCCGTGAAGGTCTTCCCCGCCATCGAGGTCGTGTTCATCGACACCGGCTACCACTTCCCCGAGACCCTCGAGACGGTTGAGCGCGTGCGACGCCACTACGGGCTCAACCTGCGCATGATGACGGTGCAGCACTTCGATGACGCCCTCTGGAAGGTCGATCCCGAGAACTGCTGCTCCGCGGTCAAGGTCGGCCAACTCGACCGGGCGCTGTCGGGCAAGGCGGCGTGGATGAGCGGGCTGCGGCGGGCCGAAGCCGACTCGCGCATCAAGGCCCCGCTCGTCGCTCGCGACCTGCGCGGGCTGATCAAGGTCAACCCGCTGGCCATGTGGAGCGACGAGGACGTCGCCGGCTACATCGAGGACAACGACATCATCCTCAACCCGCTCCTCGAGCAGGGCTACACCTCGATCGGTTGCGAGCCGTGCACGGTGGTGCCGACCGATCCCGACGATCCCCGCTCGGGGCGTTGGGCCGGGCGCAGCAAGACCGAGTGCGGCCTGCACGAGCTGTGAGCCTGCAGCCGTGCCGCCCGAGGCGGCGCGCGACTGGCCCGCGACCCGCCGGTCGTGATCTCATACGGTCGTGACTACAACGACCGGACTGTTCTCGACCGGGAGCGGGCCGATCGCGGACGCTGCCGACATCCCGACTCGCATGCTGGTGCTCGGCATGGCCCGCAACGATGGCACCATCCTCGCCACCGAGCTGTACCCCGTCGCCGAGGCCTGCGGCCAGACCGTCGACCAGGTGCGCTCGTGCCTGCGCCGACTCGTGAACGAGGGGCTCTTCGAACGGGCCGGCGAAGGTCGTGACGCCGTGTTCACGGCCACCGACCGAGGCCACGAGAATCTCGGCTCCACCATGCAGCGAGCCCGCCGGGCCTACGTGCAGGACGCCGCCGGCAAGTCGTGGGACCGTCGCTGGCGACTCGTCGCCTTCGCCATCCCCGAAGCCCGCCGCTCGGCTCGTGACGCCTTCCGCGACCGACTGCGCGACCTCGGCGGCGCAGCCGTGCAGCCCGGCTTGTACGTGTCGCCTCACCGCTGGCACGACGACGTCCGCCACGAGTCCGAGCGCCTCGAGGTCTGCGAGCACGTCGTGCTCGCCGCCAGCGACGACCTCGAGATCGGTGGCGTGCGCGACCCTCGACAGCTGGCCGCACAGCTCTGGCCGCTCGACGAGTTGGCGGCGCGCTACGAGCACTTCACCGAGCTCTACGAGACGGTCCCGGCCAACCTCGAGGCCATGCGCGACGAGAAGCGCAAGCTCACCGACGCCGAGTTCCTTCCCGGAGCCCTGATCATCGGCCTGAAGTTCCAAGAGTGCTTCGACCGCGATCCGCTGCTCCCGCCGGAGCTGCTCCCCCGCCCCTGGCCGGGGCGGTCGGCCCGCGACCTGCTGGCCCGATGTCGGCGGCTCGGCGTGCGGCTGCGGGCCGAGCGCGACCGTCCGCAGCCGTTCGCGGCGTTCGACGACCTGCTCGGAGACCTGGCGTGAACGCCCGCACGGTCCAGGTCGCGGTTGCCGCGCTGGTCGTCCTCGCCGGCCCCATGGCAGCGTGCTCGAAGGATGATCCGGCGGAGGCTCCGACCAGCTCCACGGCAGCCAGCACCCCGACGACGCCCCCGACATCCGTCGGCGTGGCCACCACCCAGCGTCCGCCCGACGCCGCCCCGACTTTCCGAATCTGGCTGCTGCGCGACGGAAAGCTGTCCACCGGCGAGCTGCGCAACTCGGCGGAGCCCGACGTGGCCCGAGCCTCGCTCGAAGCCCTCATCGCCGGGCCGACGCCGGTGGAGGAGGATCTGAACCTGCAGACCGGCGTGTCGACAGCCGTGCGCATCCTGTCCTACGAACAGCAGGGCGACACTCTGATCGTCGGCTTCAACCGTGTCTTCGAGACGGCTCAGACCCGCCCGCAGGTGGCCCAGGTGGTGTGGACGCTGACGCAGTTCGCCGGCATCGCCCGCGTCCAGTTCCTCATCGACGGCGAGCCCAACGGCGCCACCGGCGTGCCCCCGATCAGCCGGGCCGACGTGACCGACGTGCTGCCCCCCGTGCTGCTCGACACCCCGACGCCCCCCGCCGTCCTGGATGCCACTGCGGTCCTGGCCGGCTCGGTCGCTCCCGGAGCGGAGGTCGGGTGGCGGCTCGAGAACGGGTTCGGGGCCACCATCGCCAGCGGCCGCGCCGACCGCACCGCCCCCACCCCCGGCGACGACGGTCGCTCGGCCTGGGAGGCCGACGTGACCTACCCGGCCGACGCGGTCGGGACGGGCCGCCTCGTGGTCTACGAGGCGTCGACCCCGGCCGAGGTCTTCCCCCAGGTCGTCCCCGTCACACTCACCCCCTGACCCTCGCCACGCCGCGCTTCCGCGCTGCCCGCACCGTCCGCACCTCGTTTTGGGCAACGATGGCCCCGGATAGCAGGGTTTCGCTTCCCGAAACGAGGCGGGGAACGCGTCAGACGAGGTGGTCGACGAACTTTTCGAGCTGGCGCAGGTTGCGGCACTCGAAGGTGCCGTCGCAGTGCACGCCGTACTCGCCCACGATCGAGTCGCCGGTGTCCCAGTAGGAACGCGGCTCGGGGTTGAGCCAGAAGGTGTGCCGCGACTTCTTGCGGATCTCCTTGATGACCCACGATTGCGACGCGTGGTAGTTGTTCCGGGCGTCGCCGAGGATGATGACGGTCGTCTTCGGCCCGATCTCCTTGCCCCACGTGTTCCAGAACACCTCGAAAGCGTGGCCGTAGTCGGAGTGGCCGTCGACCCACACGACGTCGGCCTCGGTGTTGACCCGGTGCACGGCCTCGCCGATGTCATCGGTGCCCTCGAAGAAGCGCGTGACCTCGTCGACGCCGTCGATGAAGACGAAGGCTCGCACCTTCGAGAACTGGTTCGAGATGGCGTAGACGAGGTGCAGCGTGAACCGGGCGAACGACGCCACCGACCCCGAGATGTCGGCGATCACGAAGATCTCGGGCTTCGACGGGCGGGGATAGCGGAACTTGGGTTCGGCAGGGACGCCGCCGTAGGACAGCGAGGCGCGGACGGTGCCCCGGAAGTCGAGCGGCCCTTTGCGTCCGTGGCGACGCTTGCGAGCGAGGCGCACAGCGAGCTTGCGGGTCAGCGGGTAGATGGCCTTGCGCAGCGAAGCCATCTCCTCACGGCTGGCGTGCATGAAGTCGACGTCTTCGGGCAGGGGCTTGCGGAGCGTCTTCGACATGGCCTCGACGCCGCGGTCGGCCACGAGGCGGCGGCGGATCTCGGCCTCGATCTCCTTCTTGAGCTGCTCGACCCGTGACTCCATCTCGTCGCGCTCGAGGCGCTCTTCGAGGGGCGTCAACGGCTCGGGCGACTCATCTCGCGCACTGTCCATGAGCCGTTCGAGCACTGCGTCGAGGTCGAGGTTCCGCAGCGTGCGATAGAGGTAGTACGTGCCGCCCACCGGACGGCCCGGCTCCATGCCGGCGAACCGCTTCACCGACTGGCGGGCCAGCGCCCGCAACATGGCCTGGTCGCCCTCGAGCAGCGCCCTGTAGAGCATCTGGGCCAGTTCCTCGGGGCTCATGGCATCGCCACCGCCGCCACCCATGCCTTTGGGGCCGTCGGCCCCCTCGCCCGGTTCGGCCCCGTCGTCGTCGCCCGGCTGCTGGTCGTCGCCGGCTTCGTCGCCGAGGGCGTACTCCTTGCCCCGCAGCGAGAAGTAGACCTCGAAGACCGTCTCGAAGGCGCGCCAGTGCGTGTTCGACTTCACCAGGGTGGCGCCGAGCGCGTACTTGAACGCCTCGCGATCTTCCATGGGGATGTGGCGCACGGCCTCCATGGCGTCGAGGTTCTCGGTCAGGCTCACCGGCAGTCCAGCGGCACGAAGCTCGACGATGAAGCCCGCAAGCAGGTCGAGCAGCGGGGTGCCGATCTCGGCTGGCGTGGGCTCGTGGGCCTCGGCGACCGTCATGTCACGCCTTCCCCGCGCCGGCGGCGCCGCCGGTTCGTCGGGGGCGGGCGACCAGTTGGCCCGGCTGCGCGCCAGCATGTCGTCGCGCTCGTGGACCGGGAACTTCTCCCAATCTCGTGGATGGACCGGGCTCATGGCCGGCGGATACCGGACCGCGGCACGTCATCGCCCTGCCGGCTGTCCCGGCTTGCGGGCCGGTCCGTCCTTGCGGGAGTTCAGCTCCTTGGTGGCCCGGGCGATGTCGGACTGGTACTTGAGCAGGATGTTGATCGTCTCGATGGCCGTGTCCTCGGTGACGCTCTCGATGCCGAGCAGCACGAGGGTGCGGGCCCAGTCGATCGTCTCCGACACCGACGGCGCCTTCTTGAGCTCGAGCTGACGGATCGAGCGCACGATGCGTGCCACCTGGTCGGCGAGGGCCTCGGTGATGTCCGGGACCTTGGCCAGCACGATCTCCTTCTCCCGATCCATCTCGGGATAGTCGATGTGCAGGAAGAGGCAGCGGCGCTTGAGCGCCTCGGACAGCTCGCGGGTGTTGTTCGACGTGAGGAACACCATCGGGATCTGGTTGGCCGTGAGGGTGCCCAGCTCGGGGATCGACACCTGGTACTCCGAGAGCACCTCGAGCAGGAGGGCCTCGGTCTCCACCTCGACGCGGTCGACCTCGTCGATGAGCAGCACCACCGGGTCCTCGGCGCGGATGGCCTCGAGCAGCGGCCGCTCCAGCAGGAACTCGTTGGAGAAGATGTCGGTGGAGATGTCCTCCCACGACGACTCGTTGTTGCGCTCGGCCTGGATGCGCAGGAGCTGCTTCTTGTAGTTCCACTCGAACAGCGCCTTGGACTCGTCGAGCCCCTCGTAGCACTGGAGACGGATGAGGCGAGCGCCGGTGATCTCGGCGATCGACTTGGCCAACTGGGTCTTGCCCGTGCCGGCCGGTCCCTCGACCAGGATGGGCTTGCCCAGCCGATCGGCCAGGAAGGCCACACCGGCGATGCCTTCATCGGCCAGGTAGTCGACCTTGCGGAGATCGTCGCGGATGGAGGCTACGGACTCGAAGCGGTAGGCCATCCGGACACCCTACCGGCCGCCTTGACCGCCCGGTCAAGACGGTGCCGCCGCCCCACGGTGAACCGGTGACCCCACGGTGAACCGGTGACCCCACGGTGAACCGGTGGACGTTGTCGCGCCTATCCGCGCATCAACGTCCACCGATTCGGGAAGGGGGGTGTCGATTCGGGAAGGGGGGTGTCGATTCGGGAAGGAGGGGTGGCGGGGTCAGCCGCGGATCTGGCCGGTGCCGTGCACGACGTACTTAGCCGTCGTGAGCTCGCGGAGCGCCATCGGGCCCCGCGCGTGGAGCTTCTGGGTGGAGATGCCGATCTCGGCGCCGAACCCGAACTCCTCGCCGTCGACGAAGCGGGTCGAGGCGTTGACCAGCACAGCCGCGGCATCCACCTGGCGAACGAACTGCTCGCTGGCGGCCAGGTCGCCGGTCACGATGGCCTCGGAGTGGCCCGACGAGTAGCGGGCGATGTGCTCGATGGCCTCGTCGATGGTGTCGACGACCCGCACAGCCAGGCGGAGGTCGAGGAACTCGGTGGCGTAGGCCTCGTCGTCGACGGCGATGGCCCCGGGCAGCAGGTCGCGGGCCCGCTCGTCGGCCAGGAACTCGACCTCGCCCATGGCCTCGGCCACCCGGGGCAGGAACCGGTCGGCCACCTCCTCGTGCACCAGCAGGTTCTCGGCTGCGTTGCACACCGACGGTCGCTGGGTCTTGGCGTTGACGATGATGGCCAGCGCCATGTCGAGGTCGGCGGCGGCATCGACGTAGACGTGGCAGTTGCCGTCGCCGTCGATGACGTAGGGCACGGTGGCGTGCTCGCGAATGGAGGCGATGAGCGACGGGCCGCCCCGCGGGATGAGGCAGTCGACGAACTGGCGCTGCTGCATGAACTCGACCGCCGCCTGGCGGCTCGTGTCCTCGACCAGCACGATGGCATCGGCCGGCAGCCCGGCCTTGGCGATGCCGTCGCGCAGGATGGCCACGATGGCCGTGTTCGACGAGATGGCGCCGGACGAGCCCCGCAGGAAGGCGGCGTTGCCCGCCTTGAGGCACAGGCCGGCGGCGTCGCTGGTTACGTTGGGTCGGTTCTCGTAGATGATGGCCACCACGCCGAGCGGGACCCGCACCTGCTCGATGCGCAGCCCGTTCGGTCGCACCCAGCCCCCGAGCACCTCGCCCACGGGGTCGGGCAGGTTGGCCACCTGGCGCAGCCCACCGGCCATGGCCTCGACCCGTGCCGGCGTCAACCGGAGTCGATCGATCACCGTCGGCGAGACGCCGTCGTCTTCGGCGCGAGCCACGTCGACGGCATTGGCGACGAGGATCTCATCGGCTCTCGCCTCGAGGAGGTCGGCCGCAGCACGAAGCGCGTCGTCCTTCGATCCGGACGACATCGTCGCCAATCTCCGCGATGCCGCCTTCACGCGACGGCCCAGCTCTGCAACGGAAGGAGGTGCCACGCCGCCACCCTACCCACCGGCCGCCGGACCGTTCCCGGCCGCCGCCCGCGAATGGCACCCGCTGGCCCCGTGGCACCGAGCCCGGCCGCCTACGCTGGCGCCGTGCCCATGACCGACGCGCTCGCCCTGGACGTCGCCGTCCAACGCTTCCTGGACGACCTCACCCCGATGCTGACCGAGATCTACCGGTCGATCCCAGGTCAGGACCCGGCCATGGCGGCGCGCGATGCCGTGAGCGAGGCGTTCGACCTGGTGTGCGCCTGCATCGACGCCGACTCGCTGGCCACCGATCCCGAGCTTTGGGCCCTGCTCAAGGTGTTCGGGCCGCGCCTGGACTCGCCCCTGCTGCGGGCCAGCCCGACCGACCTGCGCGCCTCCCGGCTGCTGAAGGGCCGCTCGGACTGGCTGGAGCAACCCTCGTCGATGTTCGGCATCCTGGCCGGCGTCGATGCCCGCGACGGTGGCGACCGCGCCGACCGCTACCGCGAGGACGCCCTGCGGGTGGCCTACCTCGTCATCGCCCTCGACTCCCACCCCGGCCGCACCGAGCTGCAGGCCATCGAGCGCTTCCGCTTGGCCCTCATCGCCGTCATCGGCGCCGGACAGCCCGGATCCCCCACCGACGCCGAGCACCGCACCACGACGGGTGCCGCCGAGGCCACCGACGCCGTGGTGCCCGTCGCCCCCGACGACCCGGGCCCGGCTCGGCCGCTACCCGAGCTGATGGCCGAGCTCGACGACCTCGTCGGGCTCGAACCGGTGAAGGAGGAGGTGCGCCTCGTCACCGCCCTGCTCGAGGTCGGCCAGATGCGCGCCGAGCGCGACCTCCCCGCCCTCGAGACCAGCCGACACCTGATCTTCACCGGCAACCCCGGCACCGGGAAGACGACCGTGGCCCGTCTGCTGGCCCAGATCTACCGGACCTTGGGCGTGGTCGACAAGGGCCATCTGGTGGAGACCGATCGGGCCGGGCTGGTCGCCGGCTACGTCGGGCAGACGGCCACCAAGGTCACCGCTGTGTTCGACCGGGCCGATGGCGGCGTGCTCCTCATCGACGAGGCCTACGCCCTCGTGCGCGGCTCGGAGCAGGACTTCGGTCGCGAGGCCATCGACACCATCGTGAAGCTCGTCGAGGACCGGCGCGAGCGCACCGTGGTGATCGCCGCCGGCTACCCCGACGAGATGCACCTGTTCGTCGACGCCAACCCTGGCCTCACGTCGAGGTTCCCGCGCACGATCCAGTTCCCCGACTACACCACCGACGAGCTCACCGGCATCTTCACCTCGATGTGCGAGCGGGCCCAGTACCACCTGGGCGAAGACGCGGTGGCGCGGGTGCGGGCGCTGATCGACGCCGCGCCGCGCACGAAGGGGTTCGGCAACGGCCGCATGGTGCGCAACCTGTTCGAGGCGGCCGTGGCCCAACAGGCCCGCCGCATCGTCGAGGTCGACGACCCCACCGACGAGCAGCTCCTCACGCTGCTCCCGGTCGACCTCCCCGGCGACCTTCCCACCGACGCCGACGTCATCGTGGCCGATGCCGCCGTGGCCGATGCCGCCGAGCCGGCGGAGCCGGCGTGAGCCGCGTCCTGGCCGCCGTCGCCGCCATCGCCATGGTCGCCGCCGCCTTCACCATCCGATCCCAGCTCGACGACGGCGGGCAGCAGGCGTCGAGCGCGCGGGCCGCCACCGTGTGCGTGACCGAGCTGGCCGAGGTGTGTCGAGCGGTGCTCGGTGACGATGCCGACCTCACCATCGCGCCGGGCTGGGAGACGTTCGACGAACTGCTGGCCGCACCCGACGCCGAGGCGGCCGGCGTGGACGCCTGGCTGGCCCCGGAGCCGATGCTCACCGGTCTGGCCGAGGCCCGGGCCACCGCCGGTCTCTCGCCGATGTTCACCGACACGACCAGCCCCCTGGCCCGAAGCCCGCTCGTGCTGGTGGTGTGGTCGGAGCGCGCGCCGGCGCTGGCCGAAGCCTGCGGCGGAGAGATCTCGTGGACGTGCTTGGGCGACGAAGCCGACGCTCCGTGGGCCGACCTCGGTGGCCAGGCCTCGTGGGGGCGGCTCAAGCCCGGGCACGACGACCCGACCACCTCCGCCGTCGGCCTCCTCGTGGCCGCGCAGGCCACGGGCGACCGGCTCGACCGCTCCGACTGGGCCACGAACGACTTCGAGGTGCCGGGCTTCCGCTCGTGGTTCGAGAGCCTCGAGTCCACCGTCGATGACCTGGCACCACCGACGGGCACGCCGCTCGACCGTCTGCTGGCCGTGGGCCCGGCCGCCTACGACGTCGTCGGCACCACCGAGGCCGACGCCGCCCGGGTGGAGCGGTCGCGCGACCGCGATCGGCTCGACACGCTCTACCCTTCACCGATGGCGACGGTGGACGTGGCACTGGCCTCCACCGACGCCGGTGGCGCCGTCGCCGATCGCTTCGTGGCCGACTCGGGCTCCGCGTTCGAGGCCGCCGACTGGCGGGTCGGACCGTCCGAGCCGCCGCTCCCCGACACCAGCGGCACCGCCGCACCCGGGGCCCTCGTGGCCCTACGGGCCCTGGCCCAGGAGGTCCAATGATGAACCTGACCACTCGACACCGCACGGCCCTCGCCGTCTCGCTCAGCGCCACCCTGCTGCTCGGGGCCTGCTCCTCGGGTGGCGGCGAGGTGGCGGTCGACGACCTCGGCGACCCGGGCGACTGCATCGTGGTCGACATGGCCGTGTCGCCCGAGAAGATCGACCTGCTGACCGACCTGGCCCGGACGTTCAACGAGGCCGACGAAGAGGTCGACGGCGAGTGCATCTTCGTAAGGCCCAAGCGGAAGTCGTCCGGTGCGGCCATGTCGCTGCTGGCCGACGGGTGGGACGAGGTCGCCGAAGGCCCGAAGCCCGTCGTGTGGTCGCCGGCCGGCAGCGCCTGGGGCGGCGTGCTCGACCAGCGCCTGGCCGACCGCGGGGCGGCGGCCATGGCCGGTGACGGCGTGCCCTTCATGAACACCCCCCTCGTCATCGCCATGCCTCGGCCGATGGCCGAGGCGCTGGGCTGGCCGAACGAGGGCATCGGCTGGAAGGACATCTTCCAGCTTTCGAGCAACCCCGAGGGCTGGGCCGCCTACGGCCATCCCGAGTGGGGTCCGTTCCGCCTGGGCAAGACGAACCCGAACTTCTCCACCAGCGGCTTGTCCGCCCTCGTCGCCCAGACCTACGCGGCCACGGGGAAGACCAAGGACCTGTCCACAGAGGACCTGGCCAACCCGGAGGTCATCGCCTTCGGCGAGACGGTCGAGTCGGCCGTCGTGCACTACGGCGACACCACGCTGACCTTCCTGAACAACTGGTACCGCGCCGACCAGCGCGGGCTCGGCCTCACCTACGCCTCGGCCGCCGCCGTCGAGGAGAAGTCGGTCATCGACTACAACCGCGGCAACCCCGACGGCGTCCTCGACACCGGCGAGCAGCCCCGTCCGCCGCGGGTGCCGCTCGTGGCCGTGTATCCCGAGGAGGGGACGCTGTTCAGCGACAACCCCTTCTTCGTGCTCGACGCCGACTGGGTGGATCCGGCCGAGGCCACCGCCGCCGTCCGGTTCCAGGAGTTCGTGCAACGACCCGAGAACCAGCAGCGCGTGCTCGAGTTCGGGTTCCGTCCGGGCAACCCCGAGGTGGCCATCGGCGCACCCATCACCCCCGAGCTCGGCGTCGATCCGACGCAACCGCAGACGCTCTTGCAGGTGCCGGAGCCGGCCGTGCTCACCGCCCTGCTCGACGTGTGGGCGCAGCAGCGCAAGAGCGCCCGGGTGCTCCTGGTGATCGACGTCTCGGGCTCGATGTCCGAGATCGCCGATCCGGAGACGGGCGAGACGAAGCTCGATCTGGCCAAGCGAGCCGCGATGGCATCCCTCGATGAGTTCAAGTCCGAGGACCTCGTCGGCCTGCGCACGTTCACCACCGGCATGGGCGGCTCAGGCGGCGACATCTCCACCGACCTCTTGCCCGTGGCGCCGATGGGCGAGCAGTCCGAGGCCATGCGCACGAAGATCCTCGGCTTGGTCCCGCTCAACGGCACCCCGCTCTACGACATCGCCGACCTCTCGTTCACCACCATGTCCGAGGGCTACGACCCGGCCCGGATCAACGCCGTGGTCCTGCTCACCGACGGCGTGAACGACGATGGCAACCAGTCCGACGATCGGGGTCAGCTCGACCGGCTCCTGGCCTCGCTCGAGGCCGCCTCGCAGGGCGAGAACTCGAAGCCGGTGCGGCTGTTCACCATCGGCTATGGCGCCGACGCCGACCTCAACGCCCTGCGGCGCATGGCCGAGGCCACCAACGGTGCGTCGTACAACGCCAGCGATCCCAAGTCGATCGAGAAGGTCTTCACCGCCGTGGTGAGCAACTTCTGACCATGGCCGGTTCGCTGCGCGACCGCTTCTTCACCCGACCCGTGGCCGAGGCCATCACCGCGCCGACCGGCATCCTGCTGGCCGGAGCCGGCGCATCGGTGGCCATCGTGACCGGCCTCCCGCTGGTGCTGGCCGCCGCTGTCGGCGTGGCCGCGTGGGGTGTGCGCGTGGCCTTGGCCCTCCCCCGCCAAGAGTCCAGTCGCGGCATCGACCCCCTGGCCCTGAAGGACCCGTGGCGCAGCTTCGTGTGGGAGGCCAAGCGAGCCCAGAAGAGCTTCCACGACGCCACCACCCGCGCCCGCACCGGCCCGCTGCGCGAACGACTCGACACCATCGGGGACCGCATCGACACCGCAGTCGGCGAGTGCTGGCAGATCGCCCAGGCCGGCGAGGCGCTGGGTGATGCCCGCGCCGCCATCGACGTGGCCACCATCGCGCGCGACCTGGGCCGACTGACGTCGGGAGACGCCTCTCCCGCCGGCTCCCGGGTGGACCGCACCCGCCAAGCGCTGCAGAGCCAACTCGACACCGCCGGCCGCCTCGACGCCACCGTGACCGACACGATCGACCGCCTCCGCCTGCTCGACGCCCGCTTGGGTGAGGCCGTCACCCGAGCCATCGAGCTCTCGGTGCGCGGCCAGGGGCTCGAAGACCTCTCCACGCTCGACTCCGACGTCGACACCATCGTGGGCGAGATGGAGTCGTTGCGGCTGGCACTCGACGAGACGACGCCGATGTCGGTGGTCGACCTGCCCCCGACGTTGCCCGGGCCCGAGCCATCGCTGGAGCGCACGCAGCCGTTGCCGCCTCCGCCCGCCACCGGCGGCGAGCCCGGCACGAGCCAACCTTCGCCCGGATGACCGACGCCAGCACGGGGCCGGTCGGCTCGCCGACGACCATCGGTCGCCTGCTTCGCTCCAGCGCCACCGTGGGCGCCGGCACCGCGCTCAGCCGGGTCACCGGGCTGGCTCGCACCCTGGTGATGGCGTGGGCGCTGGGCCTCACCCAGCTGGCCGACGCCTACAACCTGGCCAACACCACGCCCAACGTCGTGTACGACCTGCTCCTCGGCGGCGTGCTCGCCGCCACCCTCGTCCCCGTGCTGGTCACCCAGGTGCAGCACGACGACGACGACGCCGTCAGCGCCATCCTCACGGTGCTCACCACCCTCCTCGTGGTCGTCACCGCCGTCGCCGTGGTCGCCGCGCCGCTCATCCTGCGGGCCTACACGTGGGACCTCGACGAGGCCACCCGGCTGGCCCAGGAGACCGTCGCCATCCCCCTGCTGCGGTTGTTCCTGCTCCAGATCTTCTTCTACGGCATCACCACGCTGGCCTCGGCGGTGCTGAACGCCCACCGCCGCTTCGCCTTGGCCGCCTTCGCTCCGGTGCTCAACAACATCGTCGTCATCGGTGTGCTCGTGGCCGTGCCGTGGGTGGCCGGCGGCTTCCCGACCCTCGAGCAGGTGGCCGACGACGCCGGCCTGCTGCTGCTGCTCGGGCTCGGCACCACCGCCGGCATCGTGGCCATGGCCCTCGTGCTGCTCCCCGGCGTGGCCCGCTTGCCGGGCCACCTGCGGTGGAACTTCGCGCCGCGCCACCCGGCCGTCACCAAGATCCTGCGCCTGTCGGGGTGGACCTTCGGCTACGTGCTGACCAACCAGGCCGGGTTCGTGCTGCTCTTGGCGCTGGCCATCGGCACCGAGCCCGGTGCCGTGTCGGCCTGGTCCTACGCCTACCTGTTCTTCCAGCTCCCGTACGGGCTGTTCGCCGTGTCCATCATGACCACCTTCCTGCCCGAGTTGGCCGATGCCTACAGCGCCGGCGAGGGTGACCGGTTCTCCTCACGCTTCGCCGATGGGCTCCGGCTCATACTCCTCGTCGTCCTCCCCAGCGCCATCGTCCTCGCCGCCCTGGCGCTGCCCATGGTCGACGTCCTGTTCGAGCGGGGCAGCTTCGACGGCGCCTCGACGGTGATCACCGCCGACGCCCTCGCCGCCTTCGCCTTCGGACTCCCCGGCTTCGCCGCCTACCTGTTCGTAATGCGCGGCTTCTACGCCCGCACCGACACCCGGACGCCGTTCCTGGTCAACCTGGCCGAGACGGCGACCACCGTGGCCATCGCCGTCCCCCTCACCGCCCGCTACGGCCTCACCGGCACCGTGGCCGCCTTCGGTATCGGCTACGCCGTGTTCGCCGTGGTGGCGGCCGTCGCCCTGCACCGCAGGCTCTGCAGTGAGGCAGGTGGGGCGACCACCGCCTCGCCCGGGCACGGTTTGGCCGCCATCGGCGTGGCTGGGGTGGCCATGGCCGTGGTCACCACGGGCGTGGCCACACTCATCGACGCACGCGGATCGGCCATGCAGGTCGGGGAGATCGTGGCCGCCTCGGTCGTCGGTGCCCTCGCCTATCTGGGCGTCCTCGCCCTGCTCGACGCCGACGACCTCGCCACCGTTCGCCGCCGCTTCTCCGGCTGATCTGTCGTGCGGCGACGCCACCAACCCGCCCACGTCTAGGCTGCGGGGCATGTTCAAGGCCTTGAAGCGCTGGTGGAGCTACCTGACCGCGAAGACGAACAAGGAGTTCGACGCTCGCGCCGATCCGGCCGTCCAGCTCGAACAGGCCATCACCGAGGCGCAGGAGCAGCACCGCCGGCTCCGCGAGCAGGCGGCCAACGTGATGGCCAACGAGAAGCAGCTCGAGATGCGGCTCAACCGCTCGCTCGAGGAGTACGAACGCCTCCAGGGCAACACCCGCCAGGCCGTGCTCATGGCCGACGAGGCCACCAAGAACGGCGACGCGGCCAAGGCCCTCGAGTACACGCAGGCGGCCGAGTCGTTCGCCAACCGCCTGATCGCCCTCGAGCGTGAGGTCGAGGAGAACAAGAACTCGGCCATCCAGGCCGCCCAGGCCGCCGAACAGGCCAAGACGGCCGTCAACCAGAACGCCTCGGCCCTGCAGCGCAAGCTGGCCGAGCGCCAGAAGCTCCTCAGCCAGCTCGACCAGGCCAAGATGCAAGAGCAGCTCAGCACGGCCATGGCTGCGCTCAACGAGACCGTGGGCCAGGACACGCCGAGCTTCGAGCAGGTCCGCGAGAAGATCGAGACCCGCTACGCCAAGGCCAAGAGCATGACCGAGCTCACGGGCGAGACCGTCGAGTCGCGGATGCTCGAGGTCGAGCAGGCGTCGATGAACGTCGAGGCCACGGCCCGCCTGGCCGAGATCCGTTCGCAGCTCGGGCTCGATGCCGCCCCGGCCGCCGCCCCGCTCGGCACCCCGGCCACGGCCGAGGGCGATGCCGCTGCCGATGCCGTGGTGGCCAAGTCCGCCACCGACGCCAAGATCGACGAGGTCCGCCAGGAGATGGGCCTCGCCGGCGGGGAGTCCTCGCCGGCCTGAGCCGGCTCGGATCCCGTCAGGGGAGCACGACGAGGTCGTCGCGGTGGATGAGCCACGGGGTGACGCCCTCACCCAACTGGTCGCGGCTGTGCGACGCCATGGCCGCGGCGGTGGCGGCATCGACGCGGACGATGCCTTTGGCGAACACCTCGCCGTCGGGACCGGCAACCTCGACGGCATCGTCGACGCCGAAGGCGCCCTCGACGCGAACGACGCCGGCGCTGAGCAGCGAGGCCCCGCCGCCCAGCAGCGCAGCGCGAGCGCCGGCATCCACGTGGAGCGTGCCCGAGGACCCGATGGCGAAGGCGATCCACAGCTTGCGGGCCGGAAGGTGTCGGTCGTGGGGGTGGAACACGGTGCCCACGCCGGCCACGCCGTCGATGGCGTGAGCCACCACGTCCGGCCGCTGGGCGGCAGCGATCACGGTGCGCACGCCCGACCACGCGGCCAGGCGGGCCGCCGCCAACTTCGACGCCATGCCGCCGGACCCGCGGTCGGTGCCGGCGCCGCCGACCTGGGCCTCGATGGCGTGGTCGACCTCGAGGATGTCCTCGATGAGCGACGCCGACTCGTCGACGCGGGGATCGGCGGTGAGCAGACCCGGCGTGTCGGTGAGCAGCACCAGCAGGTCGGCCGAGACCAGGTGGGCGCACAGGGCAGCGAGGCGGTCGTTGTCGCCGAAGCGGATCTCGTCGTCGGCCACGGCGTCGTTCTCGTTGACCACGGGCACGACCCCGAGCTCGAGAAGGCGCAGCAGCGTGCCGCGGGCCTGCAGGTACTGGGTCCGCACCATGAAGTCGAGCGGCGCCAGCAGGACCTGGCCGGCCACCGCCCCATGGGCGCCCAGGGCGCCGTCGTAGACCTGCATGAGCCGGTGCTGGCCCACGGCGGACACGGCCTGCAGGGTGACCGGATCACGAGGGCGAGAGGCACCGCCGAGGCCGAGCGCGGGTAGGCCGGCGCCGATGGCCCCGGAGGTCACCACCACCACGGCGTGCCCGGCGCGGCGGGCGGTGTGGACCTCGGCGCACAGCTTGGTGATGGCGGCGACGTCGATGGTGCCGTCGGCAAGGGTGACCGACGACGTCCCGATCTTGACGACGATGGTGCGGGGGCTCACTCGTCCGGCTCGTACTCGAACGAGTACTCGCCGATCACGACGAGCGACCCGGACGTGGCTCCGGCCCGGGCCAGGGCACGACCGACGCCGAGGCGACGCAGGCGGTTCCAGGCCATGTCCAGAGCCTCGAGGTTGGTGAGGTCGTTGAGGGCGACGGCCCGCTCGGCCTGACGACCGAGCACGTGGAACACGCCGGAGTCGTCGCGCTCGACCTTGATGCCCTCCTGAGCGGGGCGGTGGACGATGAACGCCTCGGGCTCGGCTTCCGACGCACGCGCCCCACGCACCAGGTCCGCCATCTGGCCGACGAGGCTGGGCAGGCCGGCACCGGTCACGGCCGAGATCACGGCGTCGAGCTCCGGCAAGTCGTCGTGGGCGCGTTCGTCAGCCACGTCGGCCTTGGAGCCGATGACGAGGCGGGGGCGGTCGAGCAGCTCGGGGCGGTAGCCGGCCAGCTCGCGGAGCAGCACGTCGAGCTGGTGGCGGGGTGACGGCTCGAGCTCGCTGGCCGAAAGGTCGAGGAGGAGCACCAGCACGCGGGCCCGCTCGATGTGGCGGAGGAACCGGTGGCCGAGCCCCCGCCCCTCGCTGGCACCTTCGATGAGGCCGGGGATGTCGGCCACCACGAACTCGTCGTTCTCCGGCATGCGCACCACACCCAGGTTGGGCACGAGGGTGGTGAACGGGTAGTCGGCGATCTTGGGCTTGGCCGCCGAGACGCGAGAGATGAGCGTGCTCTTGCCCACGTTCGGGAAGCCGACCAGGGCCACGTCGGCCATCAGCTTGAGCTCGAGGGTGAGCCAGCGCTCCTCGCCCGGCTCGCCCTGCTCGGCGAAGGTGGGCACGCGTCGACGGTTGGACAGGAAGCTGGCGTTGCCGTGGCCACCGTGGCCACTCTCGGCGGCCAGGTAGCGATCGCCGGCCTTCACCAGATCGGCCACGACCTCACCAGACTGGTCGCGCACCGTAGTGCCCTCGGGCACGGCCACCTCGAGGTCCTGGCCACGCCGGCCGTTCTTCTTGGCGCCCTTGCCGTGCACACCGTTGGGGCCGATGCGATGGGGATGGTCGCGGAAGGCCAGCAGCGAGACGACGTTGCGATCGGCCACGAACCACACGGAGCCGCCCGAGCCGCCGTCGCCACCGTCGGGTCCGCCCTTGGGCACGTGGGCTTCTCGACGGAACGACACGCAGCCCGCTCCCCCGCTGCCTCCCCGGGCACACACCGCACTCTCGTCCACGAACTCGCTCACCGGTGCAGCCTACGTGGCCGACCTGGCCGGCCCGCGAACGCGTTGGTGGCCGGCCCCGACGGACCGGCCACCAACGACGTGTGCGAGAGCGGAGCTAGTTGGTGAGCTTCACCGGGTCGCCGAGCACCTGCGCCGACCACGTGGTGGTGTCGTTCGGGGAACCTCGAACGGTGATGCGGACCTGGAACCAGCAGGCCTGCGAGTTGGCCTCGTCGCAGTCGTAGCCGCTCGGGATGTTCATGCTCACCTTGACGAGGCTGCCGTTGAACGAGCCCTGGGTCATGGTGTTGGCCGTGCAGCCCACTCGAGGCGACGAGGCCGGCCATGCCGCTTCGCTATCGGAGTTGCGCGACCAGCGACAGGTGGTCGGTGGGTTGGTGGCCCCAACTGGGGGCAGGATGGTCACGTCGGCGCTGGGTGACGCCTCGCCACAGCACCCGCCGATGTCGGCGATGTCCCAGAACTCGAGCTGCAGGCGGTTGCCGGCGTACTCGGGCGTGACCCGGGCCAGGTAGAAGGTTCCCGTGGTGGGCGAACCGTCGCCGGTGTTGGCGTACATGGCGATGCGAGAGAAGGCGTAGGTGGCCAGACCGGCCTGGGCGGTGGCCGAGCCCAGCGTGCGGTTGTTCCAGTTGCCGCGGATCGACGTCCGGTTGTGCCCACCGGTGTTGG
>Ga0105047_10003294_pt1 | contig 28467 bp, 24 predicted proteins | sample MAT04_FD_78384 | JGI IMG/M metagenome (GOLD analysis project Ga0105047, IMG submission 78384) | Freshwater microbial communities from Lake Fryxell liftoff mats and glacier meltwater in Antarctica - MAT-04 (megahit assembly) | ecosystem: Environmental > Aquatic > Freshwater > Ice > Liftoff... | reverse complement strand
GGGGGAATGGCGATGGCGTCGCCAGGACCAACTTGCCGCGTGTCCGCCTCGATCCGCATGGCCCCTTCGCCCGTGAGGATGTAATAGATCTCTTCGCAGCGCGGATGGTAGTGGGGCGTGGTGGCCGCGCCGGCCTGTAACCTTGCTTCGGCGAGGCTTTGATTGCGAATCGCCGAATTGCGGTGCGCCAGCAGTTCGCGAATTTCGGAACCGTCCTTGGTCGTAAAGGCCGGCACGCGGTCAATATTCTGCACGTCCATCATGAGTGCCCGTCGGATTTCAGAGACTTTGTTCGGCGTCGGTGAGTGGGCCCGGCAGACGGCAGATGCCAACCCGGGCGGGTGGATAATTACGGACGTCCCACTCGCCGGTGGTGGGGATCGATTCAATCTCAAAGCGCTGATCGGTTTCGATGACGAACTTGCTCCCTGGCGGCGCAGCGGCCATCAAGCGTTCGATCATCAATCGCACGTCGTCGGCCCGCTCCACGTAAAAATCGTACGGTGGAGAGCAGAACACTACCCACGGTTCCGGCCCCATGTCCGGCAACTTGCGCACGAACAAAAACGTATCGCCGGGGCGGACGGTTGAGATTTCCTCGACGCCGAGCGTGGCGATATTTTCTTTGATCGTGGCGGCCGTCGGGTAGTGACGCTCAATGAACGTAGCGCGGGCGGCGCCCCGGCTGAGGGCTTCGAGCCCTAGCGCGCCGGTGCCAGCAAATAAGTCGATAGCGTGGCTACCGATCACGCTGGGGCCGACCAGATTGAACAGCGCTTCGCGGACGCGGTCCTTCATCGGGCGGGTGCGTGGGTCGCCGGTGTACTTCAGGCGGCGGCGGCCGAACTTGCCGCCAATGATCCGCAGCGTCGCGGCGATCCGCTCGTCGATGCCGTCTGCCTCGGGTCGGTTTCCGTGCTTCGCTGGCGCCGTTGTCTCGTCCGGCTCTTCCGTAGGACTATCGGCCGGGCGCCGACGGCCGTGCCGGGGCTCTGCCTCCTCAGAACGGTCAGGTTTTTTGGGGCGATGCGGACGGGGCACGCGGGATTCCTTTGGGTCGATTGGCTACGGCGGACGCGATCGACCGCAAATAGCGGGCAGATTCGATAGAGGCTGGTGATTGAGAATTCTACCGCACGGCATACAGACCGGGCTGACGAGCATTCTAATCCGACTCTAACAGCCCCAGGCGCCGCCAGGCCAGTCTTCTGGGCCGCGGGTCGAAAAAAAATCGGCCCGATCGGCGGCGGGACGTCGACCGTTTCGGATATTGCGACGTATACGAAGTATGGTACGTTGGGTCTTCGCATACGCGGGGGGGACCCGTCCGCGCGCTGAATGTACTACCAAGGCGAGGGCGCAGCCGCCGGTTGGATTCGCATTTCTGCGAGCCCACGAGGCGCACAGTCGGCTTCTCTTCATCGCTAGTTTTCCACTCGATACGAAGGATATAGGACATGCACGTCCAAGTTTGTTTGGCCGTTATGGTGGCAGGAGCTGCGTCGGTTGGTGGTCTGACGGCCCACGCCGCGGAACGTCCGGCAAACCTGGTTACCGTTGCATTCCAACCCAAAGACGAAGCCAAGGCTCCGGCTGCGGACGCCAAGGCTCCGGACGCAAAAGCCCCCGATGCGAAAGCCGGCCCGGCCGTCAGCGACGATCCGGCCGTGGCGGCGTTTAAGACCAAGCTTGCGGATTGGAAGCAGCTCTTGGTCGACGCCCGGCTCAAGCAGTTTGAGTTCAAGGCAGCCAAGCCGGCCGATCAGAAGGCGATTGAAGAGAAGTTCAAGGAGATCGTCGCCCGCGGCCTTGGGATGCAGGGAGACCTGCAATCGGCGGCGGAGGCCGCTTACATTGCCGCTCCGAACAAGGACGAAGAGGTCTCGGCGTTTATGACTTCGGCCATCGCCACGGCGATGGGCAAGGACGACTACGCAGAATCTCTGCGGTTGGCCAATCTGCTGATCGACAACAATTTTCATAAGAAGGCGATTTATACGGTCGCAGGCGTCTCGGCGTTTAACATCGGAGACCTGGAGACGGCCGAGAAGAATCTGAAGCTGGCCCAGGAAGCCAAAGTAATCGATCGCGATGGTCAGGCCTACTTGGACTTGATCCCAACGTACAAAGAGAAGTGGGCGAAGGAACAAGAGCTCCGCGCCGCCGAGGCCAAGGCCGACGACCTACCACGCGTGGTGTTGAAGACCAGCAAGGGCGACATTGTCGTCGAACTGTTTGAGAACGAAGCGCCAAATACCGTTGCTAACTTCATCAGCCTCGTGCAACGGGGCTTTTATAATGGCTCGGACTTCCATCGCGTGATCCGCGGCTTCATGGCCCAGGGCGGCAGCCCGAAGGGGGAAGAGGACGGCGGGCCAGGCTACACGATTGCTGACGAGTGCCGTCAGGAAAATCACCGCTTGCATTTCCGCGGCGCCCTCTCAATGGCCAAGAAGCCTGAGCCGGACACCGGCGGATCACAATTTTTTCTGACATTCAAGCCAACGCCTCACCTGGACGGCATGCACACGGTATTTGGCCGCGTGGTCGACGGTGAAAAGGCGCTGGCGGAGTTGACGCGCCACGAGCCAGGCAAGAAGGGGCAAACTCCGGCCGACACGATCATCGAGGCCAAGGTCGTGCGGAAGCGTAACCACGCCTATCAGCCGAAGACGATCTCGGACAAAGACGAAAAGGCCGCGGCGACCGACAAGGCGCCCCCGGCCAAGTCGACGGACGAAAAGGCTCCCCCGGCCAAGAAGTAGGCCGTGGGCCAGTGGCTATCGCCGTTTGCGTTCTGCGTTGAATCGTAAACGGATTATCGGGCCGAATTACAGCCCCGCGTTCAGTCCTTGCAGGTCTGCCGGGATAAAGTGGCCATCTTTGCGCACTAGCTGGTCGTCGAACCAGATTTCGCCGCCGCCGTATTCCTTGGTTTGGATCAACACCAGGTCCCAGTGGACGCGGCTGCGATTGCCGTTGTCGCATTCGTCGTAGGCGTTGCCCGGCGTCAGGTGGATCGATCCGCCAATCTTTTCGTCGAACAGCGTGTCGAGCATGGGCCGGCGAACCAGGTTGTTGCAGCCGATCGACCATTCGCCGATATACCGGGCGCCCTCGTCGGAGTCCAAAATCTTGTTGAGTTTTTCCACGTCATTGCGGGCGCTTGCGCGCACGATCTTGCCGCGGCGAAATTCGAACTCGATTCCCTCGAAGATCGTCCCCTGGTAGCGCGACGGCGCGTTGTAGCGAATGGTCCCTTCCAGGCTCTCGCGCAGCGGCGCGGTGAAGACTTCGCCATCCGGAATATTGCGCTGGCCGTAGCAGGGACGGACGTCGATCCCCTTGATCGAGAACGTCAGGTCCGTGCCCGGCGCCACCAGCCGCACTTTGTCCGCGGCCAGCATTCGCTTGACCAGCGGCTCCTGATCGCGAGCCATCTTGGCGTAATCCGCGGTGCAGACGTCAAAGTAGAAGTTCTCGAACGCCTCGGTGCTCATGTTGGCCGCTTGGGCCATCGAATCCGTGGGATAACGCAGCACAACCCACTTGGTCTTGGGGACGCGGATCTCACTGTGGACCGGATGCCACCAATGTTGTTGGTATCGATCCATGCTTTCCAGCGGAACATCCGCGAACTGGTTGCTGTTGCTGGCGCCGCGGATGCCAATGTAGGCATTCATCTCCGCCATCCGGGCAGCCTCGAAGCCGCCGGCCAGCTTGATTCCCTCGTCGACGCCCGTTCGATAGATTGAACGCATGACCTCGTTGTTCTTGATCGTCACCAACGGTAAGGCGCCGCGGGCGGCGGCCAGTTCGACCAGCCGGCAGATAAGCTGAGGCGAGGGAAGATCGATTGCCTCGATCAGGACCTTTTCGCCCGGGGCGAGCTCGCAGCTATGGTCGATCAGGATTTCGGCGAGTCGCGAAATGCGCGGGTCTTGCATGGCGGGCGGTCTCTCGTCATTGGGGGTTGCGCGTGGGGTCGAGGGCGTGGCGTCAGAAAGTGCTAAATCTGGCCTCCAGGTCGGCCATGATAGGGGATTCGGCCGGGCGGAACAACGCTGCCGCGCGCGCCGGTGGGGAGGGCTGGTGAGCCCTGGGGCGTAGGGTGTGGGCAAGGCTATAACCCGCGCAATCGCCACGGATCCGCGCAATTGGCACGACCGTTTTTGTCAGGCGCAAACGGTTTTGACCGGTCCTTGGCGGTGACCTATTAGTCAACAGTAGCAAATCCGCGCACAGGTCGGCGTTTGACGGCGATCACCGTGCGCGCACAAGTGGTTTGCTGCGCCGCGCGGCAACGCTGCGCGGTCACGCGTGAAACCTCGCACGATGGACAGCATGGACGATCCGCACTCTCAGACCTCCAGAGAGCCAGACTCAGAACGCGCTCGCTCGCCGAGCGCGCATGAACTGGTGCGCCTGAAGGCAGCGGAGTTGAACCGGCGTCTGCATGCGTTCGAGAACCGAATGCTCGAGCAATTCGAGCAACTGGCATGCGAGTTGGATGGCGGCCAAGGAACTATTTGCGCGGATCTCGCCGAGATCGAACGGCAACTGGCGCAGTGCGAGGAACCGCACGTTGTTGAGCGCGTGGTGGAACGCATTGTCGAGGTCGAGCGTCCCGTCGAACGCATCGTAGAAAGGCCCGTCGAGCGCGCAACCAATGACGACCATGAGCGAGAACTGGCGGATCTTCGCCAGCGCTACGACATGGCCATCAGTGATATTCGCGATTTGAAAAAGCAGATCGCTAGTGGCGAGCGCGCCGGAGGCCGGTCCGCAGCGCCGGCCGCGCCCGCAGCGCACAGCGGACCGATGGATTGGGAAGCGCAAAAGCGCCGCCTGTTGGCCTCGCTTGAAAGCGACGAAGAGGCGGAGCCCCATCCGGAACCGGAAAGGGCCGAGGAGCGGTTGCAGATCCAAGAAGTGATTCGCACGACGGATCGGATCGTCCGCGACAAGCAGGCCGAGATCGACGAACTGCGCGAACAGTTGGAAACCGCCAGTCAGGCTGCTCCCAGCGCGGAGATGTCGCAGTCGCACGCCGCGGCGCTCGACGCCAGCGAGATCATCCAGTTAGAACGCGCCAAACTACAAGGGCTCGAGGCCGATCTGCAAGAGTGTCTGCGAAAGGCCGAGATCGAACTCTCGGTCGAACGCGCTCACCTCGCCCGTGTGGCGGCTGAGTTGGAAGACAAACAGCGAGGCTTTGCCGATCAGCAAAGCGAAGTGCCGGCAGCGACCCATCTCGACGCTTCCGGCAAGGCGAAGAAGCCACAGCGCAAATGGATGGCGCGGCTGGGACTGAACGAAGACAGCAACTAACTGCCGCGTTTTCTGCTGCTATCGCATGGCGCCAGTCAACGCGAGTTATTCAAGTAGTCGGCGGCCGGCCATCCGTGGCGTCAACGTAATCGCGCGCCGCCAATACGTGCGTTAATACATCGTGCATTCGTTCTTCGTCCGTAAACGGCGAGAGGACGTACGATTTGAGCGCGACGATCGGCGTGCCGAAATCGCTCTGACGATAGCAATCCGTCATTGAGATCACCACGCCGCGGCCGGCCAGAGCCTCGGCATGGACGCGCTGGAAGACGCGGCGATTGTAATGGTTCAGCAGGACGAGTTGTTCCTGAAAGCCGGCGTCGCTTTGCTCGCGTTCTTTCACGGTGAATGTTTCCGCGCCAGGCGGGTAGACGCGAAACAGCGTCACCGGGCCGACGTTGTCGCCATTCACCACGGTCAGGTCGGGGTGGGATTCCAGCGCCTCGCGCAGCACTTCGGCCATTTCGACAATATGGCCCAGCAGTGTCCGCAGCCCTTCGCGACCCAGGAGCAGCATGTTGGCTAGCGCCGCCATGGGGCCCGCCGCGCTACGGCTTGTCTCCAGCGTAAACAAGCCGGGGTGATGCTCGCCGGATTGAAACAGGTAAGGCAACGATTCGCGCGGCCGGAAGATGTATCGCAGATCATCGCGATCGCGGAACAGCACCAGCGACGAAATGTAGGGAGCAAAACCCGTCTTGTGGAAGTCGATGCCGACGGAGTCCGCCAACTTCAGTCGCCGCAGCCGATGGTGGGCCTTGGCGAGGGCGCGGACCGTGCGACCGCGAAAGCCCAACGGATTGCGTGCAAAGTCATACTCGTTGAACACGCTCCAGGCCCAACCAATCACGGCGTCCGCATGGATGTGGGGGCGATAGTCGAGTGAGAACTCGCGGACCAGGTCTTCGCGCAATGCATGGATGGCGGCCAGATCGTCCAGGCCAAAGGCGTCGGTCGAGCCCATCGTCGCCACAATCGCCGCGATCCGCTTTCCCTGACCGAGCGCTTTGCGCGCCGCGTCACCCAGCGCCGCGATGTCGATCGAATTGTCCGAATGCGTTTTGATCATCAGCACATTCTGCTGACCGATCCCCAGCCAACTTGCCACGTTCAGACTGCAAGCGTGGCTGTGTTCGCTGGCCAGCACCACGACCGGCTGCGTTAGACCTTGATTCAGACAGCCGGGCACGGCCTTTTCGAGCCCTACCTTGACGCCGTACAACATGCAGCCGGTGCCGCCAAAGGTGAACGTTCCGCCGGCGCGGTCCGGGTCATAGCCAACCAACTCCGCCGCCATCGCCATGGCGCGGACTTCCGCGGTCGAGAATCCGCGGCCGCTTTCTTCGCTGACCAGGTTGGGGTTATAGGTCGACGCCAACAGCACGCCGATAATGCTGGCGATCGAAGGGTGCGAGACGACATTGATCTGGCTGCGCGGATGCCCCCAGATGAACATCCCTTCCAGGTGCTCGACCAGCGACGAGACTACGTCTTCGAGTGGTTCCGCCGATTCGGCGACGCGCGATTGTCGGGCAGCGTCGAAATCCAAAGTAACGGGTGAGCCCAGTATAGGCGCGGCCGACTTCAGTGCGTCTACGCGGTCCAGAGCGCGCAACACGGAGAACGCCACGTAGGCGTCGTGCACGCGATCCGATACCGGCTGCGGAAACTCGCGCCGCAACGAATCTAGCAATTCTCGATATCGGGGCTGCATCGGGCGCTGGGGACGATTGAGGGGCGAGCGGCGTTACCAGCTCAATTGGTCGGGGAAATATTCCGCCGCCAGGTCTTCGTAAAACGGCCGCAGCGCCTGCACGTTCGGCCGCTCCGCGGCTTTGGTGTACAGATCGTACGGATTGAACTTGCGAACCCATCGGAAGAGCTGCTCGTCCTGCTCGTTCATCAGATGCTTGTACTCGCCTTCGCGATGGCCCGGATAGAACGAGTGATAGCGGATCATGTACAGCCCTTCGATGGGCAGATAATCCTTGACCACGTGATACAGGTATTCATCGTGACCCCAGGACATCATCACGCTGTCCAGACCAGCGCGCGGCTGGTAGAGACCATTGGCCGTTTGGTACTCCGGCACGTCGTGGTCCGGGTTATCCGTGAAGAACTCCGAGAAGACGATCTTGTCAGAATAGGCGCAGCCGACCGGGAACGTATCGCCGACGACGGCCCACTGCGGCTCGCCATACAGGCAAAGAATCTTGCCGAGATCGTGGATCAGGCCCGTCAAGATAAACCAGCGCGGATGCCCGGCCTTACGAATGGCTTCGGCGGTTTGCAAACAATGTTCGATCTGCGACAGGTCTGTGTCGGGGTCGCTATCGTCGATCAGCGTGTTCAGGAATTCCAGCGCCTGCCAGACGCTCATTTTGCTGCGCGTCAGCGGCAAGTATTCAGCACGCTTTTGCCGGACGAAGTCGACGGTCTGATAGCGATGGTTCAGACGATAGAACTCGCGGACGCCTGGCCGGACGTCGGCCTTGTAGTCGCGGAATTTTTCCGTGGCTTTCTTATCATCATTCAGCGATGCGGCGAGATCGCCATCTGCCATGGGCTCCGGGTAGCGGCGCTTCAGGTCGTCTTCCCACTCGTCGAGGCTCGAGAGGGGCGCCGCTTCGGCGTCTGCCCGGGATTTGTCGATCATGGCTTAGGTCCTTAACCGCGATGGGAAAGGTCGAATGTTAGACGGAACGTTGGGCCGTACGGGCCGCAAAACCGCGGCCGCTCTGCTGATTGTACTCAGATTGGCCGTGGGCGGGGACAGCGAAATCAGGCCCGCTGACGCCACTGCCGGAGCTGATCCACGGTAACCGCGGTAATAATAATCACGCCAATCAGAATGTCCTGGATCGGATTATCGAGTTCCAGGATGGTGCAACCGCTGGCGATTGCCGCCATCATGACGGCGCCCGCCATGGTGCCTAACACCGAGCCTCGGCCGCCGTTCAGGCTCCCCCCGCCAATTACCACGGCCGCGATGACTTTCAGTTCCAGACCGATGCCCGAAGTCGGGCTGCCGCTCGACAGCCTGGCAAACTGGTAGGTCCCGGCGATGCCTACAAAGAGCCCGCCCAGCGTGTAGACGGCGATCTTCATCCAGGGGACGTTGACGCCGCAGAGCCGCGCGGTCTGTTCGTTCGATCCTAGCGCAAAGACGTGCCGGCCGAAGACGGTATAGCGCAGCACGGCGGCAAGCAGGATGGCCAGCCCCACGGCCAGCCAGACGCCCAAGGCAAAGTTCGGCACGCCCAAGGATTCGATCAGCCAGGGTGTTTGCGGTTGTGGGTCGACCAGACGTTCTAGCCAATCGGGAATTGTCGCCGGCGCAGGGCGGATGGTTGTGTTCTTGGCCAGCAGCTTGGCGACGCCGAGATAAATGGTCATCGTCCCCAGCGTGATGATAAACGGCACTACGCGTAGCGCGCTGACTAGCACGCCGTTGAGTAGTCCAGCAAAACAGCCGGTCACAATACTTGCCAAAACGGCGACTGGTGGCGAGTAACCATGCGTGAGGCACCAGGCCAACACGGTTGCCGAGAGCGCAAGCGCCGTGCCGGCCGCCAGGTCGATCCCGCCGGCGATAATGATAACCGTCATGCCAAGGGCCGCTACAGCTACGGTTGACGCGGTCACGGCAATCGTGCGAATGTTGTTGGCTGTGAGAAACACAGCCGGCACGGGGGGCCTTTGCGCGCTGCTTGTTTGCCCATCCACGATTGCAAACACGCCGACGACGAGCGCTAGCGCAAGCAGCGGCCCGAGCCCCCCCATGACGGAGAACACGCGGCGCTGCCAATCGATTCGGCCCGGTGCGGCAGGCGTTCCGTTCTCGCTGCTTTGCTCTGGTGGCTTGCTCATGTCGCGTCGGCTCCAATGGCGCAGGCCATCGCGGATTCTTCCGTCCATTGATCTGACGATCGCACGGCCCGCACTTGCCCACGGGCCATCACGGCCACGCGGTCGCACACGGCGAGCAGTTCTGGCAGGTAGGAGCTGACAAAGATCACGGCTTTTCCCTCGGCGGCTAATTGGCCCATGCTGCGGTAGATTTCGACTTTGGCGCCTACGTCGATGCCGCGGGTTGGCTCATCGAGCAAGAAGACTTCCGCCTCTTGATGCAACACGCGGGCGATAGCCACCTTTTGTTGATTGCCCCCGGAGAGTTCGCCTACCGCCTGCTCCGGCGCGCGGGCTTTGATCTCCAGCCGGCGCATCCAGTGGCGAACCGCGGTTTCGCGCCGTGACAGATTGAGCCAGCCCAATCGACTGTAGGGTTTCAATCGGCTGAGCGTGAGGTTGTCGGCAATCGAACGCGCGAGCGCCAGCCCTTCTCCTTTGCGATCTTCCGAGACTAAACCCAGTCCCGCGCGGATGCCGGCGGCGGCGTTCGAACCGTGTAGGACACCCGCCACGCGGACAGCGCCGCGGCGGACGCGATCCAGCCCAAAGACGCAGCGCAGCAACTCGGTTCGACCGGCGCCGACTAGTCCCGCGATCCCCAGGATCTCGCCTCGCCGCACGGTCAGCGTGACGTCTTGGGGGCTTTTAACGCCGGAGAGACCTTCCAGGCTGAGAAGGACATCTCCTGGAGTATGCGCCACTGCGGGAAACAGCTCGTCGACGCTGCGGCCGACCATCATGGAGATGATCTCGGACTCGCTCGCTTCGCAAAGCACGCCGCTCCCGACGGCGGCGCCATCGCGGAGAACCGTGTAACGATCCGCGATGCGTCTGAGCTCCTCAAGGAAGTGACTGATGTAGATGATTCCCAGACCGGCGTCGCGCAGTCTGCCGATGATTTGGAACAGATGCTCCACGTCGTGCGCGGAGAGGGAGCTGGTCGGTTCGTCGAAGACGATCACCTTGGGCTCAGTCACCAGCGCGCGGGCGATCTCGACCAATTGCCTGGCGCCGACCGAGAGTTTGCCGACAGGCGTCTCAGGCGTTAGTTCCGGATGGCCCAGCAGGTCGAGTGCCCCGGCAACGCGGTCTCGCTGGCGGCTTCGCTTGAGCCACCCCAGGCGGTGCATCTCGCAGCCGAGCATGATGTTGTCCGCCACGGTCAGATCCGCGGCAAGATTCAATTCTTGATAGATCATGGCGACGCCGGCGGCGCGGGCTTGATGCGGGCCGCTGGGCCGGTAAGGTGCGCCGTCCAGCGCCATGCTTCCGGCGTCCGCGCGATGGGCGCCAGAGAGGACCTTCATCAGCGTGCTTTTGCCGGCGCCGTTTTCGCCGATCAACGCCAGCACTTCACCGCGAGAGACCGACAGCGAAACGCCATTCAGCGCGCGCGTCGGCCCAAAGCGTTTGGTGATGCCCTGCATCGACAATCGCGCAGCAGTAGCGCTCATGGGCGGCGTTGGGGAGCGACGTTGGGGTGCGATGAACGTTTCCATGCTAACACCCCAGCAAGCCGGGCTGTAGTAGCCGCGTGGCGCCGTCTGGCTGGATTCGCCGACGGGTTTCGCCCGCTTGGGCATTGCGTATCGAGGAGACCACGCAGGCTCGACGCGGGCGGGTCTGCGGCTTGTGCCGACGCGCCTCAGTCAGTAGCGACGTTGCGTTTGCGCCGGTTGTGCGATGGCGCTGCGGAGTTTGCCGTCGCGCAGGAAGGCAGAGCCCCTACGACTGGCGCGCGGCGCGCGGCGAACCTCGCCGCTCAGGACGGCTGGTAACGAGCGTTTCTGCCAAGCCCAATGTGCGGGTTCTGGCGCAATGCGCTACGGCGCGGAGCGCCACAAAATGCTGCTGTGCCGCGACAAACCCGGGCCGATAAGTTCGTGTAGCCCAAGAGGGCTGGCCCAGAACGTCACCAGCCGACTCACGGCGGGAGACGGACGAAAGCGTTGCTCGAATACCACGACCGGCCACTCCTACTGAGGACGCCGGTGGAATTGAACTGAGAGTGAACCTGGCTATGACCAAAGAATTGATTCGCGTCGTTACGCGTGCGGCCGACGGAACGATCCGCATCAAGGACTATGCCAAGGAAGAGTCTGTTCGCAAACTTCACACGCAAATCGGCATCGACGATTGCAGCACTGACTTGGACCTGCGTGGCCTTCCGGTGTTCCGTGGGCTGATCGGGCCAATGCCCGAAGGCAAGAACATCGTCCGCTACGAAACGCCCGAAGTCTTCGAGACGTTGACCAAGGAATGGAGCACGGCAAAAACGGCGCGACGCCGTCGCAGAGCCGAGCCAGCCGTCCCCGTCAGCGCTCTGTAAAAAATCAATCTCCGCTCGTTCGTAAAAAAACCCTCCCTTGACCGGGGAGGGTTTTTTTATTGAACGACGGCAATCGCGACGCGAACCGAACTCTCGCGTGGCCGTTGTACTTTTCGCTACTTGGCGATCGCGGTGTTCTCTGGGCGAGACGCAACGTTCGATGAACTTGGCGGGGGGCCGACGGCGATATTGCCCGATTGGCCGTTGGGCTGAGAGGCGTAGACCGGGCCGGTTGACGTGCCGGGGGCGCGCGTTCCAATCGCCACGCGGTGCGTCGCGTGATCCTGGACCGTGCGGTAAGTGGTGACCGGCACCTGAACCGTGGAAGTCTCCGGCACCGCCTCGTAGCGCGAGACGGGGACTTTTGTCACCTCGGTCCGCGCTTCATATCGCGTGACCGGCACCAGCCGATAGGCGGGCGTTGGCTGCACGAACGGATTGAACCGATCGCGGTAGTAGAGCTCGTACTTGTATTCGGTAATCGGCACCTGAACGGTACGGACAATGTCGTGCGTGTCCGTTTTCCATTGACCGCGCAACACAGTCCGATCCATTGGCTTATATTGCGTTTCTGGGATCTGCCGTTGAAAGGTCTGCTGCGTTTCCTTGTAGGTAACGCCGTTCTCTTCGTAGAAGCGAACGTTCTGAGCGCCTGGAGCGCCCGAAGGCGCCTGAGCCGCGGCGGGTCGAGCGAATGGAACTGCACACAGCGAGAGGGCCAGTGCGCAGGCGTGGTGGCGTTTCATGTATCTAAACTCCCGGCGTGCGCGGCCGCATAGGATCAGCCTGCGGGAAGGATGATCCACTGCGACTGCGTGCGATTTAAAGCCGTGGACCAAACAGCCCCCTGAAACTGAGCGGCCCTGGTTCTTCATCGGCATGTTCCGTATAACAGCCTTAACCTGCATGATTGCAATGCCCTCATGCAGAGCGCTAGCACCCGCCCATGCCCCCGCCCGCGAGCCGACGCAATGATCAGCAAAGATCTGCTGGCAATCCTAGTCTGCCCCGAGAGCCGCACCCCCCTGGATGTCGCCGATGACGACACCATCGCCATGGTGAATCAGGCGATCCGGTCGGGCAAGGTCACTAACAAGGGGGGCGAGAGTGTTACAGAACCGCTCGCGGCCGGATTGATCCGGCGCGATCGAAAGGTCCTCTATCCGATCATTGATCGGATCCCCATTCTGCTGGCAGACGCTGGTATCGCTTTGCCGGTTGCGCCGGCGCCTTAGTAATTAGTTTCTGGGGTTCGCAGTCTTCCGCGAGGACGCACGCATGGCCGAGAAGACGATCTTCAAGCGAATCATCGATGGCGAGATCCCCGCGGACATCCTCTACCAGGACGACCAGTGCCTGGCGTTCCGCGACGTGTCTCCACAGGCCCCAACGCACGTGCTGGTGATCCCCAAGCGCGAGATCGCGTCGCTGGCGGACCTGCGTGACGATGACGCGGAACTGGCTGGCCACATGTTGCTGGTCGTGCGAAAGCTGGCGAAGGATTTGGGCCTAACGGATGGCTATCGCGTGATCGCCAATACGGGGCCCGACGCGGGGCAATCCGTCGATCACCTACACTTCCACCTGCTAGGTGGCCGGCCGATGAAATGGCCGCCAGGTTAGCTCCCCGGGGCGTTGCCCTGGCAACCTACTTGCGCCCAATTCGGGTCGAATCATCGCGTTTCCGCCACTGGCGACCCGCCCGGCGATGTGCTAGTTTTAGACACGATTGTGGACCTGTTTTGGGCCTGCAATTCGGCCGTAACAACGGGCTATGTATCCAAGGTTTGGCGATGAAACAGGCAATTGCAGGCGTCTCCCCCTCCAAGGCAAACGAAACGACCATTATGACGGTCTGGCCGACGATCGCGTCGACCGGCCTTGGTCGGTTCTTGGGCCGCCTTTATGACAGTAACATTGGCTTTGGGGGCATTTTCACGCTCGGCACGATCTGGATCGCCCTGACCATCCCCATCGCCCTGGGGCTGTTTTTTTATCTGCTGGGACTGCCGTTTCCCTGGGCCGCTCGGCGGTATCGTCTGACGAATCGACGATTGATCGTCGAAAAAGGAATGACGCCCGTCCCGGATAAGTGGGTCACGCTCGACAACTTCGACGCGATCGATATCGAGGTCCTCCCAGGCCAGGCCTGGTATCCGGCCGGCGACATGATCTTCCGCAAAGGAAAGATGGAGACCTTCCGCCTCTCGGGCGTCTCGCGTCCGGAGTCGTTTCGCCAGGTCTGTCTGAAGGCCCAGCAGGCACACGTGATGTTGGCGAACACGATGAAGAGCCAACCCGTGGCTGCCGCGGTTTAGCCGACAGCTTCGCAGTATCTTTAACGCGACTTCTTTCAACGCGGCATCTTCCGCGCGATTGGCGTGCTTGTTGAGCTGCGTATGCGCTACTTAGCGTATTGCGATTCTGCGACTCGCAGGTTGCGGAACCAGACGGCTTCGTTGTGATTTTGCAGGCCGAGGTATCCTTTGAGCTCGCGGTCTTTCAGGCCGGGGGACTTTTCGTTGTTGGCGTCGATGACCTGCACGCCGTTATGCGACACGCGGTAGCGATCTCCGCGGCAATCGATCTCGATGCTGTTCCATTCACCAGCCGGCCGGCTGACGTGCGGATTCGCAGGGGCCACGGCATAGATACTGGCGGAGAATTGCGCTGGTTCAATGCTGGCGTAGCGCTTGGCGGCGTCGTCCAGTAGCTGGATCTCGACACCACTGGGCTGGCCATCTCCCAGTTCTCGCCCACGATGTTTGCCATCGTGTGGCACGCGCACGAACACGCCGGAGTTGCCCCCTTCTTTCAGCTTGTATTCCAGGCGGAGATTGAAATCTCCGTACTGCTTGCCGCTACGGAGCCAAGTCCCTTTTTGACCCGTGCAGAGGAGCAGTCCGTCTTCGACCTTCCAGCACGCCGAGGCGTCGGCCCCGCCCCCTTCCCAGCCAGTGTCACCAGATCCGAGGTCCTTGCCGTTGAACAAAGATTGGAAGCCGAGCTCTGTGATGGTGATATTGCGGAACTCGAACTGGCCGCCGATGGGGGTTTCTGCCTGCAGGCCAATGTAGCCGTCGGCCGCCTTGACGCCGTCGACTTTCCAGGCGTGCTGGCCATTGATCTCCAGCGCGGCGGTGGCGCCAACGACGGTGAGCTTGAAGTGATTCCATTCGCCTGGCTTGATCAAGCCTGTGCTGCTGGCGTTGAGGTCCTTGACGTTCCCTTCCATACCCTGTGCCAGGTTGACCTGATACAGCGTGGGCCAGGCTCGGCCGGTGGGGCCGGGAAGTTCTGAACGGAAGTAGATACCGGAATCCCATTTTTCCGCTTGGCGCGATTTCCAATCCAGTTCCAGTACGAAGTCCTTGTAGCGATGATCCGAGCGGACAAACCCATTCCCGTTTTGGAGTACCAGGGCCCCATCCTCCACGCCCGCCTCGCAACGCGTGACGTGCCAGCCTGAAAGATCCTTGCCGTTGAAGAGCTGACGCTTAAAGCCTTCGGCGGCGCTTGCTGTGATCGAAACGAGAGCGACGCAGACGAGTGGCGCCAGAATTTGGCAGGCGAGAACCGGCAGACGACTAAGGCGTGAGCTTCGCGACATCAAATTCTCCCGGCAGTAGTTGCTGGTTTGTGTTGGCAAGGTGGGTGTGGGCGTCATGCGCGATCGCCACATAGGCGGTGAAATCTTGGATGCTGGCATCATCGGCTGGCGCGCGACCGGTTGCAACTGATGGGACCGATTTGCTGGGCGAAAGGACCGCGACCCTGGCATGAACCAGCCTGAGACACGCCGCCGCAGATACCTTCGATCGCATCGTGGGCCAGCGATTGGCTTCCCTAGGTCCGGCGGTCTTGTCTGGGACCGGGCGGGTGATTTCGGTATCTTGAACCGATTGTGGGACCGCGACCTTTCAAGATCATTCAGCGAATGGAGGAGTTATGCGAAGGACAATTCTACGTGGCGCAATGGCCGTAAGCCTGGTGAGCGCGATTGGCATGATCGGCTGCGACAAGAAGCCATCGAAGCCGAATCCCGAGAAGCCGGCGGAAACCAAAACGAGCGCTGCCCCTAAGAGCGAAGCCGAAACCATCAGCGAAGCCATTGCCTTGCTGCCGGAAGCGGAGCGCAAAGTTGCCGAAGCGCAAAGGACCTGCCCTGTGGGAGACGCTCCTCTCGGTTCGATGGGCATGCCCTACAAGGTGACCGTCCAGGGTCGAGACGTTTACCTGTGCTGCGAAGGTTGCCAAGGCGCCTTGGAGAAGGACCCGGAGAAGTACTTCGCCATCATGGACGCCAAGAAGTAGAGCCGAGGACCGAGATCAGGCACGTACGTTATGCCAGTCTGACCGATGGCATTTGATGGCCGCTGCTTCTGTTGTACCTGGCGACGCAAGCCTCGCGTGCATGAAACTAAGTGGCGAAATTCAGTAAGCCTGGGCAGAGGGCACGCCTGTTGGCGGCAGTCAGAAAAGCTTGAGCGCAATAAAAAACCGGCCCCCTTCATGTGGAAGGGAGCCGGTTTTATTTTTAGACCACAGTCGGGATGACCGTGGAAATGGACTACTTGCGATTGCGACGGAAAGCAGCGAAGGCCATTCCGACGACGCCGAAGGCGCCGAGCACAAAGGTGCTGGGCTCTGGCACAGCAGTGGCGACCAAAGTACCGGCGAAGGTAATTTGAGCCAACAGTGGCAGGCCTGTCGAGGCAGACAGGTCAATGCCGATCGACACGTTAACCGGAATGGTCATCACGCCACCGAGGTACGTGCCGCCGATCGTGGCGCCGGCTACGGTTGGGGGAAGCAATTGAGCGAGCGGCCCAGTAAAACCAAGGGTTGGCACATTGGCCCATGCCGCTAGGTCACCAGCAGCCAAGCCGAACGAACCGCCGGCGTCCGAGAACGAGCCAGCGACGAGGGGCACAGTGCCGGTCAGGATGTTGAACAACATGTTGTCGAACGCGGCGGTCAAAGTATCCGTGAAGGCCGGGGTACCGAATAGGACCGAAATGTCGATAAAGGCGCCGAGCTCCGCGGAGACTGGGCCGTCCAAAGGATTGGCCGGGGCGGCGCCTGGCTGCCATAGACCGCTGTTGAGCAGATTAATGGACGACGCGTCGATGCTGATGTTAACGCCACCGTCAGTGATGTCGATCGTGCCGCCAGCGAAGGCGAACATACCGTTTTCCAGCAAACTACCTGGAACAGCAACGCCATTACCGGCCGGGAGCAAGGGGGACACGGGACCTTGCGGCACTGCCGAAGTGATGTATGCGGGATTCTGAGGATCGTCGATGCTGTACAGGTCAATGCCGACATTCAACGAACTGAGGGAGGAGTCAATGGTCAAGGTGGTCGCTTGAGCATTGGGGGCGGCAAACGAGAGGCAAACAGCCGCAAAGACGCCGAGAACGGCGAGGCGAGAGAAACGATTTTTACGGACACTCATGAGCTTTTCTCCTAAGGATGCGCCACTCAAGACGCTAGTCTAAATTGCAATTGAACTTCTGTGAGTCGTCGATTTCTTGTTTTTTGAAAGCCAACAGCCAATTCGTTGCTAGATTTGCGTCCCTCCGATTGCAATCCGCATGGGCGTGTCAAAGTACAAGCCTCTCTGCCGTTGATCGATCCCCAGAATAACGCGAGGCATAGACCCTGTCAAAGACAAAGATTGCAAAATCGTCAAAATATAATTTGATAGCCTAAGACCCATAAATTCCCGCTAATTCGAGCGTTTTTCAAGCAGCGACTGCATCGCCCCGATTCCATTTTTGGCTTGGATTCGCCACCATAAACCTCTGGGTAATGCGAGGCATGCGACCCCCCTGACTGGGCGGCGCAATCCTTTAAGAGCTAATTGTTTGCGATTATCTATTTTGCCCAGATTCTTTGAAATTCTAAGCACCTGGGGCCCTGTCGCATCTGTGGCCGATCCAAGTCGCAGGGGGCCGCCTAACGCCGTTGCTGACCACCGAGTGAATCGCCGAAATCTGTCCAAGGAGAATCCATTTGTTTCGGTTCACCCGCCCATCGCGCCGGCAAATTGATTTATTCTTGGCCGAACAAGCAGCTTTGCCGTTCACTTATACGGCGGTCGGCGCTACTGGGGCCTCACCTCCGGCCGGTTATGACTGCGATCGCGCGCGCGTTCGTCTCGGCGAAGGCGAGGCCGTCTTTGCCGCCGCGTGCGATGCACTGCGATCTTGGACGCAGTTCGATCTAGGTTGGACTGCGGCGATTCCGGACGATACGCCAATCGAAACGGATCGCTACGTCGCAGTTCTCGCCCGCGCGATGGGGGTGTGGTGGCTCAATGCCGCGCGCATCGTTTATGTCATCACAACGCCGACGCAATTTGGTTTTGCCTACGGAACATTGCCGGGACATGTTGAGACGGGCGAAGAGCGCTTTCTGATTGAACTCGATCCGGCGGACGGCGCTGTGTGGTACGACATCCAGGCGTTTTCTCGCCCTCGTGATCCACTGGCCAAGATCGGATATCTCATCGTTCGCAGACTCCAGGCCAAATTCCGCAGATACTCTGCGCTGGCAATGCAGCATGGAGTTAAGCAGCGAATAGCGGCGAAGAAAGTGTGATTGCGCCGTGCGAGTGTTAGAGCATTCGTTGCGATCGCCCCAAACGCTCGCATTGGAGACTGCGCAATGAAAAAAGGCGCCGCGTCCTGAGAACGCAACGCCCATTGAGGTGGAAAGTTGGCAAGAAGACCAACGAATTCGAAGTCGGAGTCCTACTCCGCCGGCTTGGCCTCTTCCGCTTTATCGGCCGGCTTTTCAGCAGGCTTGGGCTCTGCCAGTTTTTCTTCCGGCTTCTTTTCTTCCGGTTTGACGTCGGCTGGTTTCTTTTCCTCGGCCTTCGGCTCTTCCGGCTTCTTCTCCTCGGGTTTCTTTTCTTCTGGCTTTTTCTCTTCTGGCTTGACGGGTTCGGCCGGATTGGGCGCGTCGGCCTTGGCTGTCTCCGCTGGCTTTACCTCAGGCTTAGCCCCGTCCGCCGGCTTGGCGTGTGGGAAAACGTCCTGAAACTCGAGCTTTTGCGCGAACTTGATTACCCGTGCTCCGTTGCTCTGGCTCCCCACGGCCAGCGACTGGCCATCGGGTGCAAACGCCACGCTCCAGACGGCGCCGCCGAAACCATCAATCTCGCCCATCTCCTGCTTAGCCGCGGCGTTCCATAGCTTGACGCTCCGGTCGTGGCTGGCCGAGGCCAACAACTTGCCATCCGGAGAAAAGCGAACCGCGGTGATCCAGTTCTTGTGTCCGGACAGCGCGCCAGATTCCTTGGCGGTGTCCACGTCCCACAGCTTGATCGTGCGATCCGCCGAGGCCGTGGCAAGTGTCTTGCCGTCTGGCGAGAAGGCAACGCTGGTCACGCCATCGGTATGCCCCTCCAATTTGTTTTTCATCGTTCCGGCGGCGACGTCCCAGATCATGGCCGTTTTGTCGCCACTGGCTGTGGCGAGCAAGGCGGAGTCTGGTGAGAAAGCCAGGCCGGCAACGCCGCCGGTGTGTCCTGCCAGGGCTTTTTGCTCTGCGCCGGTGTTGGGATCGAGCAATTTGACGGTCATGTCCTCACTGCCGCTGGCCAGCAGTTTGCCGTCCGGCGAGAAGGCGAGCGATGTAATCCAATGTTTGTGAGGTTGGACCGAGGCCTTTTCCTTGTTGGCGTCCAAGTCCCAGAGTTTGACAATGCCGTCATACCCGCCGGTGGCCAGTGTTTTGCCATCGGGCGAAAACGCGACGGCCCAGACCGTGGTGTTATGGCCGGCCAGCGAGGCCTTTTCCTTGCCGGTCGCGGATTCCCACAACTTGACGTCCCCTGGGCGGTAGAGGAGCGTTTGGCCGCCGACCGTGGCCAGTGTGGCGCCATCCGGCGACCAGGCAAGCGCCGTTACCCAGTTCGGATGCGCGGCCAAGGGCGCCGGTTCATCGGCGCGCGCCGCAGTGGCGACGGCGACGACCAATAGCAGCGCCGCCAATCCAAGGCGTGAGACCTGGGGACGAGAGTTTTTGATCGCGGGACGAAAGTCGTTCATGTTGTAACTCCGGCAGGAGGCAGGCTAAATGCTGAGCGTTGAAGTGAAATGTAGTTCTGATTGCGGCCCAACAAGGCATCGCAAGTCTCGCGCGGATTTGGATCGAGGCGCAAGGTTTTCAGCACGGGCCATGGTAATCCCCCCGGGAGCAGATTGCCACGCGCGCCGCTTGCGGGGCGTCGGGCCTCGGCGGTGCGCAGAGGCCGATTTTTTGCCCTTTTCGCTGGGAAACGCCCCTCTCTGGCGTTCGCACCGTTTAGGTTTCGCCGTTTTCCCACGTCTGGTCACCGTTTAGCATCGCAGTTCAGCATCCCGGCGCGCCGCGGATTCCGCAGGACAAACCTAGCTCAAAAAGGGACGCGCCGCGGTACTCCTGTTTTCGGCGAAGTTCCATTGTCGTGATGCGCTGGGCCTGCGGCGCGAAGCGCGGGAAGGGCCATCGTCGCGTGCGCTTTGAATGACGAGGAAAGTAGCGGTTGGCGTTTCGTAATCCCAGCGAATCGTGCGACGCCCGATGTCGAATGTCCGTGCGATGGATGAATCATCCTTGCGAGTCTGCGCGCCGTCCCTAGAATGGACGGATCGGCGCCGCGACCGTCAGCGCCACGATGAGCAACCTTGGAGCGCGTCAGCGATGTCAGGACCGATCGTCCGTTCAGGCCCCAGCCCTAAGTTCACCAAAAACTGGGACAGTGTTTTCACAAAGGGCAAAGGCGGGAAGAAGACCGCCAGCGAATTGCCGGCGCCGTCCGCCGCCAAGTCGACCAAGAAGGCCGCGAAGAAAAAAGTCGCCGCCAAGCCTGCCCCTAAGATCACGGTGAAGGCGTCGACCAAGGCCACCAAGAAATCGGCTAAGGCAGCTAAGCCCGCCAAGCCCGCCAAGGCGAAGAAGAAGTAACCGGATTGCCCCCCTCCGCGTCAGGCCGGCCGCGACCTACAGCTTCAGGTAGATTTTTTGCTTCTCGAGCGAGCGGACCATCAGGTACGTCACGCCAAAGTAGATTGCAAAGCCGGCGGCGACCCACCACCAAGGTGAGTCGCCCGGCACGAACGGCTTGACGGCTTCGCCGACTAGTTCGTGCAGGATGTACGCCACCAGCGCGTTCGATCCGAAGGTGCGGAACAGTCCAACCTGCCAACCGCGCATGTCGCACGCGAAATAGAAGAGCGCGTAGACCGCCAGCGCAAAGCCCGCGCCAAATGTGTGATAGGAGAGTGTCGCCGCGCGCTGGCTCATCATCCAGTAGTTGTGCTTGCGCTGGTCTGAGCCGGGCGTCGGCACAAAGGGGGCCTCTGCCCAGCGCAACGCCGGCGACGTAAATCGTTCCGCGCTTGGAAAGACGGGATCCAGCGCGCGAACCTGTGCGCGGAGTGGTTCCACGTCCTCGGCCGGAACGTCGTACAGTGTCGTGCCGCACGAGAGCAAATAACCAATCGCCATCAGCCCCGCCGCTCCTGCGAATAATTTACCGAGCGTGTTGCGGCCTTGCGCGGTGGCAATATCACAGGCCAACGTGCCGACGATTGTGGGGATCGTCCATGCCAGAAACCCGATCGGACCGCCATCCGCGCCGCCGTTCGGACCCCACTCAAAGTATCTCCAATGCGAAATCGCCAGATGAATCACCGCCGAGAACAACATGAATAGGACTCGCATGCTGGCGCGCGCTCGGATCACCGGCAGGATCCATAGCGATGTCACCGCAATATGGGTCAGCGGTCCCCACCAACCATCAATCAATGGTTGACGAAGCACTTCTGCCGGGCCCTTCTGAACCAACTCTCCCCAATTGGCCGCGCGCGGCGCCATCCGATCCAAGACCATCGTAATCAGGATCAACCCCAGCAGGCGGCGGACGATATGCCCATACGCTGCGCCCAGCCCTTCGGTCTTCGCGCGACGGCCAAAGGTCAGCCGGAATGCGAAGCCGACCGCAAAAAAGAATTGCGGCATCACGGTGTCGGCCAGGCTGAAGAACGTGTTTTGATGCGTGAAGAGGATGGGGGTGATCGCAAAGCCGCCAATGAAGTTCACGACCAGCATCCCGGCGATCGTGTAGCCGCGAAATTGATCGAGCGACGCGATCCGGCCGATGGCGGGCCTCAGTGTGGCGACTTGAGTCGCGGTAGGCAAAGGAGTCGGCATGGCAGAGATTGGACCGGGCGGAGGGATGCGCGCAAATGCTCGCAGACGCGGCGCATGAGCGCCGCGCCTGCGAGGATGAAACTGCGTCTAGGGTAACCTGCCACTTGCCGCGCTGGCAGGTGGGGCAGTCATGGAGTTGCGGATTCCGGTCCACGACGCCGCGTTACGACTTGGAATCGTGCTTGTGGTCGTGCCCATGATCGTCGTGATCGTGGTCATGGTCGTGCTTTTCGGTTCCGGTGTCGGTCGGCTTGGGGGGCTTGCTGCCGTACTTGGCTTCGTACTGAGCGGCGAATTCCGCTTCCTTCTCTGGATTGCAAACAAAGCACTGCGACTCCGGGCGATCGTGCTCCTTACACCAGTCCCCCTTGGCCTTGAAGTCGTCCACCAGCCGGGTGTCGCACAGCGCGCAGACTTCTTCCGGCACGCCATGTTCGTTGCACCACCAGCCATCGTGATTGTGTTCATCGCTGACCGTCTTGGCGCTGGTATCGGCTTTCTTGGACGGCGTTTTGTCACAGCCCAGCATGATCGCGGCGCAGCTCAACAAAACCAGACAGGACGATAATTGCTTGACCATTGAAGACTCCATGAAGAAAAGGTGAAAAAGTTGATTTAGACTGCCGTAGACTGATTTAGAACGACGCCGACTGTGCCAACTCGGATTCTTCCACAATTGCTGGTCGAGGCGAGTTGGAACTTCGTGGCGATTGAAATAGCACGTACAAGACTCGCAACACCAGGAGCGACATTACCATGGCGCCGATCACGCCGCCGATGACCACGGTCGCCAGCGGTTGTTGAACTTCGGCTCCCATGTCGGTGCTGAACGCCATCGGCAAGAAGCCCAGACTGGCAACGAGCGTTGTCATTAGCACGGGGCGCAACCGGGTTGTGGCGGCCTGCGAGACCGCTTCATCCAGCGGCAGGCCCTTCTCGCGCAGTTGCCGCACGTAGGAAACCAGGATCATGTCATCGAGCACGGCGACGCCGGACAGGGCGATAAATCCGATTGCGGCAGAGATCGAAAACGGCATGTCGCGTAGCCACAGCGCGAAGATCCCGCCAACCCAGCCGAACGGCACGCCGGTAAAGACTCGCAGCGCGTCGACAACGTTGTTGTAGGTGAAATACAGCAGCATGAAGATCAGGATCGCAGCGACCGGCACGACGATCATCAACCGCAATCGTGCTCGTTGCAATTGCTCGAACTGGCCGCCAAATTCGTACGAGTATCGACCCGGCGGAAGTTGCAGCTGGTCTTTCAGTCGCTCTTCGGCCTCGGCGACAAAGCTTCCGATATCGCGACCGCGAACATTGGCTGAGACCGTAATGCGCCGCTGCCCAGCCTCGCGCGTAATGGTCGACGGCCCTTCGACGACGCGGATATCCGCAAGTTTTGAGAGTGGCAAACGCTCGCCGGAGGCCGTAGGTATCAGGATCGAGGAGATGCCTTCCTTGCCGGCCCGAAATTCGTCCGGCAATCGCACGACGAGCGGAAATCGCAACTGCCCTTCAATCACTTCGCCCAACGGCAAGCTGCCAATGCTCTCGATGATGTCTGTGACCACCTTGGCCGGCACGCCGTGGCGGGCGAGTTGCTGCTGATCGAGCTGAATCTGCAAAACGGGTTGCCCTGTGACTTGCTCAACGCTGACGTCGGCCGCGCCGGGGATGGCTTGGACGATGCTCTCGATCTCTTTTCCTTTGGTGGCCAGCACGTCCAGATCGTCGCCGTAAAGTTTGATCGCCAGGTCAGAGCGAATGCCCGAGATCATTTCGTTCATGCGCATTTCGATTGGTTGCAAAAACGCCAAACGCTGGCCGGGCATGTCACGCAGCAGTTTTTCGAGCTTGGTCGTCAGGTCGGCCTGTGTCGTGGCCTTGGTCCAGACCTTGCGAGGCTTGAGCGTCATGAAGATATCGGTCAGTTCGATTCCCATGGGGTCCGTGGCGATCTCGGCTGTGCCGATGCGGCTCCAGACATGCTCGACCTCGTTCGGAAACGCCTCCAGGACGACTTTCTCCATCTGCGTGTTGTATTTGATCGAATCTTCGAGATCGGCGCCGGTGAGGCGGACGACGCTGATGGCGATTGCGCCTTCGGATAGACGCGGCACGAACTCCGAGCCCAGGTTAGGCGCAATCATGCCAAACGCAACCACCATCACGCAGGCCGCAAAACCAACGACTAGCGCCTTGTGATGGAGCGAGAATCGCAAGATCGGGGCGTGAATGCGATGAGCGATCCGCATCAGCAGCGGTTCGCGCTCCTTGATCTTGCGCGGCAAGATCAAGCTGGCCAGTACCGGCATCAGCGTGAGCGAAAGGATCATCGATCCGATCAGAGCGAAGATCACCGTCAGCGCCATCGGCCGGAATAACTTGCCTTCGATCCCTTCGAGCGTGAGGATCGGCAGGTAAACGATCATGATGATTAGCTCGCCGAACATCGTCGGCTTGCGAACCTCGACGGCGGCGTCCCGGATGATGTCCAGCTTGTTGCGGCGTTTGTTATCGCCATGGGCGATGTGGCGAACGCAGTTTTCGATCATCACTACGGAGCTATCGACGATCATGCCGAAATCAATTGCTCCCAGGCTGAGTAGGCTGGCGGCGATTCCAAATCGCAACATGCCGGCAAAGGCGAATAGCATCGAGAGCGGAATCGCCACGGCCACGATCATCGCCGCTCGCAGGTTGCCGAGAAAGGCAAACAGCACGGCAATGACCAGCAACCCACCTTCGAACAAATTCTTCTTGACGGTTTGGATCACGTGGTCGACGAGTTCCGTCCGGTCATAGACAGTTTGGACCTCTACGTTGGGGGGCAGCGTGGCCTTGATGTCGTTCAGGCGATCCTTCATTGCCCAAGTGACTTCGTGCGTGTTCTCTCCCATGAGCATGAATCCTAGACCCATCACCACTTCGCCACGGCCATCCGCAGTGACTGCGCCACGGCGAATTTCCGAGCCAATGGTGACGTCCGCCACCTCACCCACGCGGACCGGAACGCCATCTTTGGCGGTGACGACGATGCCTTTGATCTGATCGATGCTGGTTGTACGCCCCAGCCCTTGGACGAGAACGGATTGAGTCCCCTCGCGGATGTTTCCACCGCCGACATTGCGGTTGTTTTCACTGACGGCCTTCACAACCTGATCGAACGTCAGGCCAAATTTGATCAGCAGATTGGGATTGATCCGGACCTGATACTGCTTTTCGTAGCCGCCCCAACTGTTGATTTCGGCGGTGCCTTTCACCGTGCGCAGCTTGGGCTTGATTACCCAGTCGTGGATGGTGCGCAACTGGGTCACGTCGTCACCGGCGCCGGTGACAATGTAGTGAAAGACCTCGCCCAGGCCGGTGGCGACGGGGCCCATCTTGGGGCGGCCGATACCTTCGGCCAGCTCGAGCGATGCCAGACGCTCGTTGACCAATTGCCGGGCGAAATAAATGTCGGTCCCGTCTTCGAACGTCACCACCACTTGCGAGAAACCGAATTTGGAGACAGAACGCATCTCTTGAAATTTTGGCAGCGCGCCGATCGCTTGCTCGATGGGGAACGTGATACGGTTCTCCACTTCTTCCGGGCCGAGCGCTGGCGCCACGGTATTGATCTGCACTTGCACCGGCGTGGTGTCCGGAAAGGCGTCAATATCCAAAGATCGCAATGAGAGCCCGCCGACGACCGAGATCACTAGCGCGCCAATAATGACGAGTATGCGATGCCGTAGCGAGAAATCGATGATGGAATTGAGCAAGGCGTCCTCCGTGAGCGCTGGCGTGACCGCTATTTTCCGCTTTGTACCGGTGCGCAGCAGCCGCAGCCGGCGCCCAAATTGCTCTTGAGCAATTGCGCTTCGAGCACCACGCTGTTCTTGCTGGCGATCACCTCGCCAGGGAGGAGGCCGGCGATGATCTCAGTCACGCCCCCTTCCTTAACGCCCAGCCGCACTGTGCGGACATGGAAAAACTTCTGCGGGCTTTGCAAATAGTCTTTGTCGCGGACGAAGACGATGTTGCAGCAACCATCGCGGTGGACCGCTTCGTTGGGAACTACGATCGCGCGCGGTTCATCGCGCAAGACAATGCGACCTACGCCAAAAGTATTGGCGCGGAGCCGCTGGTCCTCGTTCGGCAGATTGACGCGGACCTTGACGGTGCGGGTTTCGTCATCGGCCTCGGTGCTAATCCAGGCGAGCGCTCCGGCGATCTCCTGTTCTTCGCTATCGCTGGAGCGGAACATGACTTTTTGGCCCAGGGCCAGATACTTGGCGTCGTCCTGGCGAACGTCGAGCGTTAGCCACATCTGGCGCAGGTCGGCCACGCCGAACAGCATCTTCGAGGTATCGACTACTTCGCCTGCCACCACGTGCCGGGCAATGACCACGCCATCCAGCGGCGAACGGAGCGGAAACAAGTTGGATGTGGGGACCTTGCCGGCAAATTCGGCCAGCGTGTCTTCCGGAATCCCCAGCAGGCTCACCTGGCGGGAAAGATCCACGGCGTCGAGACCTTCGAGGTTGCGGACATCGACCTCCAGTCCGAGGTTGACCAAGAACTGCTGCGCGCTGAGCATTTGAATCTCGGCCTGTTGCAACGCTGCGTCGGACTCGCGCAGATTTCGTTCCGGGACTGAGCCATTTTCGAATAGCGGCGTGAGGCGTTCGACATTGGTTTTCTTTAGTCGATAGGCGGAGATCGCCTGCAACAGATCGCTCTTGCCGCGCCCGACGTCGGCCGAATCGATGAGGGCCAACAAATCGCCGGCCTGGACGCGGTCTCCCACTTGTTTCAGCACGCTGGAGACGGTGCCTGTCACGCGACTGGCCAGATGTGCGCTGCGCGTCTGATCGTACGTCACCTCACCAGGAGCAACGATCGCCTCGATGATCGGCCGCTCAGTGACCACGGCGATATCAACGCCCACCTTGGCGAGTGCTTCGGCCGACGCAAATTGAATTCGTCGCTGATGCAACTTGCAGCGGCTGTTGTTTTCTGGGCGAGGACGGAGCGCCAGGGCGCGGTCGGCTCGGGCGAGGTCCTCGGGCGTGATCGTAGGCGTGGTCTTGAGCTGCGCGACTTGAGGATGCTCGAGTGGGCATTGCGATACGCCGTGAATTTTGCACCAGCCGAATTCTTCGACTGGTGACACCAGGCTGGCGTTACATTCGATGCAATCCGCCTCGGAGACGTTGTGCGACTGACACCACTCCGGCTCGGCGCTGTCGGCCGAGCCAACGAGCGCGGAGAATTTCGGCAGGGTCCAGGCAGTGCTGTGTCCCCAGGCCGCCAGTCCGGCCAGCGCGACTACAATCAACAGCGTTGGCAAGGCCGCCTTGAACCAGCCCCAGATCGGATGCTTCGGGGGCGCCGCGGTCGATGTCGCTGCCAGCGGCTTAGCGCTCGTTTCGGCCTGGGACGCGGACTCGCTCGTCGGCGGGGTGACGACGTCGCGCCGCAGAATGGGCGCGTGCGCCGCTGCGACCTGGGACGTGGTGATGGGTGACGTTGGAAATTGAGACATCGACGAACCCCCTTCGCACTCCCTGGGAGCGCGAGCATTACCTGTCAGGACATTCCAAAAAACGTGGCGTCGAACAGACACGCGGACAGATTCTTTTCGCATCAGGCGCAGCGGCGCCCGCAGCGTAAAAATCTCAAAGGGCCGGACGAATCAAATCCGCAAGACTTGATGCAGAAGATGCCGACGAAGGGGCGAAGCAATTTCGCCCGGATCGACAAGCCAGCCGTTTGGGCCGGCGATGGAAATCGTGAGCAGGTCCGATTCGAGCGCGCAGGGGACCAAATCCCAGACGGCGGCGTCCGCCAGATTCTCTAGCGACGTTTTCTCCGGCGGCAAAAACGTGCAGAAACCATGGCAATCCACCCTGCAATCGCATGGATGGGGCGAAGTGGAATGATCGTTGCCGCAAGAGTTGCCGCAGCAATCGTCAACTGCTGGACCGTTGATGGCGACCGCGTATGTGCCGGCGTTGCCTTCGTGGTGGCAGCAGGCGCGCTCTGCGCTCAAAGCGCAGGCCTGGCTAGCGTCGTCGCTGTGACAGCAAACGGCGACTTCCGTAGCGTCCGCCGCGCACGTGTGCGCATGACTCCAGCAACACCCAATCAGGGCATGGATGGAGAGCGAACAGGCCGTCAGAAGTGTCATTAATGTTTGCATGACCCACCTAATCTATCATCTGGGTCATCGGCGGGGCGGTCAACCGAACTTGCGAGAAAATTTGCGGGGAAATCGGCCGTCGGCATACGCCAACCCCGGCGGTGGGCCCCCCAGAACGGCCGTTAGACCATCCTTGAGGCCAGATCTTCTGCGATGTAACGCAGAATATCACGGACACTGATCACGCCGCTGGGCTTGCCGTCGGTCAGGACCGGGATATGTCGGTAGCCGCCGCTATCCATCTTGTGCAGCGCGAATGCGATCGGCGCGTCGTGCGCGATCGTCTCTGGCGCGGCAGTCATGAAGTCCGAAACCGGGCGGTGGCTTTGGGTCGCCACGTCTACGTTCAGGCGGACCAGCGCATCGCGCTCCGTGAAGATGCCCGAGCCTCCCAGCGATGCGCCGGGCGACAGCCGGAACAGGTTTAGCCGGTCGAGGAGCTGATCGACGGTGCGTGCCACGATCGACAGCCGGTGCTTGTGCGGTCGCCGCAGCCGATGTG
>Ga0105047_10003293_pt1 | contig 28469 bp, 29 predicted proteins | sample MAT04_FD_78384 | JGI IMG/M metagenome (GOLD analysis project Ga0105047, IMG submission 78384) | Freshwater microbial communities from Lake Fryxell liftoff mats and glacier meltwater in Antarctica - MAT-04 (megahit assembly) | ecosystem: Environmental > Aquatic > Freshwater > Ice > Liftoff... | reverse complement strand
GGCATACGTGCGGCCCGCTGGGTAAGCAACGGTGGCGAGATATGCGCCGCCTGTGCCAACCGCCTTACTTACGCTTCGCAATGGCTTTGTCGGTTGCGTCAGACTGCCACATGTTGGCCGCCACATCGACCTTCTTGCCTTTGCCGGCATCATCCAGATCGATCTGGATTTCGTAGCTGTCGGTACCTTTTACAACTTCCATCTCGACATAACCCTTGTCTTTGTCATTGGTCGAGGTGACCTGATAGCCCATCTTCTTAAGCTCTGCCTTGTAGGCTGCCACGTCCTTGCCGGTACCCAGCGCTTTCTCAAGCTTGTCTTTCTCGCTGGTCCAGTCCTTGGAATAAGCGCGATCACTGTATTTATCGCCATCTGGCAAGGCCTTGGTCGCGGCTACGGCCTTTCCACTGCTAATAGCGGCCTTGGTGGCATCGGCACGCCACAGGTTGCGATCGACTTCGACCTTGGACCCCATCTTCGATGTTTTGTCCAGGTCGATCTGCACTTCGTACGAATCCTTGCCCTTCACCACCTCGTATTCGAGATAGTCGGGTTTGTCGGAATTGATCGCGGTGATGGTGAACCCGGCGTCGGCAATCGCCTTCATGTAGTCCCCCTTGCTGGCACCTGTCTTGAGTTTCGCTGCAAGCATTTCTTTGTCGCTGGTCCAGCTTTTCATCCGGCTGCGGTCGCTGTAATCCAGGTTCTTGTCCATGGGCGCGGCAGTCTTGTCGGTCATGACCGGCGCCTTCTTTTCCTGTGCTTGTGCAACCGACACGTTCAATGCCAAAGTGGCAATCGCAACAGCGGCTATTGCAGTCAGTGATGTTGGCTTCTTCATGATTAACTCCCTTTGTGATAGTGAATAAGACCGGTGCATCAGTCGTCTGAATCGCTGTGATTTCAGTACATCCGATATGTGCACAAGCCAGGCTCCATGATCGTGATTTACCAGCTTCAGTCAGTCAGCGCGCGCGATGATTTGTCGTCGGACGTGTCCTACCAGTCAGAAAAACTGTAGGTTCCAGCGAGCGTTCGTGTGTCTGACGATGTAGGAAACCGCTCACCGCCGAACCCGTCCAACGCCTCTGGCTCCGAAAGTACGCGCCAGTTAGCATGGGTTACGCCATCAGGCAAACGACGTTGCGGCGTCCAACCTACACGGAAGATTCAAATGAACAACGACCCAGTCGCGAGCGAACGCGGTGTTGCCGCTCCCCTTTTGTCATGAACCTCTTTCACTGCAGCCACTGCGAAGGACGCGTCTTCTTTGAAAATACGCGTTGTGAGACCTGTGGCTCCAATCTGGGCTTTGTCCCACAGGAAAGACAAATGGTCGCTTTCTCCGCCGACGAATCATGGAACCGCCTCGGACTGCAAGGCCCGGCGCAGCGCCAATGTTCCAACTATGCCGTCGAAGGGGTATGCAACTGGATGCTCGACGCATCCGATGTAGCGCCATTGTGCGTTTCGTGCCGAACCACAGACATCATCCCCGCATTGGGCAAGCCCGAAAACAGGACCTACTGGTTCTTGCTTGAACAGGCCAAACGCAGGCTTTTCTACACCTTGATGGGACTGAACCTGCCGGCGCCGGACAAGCATACAGACCCGGTTCACGGCGTCTCATTTCAGTTCCTGGAAGAGGTCAGTCCCGAGCAGCGCGTGCTCACTGGCCATGACCAGGGCGTAATCACCTTGAATATCGCCGAAGCCGACGATGCCACGCGGGAAAAGATTCGGACTCACATGCAGGAACCGTTGCGCTCACTGGTCGGGCACTTCCGGCATGAATCGGGTCACTACTACTGGGATCGAATGATCAAGAACTCGGGCTGGATCGAAGAGTTCCGGCGGATTTTTGGAGACGAAGGTGCCAACTACGATGAGGCACTGAACCGCTATTACGCCACTCCCGCAGTGGACTGGCAGCTGAACTTCATCAGCGCCTATGCCAGTTCGCACCCTTGGGAGGACTGGAGCGAATGCTGGGCCCACTACCTGCATATGGTGGACGGCCTGGAAACGGCCGCCGCATGGGGTCTGCACCTCGATCACGCGACGCCAACCGGACCGCCACTGCAGGCGTTTGCTCTGAGCGCCGACGCTGACGCGATGGATGCGTCTTTACTTGAACAATGGTTGCCGATTTCGCAATTCACCAATTCGATGAACCGTAGCCTGGGCCTGCATGACAGCTACCCGTTTGTTGTACCCGCCCCGGTGGTTATCAAGCTGGAGTTCATTCACCGGGTCATTCGAGCGGTGAGGCGCGGCGAGACCACCATGAATTTTGCGCCGGTCACCCAGACCGACGACGTGCAAACGGACGAGCAGTCAATGGGTCCGTCAAAGCTGTGACCGCAGCGTCGATGCCAGCCATTCCTTGAACTTTTCGTGCCACGGTCGTTGCAACCACTGCGCATGCGATACCGGTCGCGCAAGGGCCAGGTCAATTTCGAAGACTCTGGTCTGCTCGTCGGCAAATTCGGTCGATATGACGTTGAGCGTCGCCTCGTCGTTGAGCCGGAAGGACCGGTTGTCAAAATTGGTCGACCCTACCGACACCAGCAGCTTGTCGACGATCATCACCTTGCAGTGATACATCGTGGGTGCATACTCGGCTATCAGCGCCCCGGCTTCGAGCAACGGGCCCCACTGCGCGCGCGACGCGTTGCGCACGACGTCGCTGTCGATGTGCTCACCCGGCACGATGATGCGTAACTTCACTCCCCGTTTGAGTGCAGCAATCAGCGCCTTGATGGATAGGTCGTCAGGAACAAAATAGGCCGCCGAAAGGTCGAGCGTTCTTGACGCTGACGTGATCGCCATCAGGTACATCAACTGCATGCTTTCACTGCCGCCGGTCGGTGAACTGCTGAACATCTGCGCGCGGGCGTTGCCGGCCGGCGCCAGCGGCGGAAAGTAGTCCAGGCCATGCAGAAGCACGCCAGTGACCTTTGTCCAGTTGTCAAGGAATGTGGCCTGCATCTGCGCGACCGTCGGCCCCAAAAGTCGGAAATGGCTATCGCGCCAATGTTCCGGGTCTTGACCGTCGCCGGTCCACTGCGGAGCAATGCCTACCCCGCCGGTGAATCCGATTCGGCCGTCGACCACCAGCAACTTGCGGTGCGTGCGGTTGTTCATGCGCCCGATCGTCGACCAGTGCGGAGGATGGAAGCGCTCGATCTGGACCCCGGCTGACCGCATTTCCTCGATCAGTTTCTCCGCGATCTTTTCGCTGCCGACCCAGTCGAGCAATACGTGGACTTTGACACCGTTGCGTGCGCGGTCGGACAAGGCGTCGGCGAACTTGCGGCCGATGTCGCCGGACCAGTAGATATAGGTCTCGAAGGTGATCGACACCTGGGCCGCTTTGATCGCTTCGAGCATCGCCGGAAAGATCTGGTCGCCATTGCGCAGCAGTGTGACCTGGTTGCCGTCGACAAACTCGGGGCCGAGCAAGACCCCTAGCTGACGCGCGAACAGCGGGTCCTCCAGCGCATAAAGCCGTTCGATGCTGCGTTCAATCTTCTTTTCGCCACCCAGCATATTGACCAACAGAAATACGCAGGCCAGCGTGGCCGCCACGGTGCCCGCGATCAGCAATTTTCGGGAACGACTCCTGAACCAATTCATCGGCAACATTGTTATCTGTCAACGCGCGAAAAACATCGCTTACCAGGCGCTTTATTGCATTTCGCGGCATTCTCCTACATGCGCAGCCCAGGCCATCGCGTTCGAACCTCTCCCAGTTCTGGGATCAACGCGTCGATAGGAATTCGCCTACCGCTGCAGGGAGGAATGTCCTATCGCATGACCTCCCTCAGGCTGACCGTGGGTCTCTTCGGCCCTGCGTACCCTTGGTCGTACTGCAAAGCAAAGATCCCGCTCTGAAGGCTGGTTCGCAATCCCGCAGTAAACCTGGGAGAAACTCATGAACGAACGTAACAAAGCAGACCTCTCGCGAACCGACGGCATGGACCACGTCGAGGATCCAGACCATCCCGTGGCCACCGGCGCCGGTGCCGTGGTGGGTGGTGTGGCCGGCGGTGTGGCTGGCGGTGCCGCTGCAGGCGCGGCACTGGGCGGTATCACGGGTCCGGTAGGCGCTGCCATCGGGGCAGTGGCTGGCGCTGTGGCGGGCGCCATGGCAGGCAGAGGTATCGCCGACGCTGCGGACCCTGTCGCTGAGGATGCCTATTGGCGTGACAACTACACCAGCCGTCCTTATGCGAGCGGGGTTGCATATGACGAATACCGTCCCGCCTTCGGTTACGGTGTCGACGCGTTTGCCCGATACCCGGGCCGCAGCTTCCATGACGTCGAGCCGGAACTGGCGCGCGACTGGGGCAACAAGCGCGGAAACTCCAGCCTCGATTGGGATCGCGCCCAACATGCGACACGAGACGCGTGGCAGCGCGTGAGTGATGCCACCGAACGCGCTATGCCGGGCGATTCTGACCGCGACGGTAAATAGCACTGCAGGCTTCTGTCAACGGGGCGCAACCCCTCAGCCATGAACGCGCAGGGCGAAACGCCTTGGCTTCTGAGATTGGGAGCGTTTTGAGTCTCGTGTTGCGCGCAAAATAGAAACGGGCCATGAGGCCCGTTTCCTATGCAGGTGCTGAGCGGAGACTTTCACATCCGTCCGCGCAAGTACCACGCCTTTGGGAAAACCCATAAGGGCGCAGGCCCAGCGGCGCGGTAATGCCGAACCTGAAACCCTCGACGAAGACGTTCTCGCTGCGCCTGCCCCCGCACCTGCTTGCTTTTCCAAGCCGCCACCGCATCGTCGGCCAGGGCGCTGCCGGCTTCGGAGTCGACAAGGAATACCTCGTCGGCCCCCAGGCTGCGTAGCAGTTCGACCTCGTCGGCGTACTTCACGATGGCCACGATATGGCTGGCAAATTGGCCTGCGTTGACCCGGTCCTTCAGCTGCGACAACGCATGGATATTGCCAGCATGGGACGGCATGGCCAGCAGCACCAGCTTCAGGGACTCGCAGATGACCAGCTTGTCCCAGAAGTCTGAATCCACCGCATCGCCCTCGATGACATTGCGGCCGCCAGCCTGATGAATTTGCAATGTCTCGGGGTCGTTGTCCACGCCCAGCACCTTCATGCCGTGGTGGCTAACCAACCGCTGATAGGCACCACCGCCGATGCGACCCATGCCCAGTACCACTACGTCCACGGCACCCACGACAATGGGCTGGTCGGCAGCCTGTCGAGTCCGGTCCCACGGCTTAGGTCCTGCAGGTACCCAACCATCCCTACACGAAAGCCTTGCTGGCAGCGGTGCCGACCCTGCAAAAACGTCATGCCGCATTTGCCACTATACGTGGCGAGATTCCGTCGCCCCTGACACCACCGACCGGCTGCCACTTCCATCCGCGCTGCCCCCACGCCGGCAAACGCTGCTTGCGTGAACGGCCGTTGCTCCAGGAAATCGCCCCTGGTCGAATGGCAGCTTGCCATCTGAACGACAGTCAGGGCGTGTGAGGGCGCCAGCCTGGTCAAAGTCCTGCTCGCCGTGCCAAACGTGAATCGGGCCTGGCACCGTTGCTCGCTTCCGTCTGAGCCCTGCGCCAACTGCGTCGTCACTACGCGGCGCCAGCCAGTAGTGACGACGCGCAAATTGCCCCAGTTTCCCTGGGCGCATCACCGGCTGAGGCGGGCGACAGCCCAAAGTGACGAGCTCAACACGCGCCGAATCCGCAGACCGTGCAACGCGGTCTGCCTGAAGCACGCACACCGCAGGCACGTCAACCGAGGCGCCACCTGGCGCACGCAGCGCCCTGGGACAAGCGCTCAACCCGATGCCGACTTGCATCAACCAGTGCCATCGGTGCCAATGCCGCGTGCCGCGGCGGCCAGACCTCGGCGCTACCCCCAGCGAAGTATCCCGTTCCCCCGAAAATACGCCCAATTGGCGTCGGCCTGCAATACCCATTGTTGGACGGCAGAAGACAGAAAAGCCCCGTAAACACCAGGTCTGCGGGGCTTTTGGGGGGCTGTGTTGGACTACACAAAACCCATATTTGGCGGAACGGAGGGAGAGGTCCGAAACCGCTGAAACCCGCATGGATAGGGGCTCTCCAGACCGTGCCCTGTTTCCAGGGTCACACCACGGGGTCACACTTGGGGTCACAGTTGAAGAAGCCTGGATGATACCGCCTGCGCTACCAGTGCGCACCTCCACCCGCCCGCCCAGAGGGCTTCGCACTACCACAAAGGAGGGAACAGGCTTAGGAGGTATGGCGAGTATGTGGGCCAGCGTTGCGGGGAAAAATCGGACGTGGCCGCCAGACTGTGGCGGTCGTTTGCGACGGGCCGGGGCGATCACGGCAGCGCCTCCCGAGCGGCCAGGAGGAATTCGATTACGCGGCACAGGCCTTGTGCTGTGCGCATGGTCTGCCCGGTCCGCCCGGAAAACGGCTTGAACCTACGGATGTGTTCGCGCAGTTCCGGGCTTCGGTGCAACCCATCGACCATTTCTGCCATTTCCAGGGTTCGATACCTGTAGCCAAAATCCCCCGGCGGCGGCGGCTTGAAACAATTCAGGATTTCCAGCAGGGCTGGGTCTGTCAGGGCGGGGGGCTTCGTCGGCATCGATGTTCCTTTTCACACGCGCAGCTGACCTCTGAAAGAGGGCCATGGGGCTGGGGCTAAACGGTGCCGGCAAGACTCGCCGGCAAGCGCCTAAATTTGACGCGATGAGATGCGGGTAAGTGTACTCAATGTGCCGTGCAAAGTCTAAATGATCGTGGCGCATGACCCTGTCCGCACGATCGAATTCCACGACAACGGAAAACTCTTCGCGCGCGAAAAACAACCGGTCGGCGCCGACCTGCAACGCCATCGAAAACCCATCGACATCGCAGCAATTCACGATAACGAAGGCACCTCGCCCACGCAGCCTTCGCAAACGAAACAATTCGTCCGCCGGGCTCTGCGACCCATTCGCGTGCGAACAGCAGCGTCAACGAAAGCATCATCGAAAACGAACAGCTTCATCGTCAAAACCTTTCGGCATCGAACTGGCAACGTGCACGTAGCAACGACATCGAACTGAACCGTCAACGAGATTTCGCGGGCGAGGAATTTCCATACGCATGGCGTTTGGAATCACGGTGGCGAAGGCTGGTACGGATTCGAAAGGACTTCGATGACTGGGTAATCGAAATCGTTGATCTCCGCTTCGTGCGCGGAATTTCCAAAACGTTTGCCTTCGATGGCGGTCATTTGAGGGGATCCTGGGCGGCCAGGCCCGCCTCAATGATGCGGCACATATCCTGCGCAGTCCGAACCCGATAGCCGGCAGGAGCGGCGGATGGCTGTAGCGTCATGATCCACGCTCTCAATTCGTGGCTGCGATGTAGGGCGGGCAGCAGAAGATCCGCGGGCTCGGTGTACAGATATGTGCGGTGGTCCGCGGGGTCTGGACTCAAAAAAGAGACGATCGTGCGCAACTCGTCAGAAATGGCAAATGCGGGTACGCTGGTCACTGCTTACCCCCTCCGCCAGCGAAAGAATATGACACTGGGCACCACAAGCCGAGCGAAGGCCCCGCATGTACCCATTCTGCAGGCGGCATTGCGCGGACGTAGTCCTCGGCGACTTCAATGTGCGTCATCACAAATCTCCTTCCGCGAGCACCTTTGCGGCCGCGAGGCGGGCTTCGATCGTTCGGCATATGTCCTGGGCTTCCAGCGCACTCCCGTCAATCCCCCCGGAGTGCGGGCTGAGCAGCATAATGCGTTCGCGGAGTCCCTGACTGCACTGCAGTCAGTGCAATTTCTAGTTATCTCGTCATCGTATCTTCCTTTTCGCGCGCGCAACTGTGCTGGAACCAAGTCACAGAATGGGGCCGGCATTTTCCAACTGGTGCCCAAGAGTCCCGGAAACCCGTTGCGCACGATAGGTTAGGAGAGTGTGGGCGGCACGCCGAAGACCGATGATCTATCGATTTCTGCCCAATTTTTGACTGTGCATGATGATGCTCGCGTCTGGACGTCCCATCAGAATTGCTTTGCGCGCTTTCGTAGCCGACGCAATGATCTTGAGTCGTTCCAAGTTGATGAGAAAAGCTTCGGTGCTGATCAAGGTGCCAATAGGAAGTGCAGCCGCGTTGCGAAGAAACCAGCCGTCTTCGAACAGAACGACTGGCTTTGCATTCGGCTGGCTCACACACAATTCGATCAGGTAACTCTGAATCGACAGCTCACCGAGGTTTCTCGGCTGCTGATACTTCGGATCCACTACCCGCTTCGCTCGCAAACCCAGTCCCACCTGCGTCTGAATCACGGCGATACCCGCATTGGGCCTGTTGTAGAAATCAATAAGCCTCTGTGCTTCGATGGAACAGTTCGCCATCAAACCCTTGTCGAAGGTCTCCTCTTTGACTACGTCGGTGACAGCAAGGGAAAAACGATCTAAGACCCATAGCAGATCGCCGGCGGCGAGCGAAAAAAGAGGCCCTGAATCAGCGATCAATAGAGTCGTCAACCGATAGCCACCCGCTTGCCGCGGAGGACCTTCTTCTCCGGTGGCGAGTCGGGATGCGGGCGCATGGTAGCTTTTAGCGCGTCGAAACTCTCTTGCGCTTGCCTGTCCACTTCGATGGGATCGATCGCTGGCAGCGGCAATCCCTTTTCACGCATGATTCCCAATAGGTGCCCAATGTCCTGGAGTCCCAGCTCACGTGCAGCATCCGCCACGGACAGTTTTCCAACGGCAACCTCCGTCAAAACGGTATCCATTGAGCTGCGGGCAACGCCAGCCTCTTGTTTCCCTAGACCTGCGAAAAAGGCTGACACCAGCTTACTCAGCGATGTTCGGCTCTGCGCCGCGTACGCCTGGGCATGCGCAAGCACACGCTCGTCAAGCTCGAAATTGATTTTTGCCTTGCTCATGGTGAACTCCAAATTACCCCCAATTATGGGTAATTTCCTTGATTTTTGCAACGCCAGCGCCACTGCACTGTTGAACTATCGGCAAACCCGAAATGCGGCGAGCTCTAGGTCGGCGGCGACCCGCATGGAACCTCAAGTCCATGCGGAACTCACGTCCACGCTCTACCCTTTCACACACACCACCTGCTTGAGCGTGTGCAGAATCTCGGTCAGGTCCCTCTGGTTTTGCATGACCTGATCGATATCCTTGTACGCACCCGGGATCTCGTCCAGCACACCCTTGTCCTTGCGACAAATAACGCCTGCGGTTTGCAGCACCAGGTCAGCCTGTGTGAAGTGCTTTTCCGCCGCAGTACGGCTCATCCGCCGTCCGGCGCCATGGGCGCTGGAACAAAAGCTTTCCGGATTGCCCTTGCCACGCACGATAAAGCTGCGCGCACCCATGCTGCCCGGCACGATGCCCAGATCACCCTCGCGCGCCCGGATCGCACCCTTGCGCGTCACCCACACGTCCTCACCGTAGTGGTGTTCCATCGCCACATAGTATGATGGCAGTTCACCGCTTCGGTGGTGACAGTAAACGGTGGCAGATGCCGGGTCAGCGCCGCCAACACCAGTTCCAGCATGGACTGGCGGTTCTGCATGGCGTACTCCTGCGCCCAGTGCACCGCTTCCACGTAGTCGGCAAAGTGCTCCGAGCCTTCCGGGAAATACGCCAGGTCGCGGTCCGGCAGCCGGATCATCCAGCGCTCCATGTCCTTGCGCGCCAGCTCGATGAAGTAGCTTGCAATCGCGTTGCCGATGCCCCGGCTGCCGGAATGCAGCATCACCCACACCTGGTCCGCCTCGTCAAGGCAGACTTCGATGAAGTGGTTGCCACCCCCCAGCGTCCCCATCTGGTTCGCCCATTTGGAGAACCTGCCGAAGGCTTTCAGTAGCTCTGGATGCCGCTCGGTCAGCGACTTGAGACCAGGCTCGAAAGGGCGTGCAGCGTCCACCAGCACCCGGTTGTCGGCATGTTGCGCCCGGCCCACCGGCACGTCGCGGCTGATCTGGTCGAAGACCTTTTGCAGGGATTTTTCGTCCAGGTCGTTCGCGGTGATCGACAGGCGTGCCGCGACCATGCCGCAGCCGATATCCACTCCCACGGCCGCCGGGATGATGGCCTTGTGGGTGGCGATCACCGAACCAATGGTCGCACCGATACCCAGGTGCACGTCGGGCATGGCCGCGACGTGGTGGTGGATGAAGGGAAGGCTGGCGATGTTGGCCAGTTGTGCCTTGGAGCGGTCATCCACGTCGTCGGTCCAGATCTTGACCGGCACCCGTTGATCGCTGATCACTTGTTGAATTGGCATTTTGTTGACCTCTCTTCTTTTCACTTAACTATTTTCCCTGGCCCAACGCGATCCCCTGCCCACCCGGCTGGCGAGCCAGTCATGCACATCCCCGTGGATGTTGCGCCCTGCCAGCAGGAAGCCCTCGAAAATCGACGGCGCGTAGGGCGCAAACAGCAGACGCATACGCGCCTGCTCCGGCGTGCGGTTGGCCTTGCGGCCGTTGCAAGCCCGGCATGCGGCCACCACATTGAGCCAATCATCCGGGCCTCCCTGGGACACCGGCAGGATGTGTTCCCGCGTCAGCCGCTGGTCGTCGAAATGACCGCCACAGTAGGCACAGGTCATGCGGTCGCGCCGAAACAGCTTGAGGTTGGTCAGGCTGGGCACTGCGTCGAACAGATTGACACGGGAAGCACCGGTAGTGGCCACGATGGCGTGAACATCGATGCGCGATTGCAGCCCAGTGATGGCGTTGGTTCCGCCGCGCAGGGTCGTGCACACGCCGCCCACCGTCCAAGCGACGCTGTTGGTGGCGTAGTGGATGGCAGCCTCTTCGGCCGTAATCCATTCCTGGGGCATCCCCCGGACATCAAGTTGCAGAATCTGCATGACAAGCACCTGTTGGCTTCTTTTGTGATTAAAGTGTTCATCAACAATCGGGTGTCATGTCTGGCGCGGCATGGGGGAGTCAAACTCCCGACTTCACCCTGGACAGGGGTGCACTCTGGTCGCTGAGTTAATGCCGCAAGTGATGGAAATAAGTGGGTTGACTTGTCGGAATCGAACCGACGACCCCGGGGATCACAACCCCGAGCTCTGCCACTGAGCTAAAGCCAACATGAACCCTGGCGCCCCGTGACCGATTTGAACGGCCGACCCTCGGGGTAGAAATCCGATGCTCTGTCCATTGAGCTAACGGGGCAGTATTGAATCTCCTGGAGCGAGCCGCGGGAATCGAACCCACATCCTCAGCTTGGAAGGCTGGTACCTCACCATTCGGTCAGGCGCGCAGATATTCTGAGCACCGGCAGCAGGGGGAGTCCCTGCGCCGATCTCACAGCCCGTTCAGCACAGGCTCGCCGGGTTGCGTCCGGTACCCCTCTTGCGGCTATCTTGTCCGAGGGCTCGCGTGTTGCCCGTGAACTCATCCACCGCGCCACATATCGGTTGTGACTGCAGCAGGTGCACGAACAACTTTCTCGCTTTGGTGATCAACAGGGCGAGACAGACCTGCACTCCAATACTGGCTCCGTACCGAGGGATCGAACCTCGCTCTATGCTGGTTAACAGCCAGCCGCCTGCACCCTGCTTGCTTGTACGGAAAAATCAAAATGTCCACAAAATGGAGCGTCCGGGAAGAGTCGAACTTCCTGCCTCCTGGTTCGAAGCCAGGCGCTCTGTCCAGATGAGCTACGGACGCGAAATGCTGGTGCCCCCTGTCCGCATCGAACAGACGACCTATCGCTTACAAGGCGATTGCTCTGCCAGCTGAGCTAAAGGGGCTGACATGGAAAACTGGAATGCAGAGCGAGATTCGAACTCGCGGGGGGGGTGTCCCCGTCGGATTTGCAGTCCGATGCCTTCGACCACTCGGGCAATCTGCATATGAAATTCACTGGTGCCCCAGGTCGGGTTCGAATCGACACGCCCGAAGGCACTGGTTTCTAAGACCAACGCGGCTACCATTACGCCACCGGGGCAAACATTCTCGAAAGCCATCCGCGCTTTCGACAATGCTCTGGTGGGGACGAAGGGAATCGAACCCTTGCCAATCGGTTAAAAGCCGACTGCTCGACCGTCGAGCAACATCCCCGGGCAGACTTACCTTCTCGGCTCGCCGCATCGCCTTGGCCGTCTTGCGATGCGAACCTGCCTTGCGTTTCAAGGCCAACGCGACGAAGGGGTTTCGCGCGGCCGGCATCTTACGTTTTCGTTTCATGACATCTCCTTGATTGCGTGATTGACCATTGGAGTCCCCGACGGGATTCGAACCCGCATATCCGCCATGAAAGGGCGGGATCCTTGCCAGTTAGATGACGGAGACCGCTGACCTGGTACACGGAGGTGGGGTTGAACCACCGACGCACGGCTTTTCAGGCCGTCGCTCTACCGACTGAGCTATCCGTGCGGGAATCTGGATGCAGAGGCTGGATTCGAACCAGCGATCTCGGGCTTATGAGACCCGTGGGGACGACCGGACTCCCCTACCCTGCGTATCTGGCACCCCGGGAAGGACTCGACCCTTCAGCCTTTGGTTTTGGAGACCACTGCGCTGCCAATTGCGCTACCGAGATACTGCGTGGATGGTCGGTGTACGAGGATTTGGACCTCGGGCCCCTGCGTCCCAAACGCAGCGCTCTGACCAGGCTGAGCTATACACCGTGAACTGGTAGATGCGACTGGGTTCGAACCAGTGCGCGCCGCCTTATGAGGGCGGTGCTCTGCCGCTGAGCTACGCATCTGTTGAATCTCCAGACTTCCATTTCGTCAGCACTCACAGCGTCCGGCTTGCGCCGGCCTGGCACGCTGCATGGATGCAACCCCGTGACGGAGCGGCACCCACACATTCCAGCCGGAACCCAGAGATCCTCGCGACGGCTTCCTTGCAAATACTGACGAAATGGAGCGGCCCGTGCCACTCTGCCTGCATTCCGGACGAGGTGGGACCGCCCGCTCCAATGAGCGCAACAGTTGGTCCCCACAGCGTCACATGACACCAAATTGTTAATGAACGCACTTCTCAGATTCGATGATCCGAAAAGCAAAAAACCCGGACCAGTTGCCTGTGTCCGGGTTCAAGGTAAGAAATACCTCTTGGGGCAGCTACAAGCTACCTCCACCTGGACTGAACAATGTTTCAAAGAAATTCCGCTTTGTCTGCCGCAGAAACTGCTTTGAAACGACGCTCTCGCCTCCGTGCAGCATCGACCAATCGGCACCGCGATACGACATTGCGAGCACGCACGGCAACGCACATGTCGTGGGCCTGGACGTTGGGAAATGGGGTGCTCTGCGTATCACGATGGTTCTCTCGGTGTTGCTCTGAATGAGGATCATTGGTTGAATGAGCGCGAATGGTAAACGACGTTTACTCTATCGTCAAACAGTTTTTGATGGTTTTTCGTTCTGTTGTTTCATCGCGTCACGCATGGACCGCGCAAGATCCTTGCGGGCATCCGGGGCGGCCAGGTAAACCTTTTCGGCGAGCTGAAGGAACTTCACCAGCCCATCCGGCCTTTCATCGCCCTGGGAATCATCGAGCCATCCACTGTTCTTCTTGCAAAGCGTCTCGATCTGGCGTGCGAGCTTGTCGCCGATGGTTCGCGCACCCGATTTCATTCCCGAAAAGTAGGTGTTGTGAACCTGAATCATCACCGCGAATTCGCGGTCCAACCCAGTGATCTGCTGCGAAGGCGCCGACGCCATGCGCTGGGCGACGTGTTCGGAAAAAAGCCTGAGCAGATTGGCGCGACGAGTGGACGGCAGGTCTGGTTGTTCCATAGGGAGATTGTCCCATGGTGAACGCCGTTAACTTTCGACACAACACTGCCAACGTTCAAGTACATGGCGACGCTGACTACACACCACGGAAGCGCAAGGAGCAATAGGCGCCTCGACGCAACTGGAAACCGTAGCCGAAGACGAGGGTCCGTCCCGGAACGACAATCACATGAAGTTCCCAATTGACCTGCAGCGCCGAACCTCCTCGCATTCCTGACGCGGCCAAGGGACATGGAAATGAAATGAAGGCAAATATTGCTTCACGTGCGACATGGTTCAATTGCCCAACCAAATTCACAGACGCCAACCAATGAGTATTCGAGACCGGTGTCGAAAGTGGGACTTCGAGAATGGGGGCTATTTACACTTCCTGCGGGGTTCGGATACAGACAATGTGACGGTGAAAGAGCTCCCTATGACGATTCACGTACAGAGCCTCTTCGGCGAAGCGGTCCAACTGCTTCCCGGTTCACCAGAACACGCAATTTGCCATCCCCGGACCTGCATCGAGGCACTACTTGGTTCGCCAGAGTTTGAACAGTCACTTTGCGATGACATCCAAGAGTGTGCCTTGGAATTCTGCCGCTCAGAAATTGCCGCAGAGTTCCTTATCCATCAGGATCGCGTAGACGAATACTGCCAGCTTGTCGCGTTCGATGCCGACGCCAAAGCGCACATTCGCTCGATCGGACCATCAGTGAAGGATGAAGAACTTTTGACGAAAGCCCTCGATCTCATTCGCATCGAGGAGGCCCGCATTGCCGCAAACGCTGCCCTGGATTGACGGCACAGCGCCACTACGACAAGACCTCGTTCTCGTCCTGGACGGTGGCGACACCAACCCATCCAAGGGTTGACGATCAAAGCTCGCGTGGGTGTGCTCCCTTTCCATGAGCAGTGGTCCGCAGGACCCACCAAGTTGACCTACTCAGGTTTTCAGGCTCGTTGATGACAACTATTCCTTCTGGTCCACGTCCAACGCATGAGCGCAACCCACGACGTCCACGAGGATCTGTCGGTGAAACCCGATTACAACTCCCCGGAACAGCACTCGTCGCCCACGACGCAATACGAGCCTGTTCGCTGCGGCGGCGAAGGGGCCCTTCCAGCGTTCCGTAGTCTTTTTCAGGGCTTCATCCAGCTTCCCAAACATCCATTTCATCTCGGTCACCGTCCCTTGACCAACAGAAACGTGGCTGGTCGATAAAGTGAGAACGAAGTCAGACGTTGGCAGCCCTCCGGCAAAAACCATATGCTCAATTATTTCCGCAATGAAAAGCCGCTCGTCGGGGTCAACCTGGCTGAACACGAATGCTGCGACCAACCCAGCGTTTTTGTGACGTGCCATGAGCACCTGATTCGCAATTTTTGAACGCACTCGTGTGGGCCCCGGATCACTGAGAACTTGGGCGGGCTCCTTTAGCGCCTCTTCAAATTTGGTTTCGGGCGCCTCCGTCGGCGCCGCTACAGACGCAACGCCTTCATGGGCGAGCCACTGAGCAATCTGGTAAATGTCGACGCATCGCCTGTTTCCCACCATCTTGATGCTGAATGGCAGGCTTTGGCAGTTGATCAGACTTGCGAGCGCTTCTTCCGATGCACCGAGCAAGAGCGCGAGATCTTCCGAGTACAAAACCAGACGGGCACCGTATCGGTTCCGCAAATCATTCAAAACCTGGTCAACGGTCATGGCGGAAAATTTTCGAAACCGGCGCCCAAGAAAAAACCCACTGAAAACCCACTGTGAAGTGGGCTGCAGTGGGTTTTAATGCGTGTCATCAACTGGCTTGAGATGGTCGAAAACCTTCGTAAGTCGTTGATTTAAAAGGCCTGGCGGAAACGGAGGGATTCGAACCCTCGATGAGGCTCTACACCCCATACTCCCTTAGCAGGGGAGCACCTTCGGCCACTCGGTCACGTTTCCGTTTTTTCAAAACTGCGCGAATTATGTCACGACTGCGTGATGGAGTCAGCCGGAACTTGATCGAGATCGAATGCTTTATGCAAAGCGCGCACCGCGAGCTCCATATATTTCTCATCTATCACCACGGAGGTCTTGATTTCGCTGGTCGAGATCATCTGGATGTTGATGCCCTCTTCGCTCAACACGCGAAACATCCGACTGGCCACGCCCACATGGCTGCGCATGCCGATGCCCACAATCGAGACCTTGCAGATCTTGGCGTCGCCGATGACTTCGGTCGAGCCCAGGCCGCCGACCACCTGCGTATTGAGCAGATCGACTGCCTTGGCGAAGTCGTTGCGGTGCACGGTGAAGCTGAAGTCGGTCTTGCCGTCCTTGCTGACGTTCTGGATGATGACATCCACGTCGATGTTCGCTTCGGCGATCGGCCCCAGGATCTGATAGGCGATGCCAGGTGTGTCGGGCACGCCGAGCACGGAGATTTTTGCTTCGTCGCGATTGAACGCGATACCCGAAACGATGGCTTGTTCCATGTTTTCGTCTTCCTCGAAAGTGATCAGGGTGCCGGATACGGCCTCTTCCTCGATGGGAATGTCCCAGGGGGTGAAACTGGACAACACGCGCAAGGGCACGCGGTACTTGCCGGCGAATTCGACCGATCGGATCTGCAGCACCTTGGACCCGAGCGACGCCATTTCGAGCATTTCCTCGAAACTGACCGTCTTGAGACGGCGCGCCTGCGGCACCACGCGCGGGTCGGTGGTGTAGACACCGTCGACATCGGTATAGATCAGGCATTCCTGCGCTTTAAGGGCCGCAGCGACCGCCACGGCCGAGGTGTCGCTGCCGCCACGCCCGAGGGTCGTGATGTTGCCCAACTCGTCCATGCCCTGGAAGCCGGTCACGATGACGACCTTGCCGGCGGTCAGGTCGGCGCGCACGCGTTTGTCGTCGATCGACTCGATGCGGGCCTTGGTGTAGGCACTGTTGGTACGGATCGGCACCTGCCAACCCGCATAGCTGACGGACTCCATGCCTTCAGCCTGCAGGGCGATGGCCAGCAAAGCAGACGAGGCCTGCTCGCCGGTGGCCGCCAGCATGTCGAGTTCGCGGCTGTAGTGGTCCGAGGGTTTGGCGGGCGCGAGTTCCTTGGCCAGGGCCAGCAGACGGTTGGTCTCACCGCTCATTGCACTGGGTACCACCACCATCTGATGCCCGGCACGGGCCCACTTGGCAACGCGCTGGGCGACTGCACGGATGCGCTCGGTCGAGCCCATCGACGTGCCGCCGTATTTGTGAACAATCAAAGCCATTGGATGTGCAAAAAAGGTCGGGGGACTGGGCGCCAATGCCGCTTGGTGCGGGCGGCCGTAAGGCCAGCGCCAGGCCCGGCATCTCAACCGGTCAGGGTTGGATCGGGCGGGCCATTGTACCAACTCAGATGGGGGCCCTTGCGCACGACAAAGCCGCCTGCCACCTTGATGCGGATCTGGTGCCCACGCGTGGTGCAGGCAGCAATCTGGGCCTGCAGTTCACCCAGTTGGGCAGCACTGGCATTGACGCCATGCATGCTGCGCAACCAATGGCGTAACAGGTTGGCCTGCCGAGCCATGGGAATGGCTTGCAATGCGGCCAACGACAGGGCCATGTCCGCCACACCGCTCTGCGACAAATCCTGCGCTCCCACTGCATCCAGAACCCACTGAGCCTGCGCAGCATGACGTGCGCTGCGGGTGAAGGTGTCGCGGAATTGCGGAAAAACCTGCGCAAGCACGGGCAACAAGCGAGCCCGGATCCGATTTCGGGTCAGCCCTTCGTCGGTATTGCTGGGGTCCTCAACATGGATCACCCCTTGCTGCTGCAACCATGTGCGGATCGCAAGCCCGGACACATCGAGCAGGGGTCGGTAGTAAACGATACCGTCACGCTCACGCTGCACCGGCATGGCGGCCAGGCCAGGCAAACCGGCGCCGCGGCTGAGCGCCAGCAGCAAGGTCTCGACCTGGTCGTCGGCGTGCTGGGCGAGCGCCACACTCGGGTAACGGACCGTGCCGTCTGCCGCACGAATCGCATCGTCGATAGCCCCATATCGCGCGTGGCGCGCCGCATCCTCCGGGCTGTCGCCGCGCGCATGGCGTGCATCGACATGCCGCACGATCAGGGGAATCTGCCATAGCAAACACTGCGCTACGCAGTGCCGTTCGAAATCATCAGCCGCCGCCTGCAGTCCATGGTGGACGTGGATGGCCGCCACCTGACCCGGCCATTGGCGCGTGCAGGCAAGCAGCAGCGCCGTGGAATCGGCCCCGCCGCTGAATGCCACGGCCAACGGCAGTTGCGGCTTGAAAGCCGCAATGGCATCAGTCAGCGCCTGGGTCACGGTTTGTGAAAAATCGCTGCTTCGACCTCAGCGGCTGGTGGTTTTGCTGTCAGCCTTGGTGTCGGTGTACCGGCCATACCCTTGCAAACGCTCGTAACGTCGCTCGACCAGTTCCTTGACTTTGAGGTCGCTGACTTGCCGATAGGCGTCGCTCAGCGCGCGTTTGAGAAATGCCGCCATCTGCTTGTGGTCCCGATGCGCGCCGCCGACCGGTTCGTTGACGATCTTGTCAATCAGCCCCAAGGCCTTGAGCCGATGCGCGGTGATACCCATGGCTTCAGCCGCGTCCTGCGCCTTGTCCGAGGTCTTCCACAGGATGGACGCACAACCTTCCGGGCTGATCACCGAATACACCGAGTACTGCAACATCAGGACTTGATCGCCGACCGAGATGGCCAATGCGCCGCCGGAGCCGCCCTCACCAATAATCGAGGTGATGATCGGTACTTCGAGTTGCGCCATCTCGAAGATGTTGCGCCCGATCGCCTCCGACTGCCCGCGTTCCTCGGCGTCGATGCCCGGGTAGGCACCCGGCGTATCAACGAACGTGAATACCGGCAACTTGAATTTTTCCGCTGTCTTCATCAGCCGCAGGGCCTTGCGGTAACCCTCCGGCTTGGTCATGCCGAAATTGCGCAGGCCACGCTCTTTCGTGCCGCGGCCTTTCTGCTGTCCGATGATCATGCATGGCGTGCCATTGAAGCGCGCCAGGCCGCCCACAATGCTCAGGTCATCGGCGAAATGCCGGTCACCGTGCATCTCGGTGTAATGCGTGAATATTTCGCCCACGTAATCCAGCGTGTAGGGACGCTCGGCGTGGCGCGCGATCTTGGTAATCTGCCACGGAGTCAGATCGCTGTAGATGTCTTTGGTGAGCTGCTGGCTCTTCTTCGTCAGCTGGCCGATCTCGGCCGAGATGTCGACCGCCGATTCGGTCTGCACGTAACGCAGCTCTTCGATCTTGGACTCGAGTTCGGCTATCGGTTGTTCAAAATCGAGGAAAGTCTTTTTTGCCACTTACAGGCTCCATGTTCTGACCACCGCGCAACAGGGGGTCGATCTCGCGGGGCGGTGATGTCACCAGGCCCGACCTGTCAATACGCAACCGGCAATGGGTCGAGCGAGCGCCAAATATACCAAGTCGCCACACTGCAGTACGGCGTCCATGCCACAGCCACATCCCGCGCGTCGCTGCGGCTCACCACCTCACCGGAAAAATAGTTCCGGCTGATGCCGTTGATCAACCCCACGTCGTCCAGCGGCAGCACATTGGGACGCAGCAGGTGAAAGATCAGGAACATCTCTGCGGTCCAGCGTCCGATACCGCGAATGCCCACCAGCTCGGTGATGATGGCCTCGTCGTCCATTGACGCCCAGGCGTCGGCATTGATCGCGCCGCTGTCAAAGTGCAGCGCCAGGTCCACCAGATATTCGATCTTGCGCGCCGACAGTCCGGCCGAGCGCATGTCGTCCACCTTGAGCCGAAGCACAGTGGCTGGTGTCATCTTGCGCGGCAGCTTCAGGAACCGGTCCCAAACGGTTTGCGCCGCCTTCACCGATATCTGCTGCCCCACAATCGATCGCGCCAGCGTGATGAACGCGTCTCCGCGCGTCTGCAGGCAGGCACCATCGGACTGCGCGATCAACCGCTTCATGATGCGGTCCTTGCGCGACAGGTGTCGGCACGCCTCTTCCCAGTACGCAGGTTGCGCGAACACGGGTGTAGCCAGCGTGACGGGAGCCATCAGTTACCCTCCGGGCACATGTCGCGTATCGAACGCCCTGCCATCATCGTGCTCGCTCCCACGTGGTACCAGCCGCCGAGTCCTTGAGTACCACACCCATGTCGTTCAGGCGCTGGCGAACTGCATCGGCTTGCGCGAAGTCGCGGTCCTGTTTGGCCTTTGCACGTTCGGCGATCAGCTGCGTGATCATCGCGGCGTCATCACCTTGCGCACCGTCGCCGGCTCCCCCTTGCAGAAACGCGGCGGCATCCCCTTGCAACAGGCCCAGACAGCCGCCCAGCGCCCGCAGCAGACCCGACAACCCGTAGTTGTGCGTCCGGTTGATTTCGCTGGCCAGATCAAACAAAACAGCCACCGCCTCGGGTGTGCCGAAGTCGTCATCCATCGCCGCCTTGAATCGCGCAGCGTGGGGCTGCGTCCAGTCGATCGGCGCCACTTCTGCCGGAACAAGAGCAAGCGTGGTGTAAAGACGCTTGAGTGCGCTACGCGCATCGTCAAGATGGGTGTCGCTGTAGTTCAGTGCGCTGCGGTAATGGGCACGCACCAGGAAGAATCGCACCGTCTCGGCATCGTAGCGACCGAGCACCTCGCGGATGGTGAAGAAATTGCCCAGGCTCTTGGACATCTTTTCGTTGTCCACACGTACAAAACCGTTGTGCACCCAGTACCGCGCCAGTGGCTTGCCGTTGGCGCCTTCACTTTGCGCAATTTCGTTCTCATGGTGTGGGAACTGCAGGTCGGCGCCACCGCCGTGGATGTCTATGGTCTCGCCCAGTGTCTGTGCGCACATGGCCGAACATTCGATATGCCAGCCAGGCCGACCCATGCCGTAGGAGCTGTCCCATTTGGCGTCATCGGGTTCTGCCGGTTTGGCCGACTTCCACAACACGAAATCGAGCGGATCCTGCTTGCCCTCGAGCACCGCGACGCGTTCGCCGGCACGCAATTCGTCGAGCGACTTGCCCGACAACTTGCCGTAGCCCGGAAACTTGCGCACCGAGAAGTTCACATCGCCACCATCGCCCTGATAAGCCAATCCCTTGTCTTTCAGACGATCAATCAATTGCAGCATCTGCGGCACGAACTCAGTCGCTCGCGGTTCGATCGTCGGCGTCTCGATGCCCAGTGCACCAATGTCCCGACGCATCGCCTCGATCATCTCGTCGGTCAGCGCGCGAATCGTGATGCCACGCTCGAGCGCGCGACGGATGATCTTGTCGTCGATGTCAGTGATGTTGCGCACATAGGTCACCTGCAATCCACTGGACTTGAGCCAGCGCTGGATCACGTCGAACGCCATCATCATGCGTGCATGACCGATGTGGCACAGGTCGTAGATCGTCATCCCGCACACATACATGCGCACATGCCCCGCCTCGAGCGAAGTGAACGGTTCAACGGCACGCGAGAGCGTGTTGTAGATGCGAAGACTCATGATGAACGGAGATGCGCCGCCTGACGGCGGCAGGTACTGGCAGCGACAAATGCTGCGGGACAAGGGAGTTTGGAGGCGCTGTGCAGACCTTGTCAAGGGCGGATGTTCCCGACCCCTGGGCTACAATCGTCCGCAGTATACGGCCCCGCTTTGGGCGTATGGCCATCATCTGCTACAGGAGTCTCCATGATGCACCCCGGCAGCATTGTCAGCCAGTGCATTCGTCTGATTGCCCTGGCAGCAAGTCTTTTCTGTGCGTCCGCGTTCGCGGACGACTACGACCCCGTCAACCAGTTGCTGCGCGATGGTCAATTGCAGCAGGCCATGGTCAAGGCCGACGCCTATCTGGCCAAGAATCCGCGCGACCCGCAGATGCGCTTTCTCAAGGCCCTGATCCAGCAAGATGGTGGCCAACGTGACGCAGCCATCGCCAGTTACGTGGCCTTGACGCAGGATTACCCTGAACTGCCCGAGCCCTACAACAACGTCGCCGTGTTGTATGCCAGCCGTGGCGATTTCGAGAAGGCGCGCGATGCACTCGAAATGGCTACACGCAATAGTCGCAGTTACTCCACGGCGCACGAAAACCTGGGTGATGTGTACGCGCGGCTGGCCGAAAAATCGTACCGTCAGGCTTTGCAACTCGACGCGGGCAACACCACGCTGGCGCCGAAACTCACGCTGATCCGGCAACTGATCAACGCGCCAGCGTCAGCCCGCCTCGCGCCCTTCCCTGGGCCCACCAGGGTACCGGCCAACGCCGCTCCTGCAGTCAAAAAATGACGGCGCTTGCCGGCGTAGCCGCTGGCGCCCCTGTCGATCTCGATAGACTAAAGGAAACATCCGTGAAACCTGCTGGCCACCGCGCAACACGACGCGCCCTGCTTCTGGCTGCCTGCCTGACCATGAGCCTTGGTGCAACGGCGCAAAGCACAACTGCTCCACGCGTGAAATTCGCCACCACCATGGGCGATTTCGTCATCGAGGTATACCCTGACAAGGCACCCAAAACGGTCGAGAATTTCCTGCAATATGTCAAGGACAAGCACTACGAAGGCACCGTCTTTCACCGCGTGATTGACAACTTCATGGTGCAAGGTGGTGGCTTCGATGCCAGCTACGCCGAAAAGAAAACCCGCGCACCTGTCGGGCACGAAGGACGCGAAGCCTTGACCCGTAGCGGACCGCGCAACGTCGTGGGTACACTGGCGATGGCCCGCACCAGCGATCCACATTCGGCCGGTGCGCAGTTTTTCATCAACGTCAAGGACAATGCTTTCCTCGATCCCACGTTGATTCCTCCTGGCGACCCGGTGCCGAAATTCGAGTACCAGGGGCGTGTGTATGAAAACACGCCACGGGCCAATTTGCTCAATGCGCCGCAGCTTTTTGGCTACACGGTCTTTGGCAAGGTGGTCAGCGGCATGGAAGTGGTGATGAAAATCAAGTCCGTGCCGACAGCCGGTGCAGGCCCCTTTCCGTCGGATGTCCCGAAGACGCCGATCGTCATCAACTCAGCAACCCTGGTGAAATAAATCATGAGCAACCCGCAAGTAGAACTGCATATCGGCAAACTGGGCGTGATCACGCTGGAACTCGACATGGAGAAGGCGCCCCATTCGAGCGCGAACTTCCTCCAATACGTGAAGAACGGCCATTACGACAACACCGTCTTTCACCGCGTCATCCCCGGCTTCATGGTCCAGGGCGGCGGCTTCGAACCCGGCATGAAGGAAAAGAAAAGTGGCAAGCCGATCGAAAACGAAGCCAACAACGGCCTGAAAAACAACAACTACACGGTTGCGATGGCGCGGACCAATGACCCGCATTCGGCCACCGCACAGTTTTTCATCAACGTCTCCGATAACAGCTTTTTGAACCACACGGCGCCATCGGCCCAGGGCTGGGGTTATGCAGTGTTCGGCAAAGTCGTCAAAGGCACCGAAGTGGTGGACCAGATCAAGGGCGTGAAAACCGGCCGCAAGGGTTTCCACGACGACGTGCCGAATGACGACGTGGTGATCGAAAAGGCCGTGGCACTCTGAGCCCTGGACCGGGCGCACGACTGCCTCCAGGCGCCGCACCAAGCTGACGCCATGGCTGGGTCTTCCGACGTGCCCACCCATCACCTGGCAGCCGCTTCAAGCGGGCTGGACCGGGTGACTGCGCCGCCACAATGGCGCGAGGTGGATTTCATCTCCGACCTGCATCTGCATGCCGCGGATGCCGTGACTTTCGCGGCCTGGAAAAGTTATCTTCTGGAGACCACGGCGCAGGCCGTTTTCATCCTGGGCGACCTGTTCGAGGTCTGGGTCGGTGACGACATGCTGGGCAGCAACTACGGCTCCGGCCAGGCGGACGAAAACTTTGCCCGTGCTTGCGCCGACGTGCTGCAACAAGCCGGTGCGCGGCATGCGCAGTTTTTCTTATGTGGCAATCGCGACTTCCTGATCGGCGATGCGATGTTGCGCCGCTGCGCCATGCAAGGCCTGGCCGATCCCTGTGTGCTCGAGTTCGCCGGTGCACGCTGGCTGGTGTCGCACGGCGATGCCCTGTGCCTGCAAGACACCGCCTACCAGCAGTTCCGACACATGGTGCGGGGTACATCCTGGCAGGACGCGTTCCTGGCGCAACCGCTGGCGCGGCGCCAGGAAATCGCCCGGCAGCTGCGTACGCAAAGCGCTCAACAGCAGCGCGCCCACCCCGTGGCCTCGGTGGTCGATCTGGAGGCGACCCTGTCCTGGCTGCATGATGCCGATGCCCGCACACTGATCCACGGGCACACCCATCAACCGGCCGATCACATATTGGCAAACGAGCGCCAGAGACTGGTGCTCAGTGACTGGGACCTGCAAGCGGCCGCGCCGCGCGCCGAGGTACTGCGCCTGAGTCGAGCCGATGCCGGCGGCCCTGCGACGGTGCAACGGCTCGCCTTGGCGCAGACCTGCTGAAACCGGCTGGCTCACCCGATGTTGCACTGGTTGCGAACCCTGCGATCAAAACGACATGCAGCCGGCTCTGGCATTGCGCAGGACCTGTGGCTGGCCACGTTGGCACAACTTCCTTTCCTGCAGACACTGGACGCCACCGAACTGACGGCGTTGCGCCAACTGGCGCAGGACTTCCTTGACTGCAAGGAGTTTCATGGAGCTGCGGATCTGGTGATTCGCGACGAAATGGCTCTGGCCATTGCGGTGCAGGCCTGCTTGCCGGTATTGGCACTGCAAACGCCCTGGCGCGGCGTCCACTGGTACGACGACTTCGTCGGCATCGTGGTGTATCCGGGAGCGGTTCGGGCGCGCCGTGAAATGGTCGATGAGACCGGCGTCGTGCATCAATACCACGAGGAACTCACCGGGGAAGCCATGCACAACGGACCGGTCACCTTGAGCTGGCAGGACGTCGCGGATGCCGGCAACTCGGCGCAGCATGGTTACAACGTCGTGATCCACGAGTTCGTGCACAAGATCGACATGCGCGATGGCGCAGCCGATGGCTGCCCGCCCCTGCCTGCCGGTTTCATGGGCGCTGGCAGTGCCGCGGCTGCACGCCATCAGTGGCTCAAGACACTGCAGGCACATTTTCTGAGCTTCAGCGACCAGATCAGCCTGGCGGAGCGCTTTGGCGCGCCAACCCCATGGCTCGATGCCTACGGCGCCAGCAGTCCGGACGAATTTTTTGCGGTTGCGAGCGAAGCCTATTTCGTCAACCGGCCCCGGTTCGCCGCCGACTTTGCCGGGCTGGTGCCGATGTTCGATGCGTTCTTCAGGCCGCGTCGCTCGGAAGTTTGACCTCGTCAATCTGCCACGGATCGAGAAACTGGCGCGCGTAAGTGAGATAGACCTGCTCTGACAAGAACACGTCGAACAGGTCCGGATCAATGTGGCCGTTGAGCTTGAATCGGTGCATGATGCCCATGGCCTGCGACAGTTTCATGCCCGGCTTGTAAGGACGGTCACTGGCAGTCAGTGCCTCGAAGATGTCGGCAATGCCCATCACACGGGCCTGCACCGACATCTGGTCGCGGGTCAGGCCCTTGGGGTAGCCCTTGCCATCCATGCGCTCATGGTGACCGCCGGCATATTCGGGCACTTTGCGCAGATGCTTGGGCCATGGCAACTGTTCCAGCATCCGGATCGTGGCCACGATGTGGTGGTTGATGGTGTTGCGCTCTGTCTGGGTCAGTGTGCCGGCGCGGATGGTCAGGTTCTCCAATTCGTCCGAGGTCAGGAACTCGGTCTCGACGCCATCCACGTTGCGCCAGACACGCGCACTGGCAATCTGGCGCACCCGAGCGATATCGTCATCGCTGGTTTTTTCGGCACCGGTGTTGGTGCTGCGCAGGAAGGCCCTGTCTTCTTCAATGGCAGCGATTTGCGCAGCATGCGCGCGCCAGATTTCCGCTTCCGCCGGGGCATCGGCACGCTCACGCAATTGCAGCTGCTGGCGCAGGGCGTTGATCTCGGCGTCGCGCTTGAGCACCTCGAAGCGGGTGTCGACCAGTTCGATGCGGTCGAACAGTGTCTGCAGTTTGGTCGCCTTGTCCACCACATGCACCGGCGTTGTCACCTTGCCGCAGTCATGCAGCAAACCGGCGATCTTGAGCTCGTAACGATCTCGGTCGTCCATCGTGAACCCGGCCAAGGGCCCTGTCTGGTTCTGGTTCACGGCTTCGGCCAGCATCATCGTGAGCGCCGGCACCCGTTGGCAGTGGCCACCGGTGTAATGCGATTTTTCGTCGATGGCCAGGTTGATCAGGTTGATGAAAGACTCGAACAGGGCTTCAAGTTGCCCGATCAGCAAACGGTTCGTCAGCGCGATGGCGGCCTGTGAGGCCAGCGACTCCACCAGGCTCTGGTCCGAACTCGAGAAGGAGACCACCTCGGTACTGCCCAACGCTTGCGCATTGAGAAGTTGCAATACGCCGATGACCTCGCCCTCATGATTGCGCATCGGCACTGCCAGGAACGACTTCGACCGGTATCCGGTGCGTTCATCAAACTGCCGCGTGCCGGAGAAATCGAAGTTCGGCTCGGTATAGGCGTCGGCAATATTGACGGTCTGGTGGTGGATGGCTGCGCAAGCCGCCACCAGCGAATCATTGGGTGTGCCGTCGCTCAGGTGCAACGGCAGGTTCGGAAAACTGATGGCATTGCCGGAACTGCCACCCATCGCGATGCGCAACGAGTCGGTACGCAGTATCTCGAAGCGCAGTTCCGCATGGTTTTCCGCCATCCGGTACAAGGTGCCGCCATCGGCATTGGTGATGACCTTGGCGGCCAGCAAAATACTCTCCAGCAAGCGGGTGATGTCCCGCTCCTTGGACAGGGAGGCACCAATTTCGTTGAGTTGCTCCAGTCGGCGCAACAAATCATCGACGGAGTCCAAATTCAGCCTCCCGTTGCTATCAAAGGGGTCCGATCAACCCGCCCCGCGTGGGTCAGCGGCGATTGTCGCAGGGATGGCATCCCCATCGCCGTATCACTTGAGCAGTACCTTGAGCGCCGCTCGCAAGCGCCGTTCTGCGGTTTCGTCAAACGGCCCCTTGAGCACATCGCCCACATCCTGCGCCCAGGTTTGTGACGGAGAGGGATCGTTGCGACGCGTCAACAGCTGCAACTGGAACATGCGTCTTTGCGCCAGATGTTCAGCCGGGGTCGGGACCTCGGCGGCCATTTCGAGCCGCAGCAGAGCATTCACAGGTGCTGATTGCGGAGCCGAGCCCAGCGCTTGCACCCACTGCGTGCGCGCAGCCGGTGCGACCTTGGAGCCGAGGTCATGTGCCGCAGGCAATTGCTGCGGATCGCGCGCCTGCCATGCACTCAGCAACTGCGCGAGCGCTTCGCCATGGGCCTGCGACGCCAATTTACGAAGTTGCGTCTGGGCACGTTCCATCGCATCGCGCTGGGCGCGAAATGCGGTATCGCCCAGACGCGGTGTCCTGGGCCGATCATCCCAGGCGGGTGCAGCACCATGGCCGGCCCGCTGGGCGTGCGCACCGTCAAAGCGTGCGTCGCCGCGATCACCGGAGCGGGGCGCGCCGGGGCCATCGCCCCTGCCCGCGCCGAACGGCGCGCGTCGCCCATCCTTGCGATCGCCGGGTTTGCCACCGCGTGCGCCGATGGACACCTCGGCAATTTTCTGCCCGGGTCGGTCATCGCCGCGGCGGGCTACCACTGGTTTGGGAGGCGCCTTGGCGGCGACAGCAGACTCCGGTGGCGCAGCCGGGTCGATCGAGGGGGCATCTGCCCCCACCGCTGTGCCGGAGGAAGCGTCGGCAGCGACGGCATCGGCAGCTTCCGCCGCCGCGCCTGAAGCTTCTTCTGCCGCCACACCATCAACCGGCGTATCGGCGTTCACGGGCGTGCCACTTGGCGCCGGCCCTTTGTCACCCAACGACGCCGAGGCCGCCGATTCCTGATTGGCCGACGCGTGCACCACGTTGCGGGCCTGGGCCTGCCCATGCAAGGCCGCTTCAAGCGCTGCCATGGCCGAGCGGATACGCTGGGCATCGCCCGAGCTGTTGGCCGCGTCCAGTGCCTTGGAGGCGTCAAGCACGGTACGGTCGTGTTCGCCCAGAGCGACCTCGTCCTTGCGGCGTTCGGCCGTCTTGCGTACGAATGCCTCGTCTATCGGTTTGCGGAACGCATCCCACAACTTCTGTTCGTGCTTGCGATCCATCGGAATCGTCTGCGCTTCCGCCTGCCAGCGCAACTGCAGCACCTTGACGGCATCCACCCGAAGCATTGGCGCCGCGCCCAGCTGGGTCGCCTCGTCGATCAAGGCCTGACGTCGCAACAAGCTGGCCTGCTGCATGGCCTCCAGCGGCGCCGCCGCCTCTGAGATGGCGGCCTGCCATTGCGGCATCAGCTCGGCGAACATCTTCTCGCCGACATGTCCGCCATCGCGCCAGCGGTCGCCGAACTGATGCAATATGCGGCTGAAACCCCGCCAATCGTCGTCCAGCGCCGTGGCGTTCGCCTGGGCCCAGGTCTTCACTTCCTCGATCAGGGCCAGCCGCTGCGCACGGTGCTCGGCAGAATCGACCTTGACCTTCTCGATCCAGGCTTCCACCACCTTGTGGGCCTCGTTGCAGGCTTCGTCGAAGCGTTTCCACATGGCGTGGTTCGGCACGCCGCCCTGATCCGTCTGCTTCCACTGCTCGCGCAAACCGCGCAGTGTCTCCTGCATCTTGCGCCCACCCATGGCCTGTCCGGGCGGACGCTG
>Ga0105047_10003292_pt1 | contig 28477 bp, 19 predicted proteins | sample MAT04_FD_78384 | JGI IMG/M metagenome (GOLD analysis project Ga0105047, IMG submission 78384) | Freshwater microbial communities from Lake Fryxell liftoff mats and glacier meltwater in Antarctica - MAT-04 (megahit assembly) | ecosystem: Environmental > Aquatic > Freshwater > Ice > Liftoff... | reverse complement strand
GGCTTGATGTTGTCGATGGCACGCTTGAGGGTGGCGATGGGCTCGGCGCCCGACTTCTCTTCCACCATCTTCAGCGCGTCGTACACGATCTTCTCGGCGACCGAGCGCTTGCCGTGCAGCATGACCTTGTTGACCAGCTGGGTGACGAGGAGCGAACGGTAGATGGGGTCGGGCATGAGCTCGCGACGCTGGGCAGGACCTTTACGGGGCATGTTCTTCGAATCCTTGAGTTCTCTGGCTTACTTGGCCATCTTGGCGCCGTAGCGGCTGCGGGACTGCTTGCGGTTCTTCACACCGGCGGCGTCGAGTGCGCCACGGATGACCTTGTAGCGCACACCGGGGAGGTCGCGCACACGGCCGCCACGGACGAGCACGATGCTGTGCTCCTGCAGGTTGTGGCCCTCGCCGGGGATGTAAGCGGTGACTTCGACCCCGGAGGTGAGACGCACACGGGCCACCTTGCGAAGTGCCGAGTTCGGCTTCTTCGGGGTGTTGGTGTACACCCGGGTGCACACCCCGCGACGCTGCGGGGAACCCTTGAGGGCCGGCGTCTTGGTCTTCGAGAACTTGGTGCTGCGCCCTTGGCGGACGAGCTGCTGAATTGTGGGCACGCGTTTACCTCATGCTTGATAGGACCCGGCAATGCTATGGGCGCACGCTCGACGACTACAACCCGCGCGCTTCATTGCAGCACCACAAAGCCAAGAAAGTGTGACCATGGTCGTTGTATTATGGTCACACTTTCGGCCTCCTTTCGCCCTCACGGGGCAGCGACGAAGCCCTTGAACGTGCCCATCAGATAGTCGACGAACCTCGGTGACACTCCTTCGCCGGCGAGCACCTCGGCCGCTACCGGTGCGTGGCGTGGCACGAACGCCGGGTCGGCGGCCAGCTGCGGGTAGTCGTGGTGCATGATGGCCACCCGACCCAACACGGCGATGTCGACCCCCAGGTCGAGCACACGCTGCACGTCGGCCGGGTCGTGGATCTTGCCGGCGACACCCAGGCGCACCTGACCCCGCGGCAGCCCGGCGAAGATCTCGGCGAGCGTGCGGCCCTCGAAGCCGGGCACCTCCGGGCGGCGATCGATGTCCCACAGCGACATGTCGATCATCTCCACCTTGCCGCCGTCGACCAACTGGCCGAACAACTCCACGATCTCGGACAGCTGCACTCCGAACCGCTCCGGCGACAGCCGCACGGCCACGGCCAGGTCGTCGCCACACTCGGCACGGATGCCGTCGATGATCTCGAACAGCAGCCGGCTGCGATTGGCCAGCGAGCCGCCGTACTCGTCGGTGCGCTGGTTGAGCTCGGGCGACAGGAACTGGCAGATGAGATAGCCGTGCGCGCCGTGTAGTTCCACGCCGTGAAAGCCGGCCTGTTGCGCGCGGCGAGCGCTGGCGACGAACGCGCCGACGACGTCGTGCACCTCCGCCAACGTGAGCGCACGGGCCCCGGTGCCCTCGTCGTCGCTCGGGCACACGGGCTGCTGGCCGACGAGCTCGACCGGCGAGCGATTGCCGGAGTGCTGCAGCTGCACGTAGCTCACCGTCCCCGTGGCGTTGAGCGCAGCGGCCAACTCAGTGAGGCCGGCAACGTGCTCGTTACTCCACGACCCCAGCTGGCCCGGGAAGCCCTGGCCGCTGGCCTGCACATGGGATGCGCAGGTCATCGTCAGCCCGAAGCCGCCTTCGGCGCGCAGTCGCAACCACTGCAGCTCCTCTTTGGACAACGTTCCATCCGCATGGCTCTGCTGATTGGTGAGCGGGGCCAGCATGAACCGGTTGAGCATCGCGGGCCCACGAGTGAACGTGACCTGATCGAACGGTGACGGCATGCACCGAGTCTGTCAGGCGACGCTCGAAATTCGGCCGACGCCACCGGCGCCCAGCAGCAACTCGTAGGCTCAGCGCCATGTCCGAGCCCACCGTTCCGGCCGGTGTCTTCAAGGCGCGTTGCCTCGCGCTGCTCGACGAAGTCGCCACCACTCACCGCTCGCTCGTGGTCACCAAGCACGGCGTCCCCGTCGCTCGCCTGGTGCCCATCGAGACGGCCGTGGTCGACACACGTTCGGTCACGCTGCTCGCCACCGACGACTCCGACTACTTCAGCGCCGAGGATCACTGGGATGCCCTCGACTGAGCCCCTGTTGCTCGACACCCACACGCTGCTGTGGTGGCAGGCCGGTGGCGACCGGTTGTCGCCGCGCGCCCGCCGCATCATCGACGCCGCCCCGCGTCTGTTCCTCAGCGCCATCTCCACCTGGGAGCTGGCGACGTTGGTCGACCAGGGTCGGGTTGCGCTCGACCGGCCAACGCAAATGTGGGTGCACGACCTGTTGGCCGACGGCATCGTCACCATCGCCGAGATGACTCCCGCTGTGGCCATCACCGCTGCGCAACTCGAAGACTTCAACGGCGACCTCGCCGACCGCATCATCTACGCCACCGCCGAGCACTACCAGCTCACCCTGGTCACCAAGGACGAGCGACTCGGCGACTACGCCCGCGCCACCGGCACCGTCACCATCGACTGGTAGCCCCGCCGCACCCCAAGTCGTCGCGCCGCGCTCGAACGCGCAGCCAAAACCTTCACCGTGTCATCGATTTCCGCCATTTCACGTCGTCAGGGCATGACACGGTGGCGAACGAGGAGGGGAAACGTGCGCGCGAGCCGGGCAGGGCGACGGCACCGGGCACGTGCAACGGCCCGGGGCGAACCCCGGGCCGTTGCTCAGTTCACTGCACTCAGAAGAGCGAACTCAGCCTTCGGCGGCCGGCTCTGCCTCGTCGCTGCTGTAGGTGCCGTGGATGTTGCTCAGCCAGGCAGCCGGGTCTTCGGCGGCTTCGCTGCTGAAGTAGGCCATCGGCTGGTAGTCGGGAGCCTTCACATCGAACTCGCGGTAGCGCATCATGCCGGTGCCGGCCGGGATGAGCTTGCCGATGATGATGTTCTCCTTGAGGCCCAGCAGGCTGTCGCCCTTGCCGTCGATGGCGGCTTCGGTGAGCACCCGAGTGGTCTCCTGGAAGGAGGCTGCGGACAGCCAGCTCTCGGTGGCCAGTGACGCCTTGGTGATACCCATGATTTCCGGGCGACCCTCAGCGGGCTTCTTGCCCTCTTCGACCATCCGGCGGTTGGTGTCGCGGAACACCTTCGCGTCGGCACGCTCGCCGGGCAGGAAGCCGGTGTCGCCGGGCTCCTGCACACCGATGCGGCGGGTCATCTGACGAACGATCAGCTCGATGTGCTTGTCGCTGATGGACACACCCTGGTCGCGGTACACCTTCTGCACCTCGTCGACGAGGTACAGCTGGGTCTCGCGAATGCCCTTGATCTCCATCAGTTCCTTCGGGTCGAAGGGGCCGTCGGTGATGGGGTCGCCGGCCTTCACGTCCTGACCGTCGGTGACGATCGGGCGGCTGCCGGTGGGCAGGATGATCTGGTGCTCTTCGCCCTGATCGTCGATGACGGAGATGGGGATGCCCTTGCCCTCGTCGTCGCCGATGTGGATGACGCCGGTTGCACGGGCCAGGCGAGCCGAACCACGTGGGGTGCGGCTCTCGAACAGCTCGACCACGCGAGGCAGACCGCCGGCGATGTCCTTACCCGCCACACCACCGGTGTGGAAGGTACGCATCGTCAGCTGCGTGCCGGGCTCGCCGATGGACTGAGCGGCAATGACGCCAACAGCCTCGCCGAGCTCGATGCTCTTGCCGGTGGCCAGCGAACGGCCGTAGCAGAGTGCGCAAATACCCAACTCGGCGTCACATGTGACGACCGAACGAACACGCACGCGGGTGATCTTGGGATCGTCGCGCAGGGCGGCCATCTCGATGTCGCCCACCATCATGTTGCGCGGGTAGACGGTGCCGTCGGCGAGGGTGACGTCGGCTGACAGCGCACGGCCGAACAGCTTGGTCTCCAGGTGGCTGCGGCGGTTGACCGTGTCGGCCTCCACATTCTCGATCCAGAGACCGAGGTTGCTGCCGCAGTCGGGCTCGCGAATGATGAGCTCCTGTGCCACGTCGACGAGGCGACGGGTGAGGTAGCCCGAGTCGGCGGTGCGCAGTGCCGTGTCGACGAGGCCCTTACGAGCACCCGGGGTGGCGATGAAGTACTCGAGGGTTTCGAGGCCCTCACGGAAGTTCTTCTTGATCGGGCGCGGGATCATGTCGCCGCGAGGGTTGGCCACGAGGCCGCGCATGCCGGCGATCTGACGCATCTGGGTCATGTTGCCGCGGGCGCCCGAGCCGACCATCATGTCGATGGGGTTGAACTTGGCTGCCTTGAACTCGGCTTCCATGGCCTTCTGCACTTCCGCCGTGGCGTCGGTCCAGATGCGCACTTCCTGCTGGCGGCGCTCGCCGTCGGTGATGATGCCGCGACGGAACTGGCTCTCGACCTTGTCGGCCTGACCCTCGTGCTTGTCGAGGATCTCGCGCTTCAGCTTCGGCGTCTTGACGTCGTCGATGCTGACGGTGAGGCCGCTCTGCGATGCGTAGCGGTAGCAGAGGTTCTTCATCGCGTCGAGCGCCAAGGCCACTTCGCCCTTGGCGTAGTGGTCGGAGAGGTGCTCGACGATGACACCCATCTCCTTCTTGCGCAGCACCGCATTGATGTGGCCGAAGCGCGCCGTGTAGTCGAGGGGCAACGACTCCTCGAACAGCAGACGACCCGCAGTGGTTTCGAACGTGTCGGCTTCGCGACCACCAATGGCCGGACGGCGCAAGGTGATGAGCGCGTGCAGGTGCAGGCTGCCTTCCTCGACCGCGAGCAGCACCTCCCACAGATGGCGGAACACGCGGCCAGTGCCGATGGAGTCGGCCCGGCTCTCCGTGAGGTAATAGCCACCGATGATGAGGTCCTGGCTGGGCGTGACGATGGGGCGCCCCGACGCCGGCGACAAGATGTTGTTGGCGCTGAGCATGAGCACGCGGGCTTCCGCCTGCGCCTCGGCGCTGAGCGGCACGTGGATGGCCATCTGGTCACCGTCGAAGTCGGCGTTGAAGGCGACACACACCAGCGGGTGCAGCTGCAGGGCCTTGCCCTCCACCAGCACCGGCTCGAAGGCCTGGATGCCCAGACGGTGCAGCGTTGGTGCACGGTTGAGCATGACCGGGTGTTCCTTGATGACGTCTTCGAGGACGTCCCACACCTGCGCCCGACGGCGCTCGACCATGCGCTTCGCGCTCTTGATGTTCTGCGCCAGTTCGAGGTCGACGAGGCGCTTCATCACGAACGGCTTGAACAGCTCGAGCGCCATCAGCTTCGGCAGGCCGCACTGGTGCAGCTTGAGCGTGGGGCCGACGACGATGACCGAGCGGCCCGAGTAGTCGACGCGCTTGCCGAGCAGGTTCTGACGGAACCGACCCTGCTTGCCCTTGAGCATGTCGCTGAGCGACTTCAGCGGGCGGTTGCCCGGCCCGGTGACCGGGCGGCCACGGCGACCATTGTCGAACAGTGCGTCGACGGCCTCTTGCAGCATGCGCTTCTCGTTGTTGACGATGATCTCGGGGGCGCCGAGATCCAGCAGGCGCTTCAACCGGTTGTTGCGGTTGATCACGCGGCGGTACAGGTCGTTGAGGTCGGAGGTGGCGAAACGGCCACCGTCGAGCTGCACCATCGGGCGCAGTTCGGGCGGGATGACCGGCACCACGTCGAGGATCATTGCCTTCGGGTCGTTCAGGCGACGGCCATGCTCGTCGCGCTGGTTGAACGAGGCGACGATCTTCAGCCGCTTGATGGCCTTCTGACGGCGCTGCGCACTGAGCGGCTTGCGGCCACTGGCGTTGTGGTCGATGGCGCCGCGCAGCTTCTCTTCTTCCACATCGAAGTCGATGCGGTCGATGAGCTGCTTGATGGCGTTGGCACCGGTGCCACCCTCGAAGTAGTCGCCGTAACGTTCGCGCAGCTCACGCCACAACAGTTCGTCGTCGATGATCAGGCGCGAGTGCAGGCTGCGGAATTCGTCCCACGTACGAGCCAGCAGGTCGAGCTCCATCTCGTAGCGCTCGCGGATGTTGCCGATTTCCTTCTCGGCCGCGGTCTTCATCTTGCGCGCATCGGCGCCTTCGGCCTCGCTCTTGGCAGCGTCGTCCTCGAGCTCCTTGTAGCGGCGGTCGATGGCGACTTCCAGTTCCTTGCGGATGGCGTCGCGCTCTTCCAGGTACTCAGCTTCGAGGTTGCTCAGCTCGGCATGGCGCTTGTCCTCGTCGACCCAGGTGACCAGGTTGGCGGCGAAGTAGATGACCTTCTCGAGCTGCTTGGCCTTCAGCTCTTCCTTCGGCTCGAGACCGGCCAGCAGGTAGGCCAGCCAGCTGCGGGTGCCGCGCAGGTACCAGATGTGCACGACGGGCGCGCTGAGCTCGATGTGGCCCATGCGCTCGCGGCGAACCTTGCTGCGGGTGACTTCCACACCGCAGCGCTCGCACACGATGCCCTTGAAGCGCACGCGCTTGTACTTGCCGCAGTAGCACTCCCAGTCGCGGGTGGGCCCGAAGATCTTCTCGCAGAACAGGCCGTCCTTCTCAGGACGCAGTGTGCGGTAGTTGATCGTTTCGGGCTTCTTCACTTCACCGTGGGACCACAGGCGGATCTGGTCGGCCGTGGCCAACCCGATCTTCAACTGGTCGAACATGTTCACATCGAGCATCTCAGGTGCCTCTCGTACAGTCAGTCAGTCTCAGTAGCCGCTCGTGCGGGCGGCACGACGTGCCTCACGCTCGCGGTCGTCTTCGTCGGTGCCGCGCTCGTTGCGGCTGATGTCGATGCCCAGCTCCTCAGCGGTGCGGAACACGTCTTCGTCCATCTCACGCATCTCGATCTCGCTGCCGTCGCTGGCGAGCACTTCGACGTTGAGGCACAGCGCCTGCATTTCCTTCATGAGCACCTTGAAGCTCTCGGGAATGCCCGGTTCGGGGATGTTCTCGCCCTTGACGATGGCCTCGTACACCTTCACGCGGCCCAGAACGTCGTCGGACTTGATGGTGAGCAGTTCCTGCAAGCAGTACGCCGCGCCGTAGGCCTCGAGGGCCCACACTTCCATCTCGCCGAAGCGCTGGCCACCGAACTGCGCCTTACCACCCAGCGGCTGCTGGGTGATCATGCTGTACGGGCCGGTGGAGCGGGCGTGGATCTTGTCGTCGACCATGTGGGCCAACTTGATGATGTACATGTAGCCGACGGTGACCGGGTTGTCGTACACCAGGCCGGTGCGGCCGTTGTACAGCGGGGTCTTGCCGTCGTGCTGGATGAGGCGAGCACCGTCGACCGACTCGGGGTTGAGGTTGTCGAAGATGGCCTGGATGGTGGGGTGCTTGCCGGCAGCCTCTTCTTCGTCCCAGTGGGCGCCGTCGAAGACGGGGCTGGCGATGAAGGTGCTGGGCTTGGTGATGGCCCGGGTCTTGTTCTCGGTGCCGCGGATGGGGTCGTCGCCGATCTGCTGCTTCGACTTCGGGTCGGTCCAGCCCCAGCGTGCGGCGTAGCCCAGGTGCGCTTCGAGCACCTGACCCACGTTCATACGGCTGGGCACACCCAGCGGGTTGAGGATGATGTCGACCGCAGTACCGTCGGCCATGTACGGCATGTCTTCGATGGGCAGGATCTTGGAGATGACGCCCTTGTTGCCGTGGCGACCGGCGAGCTTGTCGCCGACGCTGATCTTGCGTTTCTGCGCCACGTACACCCGCACCAGCTGGTTGACGCCGGGCGGCAGCTCATGGCCCTCTTCACGAGAGAACACCTTCACGTCGATGACCTTGCCGGACTCGCCGTGGGGCACCTTGAGGCTGGTGTCGCGGACTTCACGAGCCTTCTCACCGAAGATGGCGCGCAGCAGGCGCTCTTCGGGGGTGAGCTCGGTCTCGCCCTTGGGCGTGACCTTGCCGACCAGCACGTCGCCAGGGCCGACTTCGGCGCCCACGCGGATGATGCCGCGGTCGTCGAGGTCGCGCAGGATGTCGTCGCTGAGGTTGGGGATGTCGCGTGAGATTTCCTCCGGCCCGAGCTTGGTGTCGCGCGCATCCACTTCGTGCTCGTGGATGTGGATCGACGTCAGCACGTCGTCCTTCACCAGGCGCTCGCTGAGGATGATGGCGTCCTCGAAGTTGTAGCCCTCCCACGGCATCAGGGCCACGAGCAGGTTCTTGCCCAGGGCCAGCTCACCGTGGTCGGTGCTGGGGCCGTCGGCCAAGATGGTGCCCTTGACGATCTTCTCGCCCTCCACCACGCGCACGCGGTGGTTGATGCAGGTGTCCTGGTTCGAGCGGCGGAACTTGCTGAGCGGGTACACCCGCTTGCCGCCGTCCTTGTAGTTGACGGTGATGCTGGCACCGCTGACCTCCACCACTTCACCGTCGCCGGTGGCCTGGATGAGGTCGGCAGCGTCGCGGGCCGCGCGGTCTTCGATACCGGTGCCGATGTAGGGCGCCTCGGCGCGCACCAGCGGCACTGCCTGACGCTGCATGTTGGCGCCCATCAGCGCACGGTTGGCGTCGTCGTGCTCGAGGAACGGGATGAGCGCCGCAGCGACCGAGACGATCTGCTTGGGGCTGACGTCCATCAGCTGCACTTCTTCCGGCGGCACCGATGCGATGTCGGTGGTGGCACCGAAGAAGCTCTCGGCCTCCAGCATCTTGCGCAGGTCTTCCAGGCTGGCGGCCTGCGGGCTGCGCCGCACCAACACGCGCGGGCCCTTCAGGCTGCCGTCGGTGTTGATGGGGGTGTTGGCCTGGGCGACGACGTAGTTCTCTTCTTCGTCGGCAGCCATGTACTTCACTTCGCCGGTGACCTTGCCGTTCTTGACCACCCGGTACGGCGTCTCGATGAAGCCGTAGGGGTTGACGCGGGCAAACGTGCTGAGCGCACCGATGAGGCCGATGTTGGGGCCTTCCGGCGTTTCGATGGGGCACATGCGGCCGTAGTGGCTGAAGTGAACGTCGCGCACTTCGAAGCCGGCACGCTCACGCGACAGACCGCCGGGCCCGAGGGCCGACAGACGACGACGGTGCGTGAGACCCGACAGCGGGTTGACCTGGTCCATGAACTGCGACAGCTGCGAAGTACCGAAGAACTCCTTGATGGCAGCCACGACCGGGCGGATGTTGACCAGCGTGGTGGGCGTGATGGCTTCCACGTCTTGCGTGGTCATGCGCTCGCGCACCGCGCGCTCCATACGGCTGAGGCCGATGCGCACCTGGTTCTGGATGAGCTCGCCCACGCTGCGGATGCGGCGGTTGGCGAAGTGGTCCTGGTCGTCGAGGCGGTAGCCGGGCTCTTGCTTGACGAGGTGCAGCATGTAGCTGATGACGGCCAGCACCTCGTTGGGGCGCAGCACGTGCTCGTCGTCGGGGTCCGAGAAGATGCCCTTCCGGTTGGGGTCTTCCTGGTCGGTACTGAAGAACGAACCGAGCTCGATGGTGCCCTTGCCGAACAGCTCGTCGAGCTTGGCCACTTCGGTGCCCAGCTTGCGGTCGAGCTTGTAGCGGCCGACGCGGCTGAGGTCGTAGCGACGGTTCTCGAAGAACGCGTTGCGGAAGTAAGCCTTGGCGGACTCCACGGTGGGCGGCTCGCCCGGGCGAGCACGCTTGTAGATCTCGACGAGTGCCTCGTTCTGGGTGGGCGCAATGTGGCGCTCCTTCTCCCACTGGCCCTCGAGGAAGTCGAAGTGGCTGACGAAGCGCTCGATGAAGCCCGGAGCGTGCTCCTCGTCGTACCCGAGGGCACGAAGAATGGTGAACACGCCCATGCGGCGCTTGCGAGCGACGCGGGTGCCGGCGGTGACGTCCTTGCCGGGCTTCTGCTCGACGTCGAACTCGAGCCACTCGCCGCGGTACGGGTGGATGGTGCCCTTGACCAGCTGGTGCTTGCTGAGGTTACGAAGGCGGAAGCGCTCGCCCGGCTCGAAGATGACGCCAGGGGAACGCACGAGCTGCGACACGACGACGCGCTCGGTGCCGTTGATGATGAAGGTGCCCTTCTCGGTCATCATGGGGAAGTCGCCCATGAAGACGGTCTGCTCCTTGATCTCACCGGTGTTGCGGTTCATGAACCGGGCGCGCACGAAGATGGGCGCGCTGTAGGTCATGTCCTTCTCTTTGCACTCGTCGACCGTGAACTTCGGCGGCGGGCGCAGGTCTTCGTCGTCGGGGTCGAACTCCAGCTCGAGCTGCAGCGCCTCGCTGAAGTCCTTGATCGGCGAGATGTCGCGGAAGGTTTCGGCGAGGCCCTCGTTGAGGAACCACTCGAAGCTTTCTCGCTGCACCGCGATGAGATCCGGAAGCTCCAGGGGCTCGGAAAGGTTGGCGAACGAATAGCGTTCGCGGGACACGGAACGAGAGGCCACGTGTTACTCCTCAATCTCAGTCGGCAGGGGCGCGCGCAGGGTCACTGAGACATGGCAGAAGCAGGACACAGATCGCACGGCAACGGTCGATGCTATCCGCAGCCGATGCTGTCGTCAACCGGTACAGGCAGAAGCCCGGCGGTTACTTTCCGTTGCGGAACGGTAAGCCCGTTGCGGCAGCGATGTCAAGGCTTTCCGGCACCGCCCTCGGCGGGAACCACCCGGTACAAGCTGTGGTCCCCTTCCTCGGCGACCAGTTGGCCGTGGGTGGCCCAGTACGAATCCGACGCCCCATACTCGGCGCGTTCCCACGGACCGATGGCCACCCAGACCACACCGTACGCTTCGGCCAACGCCGCAGCAGTAGGGGCACCGCTGAGAATGGCGCCCGAGTCGAGCACGCGTGCGTACCAGTCGGGCATGCCGAGGTCGGCGGTCCAGCCGGGGTATCCGCTCACGGCCGGCACGCCTCCCAGCGCCGCCACCGCCGAGGTGTTCGAGGCGCCGTAGACCAACACGTCGCCCGGCTCGGCGTGGGCCCGCAGCCACTCGGCCACCACCACCTCGTCGGCCGACACCCAATCGATGGCGGTCGACCGTTGCATGCCGCGCACGGTGTCGATGCCGCCGGTGGCGATCAACGCCAACCCGAGGAGGCCGACCACAGGTCGGATGGTCCACCGCTGCAGCGACGACTGGCGGGCGGCGAGCCACGCTCGCCGCCCGGCGTCAGCCAGGACGATGCAGCCGGCGAACTGCCAGAACAGGAAGAACTTGGCGTTGTTGCCCGACCACGGGTGGAACGAGATGAGGTTGGCGGCGATGAACCACAGCCACAGCGGCAGGCTGAGCCGCAGCAGCCGGTTGCGAGCGCCACCAAGCACTGCCACCAGCAGGAACAGCGGCAGGAACAGGCCCGCATTGCGCAGCCAGAACAACGGCCAGGATTGCTGGTCCTCGGTGGCCATCCACCCCACCAACCAACGCATCTCGCTGGTGGGTGGCGAGATGGCCCACGCCATGGGCAGCCCGATCAGCGCGGCCGGACCGAGGAACCACCGCCACTCTCGACGGCGATCGAACAGCCACGCCAGCCCGCCCAGCGCGAGCCCGGTGGCGAGCAGGTGCACATGCGCGATTCCGGTGGCCCCGACCAGCACGCCCGCAGCGAGGAAGCCACCGCGCGACCAGGTGACCCGAGCCGCGAGCAACAGAATGAGCGCACAGAGCCCCAGGCACAGGCCGAGCAACGTCGAGCGTTGGGCGTACAGCGACACCGAGATGGCGTTGTCGAGCCAGATGCTCTGGTCGGGCATTCGGGCGTACGTGCGCGGGATGGTGGTGACCGCCTGCCAGCCTTGATCGCGAAGATCGCGGGCGTAGTACCAGGCGCCCACGCCACCGCTGAGCGTGAACAGCAGCAGTGTGAGCACCGATGTCAGCCGCGAACCGGTGAGCCGCAGCACCGCGCACAGCAGCAGCGGCGTGAATGCAATCGCCAACACCCAGGCCGACAGTGTGAGCGCTTGTGGCAGCGTGGCGCCGGTGACCGTGAACGGCGAGGCGAAGAAGTTGGCCAGGAAGTGGTAGCGCAGCGGCGAGCCGGATGCCAGCGGAGTGTCGAGCCCACGGTTGTCGCCGAACGCGAACGACCCGGCATAGGCGAGGTGCGCCGACCAGTCGCCGTAGTTGGCAAGATTCCCGACGCTGATTCCGGTGGAGGTGGTCTGGTAAGCCAACGACAGCGTCCGCGTCGCCACAGCACCAGCCATCAGCGTGAGCACGGCGAACGGTCGCAGGCTGGCGGCCCGGCGCGCCGGCAGGCGCAGACGGGCCAGACCACCGGCGAGGTGCGCCCTCGGCGCGTCGCCTGCCCGGCGCAGCCCGGCGATCGACCACACCCACGGCACAGCGACCCCGACCACAGCCGTGGCCCAGTTCATCCCTACGACCATGAACATCGCCAAGGTCGCTGCGCAGAAGGCCAACACGCCCATGACCGCCCCTACCGCAACCCGCTCCTCCACACGGAGCCGCACCGGCACCCAGTAGGTGAGACCGAACCCTGACGCAGCAACGAGCGCGGCGAGCAGCGACGACAACAGCATGAATTGTTGCCCAGGTCAGCGCGGGTAGGCACCAACCACGTCGATGATGACGTGCGTGGTGACACTGGTATAGATGCACACAGTGCCCGTTTGTGACAGGCGCGCCACCAGCTCGTTGGCCACGGTGACCCCGGCAGTGTTGAGCGAGCTGGCGTTGGGCCGGTCGACGTCGCACGGGTACACGGTGAGGAACCCCGACCCGGCTGGGCCGACCGCAGTGAGGTTGAGCACCGCCGCAATGGATGAAGCGGGCACGCCCCCACGATTGGTAACGGGCACCGTCAGCGTGTTGCCGGCCGTAAGAAGCCCCACCTGGTTCTGGCCGTCGACGGTCGTACCTGAGGGCCGAGTGTCGACGAGCCGAGCCGGGGTGAGCGCCACGTAGGCGGGGTAGGGCGAGCGCACCCCGAAGTCGATGGTGGTCGTGCTGATGACGTTGGAGGCGATCTCGATGAGGTCGGTGAAACCGTCGCTGTTGCCGTTGGAGTCGTTGCTCGTGGTGCCCCCCGCAGCGTTCTTGGTGACCATGGAGAGCCCCGACGGCAGCAAAGTACGGATGAAGTAGTTGCCGGGTCCGGACGACGTGACGGTGTACGAACCAGTTGCGTTGGTGATGTCGGTGTCGAGCACGACCGTCTTGGAGGCGTTCCAGAGCTGCACCGTGATGCCCTGAACGCCGGATTCGCCGGCGTCTTGGATCGAGTTGCCATTGAGGTCGCGCCATACGAAGTTGCCGATGTTCACGGGCGTGGGGGTGCGCGTGGGCGTGGGAGTGGCGGGGCCGCCGCGCACCGACAGATCGCCGTCGGTCGAGTTGGTGAGACCGGCGACGAACAACGAGAATGCGACCAGCAGCACCACGACCAGCGAAGCGTTCGAGAGCTTTCCGTTCATTGCGACCCACTCCATTCCGAGGTGACGACACACTAACCTGCCGCAACCATGGGTCTTCGCCAAGTTGCGCCTCTCCGATCCGCGCTGCGCCACCCCGCCGTTGTCGCGGTGGTCATCACAGCGGTGTCGCTGGTGGTACACGTGTGGCGCCTCGGCCTACGACCGCTGGCGCACGACGAGGCCATCGACGCCTGGTACTCCTGGCAGGCAGGGCGCGGCGACGTGATGCGCTACGACCCCGTGTACCACGGCCCCTTGCGGTTCTACCTCGAAGGCATCGTGCTGCACCTGTTCGGCACCGGCGCCGGTTGGGCCCGGCTGGTGGCAGCGCTTGCCGGCGTTGCCTCCACGGCCATCATCGCGTCGGCACGCGCCACGCTCGGTCGCGTCGGTGCGCCGGCGGCAGCGCTGGTTTTCACGTTCAGCCCCACCGTGCTCACCGTCACCCGCACGGGGCGGGAAGACTCGCTCACCGCGTTGGTGTCGCTCGGCTTACTGCTCGTCGTTGCGTTCCTGCTCACCAAGCCCAAGCCGTGGCACGTGGTCACCGGTGGCGTGCTGCTGGCGTGCAGCTGGGCGATCAAGGAGACCACCTTCCTGTTCGGCTTCGTCGCCTGCTGGTTCTTCGTCGCAGCGGGTGTAGTGGCGTGGCGCGCTCCTGAGGGTCGCTGTCGTGCGGCAGTCCAGCGGCTCGCTGCACTCGGGCGTCCGCCGTGGGTCTGGTCGCTCACCGCTTTCCTTGTCGTGTTCATGCTGGTGTTCACCTCGTTCTTCCGCTACCCGGGTGGCATCGAGAGCGGCTTCGTCGACGGCATCCAGTACTGGTGGAGCCAGCACGACGTGGGCCGCGGAGGCCAGCGCTGGTTCTTCTACCTCACCATCTACGGCGCCTACGAGTGGCTGCTCGTCGGGCTGGCCACCGTGGGGCTGATCGTGGTCATTCGACGCCGGTCGCCCGTCGGGCTGTGGTTCGCCACCATGTGGCTCGGCCAGGTGGTGATCTACGCGTGGGCGGGTGAGAAGTTCGCGTGGCTGGCGCTTCACCCGTTGGTGCCGGCGGTGCTGCTGGCGGGCCTCGGCGCGCAGGCCGTGTTCGATCGCGTGGCGGCCACCGGAGCCCAGAAGGTGCTCATCAGCGCCTTCGCCGGCGCGCTGGCGTTCACGGCAGTCATCGCCGCACGACCGGCCATCTACAACGGCGCCGACCCGCGCGAACTGCTCGTCACGGTGCAAACCTCCGTGGACGTGCCTCCCATCGTCGAGCGACTTCGCGCCGGCCAACGCGACGGCTCCATCACCACCATTGCGGTCGACGAGCGCGGGGGAGGCTCGTGGCCGTGGGCGTGGTACCTCAACGACCACGACTTCACGGGCGTCAGCTACCTCGAATTCACCGACGGTACGCTGCCGGATGGTTTCGACGCGCTCATCGTCGACGGTGCCTCCGGCCCGCCGATCGTTCCCGCCGGCTACGTGGCGCAGGAGTTCCGACTGCGCGAGTGGTGGGTACCCGACTACGACGACGTCGGATTCGGCGACTTGGCGCGCTGGTTGCTCACCCGAGAAACCTGGAACGAGACCGGCAGCTACCCGCAGTACCTGGTCACCCGAGCACCCTCGAACTGACGCAGTCGAGGTCGACCTGCAGCACGAACGTTGCGCCGTCGCGGAACACTTCATCGAGGCACGGTGTGGCCAGCAACGTGCCGCCCCCGGCAGCAGGGGCGTCGGGTGCCAGGTTGCGTTGCTCGACCACTCCGAACACCACATAGCGCAGCCGGTACTGCGCCACAAGGGCAAGCACCCGGGCAGGGTCGGTGGAGGTGTACAGCTCGGCAAGGTCGAGGAGCCGCACGTCGATGAGGGGACCGTACGGACGCCTCTGCTGGCGCTCGTGGTACGGCCACCCGATCGGGGTGGGCAGCCCGACGTACGTCGCGACGCGGCTGCTCCAGCGGTAATCGTCGCCGGGCCATTCGGCCACCGGCACGATGCCGCGCACGTTGTCCTGCAGCCAGCGCAGCATCGGCAGGTCGTCGGCGAGGAGGTGCTGGGTGACATCGTCGCGCAGCCCACCCTCGAAGAACGCGAGCCCGTCGAGCGAGAACCCGCCGGGGCTGACGCGGTCGTCGAGTCGCGCCGGCGTCGCCAGTACGGTGAAGGCCACCGTGACGAGCACTGCGAACGCTCCCACGGCGGCGACGGTGCGGCGGACGAGCTGTGCTCTCCAGTCGCGGCGGCGAACTACGGCGCACACAAGCGTGACGAGCGAGACGGCGGAACCGATGGCGAGCAGCAGCCACGCCTGGTACCAGCCCTTGAAGACCGTGTTCATCCGGCCACCGTCGTTCTTCACCGACACCTGTTCGATGACGACCAACGCCGCCCACGCCACCGCCGACATGCCCGCGCCCAACACCGAAGCCGATTTCCGCAGGAAAGGGCTCGAGTCACGGCCGCCTCGACGGCGGGCGTTGAAGGCCGTGCCCACCGACACCCCGGCGAGCAGCACACACGTCAGCTGCGTGGCCCGCTCTGGGGCCGCCACGATGGCGCCGCTGACGATGAGCGCGCCGGCACACAGCAACACATGCGCCTGACGCACCGGGCCCCACACGATCGGCGACGTACGCAGCCGATACCACGCGAGCGGAGCAAACGCCAACAGCGTGCACACCGCAAAGAACGACCACTGCGCCGCCCAACTGCTCCATGGCGTGGGGTCGGTGACCGGCTCGAAGCCAGCGTCGTAGACCTCGCCGCGCCAGACATAGGGGGCCCACACCACCGTCACTGCGAACGCCGCCACCGCCGCGTCGCGCGCAGCGGCCAGCCAGTCGCCGCGCCGCAGCAGTGCAGCAGCGACGGCCAGCAGCGCAGCACCCAGTGCCAGCGGGTAGTCCCATGTGTTGGTGGCACGAACCAGACCCACCAGGAGCCCGACCACGAGCGCCAGCGCCACCGAGTGCAGCACGCGCCGCTCGATGGCCGACCGGTACCACGCCAGGCACAGCACCATCACCGTCAGCAACAACGGCAGATCCATCAGGTGCGGGTGGACGTCGCCGAACAGGAACGACCATGCCGGGAACTCGGTGACGGCCATCGAGTCGGGGATGACACGGCTGAGCGCCCACCAGTCGAACGTGCCCTGCCGAGCGCCACTCAGGCGGTGGATCACCTCGGGCACCATCGCCATGTTGGGCAGCAGCAGCAACAAACATGCGGCCGCCAACCCGGCCCAGCGGGCTGCTGCAGCCGATGTGGCGCGGCGGCTGATGCGGCGAACCCCGTTGGCCCACGCCGCGGCACCGGCGGTGAACGACGCCCCCGCGGCGCAACTGCCGAACACCGCCGGCGCCAGGTTCATCACCAGGGTGGGGGTCGTGCGCAGCAGGCGCCCGGGCAGCGACAGCATCAGGTAGCCGCCGTAGTAGTAGTTCAACACCCCACCTGACAACCATGCGTCGTAGGTGGGCAGTGTGCGCGTGCGCATTACCGAGGTGAGCATGGTGAGCTCGAACGGCTTCTCACCCGCGCGGCTCGGGTGCCACAGGTCGGGATTGGCGGCGCGCAGCAACAACAGCGCGACGAACGTCGCCGCAGACAGCGCAGTGACCACCACAAACGTGCGCCGCCGCTCGCGCCAGAGGGCCCGCAGCTCGGGGAGCCGCCGCCTGCCAACCACGAGTGCTGCGCTGAACCACACTGCGAACACCACACCCACCAGACCGCGAGTGAAGCTCGCGCCCAACCAGGTGACGGCGACGAACAGCGCGACGGCCGGCAGCGCCAGCCCGAGCATCTTCGCGACACCGGCGCCCGCGTCGGGGAAGCGGCGCAGAGCCGGGAGGAACAGCACGAACGCCGCCAACCCCGACAGCTCGAGCAACAGGAACCAGCCGAGTACATGCCACCACGGGTTCCCGGTCGTGTCGAAGTCGTCGCTGTACGTGCCCACCGACTCATTGGCAGCCACTTCGTCGGCGTAGAGCATCAGGCCGTTGGCACGAGCGTCCTGCGGCGAGACGTGCACGGCCAGCGCCGCCGCGGCGGGGTCGAGCACGGCCACCGTCTCGGCCACACCGACGTCGCGCACCCGCTGCCAGATGCGAACCTCCGGGTGGTCGTACACGGAGAACGCTTCCTCTGCGCCGTTGTCGGGCAGCCGCCAGAACTCCCAGCCGAAGAGCGACAGGCTGGGATCGCGGTCGATGGTGAACACCCGTTCGAAACCCAGCGCGCCCGAGTCGAGCGCGGCGAAGAACCTGATGGTGGACGGGAACCGCACCGGGATGCGCGGCACCGCGGCCCAGACGCGCGGCGACGACTCGACGACGAAGTCGACGCCGGCCAACTGCTCGGCCACCACGTGCACCTTCGTCACGCTGTCGGCGCCGAACAGATCGAACTGGGTGTTGGGCCACGACGAAACGTCGACACCTGGCAGCGACAACGGCAGCGCGTCGTCCCACGCCTGCGACGACAGCACAGACCCGGGGGGCACGTTGGCCTGGATCCAGTACGACGCTTCGATGCGCGTGTTGGTGGTGCCGTACACCCCGTTGACGAACGCAGCCCCCCAGAGCACTCCCAGGCCCACTGCTCCCGTTGCCAGCACCGGGCCCAGCCGTCGTCGCAGCAGCGGCACGGTGGCAGGCCGCAGGTTCCACAGGGCGACGACACCCACGCCGGACACCGCGTGCAGTGTGGGCGCGAGCGACATGAAGTAGCGCCCCGTGGGGTTGAACGACCGCAGCACCAGCGCACCTGGCAGTGCGAGGGCAAGCAAAGCCACCACCACACTCCACTGTGGCGCCTGCTGCCGACGACGCCACAGCGTGACCGCCCCGACGACCGCCGCGACCGACGCCCCAGGGCCGACGGTGAACACGAAGAGCCAGCGCAGCGCATCGATCACCACCACTCGGTTCGCCCATTGCACGGCCGGCGGCATGTCGATCTGGTCGACGCGAAGACTGGCGTTGACGTCGTCGAGAAACGCTTGCTTCAACGACCAGCCCAACCCGTTGAAGGCGCCCGGGTGGGCCACTCGGAAGGCGACGAGCGCCGCCACCACCACGCTCACGAACCGAACGACATCGGCGCGGCGACGATGGCGGTACACCAACCAGGTACACAGGACGACAGGGACCGCGGCCACGCCGACGCCGTTCAGCTTGGCCGCGACGGCCAGGCCGGCGCACGCGCCCGCCAACGCGCCGCCGCACGTTGCGGAGCGCAAGTTGGGGCTGCGGTCGAGGCGCAACGTGGCCCACACGGTGAGGGCGCAGGCCAACCCCAGTAGCGGTTCCGCTCCCAGGAAGTGAGCGTGCTGGATGGCCAGCACGCAACCGGCGTAGAGAGTGGCCGCCGCCACCCCGGCCCGGCGACCGCCCAGCCGCCGGCCGATGTGTGCCACCACCACGATGGTGAGCGTGTCGATCAACCCTCCAAGAAGGCGCCCGACGAGATCGACGTTGTAACCCGCGTCGAAGCGAGGGTTGCCCCGGTCGTCGACGAGCGGCACGCCGAGCGCGTCGAACGTGTGGGCCACCAGCGACGCCGGCTGGTCGCCGCGCACCACACCATCGTGCAGCCACCCAGCAGTGCCACGAGCTGCGGCCAGGGTGATGGGGCCGTAGACGAACGACTGCGTGCCACGGTATGCGTTGGCCGGTGACCGGTCACCGTCGAGCCAGTCGAGCACCGGGCCGACCACGGTGCCGTGCTCGGCCGGTGCCGGCGCGGCTGCCATGGCACTGGAGGTGAGCGCCCAGTGCCGTTCGTCGGGTTGGAGGTGCTGACGCTGGTCGAAGTCGAGGTTCCACAACCGGCCGACCAGGCCGAACAGCGCGCACATGGCGACCAGCACCGCCCATGCGGCACGATGGTTCAACGCCGGGCGCAGTCGATCGATCACGGGGCCTCGAGCGGCTTGTGCAGGCGAGCCAACAGGCTGACGTAGCTGCGCTCACCACGAGCGGGCGAGGAGTCGTTGAGTCGATCGATTGCTCGCAGCGCACCGACGGCCACGCTGACGGGGTTCAGCCGACCGGCGGTGCTGCGACGCGCGCTGAACCGGTCGGCAGCCATCAGCAGTCCGTCGGGCAACAACCCGCGCTCGATGAGCGGCTTGCCGATCGAGTACACGAGCTGGTGATGGAACGGTGCCGAGTGGTGTGTGAGCTGGTCGAGGTGAGTCACCACGAAGCCGGCCCGCCGCGCCACGTCGCGCAACTCGGTGGGGAGGTACAGCCGCTCGTGATTGCTCCATTGCCCGGTGATGGGGCCGCTGCTGCGCATCGGTGTGGCGCCGCAGAGCTCGCGGGTCTTGTTGATCGGGTCCCACAGGAACGGGTAGTTGGCGTGCGGCACGCTGACCGCCACCACGCCGCCGGGCTTCAGTATCCGCCACAGCTCGCGCAACCCGGCCGTGTCGTCGGCGAGGTGCTCGAGCACCTCTGACAGCAACACCTTGTTGAAGCAGCCATCCGGAAACGGCAGCGCTGCGATGTCGACCTGGGTGAGATGCGCGGGAACGCGCTCACGCTGCGCCCATCGCAGCCGATCGGCGTTGCCGTCGACCCCCACGATGGTGGGTCCGCGCAGCTCGCCCATCACCATCGACAGGAAGCCCATGCCGCAACCGCAGTCGAGCACGCGGTCGTCGGCCTGCAGGTCCAGGTACTGCATCAGCCGCGGTACACGCCGGAGGTAAGCGATGTCGGCTTCGTTTCCCAACAACGCCTGCATTTTCGACCGATCAGCAGCGGGCAACGGCGGCAGCGGCTCGGGCTGGACCAGCGGGGCCGACCCGAGGCGCGACAGTTGGCCATTGACGACCGGGCCGCTGACGACAGCCTGGAGCAGCGCCTCGTAGCGGTCGATGGCCACCACCGGGTCGAAGGCGGCAACCACCTGTGCACGCACCGGTGGCGGCGCCGGATGTCGCAGCGAGGCCACGATGGCGGCCGCCAACGCCTGGGGGTCGTCGGGCGGCGCGAGGCACCCCATGCCGGTGATCTTGACCACTTCGCGGGCGCCGGGAATATCGCTGACCACCACCGGCGTGCCGCACAGCAATGCCTCCAACTGCACCGCCGCGAAGCAGTCGGAGCGCGACGGCAGCACGAACAGGTCGCACATCGCGTAGAAGTCGGCGAGCCGTTGCCGATCGAGCAGCAGGCCCACCGACACCAGCGAGTCGCCAAGACCCTCGAACAAGTGGCGGCAGCGCTCGAAGAACTGCTCGTAGACCACGTTGGTCTCGCCGGCGAACACGAACCTCGCGTCGGGCACCTCGGCGCGTACGAGCGGCATCGCTCGCAGCAGCACGTCGAAACCCTTCTCCTCGACGAACCGCCCGGCGAAACCGACCACCGGTCGGCCGGCCAGCCCCAGCTCTGCGCGCCACTCGGCCGCTGCCGCCGGCCGCGGCTCTGGAATCTCGGTAGGGGGATGGATGCCGATCGCCGCCACGGGCGCCAGGAAGCGCGAGTGCCGGGCGTAATCGTCGGAGTGAGTCGTGACCGCCGTGGCCAGCCGGATGGCAGCACCCAGGTTGAGCTGCATGACACCCTGCACCATGCGGTTGATCGCGCCTGCAGGCAGCACCACATCGCCCTGATGGGTGACGACGACCGGCTTTCGACGCGCCCGAGCGATGGCAGTTGCCAAGAGCGCATCGGTGCTCGGCGAATGCACGTGCAGCACGTCGTGGCGACCCACGGCTCTGGCGAGAGCGGGGGCGAAGCCGGGCATGAGCATCGCCCGGCTCAGCCGACCTGCCACGGGCAGGCGCACCACGCACACTCCATTCAGCACCTCGTCGCGCGCGAGTTCGGGGGAGTGCTGCGAGGTGAGCACGGTGACCTCGTGCCCACGCCGGGCAAGCCCTTCAGCGATTCGCTGTGCGTACACCGTCAGCCCAGTCCAGTGCGGGTGGTAGAAGTTGAGCGTCGTGAGAATCTTCACGACGATGCCCGCCTCATCCGTCACCTCGGTACGCACCGGGGTGCGCGAGAGCGCAGCGAAGGGTCTGCCAACCCGCTCGGACACAGGCGCTCGCCAGGCGCCAGGCCCGCAGCGTCGACTGGCCGTGCCGCCGCGGCAGGTGCCGGATCTCGAGCTGCGTGATGCGCGCTCCGCTGCGAGCGGCGCCGAGCGCGAGCAGGATGGACGGCGCGAACGCATCGGCAGGCATCCAGCCACTGAGATGGCGGAACAGCCGAGCGCGCACCAGCTTGAAGGGCACGTTGGCATCGACGAGACGACGCCGGGCGAGCAGTGAGACCACGAGGCGAGTGAAACGAGTGAGCAGCAGCCGGTGTCGCGGGTCGTGGCGGTGCACGCGCTTGCCCATCACCAGGTCGCTCGAGTCGCGCTGCTCCCAGAACACTGCGAACTGGCGGAGGTCGACCTGGCCATCGGAGTCGATCTGAAGGATCCACTCCCCCATCGACGCTTCGAACCCGCGGCGAACGCTGACGCCATGACCCGAGTTCACCGTGTTGGTCAGCACCCTGATGCGCGGGTCGGTGGCGGTCGCGGCGACGAGCAGCCGAGGAGTGGCATCCGTCGAGCAGTCATCGACCACCACCACCTCGCTGCCGGGCACGAGATCGAGCACGTCGGCACACACGGCTGCGAGCACCTCGCCGATGACGGCTGCCTCGTTGTAGACCGGCATGACCACGGTGAGCGAGCAGTCGCTCATGCCCATGCCTCCTCCTCGATGCCGGCGACGATCAGCCGCGCGACATCGACCCCCATCTTCACCGCATGGTCCATGTTGCCGAGCTCGTACCTCCAGGCGCCGAACCTGCCCCGCGCGTAGATGTCGTTCGCCATCAGCCACGGCTGGATGACCGCCAGCGCGGCATCTCGGCCCAGCGTGGGCACCGGATATGCGTAGGGAATGTTCTCGACGTGGGTGCTCACCACCTGCGCGTCAGCCGCCACCAACCCGACGTCGCGCAACGACTGCACCACTCGTTCCACCAGGCGCTCGCCCGGGAGTGGCCGCCATGACGAGCTGGCAACCTCGGTCATCCACGCGCTGTAGCGGTCGACCCGCCCATCGGGCACGTTCGCGGGCGAATACTTGGCGAAGTTGGTGGCGCGGTAGAACGGCACATCCGGTTCCGGGAAGTAGAACCATGACCGGTCGTCGCTGGCGGGCGCGGCGACACCAACGCCCACCATGGTGACGCTGTTGTGCACCAACGCATCCGCGGCGGCGAGCAGTTCGTCCGGCACATCGACGATTGAACGCACGAGCACGTCGAGCGGCCCCGTCCATACGAGTGAGCGGTAGGGGTGCAACCCGTCGGCCGCCTCCACCACGCGCGAGCGGGCATCGACACGTTGCACGGGCCGGTCGTACGCGATGTGCGCAGCGAGCGGTTCCGCAGCCCGGCGATAGATCTCGCCGGTGCCACCCGTGGCCGGAAACGCGAACAGGTTGTTCGGGCCCCACGCGGGCTGATCGCGCCGGTGCACCATCGCAGCCACGGCCTGTCGCCACGGCACCACGGAGACGCGCTCGGCGATCCAGCCGGCGCTCATCACGTCGGCGGGGTGCGCCCACACTTTCTCGTTGTACGGCTGCATGAACTGGCGCACGATCCCGTCGCCGAACGTGGCACGCATCCAGGCGGCGAAGTCGCGCGACGTCGTTGTCGGTGCAAGGCCCGCGGCTATCAGTCCCACGAGCGCTTCCTCGGCCAGGTCGAGGGGGAGGTGGTGCAGGTTGTCCTGGAACGGGTATGGCACCCAACCGCCGGCAATCCGCACGAAGGACGACCGCTCATGACGCAACAACTCGTCGCCCATCACGTCGTCGAGCAAGCGGTCGAATTCGCCGTAGTGGGAGAACACCACGTGGCCGCCCAGATCCCAGGTGAAACCCTGCGGATCGACGACCGACGACGCCAGACCGCCCGGCCCGGCACCGGCTTCGAGTACCTCGAAGTCGTCGTGTCCGCTGGCGACGAGTTCACGGGCGCACCCGAGACCGCACGGACCGGCACCGACGACGACAATTCGGCCGGCTGACATTCAGCAGAGACTAGTGGCCCCCGCCGGGGCCCCAGGCTGGTCGAACGCGAGATGGTGCTACCTTCGGTTGCTCGTCTCGCCGGGAAGGGGTACGCGATGCGCAAAGGACTAGCGAACGTCGCACTCGTCATCGTTGTCGCGTCGTCGTTCACGATGATGGTCGCTGGCAACGCCCAGATCGACGCTGGCGAGCCGACGACGCCCACGGCCAACGCCACGCCTGCGATCACGCCGATCCCAATTGTCACTGCCACGCCCGAGATGACGCCCATCCCAACGGTCACCGCCACACCCATGCCTGGCGGGCCGGCCGTCAGCCCCACCGGCACCCCAGTGCCCGGTAGCACCACCATCTCCCCCACTACGACCGACATCGGGTCTGGGGGCGGGGCTGTCACCACCACGGCAAGCCCCACCATCCCCGCCACTGGCAGCAACCCATCTCCGCTGGCCCCCATCGGCCTGTCGGCAATTCTCGTCGGGGTGGCGCTACTCGGACTTGTCGCCATTCGGCGCGCCAAGGACACACGCCCCGCCGGCTGAGCACGTCGCTCGCACACCCAGTTCACGGCGCGCCACCATTCAGCGTCGAGTCATGCTCAGCGTCGAGCCATGCGGCGAGCCAGCAACAGGTCGCGCAGCATGTGCACCCCGTCGTGCACCACTCGCACCTTGCTGTCGCGCCCTTCCCGCCACGTGATCGGCAGTTCGGTCACAGAGGCGCCGGCGGCCTGTAACCGGATGAGGAGTTCCACCTCGTACGCGTAGCCGTCAGTGCGCAACGGTTCGATGTGGCGCTGCAGCACCTGCCGGCGAAACAACTTGAAGCCGCACTGCGGGTCGGAGACGCGCAGTGGTGTCGCCAGCCGTACGGCAGAACGAAACAGCGCGGCGGCGGCGCGCCGACCGGGCGAACGCGCCGGTTCCATCACGGCTCCGGGCAGCAACCGACTGCCAAGAACGGCATCGGCGGTCGACAACGCCCGCATCATTTCGGGCAGACTGGCCAGGTCGCCCGCCAGGTCAGCGTCCGTGACGAGCACGGCGTCGCCCGCCGCCGCCAACGCTCCCACTCGAACGGCCGCCCCTTTTCCCTTTCGACCAACGGTGTTCAACAGCTTGATGCGCGGCTCGATCGCCAGCGCATCGCGCACAACATGCGCGGTCGCGTCGGCGCTCTGGTCGTCGACGACCAACACCTCCCACTCGCTCGGCCCCCACTGGCCGAGCACCCCGCACAGCAGCTGCAGCGAGGCGCCGATCCGAAGCTCCTCGTCGAAACATGGCACAACGACCGACAGCGACATCGGCGGCAATGGCATCGACGTGACGTTAGCCCACGACGCGACAGGGCCCGGGGAAGACCCCGGGCCCTGTTCACGCTGCATGCACTGGCCGAGCGACCACTGCGTTCAACTGGCGAGCGGCCTCGCGGCCGCCCTGATCACTTGACTTCGACAGTTGCGCCGGCCTCGACGAGCTTGGCCTTGGCTGCCTCGGCGGCATCCTTGGTGGCCTTCTCGAGCACGGGCTTGGGGGCGGCGTCGACGAGGTCCTTGGCTTCCTTCAGGCCCAGGCTGGTCAGCTCGCGCACGACCTTGATGACCTGGATCTTCTGGGCGCCGGCCTCGGTGAGGATGACGTCGAACTCGTCCTTCTCCTCTTCGGCCGGAGCAGCGGCAGCGCCGCCACCGGCGGCGGCGGCTGCCACGGGGGCAGCAGCGGTGACGCCAAACTTCTCTTCGAACGCGTCGAGGAGCTCCTTGAGCTCGATGACGGTGAGGTTGCTGATTTCTTCGAGGATGCTTTCCTTCGACATTGCGGTGTTTCTCCTAGTGAGTTCTTGTGTGTGTGAGGTGCGCCGGCGAGCCGACGCGGGGTCGGCTGCTCAGGCAGCCTCTTTTTGCTCGATGAGTGCCTTGAGGCCGTAGGCGAAGTTGCGCGGCAATGCCTGCAACAGGCCGGCGGTCTTCACCAGCGGTGCTTGCAGTGCGCCTGCGAACATCGACAGCAACACTTCGCGGCTGGGCAGTTCGGCGAGAGCTTCGACGTCTTTCGGCGACAGCACCTTGCCACCCATCACTCCGCCCTTGATGACGAGCAACGGGTTGGTCTTGGCTGCATCGCGCAACGCCTTGGCGACGCCTGCGATGTCGCCATCGACGAACGTGATGCCGGACGGGCCGAGCAACATCTCGTCGAGCCCTTCCACGCCTGCCTTCACGGCGCCGAGGCGAGCCAACGTGTTCTTGTACACCTTGTACTCACCACCGACGTCACGCAGTTGGCGACGAAGGCCTGCCAACTGGCTGACCTTGAGACCGCAATACTCGGTGATGATCACCGCGTCGGCTGCTTGCAGCTTGGTGGCGACTTCGTCGACCACCGCGACCTTTTCTGCACGGGGATTCTCTGTAGTCATGTACACCTCCTCTCGCTACTACTCGGGGTGCTCGCTTTGCAGCGAACACCGCGAGGAGCGAACAGCAGGCAAGACCTGTGAACGTTCCGGCGAAGTATTCACCTCGGCTGGTGGAGCGAATCCATTCTCCTGCGCCGGTGAGGGCGAAGGGCCAGCGGTCTTCGGCGAGCGACCGGTTTGTTTGTCGACGCAAGGCTAACGCCCGACCCCCGCATCCCCACCCACCCGCGTGTGTGCACTTTCGCTCGCATACCGAACGAAAGTGCACACACGCGGGAATGGGGTGGGCTCGGACCCACGACGTTTGTGCACTTTCGCTCGCATACCGAACGAAAGTGCACACACGCGGGGGTGGCTACGATCTCGGGCGCGGGGTCAGTGGCGATGCCGCAGGAACGGGCAGGTGGGGTATGGCCTTCGAGCGTGTCGCAGTACTGGGTCTCGGCAAGGTGGGCATGCTGGCGGCCACGTTCCTCCACCAAGCCGGCTTCCATGTGACGGCCCTCGATGTACGCGAGCCGAAGCACTCGGGGCTGTTCCCCGTTCGCCAGTGCGACCTCGCCGACCGGGCCACGCTCACCACCGAGCTGGCCGGCGTGCAGGCGGTGCTGTCGTGCTTGCCATACCACCTCAACCGCCAGATCGCCGAGGTCGCGCACGAGTTGGGCCTCCACTACTTCGACCTCACCGAGGACGTGGGGACCACGCACACCATCGTCGAGCTCAGCGCCACCTCCCATGGCCTGATGGCGCCACAGTGCGGGTTGGCGCCGGGCTTCGTCGCCATCGTCGGCGCTTCGCTGATCGAGGCGTTCGACACCTGCCGCTCCGTGCGCATGCGGGTGGGCGCGCTTCCCCAGACGCCCACCGGCCTGCTCGGCTACGCGTTCAACTGGTCGCCGGAGGGTGTGGTCAACGAGTACCTCAACGATTGTGAGGTGCTGGAGGAAGGCGTGCGCAAGTGGGTTTCGGCGATGGAGTGGCGCGAGACGCTCTACGTGGATGGCATCCAACTGGAGGCGTTCACCACCTCCGGTGGGCTGGGCACCATGTGCGACACGTACGAGCATCGGGTGGCCAACATCGACTACAAGACCATCCGCTACCCCGGCCACATGGACCTGATGAACTTCTTCTTCCACGAGCTGCTCATGCGCGAGCGGCGCGGGCTGGCGGGAGAGATCCTCACCAACGCGAAGCCGCCCGTCAGCAACGACGTGGTGTACGTGCACGTCTCGGCCGAGGGGCACGTCGACGGCCACCTGCAACGGCTGGAGTTCGTGCGCAGCTACCGGCCGAAGGTCATCGCCGGGCAGGAACGCACCGCCATCGCCTGGACCACCGCCGGTTCGGTGGCGGCGATCATCGAGATGGTGCGCGACGGCAAGTTGCCGCGCAGCGGCCTGCTGAAGCAGGAACACATCGCGCTCGACTCGTTCCTCGCAACGCCCACCGGCAGCCTGTTCGCTGAGTAGCGAAAACGGCACGAGCCGTCGGGCCCAGTAGGCCCCGACGGCTCGAGACAGAAACGATCAGGCGTCGATGGATCAGGCGTCGATGGGGCGAAGGCGGGCGGTGTCGACCTTCACGCCGGGGCCCTGGGTGCTGCTGATGGTGATCTTGCGCAGGTAACGACCCTTGGCCGACGCCGGCTTCGCACGCTGCAGCTCGTCGAGCACTGCGCGGAAGTTGGCCTCGAGCTGATCGGGCGTGAAGCTGACCTTGCCGAGCTGCACGTGCACGTTGCCGTAGCGATCGGTGCGGTACTCGACCTTGCCGCCCTTGAACTCGGCCACTGCACGGCCGACGTCGTTGGTGACGGTGCCGGTCTTGGGGTTCGGCATCAGGCCGCGCGGGCCGAGCGTGCGGCCGAGACGACCGACCAGCGGCATCATGTCGGGGGTGGCGATGGCGATGTCGAAGTTGAACACGCCCTTCTCGATCTCGGCGGCCAGGTCGTCGGCGCCGACGATGTCGGCACCAGCGTCGCGCGCTTCCTGAGCGGCCTCGCCGGAGGCGAACACGGCCACACGGACGTCCTTGCCGGTGCCACTGGGCAACGCCACCGTGCCGCGAACCATCTGGTCGGCCTTGCGAGGGTCGACGCCGAGGCGCATGGCGATTTCGACGGTCTCGTCGAATTTCGCGCTGGCCAGCGACTTCACCATTGCCAGCGCCTCGGTGGGCGTGAACAACTGTTCGATGTCGAACTTCTTGAGTGCGTCTGCGTACTTCTTACCGGACATTGAATGTCTCCCTCAGTGGTAGCGCCGCCGGGCGAGGTGTTCCCGGTCGAGCGGTGGGTTGTGTTGAACGGTGACCCGAATGGGTCGTTGCCGCGAATGGGTCGTTACGCGAATGGTCGTTACGCGAACGGGGTCAGGAACTGACCTTGAGGCCCATGGAGCGGGCCGTACCGCGGATTTGCTGCTTCGCGGCCTCGAGGTCGTAGGCGTTGAGGTCGGGCATCTTGATCTTGGCGACTTCCTCGATGTCGGCTTCGGTGACGGTACCCGCCACCGCCTTGCCCGGGGTGCTGGAACCCTTCGGCAGGCCGGCCTTCTGACGCAGCAGCACGGGGGCCGGCGGCGTCTTGAGGATGAAGGTGAAGGTGCGGTCTTCGAAGACCGTGATCTCGACCGGGAT
>Ga0105047_10003291_pt1 | contig 28480 bp, 20 predicted proteins | sample MAT04_FD_78384 | JGI IMG/M metagenome (GOLD analysis project Ga0105047, IMG submission 78384) | Freshwater microbial communities from Lake Fryxell liftoff mats and glacier meltwater in Antarctica - MAT-04 (megahit assembly) | ecosystem: Environmental > Aquatic > Freshwater > Ice > Liftoff... | reverse complement strand
ATTCGACAAGCTTGGGGTCCGGGTTCTTGCCCAGCAGATTGGTGCGAGATCCGACGTGCGTGAACTCGCCGAACGTGATCACCGGATACGCCAGCACGGCAAAATCCGGGCGGCAACTTACGCGATCGATGGGATCCTTGGACCCGGGATCGCCATCGTCAAAATGCGTGGCCGCGGTCGAGGCCAGGTGACCTCCGGCGGAAAAGCCCATCACGCCAATCCGATTGGGATCGATTCCAAACTCCTTCGCCTGCGCGCGCACCATGCGGATGGCCCGTTGCACATCTTGCATGGGCGAGGGGTGCTCGTAGCGCGGCGCGAGTCGATAACGCAGCACGAACGCTGTGACGCCGTACTCGTTGTACCAATCGGCCACCTCGTGCCCTTCGTACGTCATTGCCAAGTGTCCGTAGCCGCCGCCCGGGCAAATGATCACCGCGGCGCCGTTGGCCTTTTCCGCGGAGGGTTTGTGAATCCAGATTGCCGGCTTATCGAGATCTTCTTTTCCGGCTGCGCCCGGCGCGCCCTCGGGCCAGAGCAAGAACATGGGGGGCTCAGCGGCGATCGCCGATTGTGCCGATCCAAAGTTCGAGTTGAACGCGACGCTGGCCGCGCAGAGTACGGCAATGAACGCAAATCGAACGCGAACGATCATCTTGAAGGTCCCCCTGCAAAGTTGCTTAGATTCAAATGTGTATGAAAAGAAACCAGCGAGACGCCGGTTGCCGCGACAGGCCGCGGCACATTCCCCCCCCTGCCCTGCCCCGAATTTATTCGCTGATGATATCGACGGCGCCCCAATAGCCAAACTCATTGTTCCAACCGGTCGGCCGGTTTTCGAGTTCGACCTCGATCTGCTTGCCGGCGAAGGGCGTCAAGTCGACCGTCAGCGATAGCCATCCGTCGGGCGCTGTCTTGGCGCTCACTTCTTCTTTCGCGAGCGTTTTGCCGGCGGCGCGAATTAACAGTTGCCAATCTGCGTTGTCGTGATGCGAGGCCTCGACGAGCATCCGTGTCTTTTGCCCGGCGGGGACGTCGATTGTCCCCTTCAGCATGCACGGCTTATTCTTGGCGACTGGATGCGTCCGAAGTACGCCTGCGCGACCGCGATGCCGCGGGATCAACGCCAGTCCTCCCTCGCCGACGGCTTGGGTGTGGAATCCCGGCGCTACTTCGGAGATCATCTCGGAAAATTCTTGCGGAGCGCGGGTTTCTCGCGGGGTCGGCTCGTCGACGCCCGACAATCTTCGCCCTGCCGGGTCGCTCGGCGGTTTATCGAGCACGAGAAAGGCGAACAGGTCTGTGATCTCGCGCGGTTTGAGTTGGCGATCGAGATCCTCCGGCATTAGCGAGAGCCGACTGGTTTCCATCTCAGCGACCGACTCTCGCGGAATGACTTCGGTTTTGCCCCCCTGCTGCTTTAACACCACGCGTTGCGCGTTGTCTTCTACCAGTAGTCCCGTTACCACGCGGCCGTCGTCGGTGACTACCGTGCGCGGTTGGTACGAGGCTCCGATCACCAGGCTGGGATCAAGGACATTCGATAAAAGTTGCTCGAACGATCCACGACCATTGACGGTAATATCCGGACCGACGTCCTGGCCTTTGCCGTAGAGTTTATGACAATTGAGGCAGACTCGCTCGAACACTGCCTGACCCGCCACGGCGTCTCCTGGCTCGGCGCGGATTGCGCGGCGCGTGCGGGCGATGATGCGTTCTCGATTGGGATCGCGATCCGTACGGACCGATCCCCACACAGCTAGCACCTGTTTGCGCAGTGCTTCGTCATCGCTGGCGAGCAGCTTACGGACCTGGTTGGCGCCGAGCGCCGCGCGGTCGATTTGTTTTTTGTCGATCGCCGTTAGCAAGTCCCGGCTCCAAGCGGCCCGGCTGGCTAAAAGATCCATCGCCAGCGGCTGAAGTTCTGGCTCCAATCCGGCAAACGCGCCGATGACCAGCGGCGCGATCTTGGGATCCTCCACGCGCGAGAGCGCGGCCAGGGCGCCGCGGCGCAGGTCCACGCTCGATTTGTCGCGCTCGCTCAGGAGCTGTTCCACCAGGGGCAATGTCTCTGGATCACCCGCGGCGAGCAGTGCCTCGAGCGCACGACCACGGACGCCGATCTCTGACTTCCGTTCGGCCAACAACGCGCGGGCCGACTTCAACCCTGCGGGGCTTTTCCAAGTGGCCGCCAACAGCGCGGCGTCGGCGTGAAGCTCATGATCGGTCGAATCCAGCACGCTGGCCAACGCCGGCGCGCAGGCTGCGTGGAGTTGTTCGAGCCTGTCGCCGGACAATTCTCCGGTTTGTGTCTTGCGGGCCAACAGCTCCAAACATTCGCGCGCGACGTCCGAATTGTGCTCGGCGTCTGTCACGTAGAGTTGCAAGATCTTGGCGATTGGAGCGGGGTCGAGCGGCGCGCAGGCCAGTAGTCGGTCCAGTACTCGCGGCGCAATTAACCGGACGGCCGCGGCGCGACGGACCTTTTCGGGCGTAATCGCCGCAACAAAGCGGGCGCCTTCGCGCTCTAACTTGGGATGCAAATTCTGCCAGACGATGTGCGGAATTAAAGGATCGCCCGAGGAGTTTGCCAGCACGTCCACCAGCACATCGATTGGCTGCGCGCCCGCAAGCTTGGGCGCCGCAATGGCGACTTGTAATCGGACGTCCGGGGCTGGATCCGCGGCCATTGCAACAATCTTCGCCCTAGCTGCTTCGCTCACGTCACGGGTTTCACCCGCGGCGCGCACCCCCCATGCCCGCAGGCTGGCGTCGTCGCTGCTTAATAGCTGCGTTTGAAACGCGTCATCCAACCGGCCGCCGCCAACGAGTGCCCACACGGCGTGCATCCGCGCTGGGCGCGGAGCCGAGGCGTCGAGCGTCAGCTTCTGCAACTTGGTTTGTGTCTGCGGCGCATTACGCTCGGCCAGAATGCGCTGCGCGATGTCGCGAAAGTAAATGTTGGGGCTGCGGAGCCGATCGATGAGTTGATCGTCGGTTTCTTTCGAAAGATCGAACGCGGGAGCCCGAGGCGAATCCTTATAGCGAATCCGATAGAGCCGGCCCCGGCCGCGATCAATGCCTTCGGGATCGCGCCGCGCGTCTTGATAACAGTGATAACGGTCATACCAGTCCAGGACGTACAGACAACCATCCGGGCCGGTCTTCTGCGCGACGGGCATGAACCAGGCGTCATTCGCTGATAGAAAATCCGGACGCTTCACGCCCTTGTATGTGGCGCCATTCCGCTCCAGCGCGTCGACATTGATGCACGCGCCGTGGATATTGCCCATGTAGAGCTGATTGCGATACTCAGCCGGATAGGCGTCGCTGTCAAAATAATGGATGCCGCAGTAGGCGGCCGCCTGATGACGGTAGTCGACGATCGATTTAATCTTCCAGGCGAATGGCGGATACGCCCCGGCCTGACGGTGGTAGTAACCGGTCTGCGTCAGGTGCCACAGATGGTCGATCACGCATGCACTGAGCAATGCGCTCCCTTCGCTATCCCAGGCAATGCCCCAGGGGTTGCTGGTTCCTTCAGCGAATAGCTCAAACGCGCGTGTGCGCGGATGAATCCGAAACATGGCTGCAGTAAATCGATGTTCCTTGCCCTGGTGCACGACGTGGCTGTTGTTGAATACTCCGTTTAATCCGTACAGCCACCCGTCTGGACCCCACGTGAGCGAATTGGGGAGTTCGTGCGTGTCATCGCGCCCAAATCCTGTGACGACCACTTCACTGCGGTCCGCGCGGCCATCGCCATCGGTATCTTGTAAAAACAAAATGTCCGGAGCGTTGGCCACCCAGACGCCGCCAGCGCCGACAGCAATTCCGGATGGAATGTTCAAGCCTTCGGCAAAGATGGTAAAGCGATCCGCGCGGCCGTCGCCGTCGGTGTCTGTTAGCACCTTGATGCGATCGCGCCCCGGTCCCGCTTCTTTGCGCGGATACTCAAAGCTCTCGGTGATCCAAATTCTGCCCTGCTCGTCGAACGTCATCGCCACCGGATTAACGATGTCTGGCTCTGCGGCGACGAGTTCGACCTGAAAGCCCTCTGGCACGGTCATTCGTGCGATGGCTTCGGCCGGCGAAAGGGCGGGGCCAGGCGCTTTTTCCTGGCCGTGAGGGACTGGTTCTGCGGCCGTGGCCCAAGCGAAGCCCGCGGCGAGCGCGATGAGCGCAAACCCGCTTAACAGGGACTTTCGCCTGGCCGATCCACGCCGATTGCGAGCGCGGCGTTTCATTTTCCGGCCGCTTTCGCATTGGGATTGAGCGACACCAGGTAAGCCAGCAGGTCCGCGGCGTCTTGTCCGGTGATTTCTTGCAGCACTAGCTCGGGCATAATCGACTTGGTTTGCGGGTGAATGCCGATTACCTCGGCGATTGGAATGTTGTGCGTTTTGCCTTCAGAGTCTTTCAGCACGATTTCCTTGTCGTTCTTTTCCAGGACGAAACCGGCCAGTACCGTGCCGCTATCGGTTTCGAGCAGATTCACGATGAACTCCGGCGCGATCGCCTTGGATGGTTCGAGAATCGTCTCAAGCATCACCTTAGCTTCGTACTTCTTGCCGATCTGGCTGAGGTCCGGGCCGATGTTCTTTCCCTTGCCGTTGACCTTGTGGCAGGCGTTGCAACGGGCCGCAGAACTCTTGAAGAAGATCTCTTGACCTCGTTTGACGTCGCCGGCTAGCGCCAGGATCTCCTCCGGCTTGACAGTCGCCCCCAATCGCTTGGGGCGATCCTCTTCCGGAATAAAACGTTCATATAAGATGCGCACGTTGGTGTCGGGATGTTTGGTCGCCAAGGATAGCACGTCGCGGCGGAGGTCTTCCGACAGCGCCGATTCGTCCAACATGCGGAGTAAGACGAGTGCGCCGGGGGCGCTCTCCATGGCACGTGCGGCGGCCGTTCGCTTGAGCGCCGCGTCGTACTTGTCCGACGCAAACAGTCGCTTCATCGAGGGCCAAGCTTGCGCGTCTACCAGACTTTCGGCCGCGGCCTCGCGGAGCGAAGGTTCTCGTTCAGTTAACATCCGCTCACAAACGGCGGGCGTTCCTGCGTCATCGAGCTTGGCGGCGGCTCGTAGTGCGTGAACGCGCGTCGCCAGACTGGTGTCGTCGGACGTCGCCAGCGTCAGCAGCGCTGGCCCGGCGTTTGATTGTTTGTGCGCGGCGATCAATTCAATGGCTGAATCTTGGAGTTCCGCGACTGCGAGCCAGTCCGCTATCGCTTGAGCGAACTCTGGTTGATCATTTAGTTTGCTCCAGTGGTTGCCGAGGTTGCGGTTGATGGTTTGAATGGCGTCGACTCGTACGGCGGGTGAAAGTTTGGGATTAATCGAGGCCGTCAGCACTGCCTGGGCCGCGTCCATTGATTCGAGCGCGCCCAACCGAGCCAGCAACCGGCCGCGACCGGCGTCGTCCAGATCATCGCGATTGATCTCGGCCAGCACGAATTTGGCTGCGGCGTCAGGATCGAGCGCTTGATAGAGATCGATCGTATCGAGTGATACCAAACCGGCCGACGAGAGCGTGGCGGCTAGCTTGGTCTTATGTTCGCCGGCTGCGACGTAGATTGCCTCGAGCAGGTAACGATCCGTGCCATCGTATTCCGACGCCAACTTAACCAGCGCCGCTTCCGCCTGTTCGCCACCCATGGCCGGGAGCGCCAAGAGCACTTCTCGACGAACTTCCGCGTCAGTATCGGCGGCCAGGGGCAAAATCTGATCCGCGTATTCATCGCCGTGGCGACGTAAGATCCGTACCGCTAACGCCCGCATGCGGCCGGCCGGGTTTTTGAGTTGAGCGATCACCGCCTGCCGGCCTGAGCCGGCTTGCCGGTCGAGCACCCACAGCGCCCGGGCGCGAAAGTTTGGGTCTTCCGCCTTCAGCATCGCATTCAGTCCAGGCTCACTCTCAGACGCCGAAGCGAGCAGCTTTTCTCGCGCCAGGAACTGCGTCGCCAGGTTGGGGTTCTTTAATCCCTCAAGCGCATCGGCCACTTCGTTGTAAGGGCCGGGTTTGCCGGTGCGCGTCAGCTTCTTGTCTTTGGGAGTCAAGCGGAAGATGCGACCTTGGTTGGGATTGTTGTAGGCGTGCCCACCGACCGCGCCGTCGTACCAGTCGGCCACCAGCAGGCTTCCGTCCGGCGCAGCGCAGACGTCATCTGGACGAAAGTACTTGTCCTTGGCAGTCAAAAAGACTTCGTTCGTGGCGCGCATGCCAGCGCCAGATTTTTCGTGGCGGTAAATGCGGACTTCGCGCGGGCCAGCGTCCGCGTGGAGCGGCGCGTTTTTATAGCGCGGGCCGAATGCATCTCCTTCGTAGTAACAAATACCGCAGGGCGAGCCAAAGCCCGTCACCAATGTGGCCGGCACATAACCTGGCGTGAATCCGCGAAAGTGCCAATGTTCGCCAAAGGGCGTGTCGGCTGAAACCTTGGCTGGCGGACGGCCGAACCAACCGTAGTTTCCGCCGGAGAGAATCCAGCAGATCCGCGCACTAAAATTGCCGTCGTTGTCGTTGTCGCTCAGGAAGGACTCGCCGAATGAGCTAATGCAGACTTCGTACGGGTTCCGGAAATTGACGGCCACCATCTCCAGATGGCTGCCATCCAACTCGCCTCGTAATACTGCGCCCCACTTATATTCGATCTGGCCGCCGTCCGTGCCACGGACGTTGAAGCCTTGATCGCCGTGCGACATCCACCATTTGTGGTCCGGGCCCAACACCAGGCTGTGGGCGCCGTGATCGTGATTCTTGCCGCCGAAACCGGTCAGCAACTTGGTCGGCGGGCCGTCTGCTTTCAGATCGCCGTCTTTGTCTTCGTAGACCCAAAGGTCAGGGCTGGTAGCGACATAGACCTTGCTGCCGGCCACGCAAATGGACATCGGACAGAATACACCCTCGGCAAAGACCGTGGACTTGTCTGCGCGACCGTCGCCGTCAGTATCTTCCAGGACCTTGATCTTGTCTTGCGGCGGGTTCTTTGCGGCGCCGCGATAGAATTCGATCTCGGCAACCCAGACGCGGCCTTGCGTATCGATATCAATTGCCGAGGGATTTACCACCAGCGGCTCCGCGGCAAATAGCGACACATCCATGCCGGCAGCCGGTTCCAACGATTTCAGTTCGTCTTCCGCGGACTGCTGTGCAGTGGCCGTCCCCAGGAGACCGGCGAACAGGATCGCAATGGGCGCACATACATGGAAGAGGCGGAACGGAGCGAGAGACCACGGCATGGGGGCGTGTCCTGATCAAGGTGGGAGCGAAGGCAAGGGGCTATTTTAACCCCGCCGGACGCCCGGTCGCAATCTCCGTAATTGGCCACTCGGTTAGGCCTGATCCACGGCGCCGCGACTGTTAATCGACATTACTACGACGGTTTTGAAGAACGCGATAAATCACCTCGGCCATTAACGCGAGGGCCAGCCAGGCGATTGTGAGGCCAATCGTCAGATAGATTCGTTCGTCTCGCCGGATCCCTTGGCCGATCGCGTGTTCGAACGTCGCCGATAAATCCGCGACTTCTGGATCGGGCGCCGGCTCGCGCGGCACGCTCCAGATCTAGGCCAGAAATGTGGCATAGGGGATGAACCAAGCCAGCAGCTCGGCAAAGCCGAACTGGAACCAAGGCCGGCGGGTGTTGGACGCTTGTGGCTTCAGTATTAGTGTAGCGGAGGAGTTGGCGGTGTTAGCCGGGGGCGCCATCGAATGGGTCCCAAACTCATCCCAAACCCGCCAATCGCCGATACAAGCGATACACGCAGTCGTTGGACGACTGGCAAATCTCAAGGAGGAGGAAATGCACAGGCTAATTCTGAGCCTCCTGCTGGGCGCAATGTTCTTGCTCGCCGCACAGGGCTGCGCTGCCGACAAGTTTCTGTCCGGCGCGCTCGGAGGTCGCAACTCCGACGAGGCGGCGCTGCGGAAGATCAACCCGCACAATCTATTTACGCCGGACTGAAGGATCGCGTGACGTCGCGGTTCAGTTTGCCGCTTACGATCAGGCGGCGTCGCGCGTCAGATCCGTGAAGAGCCGATCGAGACAGCGGTTGCTCTTACCCCAGTCGAAGAAGGTTCCGCCAATATACGTGACGCCATTGACTTCGGCCTGCGATCCGTTGCGCCGCACGCTGACGCGCAAATCGCCTTCGAGCGTGAACAGGTCCGAAGGGAGCGTCGCTTCCAGCAGGCAGCCGTCCGGCGCTTGCGTGACGTTGCGCAGCGTCTGTCCGTTTCGGGCCAGTGAACACAACGCGCGGACGATCACCTGTCCGACCGGCGCCGGGACGTGATGCGAGCGTTCCTTGCCAGTCTTGATTCCCAATTTGGCATAGAGCGGCTGGATGACGGACGCCATTCCTTCGAGGGAAACGCCCAGCGGCACGACTTTATCCGCGACGGCCAAAAACTGCTCGCCCGTCATGCGCTTGCGGGCCTGGCGAGTGCTGCGATCGATCGTATCGCGGACGCCTGGGAATTTGAGGATCTTTTCGTAGCAGACTTCGCTTTCCCATTGGGGCGCGACGACTGGTGGAACGTCAGGAATGGGCGGGAGGCCTTCGGCGATCGCCACCGGCGCGCCGCACGCGGAACAGAACTTGCCACGAACGGTCACGCCGCATTCGGAACAAAACATTGCAATTCCCTTTGCGCCACTTTGCCAGCATCGGCGTCCCCAGTTGATCCGCCGACGAAGGCCCCTGCCCTTTCATCGGCAGAGGGACATACTAGCGGTTAAGATACTGTTCTCTTTGTGGGCCGCTTGTCCGTTTGGCGAGTGGGGATCGCTACGCGATATCGCTGCTAGCAATCTCGATTCCCAAGTGGGACGACGGGCACCGCCATAATTCTGTGTTCAAGCCGCGAGAGTTCTGACGCATGTTTCTCGACCTCGATTTGTTTCCATTTGTCGCTGATCTGGAATCTGCCTGGCCTGAGATTCGCGCGGAGTACGATCGGCTTGCGGCAGCGGATTTCGTCGCCTGGCCGGAGTCGGAGTTGTATGACTTTGGTTGGAAGGCATTTGGGATGGTGGCGCTTGGGCGTCGGTTGGACGCTAATTGCACGCGCTGTCCGCGCACGGTGGAGGCGATCGATCGGATCCCCGGCGTGACATCCGCCGGTTTTTCCCTGCTAGCCGCCGGCGCACGGATCCGCCCACACGCAGGCTATACCAACTCGGTCGATCGGCTCCACTTGGGAGTCAAGGTTCCACTGGGTTGTGATTTAAACGTGGCTGGCGAGACTCGTCCTTGGATCGAAGGAAAGGTCCTGGCCTTTGATGACACCGCGGAGCACTCCGCATGGAACAACAGCGACGATGACCGCGTGGTCCTGTTGCTCGATGTGCTTCGACCGGGAGCGACGTTCGAAGTCACGCCTGCGGCGCTGCAAGCGCTCGAAGGCTACGCGCGCGGGGCACAGCAGAAAGCGGGCAACTAAAGAATACGACTGAAGGATGCGGTCGAAACAAAGTGGCTACTTTGCAGGTCCCAGTGCGTCGAGCAAGTCGCCGGCGGCTTCGACGCCGGACTTTTTGGCGTCTGCCAGAATCTGACGGCCGCGCTTCTCGTCTCCCTTGCCGTCGATCGCCCAGAATGCGCCAATAAAGACGGCGGAGTTGGGGTCTTCTTTTTTCAGCCAGCTTTCGGCAATCGCCGCTGCCAGGCTGGCTGGCATGTCGCGAAGGTTATATGTCTTGTTGGCGCCCCGATCGCGTACGGTGACCCGTCCGCCGTCGACTTCGACGACGATCACCACGCGCTCGCCGATCGTTAGTTCCTCGCCGCCGCCCATGCCCTTCATCCGATCGCGCACGCTGCCCCAAAATCCATCGAGATAGTGATGCAGCGCCTTGGTCGCTTCGACCTCGGTGATCAAATCAGCGGTCGAGGCTTGGACCAGCGCCAGGTCCAACTCCTTGCTGGCGGCAGGCAGGTCTCGCTTGGCGAGGGCCGCCCGAGCTACGGTCAATGATGTACGAACCGTGGCGACTTGCTTAGGATCCGCGGCCACAGGCGCCGGTCCGGCAGGCGTCACTTCAGGCTCCGGCGTCGCGGGGGCCGCTGGTGGACGCGGTTCGATAGCGCTTTCGGTCGTCGTGGCGCCGGTTTCCGCTGCTGGCATAGTGTTTGTAGACGCTATTGTGGAGACGTTGGTATCGGAGAGTTTCGGAGGACTCTTGGACGGCGTTTGCTTCGGATTGGGCCGAACGGGCGGCGCCTTTGCGGGCGTTTCAATTGTCTTCGAGACGTTCTCAGTTGTCGGATTGGCGCCAGCAGAGTTGGCCATGCGCGCGCCCGATCGTGGACCGGAAAGTAACGCCGCGCCAGCGACTATGGCGGCCCCTGCGATCACCGCACAAATGATGAACAGCATCAATCGCTGCGATTCTTGGGACGCAGCGGCGCTCGTCCCGGAACTCAGCGCAGCGCCGAACGTCGGTAGTCGCGAAATCGCGCTCGGCCATTCGCCACTCGCGGGCGTCAACGAAGATGACGGAAGTTCGATCAGCTCGTGGGGCGTGAAGGGTGCGCCGGGGAGCGGCGTTGGCGACAACTCTCCAATGGCGTTCAACCCGGACGCGCCGGAAGGAGTGACATATGGAACTGTGTTTGGCAAAGGACTGGGCGTGGCAAGGGGCGGAAAAATCTCGGCCGTCGATTCTGGCGAAGGAGCGGGCGAAGCCAGTGACTGCGCGCCTATCGATGGCTCGTAAGCCGGTGGCGGCAAAAGTGCGTCGACATTCTCCAGCGGACCAGGGATGAGCCCGTCGTTTACCTGTGATTCCGACAGCGACAACACCGGCGCGGTGGCCGCGGTTCCTGGCGCCATTGACCCTGAATCCTGATCTCCAGGCGTGGCGGAATCATCGAGCAGCCCTGCGCCTAATAGCTCTGCGTCGTACGCCTGTTTGCGGCGGCGCGAGGTGAGCACGTCGCGGGCGTGAAGTAGTTCTCCGATCATCCGCTGCGCTTTGCGTCCCTGTGGACTCATCAAAAGCGGAGTGAGTTTGGCCAACTGCCGCTCCACTGCGGCGTGAACCTTCCGAACGTCGGACGCCAGCGGCGGAAGCTCCAGCAAGGTGTAGTGGTCTGGGGGCCGAGGGCCCTCGGGAAGACCTAGCAACACAAAATAAATGTCCGTCTGGTCAGGCAAAGCGAACTAGCCTCGGTTCCGGCGCCCGCAAGATTGATTGCCAATTGCCGGCCCCAACGACAACCTAACGGATCAATGCTGCGAAGTGAATCAACCCGTGCTTGTACGGGAATTAGCAATTATGAGCCCCGGGGCGTCTCCCAACAAGCAAAACGAGGCGGCAGAAGAGTCGGAATCGCTCGACGGAGCCCCTGGCGGGTCGGCTTGTGCGGATATAATTGAATCGTCGCTTGTCAGGCTGGACCGTCGTCGGTCGGACGAGCGCGCTTCGAAATCGCGCTGCCCCTTGGACTGAGCCTGCCGTGCATCACCTGCTGGACCAAACTTCCGATCAACTGCGTGGCTGGTTCAGCGAGCGGGGCCTACCTGGATACCGGGCGGACCAGGTGCGAGGCTGGATTTTCCAGCGCCGCGCCGCCGGATTTGAGACTATGACAGACCTGCCGGCCAAGTTGCGTGAAGAACTGGCGGCGGATTTTTCGCTCTGGACCACCAGCGTGGCCGTCCATCAGCAGTCGGAGGATGGCACGGAGAAGTTGCTGCTGCAACTGGCCGATGGACAGCGGATTGAGTGCGTTTTGATCCGCGAGCAAGACCGACGCACGATCTGCATTAGCACGCAGGTTGGATGCGCAATGGGCTGTGTCTTTTGCGCAAGTGGCTTGGATGGCGTGGTGCGCAATCTGACGACGGGCGAAATTGTCGAACAGATGTTGCGACTGCAACAGCTTCTGCCGCCGGACGAGCGGCTCAGCAATATCGTAGTGATGGGGATGGGCGAGCCACTTGCTAATCTGCGGAACCTACTGCCAGCGCTGCGCCTTGCGGCCAGTCCGGCTGGCTTGGGAATCGGCCAGCGGAAAATCACGGTTTCGACGGTCGGTCTTCCGCCAGCGATGGACGAGCTAACCGCTGAAGACAGTCAGTATCACCTGGCCGTTAGCTTGCACGCGCCGAACGACGCCTTGCGGGCGGAGTTGGTGCCGGTGAGCCGGAACATTCCGTTGGCAAGCGTGCTGGAGGCGGCTGATCGTTTCTTTCAGGGAAACCGGCGGCGGCTGACCTTCGAGTATGTACTTCTGGCGGACCTGAACGATCAGGCGGAGCACGCTCGGCAGTTGGGCGCGCTGCTTTCGCGTCGGATGGCGCTATTGAACGTGATTCCCTACAACCCCGTGGCCGGACTCCCTTATCGGACCCCGTCGATGAAAGCCCAGGAGCGGTTTTATCGAATCCTGGAAGAGGCTGGGGTGAATGTTCAGGTGCGCGTGCGTAAGGGAGACAAAATCAACGCTGCCTGCGGTCAATTGCGGCGCACGACCGTGTTGGCTGGGAGCGGGCAATAGTCGAGAGAAACCGCCGTCCGCCGCCGGGGTTGAATAGTCTGGAGTGGCTGCCCGGCAAAGGTTATCGCACGAGCGGCGGCGATATCGCTAATCGCTTGTTTTGCTTAGACTTACGGGGTTGGCCCACGTTGGTTCAGCCGTTTTTTGCCCTCGTTTTGAGGTTAACCGTTGGTTGTGAGCGAACCCTCCGCGGAAAGATATGAGCTGCGCGACCCAGACGTGCGGCTAATGCTCGAAGTGCGCGACGACAGCGCCACCGCGTTCGAGGAGTTGATGCTGCGCTACCAAAACCGGCTGGTGACGGTGCTGGAGCACCTAATTGGGGCTCGCGACCAGGCGGAGGATTTGGCCCAAGAGGTTTTTTTGCGGGTGTACCGGGCGCGCAAGCGGTATGTGCCGGATGCAAAGTTTTCTACCTGGCTGTTTACGATCGCCAATAACGTGGCGTCCAATGCGCGACGGAGCCGCTCGCGGCGTCGCGAAGTGAATATGGCCGGCGCGGAAAGTGGTTCGCACGGAGCGCCGGGTTTGGACCAACTTGCCCTGACCGCTAGCGGTCTGATGCCGACTCGACAACTGGATAAGGCCGAGATGCGCGACATCGTCCGTCTGGCGATCGAGAGCCTGAACGAGAGGCAGCGGATGGCCGTGCTGCTCAGCAAGTTCGAGAACATGAGCTATGCCGATATCGCTGTGGCAATGGAGCTTTCGCCCGAGGCGATCAAGTCACTCCTCTCCCGCGCCCGATTGAACCTGAAGGAAGTCTTGCAGCCCTACCTGGACCGAGGGCAGGGCCCAGCGGCCGAATAACATCGCCCGCCAGCAATTCTTGAGCGCCCACTGAGGGCGAAATGATGATGAACGACGAATCAATCCCAGACGCCGAACGCAGAGACCTGGACGAGCAACTCGTAAGCTATCTCGACGGAGAGCTTGACGCTGCGGCCAGCAGTCAGGTGGAGCACGCGCTCTCCCAGGACGCCCGCGTCCGCAATGAGTTGCAGCAATTGGAACGCTGCTGGTATTTGTTGGACGAATTGCCGCGGCAGGAGGTCGACGAGTCTTTTACGCGTAGCACGGTCGAAATGATTGCCGTGCGGGCGGAAGAGGAACTGGCGGTCGAAAAGGATGATCTGCCAAAACGTCGTCGCCACGCGTGGATGCTGGCTGGCGGAACCTGCCTGGTGGCGGCGATTGCCGGATTCTTCGCGGTCAGCAGGTTCAATGATCGCGAAAACCGCAAATTGCTCGAGGACCTGCCGCTGGTCGAAAACCTGGATCAGTACCGCCAAGTGGAAGACGTCGCCTTTTTGCGGGCGCTGCAGGCCAAGAATCTCTTGCCAGGCGAGGCGGACAATGCTCCCTAATTGGATTCATAGCGGCAAATCGCTACGGGCGTTTCCGGTCTTCGCCGCGGCAATGCTTCTTTTGGCGCAGGCGAATTTCGCGCTGGGCGACGAGACCCTGGCGGAGCGTCGCGCTCGCCTGGAACAGATGGAGGAAAGCCAAAAGGAGCAACTGCTGCAGAATTATCAGCGGTTTGTCCGGATGGATTCGGCCGAGCGCGAGCGGATGCGCAAACTGCACGGCGAACTGGTAACGGCCGAGGATCAAGACGAATTGCGCGTTGTCATGCAGCGCTACAACGACTGGTTGAACGAACTTCCTCCGAGCCAACGCGCGGAGATCACGTCGGCTTCGCCCGAAGAGCGATTGAAGAAGATCGAAGAGTTGCGATCGGCACAGCAAAAGCAAGAAAAGTACCGTCTGGGAGCCGCCGATACCGAGGCGATGCGAAACTGGATTCACGCCAACCAGTTTGACGTGAAGTGGCGCACAGGCTGGCGTGACGGACCCGACAAGCCGCAGGTGACACTAGAGCAACTGGCCGAACTCCGGACGGTGCTTTCGGAGGATGGCAAGGCGAAATTGGACGAGGCAATTGCCCAAGACGTCAAAGCCAAACCGAACACAAAGAAAACGCACGAAGCCGTGCGGCGGTTGTTGTTTACGTGGGCGGGACAAACATCACGCCGCGGAGGGCCCGGCGGCCGATCCGACAGTGGGCGGCCCGGTATGCGTCAACCAAGCGAGCAAGAACTGCAAGACTTCTTAAAGAACGAACTGCGAGATCGAGAACGCGCCGATCTACTGAGCCTACCGCACGAAGAAATGCAAATTCAGCTCCGCCGTCTGTGGGGAGCACGTGAATTCCGCCGCATGCACGATGATCGCCAGCGCAGCGGGCAATCGGGACCGCCGGGTGGAGGTCCACCGGGCGGGCCAAACGACGATCGGTCGAAACGCAATTTCGACAAGTCGGGTGATCGGCCATACCCTCGTCGCCCGCAAGAGGGCCGGTCGCCGAATAAATCGTCCGACGATATGCCGGACGAAAAGTCTCGCGAGAAGTCCGACACCGAGAAGTCCGACAAAAACCGAGCCGAGCAACGTTAAGAACGTTGCCCACTATTTGCCGTCGGTCATTCCTGGCATCCAGGTGAACAGATAGTAGGCGCGCGGCGAGGCGAGGTCGACAATCGTGGCCAGGTCCGGCGCGCGGGCCGATTCCGCCATCGGCACCCCGAGGAATCCTCCCGGTTTTTTGTATTTCACCACGCGGAAGGTATTGGCGCCCAGGCTTGCCAATTCAGCGGCGCGGTCAACCGCCGCCTCAAGAAAGCCCTCCTTATCGACCAAGCCGCCGGCAATGGCTTGCTCGGTGGTGAAGACCTGGCCTGTAGACATCTTGGCCAGGGCTTCCGGGTCTGCGGCCAATTTCGGCCGGCCCGACTTAACGATCGATTGGAACCGCGCAAAGCTACTAGCGACGAGTTCCTCGAAGACTTTCCGCTCTTCGGGCGTCATGGCGCGGGTAATCGTTCCCATTTCTTTGAGCGGCCCGCTCTTGATGGAATCTTCTTCGATCTCCCAATGCTTCATCAGACCGCCGACGTTGTAGTGCGGGATGATTACGCCAATGGACCCAGTCCAGGTCGTGGGCTCGGCATAAATGCAGTCTTGCTCGTTGCCAACCGCCATGGCGACATAGTATCCGCCGCTGGCCGCTACGCTTCCCATGCTGACCACGATTGGCAGATTGCGATCTTCCTTCAATTTTTGAAGGTGGTGATAGATAAAGTCGCTGGCCGTAACGGTTCCGCCCGGCGAATTGACCCGGAGAACCACGGCGCGGACGCTGTCGTCCTTGCGGACCGCGTCGATCTGTTGTTTGACGAAGCCATCGCCGTCCAGGATGGCGCCTTCGACCGAAATGATCGCGATCTTGCTGTTCGCGTCTTCCTTGCCGGCGACAAACGTCTCGCCCAGCGGTCCATGTCCCTTCAACTCGGAAACGGCGCCGACAATCAAGATGGCGACAAATAGCATAGGTAGAATTACGAAGAGCACGAAAAGGCAGCCCATGACGGGGAACCCACGCCGCGGCGGTGGCGGAGCCCAACGGTAGTCCGGCCCTGGGGCAAGCGGGCGGTTGACGTCATCGTTGGACTGCATGGGATTCTCCTCGAATCGGTATCAAATTAGGCGCGCGGTCATGCTGGCGCCAGTCTATCGTCGGCGAGGCTTGTCTTGAAGCTGGGCCTCGCATTATAGCATTCGAAGGTCAAAGTGGGTGTTGCCACCGGCTACCTAATGCCGGTAAGCTACCGCAAGATTGAACAAGGGGGCTAACGCCGTCCAAAGTGGCGGTGTTCGAGGCGCGGCGGGAGCTGCGGCGTTTCAACAAAGGAGTGTGCTTGTGTTTGTGGCTGCGTCAACGGATTGTTTCGCCGATCTGCCGCTCGATGCGGCGCTCGAGCGCCTGGTCGACCTGGAATACAACCGCGTAGAAATTGTCCTGCGAGAGCGCGGCAATCAACTTCGCCCCTCGCAGGTGCTCGCGGATCTTGAGTCCGCAGTGCTGGCGTGCCGCGAGACTCATCGCCTTACTCCGGTGGCCTACGTCGCTGAGATCGAGGCGGAAGGGCAAGCCTACTACGACCAATTTGCGGCCATCTGCCGTCTGGCCAAAGCGACCAAGGTCGTGGCCATTACCGTCCCATCCGGCGAACTGGGCACTCCATTCAACGGCGAGGTGGAGCGGCTCCGCGAGCTGGTTCGCATCGGCTCGCTTGATGGCGTACAGGTAGGTTTGAAGACGCAGATCGGTTGCATGAGCCAAGACCCGGCCACTGCGGCGGTGCTTTGCGACAACGTCAAAGGGCTCTGCATCACGCTCGATCCAAGTCACTACGTATTTGGGCCGAACAAAGGCGCCAATTACGATCAACTCTTCAAGTACGTCTGCCATTTGCAATTGCGCGACACCACGCGAGACAAACTTCAGGTGCGCGTGGGCCAGGGCGAAATCGAATATGGCCGGCTGACCACGCAGTTGAGCAAGTTCCGCTACAACCGGGCACTGTGCGTCAATATCCTGCAGACGGACGACCCAGATATCGATCATTTTGCCGAGATGCGCAAAATGCGATTGCTGCTCGAGAGCCTACTTTAGCGCGCTTGTGGGATCGGAAGATGCTCGCCGCCATCACGCTTGGGCGTCAATGCGCGGCTTCGCGCGCCGCCGCGGCAAAGATTGTCAGCGCGGTTTCGACCTGCTCTGGCGTGACGCACAAACCGGGGCAGAATCGCACCCCTGCCTTGCCGCAACCTAATAGCAGCAGGCCGCGGTGAAACGCTGCTTCGACAATTGCGTCGCGCAGAATCGGATCGAGCCCATCCGGCCCGACGGCGTCGATTGCCACCATCAGTCCCAGACCGCGTGGCGAAGCAAGTCTTGATGACTGTGCGGCCAGGCGGCGCAATCCCACTAACAGTTGCTCGCCTCGTTCGCGGGCGTTTTCCATGTATTCACGCTCGACCAGGTCTAGCGTGACCAGCGCCGCGCGGCACGCCACCGGATTGCCGCCAAACGTCGATGCGTGGCTGCCGGGGGGCCAGTCCATGAATTCCGCCCGAGCGACGATGGCGCCTAGCGGCAGACCACTGGCCAGACCCTTGGCGAGACAGATCACATCCGGGGTTAAGCCAAAGTGCTCGCTGGCAAACATGTGGCCGCAACGGCCAATGCCCGCCTGGACTTCGTCCGCGATGAGCAGGATGCCGTGATCGTCGCAAATTCGGCGTAGCATCGGCAAGAAGTGAGGCTCCGGTAGCCGGTAGCCTCCTTCGCCCTGAATTGGTTCGACGATGATGGCTGCTACCTCTTCGGGCGGACAGACCGTATGAAACTGCTCGTCGATTTCGGCTTCGCTTGAGTTGAAGTGAATCCGATGGACTCCTGGCAGTAAGGGACCAAAGCCTAGATGATGGATCGGCTTGGACCCGCTGACAGACATTGCGCCGTACGTTCGCCCGTGGAATGCACCGTAGCAGGCGATGATTCGTTGCCGGCCGGTGTGTCGCCGGGCAAGCTTGAGGGCTGCCTCGATGGACTCTGCGCCGCTATTGGTGAAGAAGACTCGCTTAGGATCGGCGCCGGGCGCCAGCCTCGCCAGTCGCTCGGCCAGCTCGATCTCGGGCGCGTAGTAAAAGTCCGTGCCGGACATGTGGATCAATCGCCCTGCCTGGTCTGCGATTGCCGCGACCACTTCGGGATGGCAGTGCCCTGTTGAGGTTACCGCAATACCGGCGGTGAAATCGAGGAACAAGTTGCCATCGACGTCTTCAATGATGCAGCCGGCGCCCCGGGCGACCACGAGCGGATAGATCCGCGTGTACGAAGGGGACATCACTTGATCGTCGCGCGCAATCCAGGCGGCCGCCTTGGGCCCTGGCAATGAGGTCAGGAGCACGGGTCGCGAGACGTCAGCAGTCGTGGTGTGCGAGGGATGCATGATCGTTCTCCATTCCGTCGATTTCAATGCTTGCTGTTGCCGTCGTCGGCGCCGGTTTTGGCGCTCATTCCCTGAGCCATGATGATCTGGCGGTCATAATTCACCGTGAACGCCGTTTGATGCGTGACCGAATCCACGAGCGCCGCTGCCGAGGGCTGCCCATTGCCGCTGCGCTTAACTCCGCCGAATGGAAGATGCACCTCGGCGCCAATGCATGGCAGGTTGACGTAGCCCATGCCGTAGTCGCATTCGTCTCGATAGAGACGCCAACGTCTGTAATCTTCGGTCACCACGGACATCGACAAACCGAAGGGCGTATCGTTGTAGATATGAATTGCCTGCCCGTCGGTGTCGAACGGAATAATTGCGACGTGGGGACCAAAAACCTCTTCGCGTAGCGTGCGCAGTTCGCTGCGATGTTCTTGTTGATAAACGAATGGCGAGAGGAAGTAGCCGCCAGCCCGCGGTTCGTCCAGCAACCGGCCGCCATCGAGCAAGACGCGAGCGCCTTCGCTACGGGCGAGCTCATTGTAAGCCAGGACTTTGTCGACACCGGATTGATTCACCATCGGCCCCGCAAACGAGTCAGGGATGAACGGGTCAGCGAACTTCAGTGCGCGCGCCTGGGCAACAAAAGGTTCGACAAACGACGCCAATTGCTTGCGATGGACCAGGATCCGGCCTGCGGAAACGCAACGCTGCCCAGTGGTCTTAAACGCGCTGAGCAAGGCTGCATTAACGGCCAACGCCGGGTCTGCGTCTTCGCAAACGATGACGGCGCTCTTCGAACCCATCTCAAGTGCGCAGGTTTTATGGTCCGCTGCGGCGGCCAGGCGACGAATGTGGGCGCCTACTTCATAACTCCCGGTAAACGCCACGACGTCAACGTCCGCGTGTCGCGCGAGCGCGTCCCCTGCCTCTTCGCCCATCCCGTGCACCAAGTTGACCGTGCCGGCCGGAAAACCGGCTTCTTCCATCATTCGCACCAGGCGTTGGCCAATTTCCGGAGTCTCTTCGGAAGGCTTGAAGACCGTTGTGTTTCCTTCCAACAAACTGGGGCCAAGCATCCACAGCGGAACCGCGAATGGAAAATTCCAAGGAGTAATCACCGCAACGACTCCGCGCGGTTTGCGACGGATAAACAGCTCTTTGCTGGCAATCTCCGAGTCCACGATGTGCCCCGTCGGTTGGCGAGCCGTCCCAAAGACGTACTCAACCATGTGCAGGCCTTCGATGACTTCCGCCCGCGCCTCATTGAGCACTTTGCCATTCTCGCGCGAAATCACGGCCGCCAGGTCGTCGGTGTCGCGTCGGATCAGATTGGCAAGGTTGGCGAACAGCTCGCCGCGACGGATACGGCTGACGCGCCGCCAGGAATCAAACGCGCGGCGGGCGGCCTGCACCCCGGCATCGACGTCCGCCGCCGAGCCCAGTGGGTAGACGCCCAGCACGTCATCGACATGCGCCGGGTTGATGTTTTCAAAGACTTCTCCCTGCCGATGACGCCACGCGCCGTCGATAAAGTTTCGTCCTTGCCACGCGCCGGTTACAGTTGGCATGGGCCGCGCCCTTTTTGATGGATTCGCGCCCGCTGGACGCGATCGACGAGATCTGCCTAGGAAGAGACTCCATGCCTCGCTAGCCACGCGGCCCGGGATTTGGATCCGGGAGTCGTCGCAGCGAAGTCCGGCGGGAACCTATTTAAAGGATAGACCGGCCGATCATTCCGGCAAGGCGAGCTCGGAATGTGCGGTAATTCACGAAGCGGACAGCATCCAATAATGTGGCCGGACCAAATGAAGTCACAGCCGCCAGACGCTGTTCACTCGACCGCTGGCTTGATCTCAGGCTCTACCGGAAAGGCCTCCGGGCGCATTTCGGCCATGAGTTCTGCCACGGTGAAATGATCTGTAGGAGAATCGAAGTCCGCGTAAATGTCGCCGCGCTCGTGGTCTTCTATGTCGACCGCGATGGTCGCTGGTTCCTCGATCTTTCTCAAGAGCCAGCGGTGCCTCAGCGGCGCCACGATCGCCGCCAGGTATCGGCCACCCCAGACCAGCGAAATGCTAAAACAGACGATTGCCGCATAGATGGCCTGGGGCCAACTGGTCTGGGAAACGGCCACCAGGCCGGCGCCGGCCAGTAGGGCGAGTGGCGCGATCGTCCCCTTGCTAAGCGTCATTTGCACGAGATTGCGGCGAAAGTGCGCTCGCAGTAAGCGCTTCGTATTCCAACGGGACAGTGCCCGCATGGCCTCCAGCTTAGCGCGCTCTTGGGCGGCGTCTCGAATGGAGGAGGACGTCGCAGACTGAGCCGGATCATTCTCGTCCAGACTGGACCTATCGCGCTCCTTCGCGGCGTCGTTTCCTTCGGCCGGTTGGTTGAGAAGGTTCGCCTGGATATGCCGGAGCTGCACGATCAAACGGCGAACACGGGCTCGGTTCAGGTCGCGCCCCGCGCGGGCCCGAAATAGATCGTCGGCGCCCGCCGGCGGAACTTCGGCTCCGAATTGAATACCGGCGGAGGAATCCAGTTCGACAGCTACTTCCGGCGCCCTCTCCTGCTCTGCCGGAAGACAGAGTGGCAGCGCGGTTGCATCGACCGGCGACTGTGCGTCGACGCTCATGGCAGTTTGCTCCGGCGTTTCGGAATTCCCGCGGTTCGGATCGGAAAGCGCTTGCGCGGCGTTCGATACGCCGTGAACCTTGTTCCGCGGCTGCGGCTCCGTTGGTTAGACGAAGGGCCACGTATCGCATGCGTTAGCGCACAGTTTACTTATGTCGAAACCGGCCCAGAGTCAAAAACGGAATCCCTGCGCGGATTTGACGATTTAATCGGAAAAGTCGCACGCATTCCCGCTAAACAGCCGATAACGCTTCCGCAGCAATGACGTGACTGGCAGGAATTAGCAGTCGGCTTCTCGCCCTTAGAAACCGCCGATTCAGAAAAATCGGCTGCATATCTTTTCCGGTTCTGTCGATCATCGGATAGCCGATTGCGAGGCATCCGCCGTGAACGGCACGACAATCGCAAATAGCTAGGAAACAAACGTGGCGTTTCGCAGGAGGCGCCAAGTGTCCTGGACAACGGCTCAGAGTCTTGGTTTGCACGCTAAGTGATTTTACTGCAACGGTTTGTGGTCGCTGGCGCCGGTTAACTGATTTACGGCGATTTTAACGACCCGATTAGAGCAACGTGCGTACTATAGTTTGGTTGCGGTTTTGCCGACCCCCTAGCCGGGCCGACCCAACTGCGACCAGGCTTTTTCGAATACTGGTCGAGGCAATTTCAAAATAGTCTGACGACGGCAAGCTTCGAGGGGGGGTCTACCTTCGACGCGACCTAACGATCGGACCGGCGAGGTGAGGCAATGTCACAAAAAGACGGATTGGTCAAAATGCGCCAGCTCCTAGTCATGCGCCGCGACGCGCTGCGCAAGGCACTGGCGGGTGATCTCAGCATGCTCAAGCAGCAACTTCGCGAGCAAAGCGCTGGCGACGTTGTTGATTTCGCTCTCGATTCGGCTCAGGACGAGATTAACTCGCAATTGGCCGAGGTTGAAAGCCGGGAATTGGCTCGCATTGAAGTCGCGCTCGAACGGATGCGCACTGGCGAATACGGTCGATGCGAGGCTTGCAGCCAGAAGATTCCCATGGCGCGGCTCAGTGCCCTGCCCTACGCCACGCTCTGCATCGAATGCCAGCGCGAGGCCGAACGGACAGGAAATACCGGCGTCGGCGCCAATGACTGGGGACGAGTCATTGATTCCTCGTCAGGGGATAATGAGCTGTCGATCAACGATATCGAAATGGACGTTTCCTGATTCGAGATAAAAACTCAATGGATTGCGGCCCTGACCGGTCGCAGTCTATTGATTTTTTCGACAGCAAAACGCCACAATACGACACGTCGCGCGGATGCACCTGTGACTTAGTTCCAATGGTCCAAGAAGACCAACGGCGCTTCGACGTAGGTGCATTTTTGCGTTACGGGACTATTTTACGACAGCATCTAAAGGTACACGTGCTGAGTCGGGCGTCGGGTTCTAATACTTGGTATCGCGTCTGACTCCGCAGCAGTGCTGGAAGGAAGCGTATGGTTCGCAATCGACCGCTGGTTCTGGCTGGTGCTTGTCTGATTCTGGGATTGGCAACCGGGGTGCTCCTGCATTTTCCGAGTGCCAGCTACGCCGAAAGAGACGGCAATCCTGATTTGGATACAGCGGACCGCGCCACGCAGTACGCCGCCCTTAATCGTGAGGTCGACCAGTTCGACCACCAGTCGAACATCATTAAGACAGTCATTAAGCTGACCGGTCCCACGGTCGTTCATATTGACGCTGAACGGCCCGAAATTCCTGGCCGGCCGCGCCGTCCCCAGGTGGAAGAAGCCGGCTCCGGTTCGATTGTTGAAGTCAACGGCAAGAACTACGTCCTGACCAACCGGCACGTGATCAAGAACCATCGGCCGGCCGACATCAAGATTCGGCTGAGCGATAACCGCGTCATTTCGCCGCAGCGCATCTGGGCCGACGAAGCCACGGATATCGCGGTGATGTTGGTGACAGATGAGAACCTGATCCCGGCGCGCGTCGGCGACAGTGATCGCGTTGATATTGGCGACTTTGTCCTAGCGCTGGGCAGCCCGTTTGGACTGAGCCGCTCCGTTACGTCGGGCATTATCAGCGCTAAAGGGCGACGGGAGCAAAAGTTGGTCGAAACGGGCATGCGCCTGCAAGACTTTTTGCAGACAGACGCCGCGATTAATCCGGGCAATAGCGGTGGACCGCTCGTGAACTTGCGCGGCGAGATCGTCGGGGTGAATACCGCCATCTTGAGCAATTCGGGCGGCTTCGAGGGAGTCGGCTTCAGCATTCCCATTAATATGGCGATGTACGTCGTTCGCCACCTAGTCGAACATGACGTCGTGGTGCGGGCTTTTCTGGGCGTGCAATACGACACTGAGTTCGGACCCACTATGGCCTCCAAGCTTGGTCTACCGCGCCCTTACGGAGCGCGGATCGAAGGGGTCACCGCCGGCGGACCGGCGGAATTAGCCAAGCTGCAGGTCAATGACGTGATCCTGAGTTTCGACGGTGTCCGAATCGACGATGGCCCGCATCTGGTCAACATTGTCAGCATGACGGACGTGGACAAAGAAGTCCCCGTGGTCGTCTGGCGCGACGGCCGGCAGTTGCATATCACAGCCAAGGTCAGCTCGCGCAAACCCCAGACGTCGGAAACAGGTCGCTAGTGTCAGGCGTCGATATGCCTGGCTGCTACCCGGCTTTGCCGGCTTCGGCAACGCAGCGCATTACCACGTCCACCACCGCCGCGGCGTCAACTTTGGTGGCCATGTAGACATTGTGCCGCCACTGCGGGAGCGGTCGTCGATCCGCTACCGTTGCGCCCATTGTTAATTCGCCTTGCGTCTCCACGTCGATCGCCATCCGTTCCGTCGTAAACAACTCCGGATGCAGCACCGCCGCCAGCGAGACTGTGTCATGCAGGCGGATCCCTTCTAGCCCGTACTCTTGGCGATGCGTGCGGAACATAAACGGCAGAATGCGGCGTAGAAATCGACCGGCCTTGGTCGAATCCGACGGCAGCCGGTCGAGATCGGCAAATGTCATTACGATTTGCCGTGTGATATCGAGCGGGATCAACGTCATGGTCGTCGGCTGGCGCAGCACGTCGCGCGCGGCCAAGGGATCGCAAAAGAAGTTGAATTCAGCGGCAGGAGTGACATTGCCTCCGCCGCCGAACGCGCCCCCCATGATCATCAACTGTCCGGTTTGCGCGGCCAGGCTAGGGTCGCGACGAAACGCGCCGGCTATGTTCGTAAGCGGTCCCATCGCCACAATGGTCACTTCTTCCGGTGCGGTGCGTAGCTCGTCCGCAATGACTTTGACCGAGAGATGTTTGTGATGGAGCTGTGAGACCGGAAAGTCGGCGTTGCCCAACCCGTCAGCGCCATAAATATGGGCGTTGTCGGCGGGGAGCGGTCGATCCGGCGCGGTAGCGGCGCCGACGCGCGGCTAGCGGGGTGGATCGAGTGTTTCGATAATGGTCTGAACGTTGCGCGTGGCCTGCTCCGGCGAGACGCTCCCGCCGACCGCTGTGACGGCGACGACTTCGATTCGCGGATCAAACAGTGCCAGCGTCATCGCCAGGGCGTCATCAATGCCTGGATCAACATCCAAAATGATCTTTCGTGGGATCAACGGACCGCCTCCTTTGCGATCGAAGGCGCCGGCGTGCTTTTGCCCCGCCTGGACTGGCCCGATTCGGGCGACGTCTTCAAATTCAAGTATAGCTCTGTCGGCGGCGCCGATTGCCTCCAAGGAAGGAAAATGTCCCGGCAAAGGTGTCGCACGCCGCGAATTGTAAGAGGGTCCTTTGCGCGAAACAAGGCATGATCCGACGCGCCTCTCCTCGCCGGCGTGGGCTTGATAGGTACAATGGCGAGTTCAGTTCGCCCTGTTGGAACCTTGCGGCCCGTCGGAGAATAACCCGGTGATCGAACAAACTGTGGGCCGGGTTTCCGGCGGCGAAGACCTTTCGATGGACGATATGTCGAAGGCCATCGAGGCGATCATGCTCGGCTTGTGCACCGACGTTGAGATCGCCTTACTTCTGACGGCGCTCCACTTGAAGGGTGAAACCGTTGCCGAGATCGCCGGAGCGGCCTCGGCCATGCGTCGGCATATGACGCCTATTCGCACTCGCAGAACGGGGCTTGTCGACACTTGCGGGACCGGCGGAGACGGTTCGCGCACCTTCAATATCAGTACCGCCGCCGCATTGGTGGCTGCTGCCGCAGGCGCCAATGTCGCAAAGCATGGAAATCGCAAGGTCACCAGCCTCTGCGGCTCGGCCGACGTGCTGGCACTTCTGGGGGTTAACGTCGAAGCGGACGTCCCCCGGGTCGAGGCCTGTTTGGACGAGTTGGGGATCTGTTTTTGCTTTGCGCCGCTGTTGCACGGGGCGATGAAGAACGTATCGCGCGTCCGCCAGCAATTAGGGACGCCGACGATCTTTAACCTGCTGGGACCTCTCTCGAATCCAGCGGCCGCGCCATTCCAACTGGTGGGAGTCGGTCGGCAAGACCTAAGGCCTATATTGGCCGAGGCGCTGGCGATGCTCGGCACGGAACGGGCCATCGTCGTTTCGGGCGAGGATGGCTTGGACGAGGTCTCGATCAGCGGGCCAACCCGGGTTAGCGAAGCCGCCAGCGGCCGCGTGCGCGATTTCACCTGGCGTCCGGCCGATTTTGGCATCGAAGAATCGAGCCTGGAGGCACTGCGGATCGAAACTGCCGCGGAAAGCGCCGCTGCCATCCGCGAGGTGATAGCCAATCAACCCGGCCCTCGTCGCGACGTTGTTGTGGTCAACGCAGCCGCAGCACTTTGGACGGCTGGCAAAGCCGCCACACCGGCCGACGGCGCCGAGCAGGCTGCGGCTGCCATTGCCAGCGGCGCCGCCGCAGACCTGCTGGCTCGCCTGGTGGCCCGGAGTTCTACCGCCCAGGGCTGAAAGCGGCGTGCTTTCGCGGGATTCTAGCCGGGTTTTGCCCTAATTTTGCCCCGGTTTCGATTCGTATTGTCCCTGCTAGGAGGCCTGACTAGAATGCCTCCCCTTCACGGCTGATTTGGGCTCGCGAGTAAAGTGCGCGCCGCTGGCGCCTGAGTTGTACGGCAGCAACTCTGCGTTTGCGGTGTCAGCGAGAACCAAGCTGCGCGGCGTCCGCGGTGATGTCATGATGACGCACCGATGGCCTGTCGCTCGCGCAGGCCGAAAGCCGTGAACTCGACCGCGTATCGTTCGACCCACTGGCGGCCCAAGGCTGGGCTTGCTTCCCGATGCACACAGCAGATGGATCTCCGAATGTCCGCGGAAAGGACGCCGCAGGGCCACAACACGATTCTCGCGCGGATCCTGGGTGGACTCACCCGTCTGGTCGTGCGTTTTCCCGTGGCCACAATCGCCGTGGCGCTCGCGATTGCAGGCGCATCGCTGGCGCTGACAGCGACCAAGTTGTCATTTCATACCAGCCGATTGGATTTGCTCAATCCCGAGAGCGATTACAATCGCCTGTGGATTGAATACATCAATGAATTTGGCGACGATGACGACGCCGTGGTGGTGGTCGAAGGCGAAAGCCGCGACCGCGTCGTTGCCGTGCTGCAAGAACTCTCGCAGGCGCTGGCGCGTCAGGACAAACTGTTCCACGCCGTGCTGCACGAAGTCGATCTGGCCAAGATCCGCGCGAAGGGACTGCACTATCTCTCTCCCGCGGAACTCCAGGGATTGGGACATTTTGTCGGCGAAGTCGGTCCCGTCCTCAAGGACAATTGGTCCCTCTTGAACCTGGGGCACATGCTGCAGGGGCTTTGCCTCCGGCTCGAGGCCGAAGCGCAGAATCCCGCGGCAGTAAGACCGGAATCGGACGCTGAGACAGAACGCTTGACCGCAAGTGTGCTGGCCGGACTTTCGCCAGATGGTCGCTACCAGTCTCCCTGGCCGGCGATGCCGCAGTCTTTTGCCACGCTCAGCGAGTTGTCTGGCGAATATCTGCTGGCCAAAGAAGGCAAGCTCGGATTCGTCATTCTCCGCCTGGCGAAGGGGAAGAACGATTTCTCGCGATCGACCGAGGCCACGAATGTTCTGCGCGATTTGATCGCGCAGATGTCCGTGCGTCATCCGGACTCCAAGATTGGCCTGACTGGGCTGCCGATCATGGAATACGACGAGATGCAGTCCAGCCAGTCGTCAATGTTCTGGGCCAGCCTGGTCTCAATGTTTGGCGTCGCCTGCTTGTTCGTTGCTGGCTTCGGCGGAGTGCGCCACGCGCTGCTGGCCAACGCCGTGCTGCTGTTGGGCATGGCCTGGTCATTTGGCTACGTGACTCTGACCGTCGGCCATTTGAATATTCTGAGCGTATCATTCACCGTCACTCTGATTGGCGTTGGAATCGACTATGGCGTCTATTACGCCGCTCGTTATTTGCAGTTACGCGATACACGCATGGGCTGCGCCGAGGCGCTCGAGCGAACTTCGTTTGAAGTTGGACCTTCGATCCTCACCGGCGCTGTGACAACTGCGGTCGCCTTCTTTGCCGCAGGTTGCACGAACTTTACAGGCATTGCCGAGCTGGGCGTGATCGCCGGCGGCGGCATTTTATTGTGCGCGCTGGCCGAATTGATTGTGTTGCCGGCGGCCATCTGTCTGGTCGATCGCAGCACCTATGGACAGAAGACGCCCGAGGCGCTTCCGGTCCAAGAGATGATCGCCCCGCTGATGCGGATGCCCCGATTGCTACTACTGACGACCCTTGCCGGCACCGTGCTGGTTTCGAGCGGTATTACCCGGCTCTGGTACGACCACAATCTGCTGAATATGCAGCCGGTGGGGCTGGAGAGCGTGGAACTGGAGCGGCGGTTGTTGGAAGAGAGCAATCAAAGCGTCTGGTACGCTCTTTCGATCGCGGACAGTCGCGAAGAATTGTTGCGGCGCAAAGCCGGATTTTTAAAGCTGGGCTCGGTGGAACGGACTGAGGAAATTGTTTCGCTCTTGCCGCCGGATCACGAGGTCAAGCGACAGCTGATTGAGCAGGTGCGCAATCAACTCAGCGGTCTGCCGGAACGCCCGCCCGTGATTCCCATCGACAAGCCAGAGGAACTGGGCCGCCTGATGGGCCGCGCTCAGGAACTGCTCACGCGGCGTAATTCTCGCGGCCGCGCAGTTCAAGATTTGGAACAAGCCCGCGACAAATTGCGCCGTTTGCAGGTGCCTGAATGCAACCGGTTGGTTTCGCAGTTGCAATCCTTTATGGCCGGCGACCTACTGAGCCGACTGCACGTGTTGAAAGGGATGGCCAACCCGGAGCCACCTCAATTAGCAGATTTGCCCACCAGCCTGACGAGCCGGTTCGTCGGCGCGCATGGCCTGCACCTGCTAAAGATCTACGGTCGCGGCAATATCTGGGATATGGACGCATTGGGCAATTTTGTCCGCGAGACGCGTCAGGTCGATCCGCGCGTGACAGGTAATCCGTTGCAAGCGTACGAAGCTTCGCTCGAGATGAAGCACAGTTACGAGAAGGCGGCGCT
>Ga0105047_10003290_pt1 | contig 28484 bp, 23 predicted proteins | sample MAT04_FD_78384 | JGI IMG/M metagenome (GOLD analysis project Ga0105047, IMG submission 78384) | Freshwater microbial communities from Lake Fryxell liftoff mats and glacier meltwater in Antarctica - MAT-04 (megahit assembly) | ecosystem: Environmental > Aquatic > Freshwater > Ice > Liftoff... | reverse complement strand
TTTAAATCGTTAATATATATACTAACTTGATAATCAATATATTTACCTTTATGGGTAGGGGTGTTCCCCTTTAGGTGTTCACCCTTTCAGGCAGTCACCCTTTTAGGCAGTCACCCTTTTAGGCAGTCACCCTTTTAGGGGCCGGGGGTCGTCGGGGGTCGTCGGGGGTCGGTTAAGGGGTAAAAACGATTGATTATCAAAAAGGTAGCATTTTCGGAGTGGACTCAATTTTAAATATCAAGATCTAAAAGTTTATCACACACAGCATAATTCCTAAATTCTTATACAAGATAAAAATAATATCAAAACATCAAAACGAATTTATACCAAAAATCCTTGGGAAGGTTGATCAAAGGTCATGGATTGGTATAAGGTCTTGCAATGTATTTGCCACTCAATCTTCTAGCATTATTGACTTGAGTTTTGACCGATTAAGCCTGTTTCTTGCTCTTGATTAAATTTAAAGTGACTATTCGACTATCTACTTTTCTTTGATGATATTGTCATGATTTTGCTTTTTATAGGCAAAAATTTCGCCAAAATATTGGTTTTTGCATTTTTTAACTCGGATTTACATCCTTGGTTAACAACAATTCACTTCTATTGAGTTATGGCTGAATAATAACGCCAAAGAAATATTTTCGATATACATCCTCAGTTTTTATAGGATCGCTCATCAAAAATGAGTAATTTTTTTTCAAAGGTCTTTTACAAAAACATTTCACCACTTTTACCATTTCTTACAATTTATGTCTCACGTGTGATATAATGTCTTAATTTTGCGCCATGATCAACGATACTCAAAGACCAATCAGTGATTGGCTGCCTATAACTAAAAAAGAAGTAGAAACCCGTGGCTGGGACGAACTCGACGTCATCCTGATATCCGGCGATGCTTATGTCGATCATCCTACTTATGGCACTGCCGTCATTGGCCGTATCATAGAGAGTGAAGGATTCAGGATTGCCATCATTCCTCAACCCAACTGGAAAGATGATCTCCGCGACTTTAAAAAATTGGGCAAACCCAAATACTTTTTTGGGGTAACTGCGGGCTGTATGGACTCTATGGTCAATCACTACACTGCAAATAAACGTCTTAGGTCCACTGACGGATATACCCCTGGTGGTGATGCAGGATTTAGACCCGATTATGCGACGATTGTTTATTGCAACATCCTGAAAGATATTTATCCTGACGTGCCCATCCTGATAGGTGGTATCGAAGCTTCTCTCCGACGTGTGACCCATTATGATTACTGGTCTGATAAACTGATGCCTTCTATACTTGTGGATTCCAAAGCAGATATGCTGGTCTATGGTATGGGAGAACAGCCCTTGCGGCAAATCCTCAAATTGGTAAAAAAAGGGGTGCCGCTGACTTCTATCAAAGATGTAAATCAGGTGGCTTTTCTCACTGATATCGTCCCTGAATCCAAAAAATGGAATACTGTTTCTTTGTCTAGTCATGAAGAGTGTTTGAAAGATAAAATAAAGTATGCCTCCAATTTCAAAATTGTAGAAGTAGAATCCAACAAGTGGCAGGCAAACAGAATTACGCAAGACGTAAAAGGTAAAAAACTGGTCATCAATCCTCCGTTTGTAACCATGACAGAGCAGGAAATGGATATGTCCTTTGACTTACCTTACACCCGTATGCCACATCCCAAGTACAATAAACGTGGTGCTATCCCTTCCTATGAAATGATAAAATTTTCCATCAATATGCATCGCGGTTGTTTCGGTGGTTGTAGTTTTTGTACTATTTCTGCCCATCAGGGGAAGTTTATCGCATCAAGATCAGAAGCTTCCATCATGAAAGAAGTGGATGAAATGACCAAACACCCCGATTTTAAAGGATATATTTCCGATATTGGCGGTCCGTCTGCCAACATGTATAAGATGAAAGGCAAAGATGAAAGCATCTGTGCAAGGTGTCAGGCGCCGAGTTGTATCCACCCTGTCATCTGCTCCAATCTGGATGTATCACACAAAGCACTCACTGATATCTATCGCAAAGTAGATGCTCATCCCGGTGTAAAAAAAGCTTATGTAAGCTCAGGTGTAAGATATGATCTTCTGGTAGACGACTTTAATAAAAATAATCAGGATGGCAATCACGATGAGTACTTGGAGCAACTGGTCACCAAACACGTTTGCGGCAGGCTCAAAGTAGCGCCGGAGCATACGGGTGATGCTACTTTAAAAATCATGCGTAAACCATCCTTCAAATATTTCAAAAAATTTAAAGAAAAGTACGATAAAATTCAGGAAAAACATGGCCTGAAACAACCTTTGATTCCATACTTTATCAGTTCCCATCCGGGTACCACTGAAGAAGATATGGCCAACCTTGCCGCCGAAACCAAAGAGCTTGGATTCAGACTTGAGCAGGTTCAGGATTTTACACCTACACCTATGACAGTGGCTACGGAGATTTACTACTCCGGGGTCCATCCATATACATTACAACCAGTAGAAACTCCAAAAACCAAAGAAGATAAACAAACACAAAACAATTACTTCTTCTGGTACAAACCGGAATTCAGAAACTGGATAAGAAACCGACTTACCAAACTCAACAGACCTGATCTGGCGGTACAGTTATTGGGAGATGACAAACCAAAACCAGCCAATACATGGAGAAAAAAAGGAAAGGAAGCCATGGAAAATGAAAAGAATATATCTAATGGCAAATCAACGCATAGAAAACCAAAACACAATAATAATCCCGAAAATGGTTTAAGAAAGTAATTTCAATCACAAGTTATTATCTCTATGGTACAAACCCGCATCCAGCGTACACCTACGTCCATTTTCGGACATTAATCACCACTTCATGTATCATAATTCCTACATAATCAACGTATTAAGCATTTGGCACATCATTGGCATTACGTATTGATATCAAAATATCATCATGATAGAATGTATCAATATGTCAAAATATGTCAGTAAAGGGACTCAAAAAACCTTTATCCTGCAGAACATAAATGTAAAAATACAAGAAGGGGAGTTTGTCTCTATCATGGGCCCATCCGGATCCGGCAAATCAACACTTCTTCACATTTTGGGTTTGCTGGAGGATGCTTCCGCCGGGATATACCGACTCCAGGGAGAAGAAGTATATTCACTGACTGAAAAAAAGAAAAATGAAATACATCGCAATGTGATAGGTTTTGTCTTTCAGGCGTATCATCTCATCGACGAATTGACCGTGTATGAAAATATAGAAACGCCATTGTTATACAAAAAAATGAATGGTGCTGAAAGAAAATCGATTATTGCAGATTTGCTGGATAAATTTCAGATGGTGGCAAAAAAAGATTTGTTTCCTCATCAGCTGTCCGGTGGTCAACAGCAATTGGTTGGTATCGCCAGGGCCCTTGCCATTCACCCCAAACTTATACTTGCTGACGAACCCACCGGAAACCTGCATTCTGAGCAGGCAGAAGAAATCATGCAACTTTTTAAGCGACTTAATGAAAAAGAAGGCATCACTATCGTACAAGTTACTCACTCAGAGTACAATGCATCTTTCGGAAATCGTATTATCAAACTTAAAGACGGATGGATATCTTAACATGAATATTACAAAAATACCTGAAAGAATAATTAAACTTATGCTATTCTTATTGGCATTATTATGTGAAGAGAATGTACATGCTCAGCAATGGACACTGACTTCCTGTGTAAATCAGGCAATAAACAATCACCCCGACATCAAAAGTGCACAGTTGGATCTGGGTATATCAATGGCCCGGGTTGATCAGGCCAGAAGTAATTTTTATCCTGAGATCGGAGCAAGTCTTTTTCAGTCCGGCAATTTCGGCAGATCCATAGACAGGTTTACCAATGCATATATCGATCAGTTTTACAATACCACGTATGCAGGTATAAGGATAAATGTTCCTGTTTTTACTTCATTCAGAAATTCAAATCTGATGGCTTCTGCCCGATCATCCAAAGCTGCTTCTGAAAGTGCATTAGATAAAAACAAAAATATCCTGACCCTGACCGTAATTACATTTTATGTCAATGCGCTGTCACAAGCAGAAAACATACGCAATGCAGTCAATCAATGGAAAAATGACAGTATTCAATACCAGCGTATTTTGATCAGAAAAGAGGCAGGTCTCACCACCAAAACTGAAGAGATACAACTTTTGAATCAAATGAAGACCGATGAAATTGCTGTTCAGGATGCACAACTCAACTACGAAACGGCCATTATTGATCTGGCTCAAACCATGAGTACATCTTTACCTGCTTCCGTTCGATTATCATCTTTACATCCGGATGAAAACTATGCATTTGACGTTAAGAATACAACCCTAGAATCATTGCCTCAAATCACAGAAGTAATAATAGGAATTCAAAGTCTCCATGAAACCATCAAAGCTACCAAAGCTTTGTCCTACCCTTCTCTTGGTCTGAGCGCAGATTATGGTACATTTTATGCTTCTTCCAATCCAGAACGATCATTCACTCAGCAACTCAATGATACGCGCAATGGATCTATTTCACTGGGCCTTTCTATTCCTATATTACGAGGTCTGCAAAACCGACCGCAAATACAGGAACTCAAAGTCCGTCAAATGGCCTTACAAAATACCAAGGATAAAACATTATTGGGAATTCGCCAGGAAATAGAAATAGCAAATGCTAGATTTAAAACATATAAAAAGCGCTATGAAAATGCAAAATATCTTTTGGATTTGGCCAAAGAAAATATTTCACTTATTTCGGAGCAACTGACTGCAGGCACCGTTACGATGATTGATTTTTTATTGGCCCAAAACAATATGGAAAAAGCTGCTGCGGCTATGACCAACTCCAAATACCAATTGATTCTACAGGAAAAGATACTTAAATTTTATGCACAGGGGAAGTATGATCTGGACTAAAGTTTGTTACTTTATGCCATTATTTAAAGGGAATCCGAGATTATGGTAGAAAAATCCATATTGATAGTAGATGATGATGTGCATATCTTGCATGCAGCCCACCTATTTCTGAAGCGACACTTCTACAAAGTGGATATAGAAAAAAATGCTCAGCAGATCCCATATCTGATCAGTCATCAGAGTTATGACCTCATCCTTCTGGATATGAACTTCAGTCGCAATGTGAATACTGGCGTAGAAGGTTTTCAATGGCTGGACTACATTCTTGATAAAAAACCCGAACAAAAAGTAGTTTTATTTACGGCTTTTGGAGATATCGAAATGGCCGTGAGAGCCATAAAAAACGGTGCATCAGACTTCCTGCTCAAACCCTGGGAAAATGACAAATTGCTGGCAAATATTTCAGCGGCATTGGATGTGTCCAAGGATATCTCAAAAATAGATTCCGGCATCATCAGCGCATGTCACGAAATGAAAGAAATTCTGTATTTGGTAAAACAAGTCGCACCCACAGATGCCAATATCCTGATCCTCGGTGAGAATGGAACGGGAAAAGATTTATTAGCCAAAGAAATTCACAGACTGTCTGAAAGATCCAAAAAAGCATTTGTACATGCAGATCTCGGTGCCATCAGCGATACACTCTTTGAAAGCGAACTCTTCGGCCATGTGAAAGGTGCATTTACAGATGCTAGAGAAGATCGCAAAGGCAGACTCCAGGAAGCAGACGGCGGTACTATTTTTCTGGATGAAATCGGAAACATACCCTTGAACCATCAGAGCAAACTATTATATGCACTTCAGAATAAACGTTTTATAAAAGTAGGAAGCAATAAAGAAGTACAATTTGACGCACGGCTCATCTGTGCTACCAATGAGAATATTTACCGGCGCATAGAAGAAAAAACTTTTCGTCAGGACTTACTTTACAGGATAAATACGATCGAAATCACGCTTCCTTCGTTGCGAGAACGAGGACAGGATATTCTCCTACTTGCAGCACATTTTATGCAAATATTTATGGCTAAATACCAACGCAAACTAACCGGTATGGCATCAGGATTTGAGAAAAAACTAATGGCTTATTCCTGGCCGGGCAATATCCGTGAATTGCAGCATGCTATGGAAAGAGCTGTCATCCTTTCTACCGGAAATATGATTCGCGAAGATGCATTTGAAGGATCTCCAAGGTCGATGCAAACCTCCGTACCACTCAATAGTTTTCAGATAGAAGAAATGGAAAAACAACTCGTGCAAAAAATGTTGAAGAAATACAATGGAAATATCACTGATGCCGCCAAAGAGCTGGGCATCACCAGGCAGGCTTTGTATAGAAGGATAGCAAAGTATGGAATGTAGTACAGTTAAATTCAGCCATCATTTCTACTTTTGATGAGGAATACCCCAATTTAAAAAGATAAACGGTTATAAAAGTTGTAATAAATTGAAAAATTCATGTAAATAAACAAGGTATGAACAGCGCAAGCAATCACGATGAGCGTATGGAAAAAATGACATTCGCTTCGGTTTATCCACATTATCTTACAAAAGTTGATAAGAAAGGCAGAACAAAAGAAGAATTGAATCAGGTAATTGAGTGGTTAACCGGTTACGATGAAAAAATGCTGCAAGCTCTGATTACAGAAAAAGTAACTTTTGAAATATTCTTTCAGAAAGCTACACTACACCCAAATGTCCACCTCATTACAGGGGTGATTTGTGGTTATAAAATAGAAGACATTGAAAACCTGTTGACTAAACAGATGAGATATTTAGATAAGTTGGTGGATGAACTGGCGAAAGGACGGAAAATGGAGAAGATTTTGAGACTGGCATAGAGTATCATAGAATTCTAAAATCTATGGTATCATTATCAATTGATAAATGAAACACAATATTACCCTTCCTTATTTAACCATATTTTGCAACTAAATCTATTTAATACTTATTATAATTTTTGCTTTAAGATTCAATATTTAAACCATTCAAATGCGAAAATTCAGCACAGGCATCATATTGCGAGTTAGTCTGATCTTTGGCTTTTCATATTTAGGCGCATATCAGTGGGCACTTGGAAGGAACGGCATAGCATCTTTTATCTTTATACTGAGTATCATAATTGCTTACCATCTGTACCGATATACTACTACACTCAATAAAAAATTGAGCCGAATTTTTGATTCGATCCAATATCAGGATTTTGCCATCACATTCAGAGCAGATAATGCAAAAGGGGACAGTTTTGAAGAATTGAACAACAGTCTCAACGCGGTAGTAAAAAGTTTTAATCAGGTGCGGGCAGAAAGAGAAGCTACCTTACATTTTATCCAAGCCATCATACAGCAAATCAATGTAGGCATCCTTTCTTACAATACAGACGGTAAAATCGAACTCATCAACCAAGCTGCCAATAAATTGCTTTCTATTTACAAATTATCACATATTTCTTCCATCAAAAGTCAACACCCTGACATTTATCAACTGATGACTACGTTGCCTTCCGGCGAATCCAAACTACTCAAAGTGAATAATAGCGAACTTTCTTTGAGTGTAAAAGAAATCATACTTCGTGATCGAAAAATAAGATTGATCGCATTACATAATATTAGAACAGAACTTCAAGCCCGCGAACTGGAAGCCTGGCAAAATCTCACAAAAGTACTTCGACATGAGATCATGAATACCGTAACACCGATTGTTTCCTTATCAGAAACCATGAAGGACATCATAGAAATAGATCTCCATAATGTCATCGATCCGCAACAGAAATCAGGGGTCGAAGATCTTAAAAATGCGATTCATACCGTCATAAACCGCAGCAAAGGAATCATGAACTTTGTCAATGCATACAGGGAGTTTACCAATATTCCCCTACCGAACGTGTCAGAAGTGTTTGTTTCTACTCTATTTCAGGATGTACAGGCGCTGTATGAAACACGAGACAAGCAAACCGTTCAGTTTGACATAGTTCATGATTTTAGCATTCTTGCTGATCTTGATCAAATAGAACAAGTGCTCATCAATATTATAAAAAATGCAAATGAAGCTACTGCTGTGACTGAAAATCCAATGATTTCTATTAAATCTTATATTGATCATCAGGTCAAAACCATCGAAGTGAGCGATAATGGTGTAGGTGTGCCATTGGAAGATATTGAAAAAATATTCGTCCCATTCTATACTTCAAAACCTACCGGAACAGGCATAGGACTCAGCTTGTCTAGGCAGATCATGCAGATGCATGGAGGTACCCTTGAGTATGCAACAAACAAACCATCCGGCAGTCGCTTAATCTTAACTTTCAATTCATAAAATATATCAATAATGTGAATAATACACACATTAAAAATCCTTAAATACAACGAATAACATTAGCTACAGGCTAAATATCTTTTCACATTTTATTGGAAAGAAGGAAAATTTTAAAATTATACTGAAAATAAATTGGTTAACCAAAATTTCACTTACTCATTTATTGAACTGGAGGACAATGGACACAGATTTTATAAAATTGTTTCTCGTTGGTATAGTGCTGTTGGTTAAAATGATCCAAATAAAATAATAAAGCTGTGGCAACATCTCCATGGAGCTATCCGATCCAATGATAAAAAAAACAATGACCCTCATTAGCTATAAAAATGATGTTAGTCATCTTGTTATTTACCATTATCTGCGTTACTTTGCACTTAAATTAATCAACAACTATTTTTGAAATGAGAATACCAGTAACATATCTACCCACCGAAGAAGCCCTGCAGATCATAAAAAGTGGCGATAGGGTCTTTGTCCATGGCAGCGCACAGACACCCACCAACATGCTCAGAAACTTATCCTTGCTTTCAGATAAATTAAGGGATGTCGAATTGGTCTTTATCAGCGTATTGGGTGAAATATATGTCAACAAACCGGGCATGGAAGATGCATTCAAAATTAATGCACTTTTTGTGTCTGAACCTATCAGAAAAGATGTCAACGAAGGCAGGGCAGATTATGTACCCGTTTTCCTTAGTGAAATACCGGAATTATTTAAAAGAAATGTTTTACCCATAGACGTAGCCATAGTACAGGTTTCACCACCTGACAAACACGGGTATTGTAGTATGGGAGTATCTGTAGACGTAGCTCGTTCGGCTGTCAATACAGCCAAAAAAGTGATCGCTCAGGTAAACCCCAATGTACCTCGAACACACGGAGACGGGCTCATTCATACCAAAAGATTCAGTGCAATGGTATACTGTGAAGAGCCACTCCATGAAGCATCATTTGGGAGTAAAGTAGGTCCGGATGAAATAAAAATTGGTGAGCACGTGGCCAATTTGATTGAAGACCGCAGCACGATACAAATGGGCATCGGTGGCATTCCTGACGCTGTTCTGAAATGTCTGGGTAATCATAAAGACCTCGGAGTGCATACGGAAATGCTGTCTGACGGTATCATTGATCTCTTTGACAATGACATAGTCACCAATAAATACAAAGCCATACACCCCAATAAAATTGTCACCGGATTTGCACTCGGCAGCCGAAGATTGTATGATTACATCGACGATAATCCGGCATTTACATTTCTGGACATAGATTATGTCAATGACCCGCATGTGATCAAACGAAATCCTAAAGTTGTCGCTATCAACAGCGCCATAGAAGTGGACCTTACAGGTCAGATATGCTCTGATTCTATAGGTACCTTTCAGTTTAGTGGTGTGGGTGGACAAATGGATTTCCTGCGTGGAGCTGCCCTTAGTCCGGGTGGAAAACCAATCATTGCATTGCCTTCACGCACCAATAAAGGTGTTTCCAGGATAGTACCATTCTTAAAACAAGGCGCAGGCGTAGTAGCCACAAGAGCTCATGCGCATTACATTGTTACAGAATTTGGAGTAGCTTATCTTTATGGTAAAAATCTGAGACAAAGGGCTCATGCATTGATCAATATTGCACATCCCGACGACCGGGAAACACTGGATAAAGCTTGTTTTGAAAGGTTCAAGTCGTTTTAAATAAAACTTATTCAGGAATATCATTTTTGCCATATTGCCTTAAGCAAGACCATTTAATAGGAAAGATCAAAGTATCATTTACCTTACTGCTCAAGTTCAGATGTCGGGATTCATTTTGTTGATATCAACGTGAATCGCGAATATTATTTACGTGCAACTGGAATCATTTCAGGCAACTGATGGCACCTCTCTCTTTAAATATTAACGAAACTTTAAATATTTTCATCATACAAACTGTACCTTTGAACTAAAATTGAACGTTATCAGTTTATAGCATGTTTATAAAATAAATTTTAAAATTGAGATATACCTTCATTTTACTCATCACTTTGTATACTTTTTCTGTCCGTCTGTCTGCACAGGTAGAAGATAACCGCAAAACAGAGGCCGCAATCAAAATCGAGGATAGATTTATGGCGGCAAAACTATTGATCGCTGGTGGGAAAAAAGCAGAAGCCATCAAATTGCTGGACACCTTACGACGTGAATCTGAACCATCTGCAACCATCTTTTTTGAGCTCGCGAAACTTCATTACGAAGCCAAAGATCTCAATCAGACAGAATCAAACCTAAAATCGGCAGTTAAATTAGAGCCGGATAATATTTGGATTCGTCAGTTTGAAGTAAATTTTTCAAAAGAACTAGGCAGGTATGATGAAGCCATCGGGGTTTTAATCCATATTTCTGGCCTTCAACCCAAAAATGAGTCTTACTATGACCAGATTGTCCAATTGCAAATCAAAAAAAATGATCTTACCACTGCCCTGCTTACGCTGAACAAAAAAGAAAAAAATATCGGCTGGAGTGTAAATACCACCCTTAAAAAAGCAGAAATTCTGGACAATGCAGACCGACTGAATGATGCTGTAAATATGATCAATACTTTGGTGCTAAAGTATCCTAAAGAAAAAAAATATCTGAGACTCATTGCCAATATGCTGCATTCTAATGATAAAGTAGCTGAAGCAGAGCCGTACCTTAAAAGGATCCTTGAGATCGACCCAAATGACAATGATGCCAGATTAGGTCTGGTACTTATGTCAAAAGGGAAAGTAAACAAAGAAGACTATCTCATCACCCTTGCGCCTTTGGTGTCAAATCCTGACGCACCCATAGATATGAAAATAAAAGAGCTTCTGACCCATGTTCAGCAACACGCTTCTACAGGAGATACCATGCTTGGAAAACAGCTCATAGACCTTTGCGATAAGCTCGTCATAGCCCATCCCAATGAAGCTAAGTCGCACGCCATTTATGGGGATGTATTAAAAAATAATGGCGAAATTACTGCTGCCATTCGTCAATATGAAAAAACATTGACCCTGAATAATAAAAATTTTATCGTTTGGGAACAGTTGATGTATTGTCTCGATGACGTCGAAAATTATGATCAGTTGCTAATAACATCATCGGATGCCATCGATTTTTTCCCCAATCAGGCCATTTCGTATTATTTTGCTGCAAAATCCTGGATTGTCAAAGACGATTATAAAAAAGCCACTGGATTACTGGATGAAGCAACTATCATTTCTTCAGGTAATCCCAATGTGGAAAGCAGAGTTTTGACCGCAAAAGGGGAAATTGCATTCAGAAAAAAAGAATGGACCAAGGCGAAAGAATTTGTGGATCAGGCTTTGCTGATCAGTCAAAATAAAAATGCGGACGCCATGGAACTCAAAGGTGACCTATGTAAAGAAAGCAATGACCTTAAAAATGCTGGTATTTTCTGGCAAAAAGCAAAAGATTTGGGTGGAAAATCTCAAAGGTTAATTAAAAAAACCGACGCTTTAAAAAATAACTAATGAGACTGATAGCAATCTTATTTATTCTGACCATTATGGCGTGTAAAACCACCAAAAGATTGGTACCACTTCCGGAAAGGTCACAGGAAGATATCATTCAGGCGCTGAAAAAAAGAAATATCGACTTCCAGTGGTTTAGTGGAAAAGTGAGTACTTCTATGGAGTCACCGGATGAAAATGTTTCCGGATCTATGACTGTAAGAATGAAAAAAGACAGCGTTTTATGGGTGGCTGTTAAAAAATTTGGCATAGAAGCGGCCCGTTTATTGGTAGAAAAAAATCAGTACACCATATTGTACAGACTCGAATCAGCCTATGAGTCCGGAAATATATCTCAGATCAATGACATCATCTCGGTGACTGCCAATTTTGAAGATATTCAGCAACTGATGTTTGGGAATGTCATCCTCCCGGAAAACGAACAAATTGATTTCAGAAAGGACTCTGTGTACTATGTGATCCATACAAAAGTTGATGGCGTCACACTTGAATATTTTGTCAATGGTCATAATCTGCAACTGGAAAAAATGAATATTACGGATAAGATGAACCGGACTGCCAATGCACAGTACACTGATTATAGAAATATAGCAGGATTTGGCAATGTAGCCTATGAAAGGACTTTTGTATTTCCATATTCCAATACTGCAAATGCGACCATCAATATGAAATTTTCTGAAATAGAGATTGATGTGCCCAAAGAAATAAAGTTTTCAATCCCCAAAAGCTATGAAAAAATTAATTAATCTATCTTTTATCTTTTTGCTTTTGCTGATTGCCTGCGCATCCTATGGACAGTCCAGAAAAGAGTTGGAAAAACAAAGGATGCAAATCATAAAAGATATAGAAAAAACGTCTAAAGCACTTGAAAACACTAAAAAGAATAAAGAGAAAAACCTGACCCAACTTAAAGCCCTGGAACAACAGGTAGGTAGTCGAAAAAAACTTATAAATAATTTGCAATCTGAAGTTAAGCTCAATGATAAGTTGATCACCCAAAATGAATCGAGAATAAAAACTTTGAGAGGAAAACATATGGAACTAAAATCTCAGTATAATAATATTTTGAGAAAAAGTTACCTGAACAAAATCAGTAATTCAAAATGGTCCTATCTTCTATCTTCAGCTAATCTGAATAACCTGGTGATCAGATGGAGATATATTCATCAGTTTGACCAATATACTACCCAAAAACTGGAAGAGATACAGACCATTTCCGGTGAAATAAAAGTGAAAAATGAAGAAATCCTAAAAACCAAGGAAGAGAATCTGAACACGCTGCAAGAAACATCAAAAAATATGGTGATTTTGGAGAAAGAGCAAAAAGACAAAGATGCCATTGTAAAAAAACTGTCCAAAGAAGAAAACAAGCTTAAAGTATCTCTTAAAAAGCGCGAGCGGGAAAGAGAAAATCTGAATGCAGCCATTGAAAAAATCATAGTCGCTGCTTTAGCCAAAGCCAGAGACAAAGAAAAAGTGGATGTAGCTGTGGTAAAGAAAAAAGAAATAGACAATTCAGGTTTTTCAAAAAACCAAGGTGCACTCAATTGGCCGGTATCCAAAGGAAAAATAACCGGAAGATTCGGAACACATGCGCACCCGACGATAAAAAATATTCAGATATCCAATAATGGTGTCGACTTTACCTTACCTTCAGGAGATGCTGTGGAATGTGTATTTGATGGCGAAGTGGTAGGCGTCACTAATATTCCGGGATTTAAAAATATGGTCATCATCAGGCATGGCAGCTACTACTCTGTATACTCCAAACTGGATCAGGTCAATATAAGCAAGGGACAAAAAATAAAGATGGGACAAAAAATAGGCAACATACTGGCTGGAGAAGATGGAAACGCAGAGCTTCACTTTGAACTGTGGAAAGATAAATCCAAACTGGATCCTCAAAAGTGGTTCAATAAATAGAACGATCCATCAATTTTCTATTTCAATAATAACTTCTATTTCCACAGCCATGTTAAATGGTAAAGAGCACACGCCTACTGCACTTCTGGCATGTTTGCCTTTATCTCCGAATACTTCTATCATCAGATCCGAAAATCCATTGATGACTTTAGGATGTTGATCAAAATCAGGACTCGCATTGACCATGCCAAGCACCTTGACAATTTTTTTTACTTTATTTAAATCTTTAAGCTGATGCTTTAATTCTGCAAGGATGATCAGCCCTGTAATTCTAGCCGCTTCTTTTCCTTCCTCTATGGTAAGAGATGCACCAAGCTTTCCTGTCATATATGTACCATCAGCTTTCTTTGGGCCTTTCCCTGACAGATATAAAAGATTTCCCACTTGGACAGCATTTACATAAGAAGCTATGGGAGAAGATGTGGCAGGTAGGACTATATTTAATTCACCTAGCCTTTTTTCAGGATCCTGAGATTTTACAGATTGAAATTCTACAATAAATACCAGCAACAATACATACCTGATCATCATTTTTAAAACTTTTAGTAAAATAAAAAAACAAATGTAATAAAATAAAAAAGCCCGGGCATAATGTCCGGGCTTCTTCTTCATCAGAAACTTTGACTATAATTTGGCTCCCTGATAGCTTAATGTCATAAATATGACAATAATGCTAAGCAATAAGAAAGCCAACAAAAATCTTGAGTCTCTGAATAGAATCTCGTCTTTCTTGTAAAACATACATATGAGTTTGTCCTGGTTACTAAGTGTATTTTTTGATATCTTTATATCGTTTCGTCTGATGCTTATAAGCCAAAAATGATACCATATGAATTTATCATAATATGAATAATACCCCTTTTATCAGCCCTTAAATATGGTTAGAATTCATGTGGGGTAAATATCTGCTTCATTGTACTCAAAGGGTCAACTCCTTTTATATGTCTTATTTTTTTAAACTGTTTTTTATGTTAATATGAACTCGTTTAAAATTACCCAATTTAGGGCTAAAAAAAAATAAAAATAGTCTGAAAGAAATATCCATCCCAGCATGTCATGAGCTACCTTTGGCATTATTTACCACAAAAACTTAACTTTATGAATAATAACATGACCTATCCTATTGAATTTGAATTTAAAATATTGGCACTTGCACCTCAATTTTATGTGAGAGATGGTGCTGGCAGAGATGTGGCTTATGTCAAACAAAAACTTTTCAAGCTTAAAGAAGATATTACTGTTTTTGAAAATGCAAGCCAAACCACACCTATTTACAGAATAAGGGCCAATCAATGGATAGACTGGTCGGCATCCTATATACTTTCAGATGCCGGCGGCAACAATTTGGGTAGAATGGGTCGCAAAGGTGGTAGATCGCTTTGGAAAGCCACTTATGATATTTTTGATGCGAATGATGAAAAGGAATTCAAAATAGAAGAAGACAATGCCTTTGTCAAAATAATGGATGCAGTTTTTTCAGAAATCCCTATATTGGGTATATTTACTGGGTATTTATTTAACCCTAAGTATAATATTTACAATGAAAAAGGCGAAAAAGTAGCTGAATTCACCAAAGAATCATCCTTCCTTGGCAAAAAATTTAAATTGCATCAATTGAGCGACTTGAATGCACAGGAAGATGAAAGAATTATACTAAGTCTCATGATGATGGTATTGCTGGAAAGAAGCAGAGGGTAAGATCCAGGCAAAAGAGCATTAAATAAAAGTTTATGCTCCGTCACATTTTTTTACTATAAAAAAACCGTCATTGCCTTGCGTTTGATACAATGGCATTAAAATCATGCCATCTACTTCAGCTTTCACATCCTGACCATCGTATCTGGCTAATATATCGCCTTTGCTCACAGCCTGGAAGTTTTTAAATCCAGGTTTCATCTGCCATTTATGATTGTCCTGAATGTGAAACTTATAAATGACTTCGACCATCTCGGGCAAATGACGGGAATATTGCTTCAGGATATGGTCGTGTCTGTTTTCAATATGTTCGGAGCTTACCACCCCGATGGCCCGCATAAAATTGACGGTAGCTGCGATACAACGGTTGATGGATTGCGCATCGTCATGATGTCCGCCTTCAAAAGCAATGGCAGTAGATGGTAATCCCACGTTTTCTTGATTGAAATAATGGAGTGTCGTACCGCTGATATCTTTCAATAGACCCAATATGACCGGTGCATGTATTTTATGGGCTATTTCTATACTTTTTTTGTCATCTGTGGTGATACAAAATATGCCTCCGTCTGATGAAGTAGTATGCAAATCAAGCAAATATAATTCGTCAGGATCTACCCTTATGATTTCTTCGTCAATGATGTCTAATATATCCCTGATCTCTAAGTCTTCATCACGCAATTGATCTTTATCCATTTGCTTCAAATTTCGAATAAAATCCGGTTCCCAGGATCTGTTGATATCTTTTTGTATAAACCTTTTTCCATTTTTAAACGCCTGTAGGTTACCGATGATACCGATGATTTCACCTTTGTAACTGAAGTTTGGGTTGGTAATCGGTTCTACTTCCAACATTTTAAAAAGAAGATCCAAAGCCCTTACACCTGCCGGCTCATTGCCATGCATACCTCCGGTAATGACCAGCAAAGGTCCCGGCTCGTTCCCCTTATATTTACCAATGATTCTTTCCCTCAATGACACACATTTAAAAATAAAACAATTCACTAATACGTTTTCTATTTGGTGTCAATCACCAATTGGGCCAAAGCTTTCATCCCCAAAATAAAACCACTTTCATCTATAAAAAAGTCTGGGGTATGATGTTGGGATGCGTCAATGGTGTCAACATTCTTAGGCTTTCCCCCAAGAAAGAAAAATAATCCGGGTACTTTTTGTGCATAAAAAGAAAAATCTTCCGCTCCTGTGCTCGCTTTAACCACTCTCACATTATTTTCACCAGCTGCCTTCTCCAACGAAGGCAACATTTTGGCAGTGAGCTGCGGATTATTATAGGTAACAGGATAACCGATCTTTATGTCCACTTCAGCTTTAGCACCGGCACTTTCAGCAATTTTCTCAGCCGTAAGTTTTATTTTCTCGTGAATAATCTTTTGCATCGTAGTATCCAATGTCCTTATTGTGCCGATCATTTCAGCTTCTTCTGGTATAATATTATTTCTCACTCCACTCGTGATTTTTCCCACTGTAATGACAGCAGCTTCATTGGTGAGTTCAGTTTGTCTGCTTATTATAGTCTGTAGTCCTAAAATAATCTGGGCAGATACGACAATAGGGTCGACGCCACTCCATGGCCTTGAACCGTGTGTTTGTTTTCCTTTTACCTTGATCGAAAACTGATCAGCAGCAGCCATAGCACCCATTGGTTTATAGGTGATGGTTCCTACCTCCGTCACGCTGGAAATATGTAATCCATACATCACTTCTATTCCATACTTTTCGATAAGTCCTTGTTTTATCATCAGCTCGGCACCACCTTCTTCACCTTTAGGTGCTCCTTCTTCAGCAGGCTGAAATACAAATACAATTTTTCCTTTCAGATCATTCTTCATAGCACTGAGTATTTTGGCGGTACCCATCAGTATGGCGACGTGGCTATCGTGACCACATGCGTGCATAATGCCAACTTTCTGACCCAGATATTCTGTTTCTTCTTTTGATGCAAAAGGTAATTTTACCCTTTCGTAAACAGGCAATCCATCCATGTCAGCCCGCAGACCTATCACAGGTCCAGGTTTTCCGGTGTTTAAGACAGCAACTACACCAGTATGCGCCATGCCTGTTTCGATGGTGACATCAAGTCCTTTAAGATTTTCAGCTATATAGGCCATAGTTTTGAACTCTCGGTTGGACAATTCAGGATATTGATGCAGATGGCGTCTCCAGTTTATCACTTGGCTTTCATTGGCTTTAGAAAGGTCAGCGATCATTTTTTCCAGTTTTTCTTGAGAATTGATTACCTTTGGTTGATTTTTTTTCTGGCTGATCACAAAAAATGTCTGAAGCATTAAACAGATTAAAATGGTGTATTTCATTGGATTAAGTTTACGATGGTATAAAAGTGAATTTTAAATTTAAGAATAACAGGTCAAAGTAAATGAATTTTAATAGAAAATTATCGGTTTTCGGTTTTTTTTTGTGGACAGTTCTTCTTCTGCATTCGTTGATTACATCGGGACAAGTATATACCAAAGTACCTGGTGAAAAAATATCTGAATGCATTATCAAAAACGCTACAAATTTACTTGGAAAACCATACCAGGCCGGAACGCTAGAATGCTCAGGAATCGAAACTTTAAAATATAGTGCGGATACTTTTGATTGTGTCACTTTTGTGGAATTTGTCCTGGCATTGTCCATTTTTCAAACTGCAAAAAAGAAAGATAAGACTTTTGAAGAAATCCTGAAGCAACTCAGATATAGAAATGGCACTATAGATGGCTATAGCTCAAGATTACATTATTTTTCAGAATGGATCATTGAAAACGAAAATAATGGATTCATTCAAAATATAACATCAAAGATCAGCCCATCGACCTACAAAAAAAATATCAGATTTATGACATCAAATGCTGGAAAATATCCACGTCTTGCAGATAAAAATGAACTCAAAAAGGTAATACTTGCTCAGCAGATCATCAGTGAATATGATTGGAATTTTATACCCAAAAGCAAAATAAATCATATTTCTGATCAGATTCAAAATGGAGATATCATAGCCATTACCACAGATATTAAAGATTTAGATATAGTTCATACCGGCTTTGCGATTACAACTGAAGATGGTGTACATTTACTTCATGCTTCTGAATCAGAAGGAAAAGTTGTGATAAGTAATAAAATACTACGTGATTATCTTAAAGGTCATAAAAATCAGTCAGGTATAATTTTATTGAGACCACGATAAAAATCTGCATTACTTTTGACAAAATTAAACCATAGAAAAGATGGTTTGTGACATGGAAATAATATAAGATTCCTCTATCTTTATGTCCAAAACAAATTGTTTGTCTATGGTTTGAAGAGCACAATATTCCTGATCATACCTTCAAATACAAAAAAATGAAAAGGCAACACAGAATACCAATACAATCTGCCCAAAACACCTATGGGCCTGAATGTAGCGGTTTGTTGCAGGAAGGTTTTACCTTCAGAAGTTGTGATCTGAAATTCCAGCCAAGCCTCACCGGGCAACTTCATCTCGGCATACAACAATAGTCGTCTGTTGGCTTTATCTGCTGCCAGCACCCGCCAGAAATCCAGGGTATCACCGGTATATATTTCATATCCATTGGTACGTCCGCGTCTAAGTCCTACTCCACCCCACAACTTGTCCAGAAAACCCCTTATTTTCCACAATCTATTGCCATAATACCAGCCACGTGCTCCACCGATAGACCAGATATTATCCATCACCTGATCAGTATTACCGGTGATTTCTTTCCTTCGGGTATCTATAAAACAACCATCCACAGGTACATGTACGTGCTCAAGAAGCGAATTATCGGCATAGCTTGAAATCAGCGCATCTTTCCAACTGGAAATGACATTGTTTTGCTCTATTTTCTGAAAAGCCAGTGCTACAGCTTCCTTATAACTTAATAAATGAATGTCAAGCATCTTTGCCAAATCATTGTGCATCGCCACAACTTCTACTTTCATGCTATTGACCAGATTGGCAGCCAGCTTGTAAGAAGTATTGGTTACAAAATACAGCCAGTAAGAAGATAGTTTGGGAGTCATGATAGGTACAGTGATGACATACCTTTTCAAGCCACGCACTTCAGCAAACTGCATCATCATGGCTTTGTAAGTTAGTACATCCGGGCCTCCGATATCATAAGATTGTCCAAAAGTTTCGGGCCTAAGTAGAACGCCGGTAAGATATTCCAATACATTTCTGATGGCTATCGGCTGTGTTCTGGTGTTTACCCATTTTGGAGATATCATCACTGGCAGTTTTTCGACCAAATCGCGAATGATCTCAAATGACGAACTGCCAGATCCGACGATAATGCCTGCTTTAAGTGCCGTCAATGGTACTTTTCCAGCAGAAAGTATATCAGCCACCATTTTTCGGGATGCGAGGTGCCGCGAAAGCATTTTTTCATTGGTAATACCACCCAAATAGATGATCTGTCGGGCGGAGGTATGTTCTACCAGTGTTACAAAATTTTGAGCAGATATCTTTTCAAGGCTTTCGAAATCATTGGTGTCATCACTCATGGAGTGGATCAGGTAATAAGCCACATCAATGTCTTTGAGCATTGGATATGATGCAGGCTTTTTGAGAAAATCTATTTCTACCAGAGATATCAATGGATTTTTATAAATACCTTCGTTCGGAAATCTGTTTTTATCTCTCACACTGCATATCACTTCATGTCCCTGCTCCACCAAAACGGGAAGCAATCTTTTGCCTATGTATCCATTGGCGCCTGTTAGCAATATTTTCATAAAAATACTTATTTTAAGAGGATGCTATTATTGTTCATTCGCACGGAAATATTCTAAAGTTTGTCAATCCATGCCTTTACAGGTGTTCGTATATTTCATTTACTACAATTTCTTTTCTAAAATAAAAACGTCAAGTCACATCGCTTTTTTATAACTTATAGCATATGAAATCCACATAAGTCCATTCTGCCGATTTACGATACTGAAAGATTAAAATTTGTCGGTTTGTTCTGGAATTCATCTGATTATTTATCAACTTCACAACATAAACAATCCCGATGGCTATTTGGACAACTTAGCAAAATTTAAAGAAATGATCCCATCCAAAAAATCATTCCCTTGATTTTAGGAATTTTTAATCAACTTGCCATACATCAATCTTGCTTAAATCTGAACACAATGATGTATCGAATGTTTTGATATCATTGTATATTATAATGGATGTATAGGTTTTTTATCTTATTTTAATGATCAAAGGAATCCAAAATTCTTACGTTGACATAAAAATTGCTTTTGGTTCAGAGTCGTAAATTTTATAAGATATGTTGCAATGAATCTTTAACTATTCTTCTCATGACTATTTTTTTACAAATTTCTGGGCTTCAATTATGCCCGATACTTGGGTGCGTTTTATGGTGTAGACTTTGGCAATATTCAAAATAAAATAGATTTGGGAGTAATGTTAATTGTGACTGGATGACATTTTACCATGTAAGTTCTTTCATCTTGCATTGAATAAATAGTGTATATTTTATCATTTGAAAATGTCAAACAAATATAAGCATTGTTTTCAAAGGTTTACATTTTTTATCCGCCATTAACATATGAAACATCTACATATATAATTCGTTTATGATGTGTTTTGTACCTAAAAATGGGGAAGGACTCCCATGAAATATTCAACCAATTGTTTTACGCTCACAAGACTAAATTCCATTTCATGCGATCCATCCCATCATTTATTTTTGTCGTTCAGAAGGACATTTGACTGCTTCTTTTTTCTTTTCCTAAAAATTGTGTAGGTTTGTATCATGAATCGTGAACTGGCCATTTTGGAGAAACTGGAAAAAGAACTGAGCCTTAAACAGCTTCAGATCAAATCCCTGCTGACTATCACTCAAGCTATCAATGACAATGTGTCTGCAGATGGCTTGTTTAATATGTATAAATCCTTCCTCAGCTGGGAGATGGGTATAGAAAAGATGGCTTTGTTTATTATAGAAGATCACGGCTGGGAGTGTACCGCTTCGATCAATTTTAATAGAAATGAGTTTGAAGATATCGTTCCCTTATTGCTGCCACACAAAAGACTCTTTACCATTAAGAATGGCGACCATGAAAAGTTGGCAGGTTTTGACATCATTATTCCTGTATTTCACAAAGAACTTCCCATCGCTTATTCGATCATCGGCGGCATCAAAGAAAAAGAAGATCTGTACAATAAAATACAGTTTATCACCACCATTACCAATATCATAGCGGTGGCCATAGAAAATAAACGATTGTTTAAAAAACAGATTGAACAGGAACGATACAGACGCGAAATGGAACTGGCGTCTCAGGTACAACATATGCTCATTCCTGAAAAACTTCCGGTAGAAGAAAAATTTGCCATGTCCAAGATTTATAAACCACATTTTAATATCGGTGGGGATTATCTGGACTTCATCCGTTTTGATCAGGATCGGTTTGCTTTCTGTATCGCAGATATCTCCGGCAAGGGCGTAGCCGCAGCACTTTTGATGGCAAATTTTCAGGCCATGATACAATCCCTGATCTTCCAATACCGCGATCTGGAGACGTTCGTCTTTGCATTGAACCAATCCGTCTATAGAATTACCAAAAGTGATAGATATATTACGTTCTTTGTAGCAGAGATAGATGCAAAACAAAAAACATTGAGATACGTTAATGCAGGACATTATCCTCCGATACTAAAGATGAACGGAAATTTGATACGATTGGACAAAGGATGCTCCTTTATCGGTGCTTTTGAAAAGTTGAATGATATCAAAGAAGAAAAAATAGATTTAAAGCCCGACGCCATGATCATCAGCTTTACGGACGGACTGCCGGATTTGAAAAACGTTGCTGAAGAATATTTCGGGGATCACTTTCTGGAAGAATTTGTGACCCAAAACGGACACATGGACCCTGAAAGTTTCAATAATCTTTTGCTGACTGAAATTGACACGTTCAGGGGCGAAATAGATATTGCGGACGATATTGCGGTATTGACATGTAAAATTTATTGACAGATTTTTATTAAAAAATAAAATGGTACCAAAAAATAAACTTACTGCAGCGATGCTGGCCTTTTTTACCGGATTTATGGGTGGACATAAGTTGTATCTTGGCAGGACAGGAGGATTTATTGGTTTTATGATCATGTTTATAGTTTCTTTGAATATAGGCATTCCGATATCATTGATCGCCGGCGTGATCGAAGGGATCAAATTGCTGAACATGTCTGAGCAGGATTTTGACAAAAAATACAACAGAGGTCTGATACAGGTAAGAAGAGGGCCACTGGAAGCCAGGAGAGATGCACAGATGGCCAGATATGAGCAGATGCCTGACAAATCAGGAAAACCAAATCTGAAGCAAAAACCTTCACCTTCCACAACACTTCGGGCCAATCCTTATAAAAACAGCGGCATCAAAAAGTATAAAGATTTTGATTTGGAAGAGTCCATTCTAGATTTTAAAAAAGGATTGGATATATCTCCCAATGATGTAGCCTTGCATTTTAATATCTCATGTGCCTATTCACTGACTGAAAAAAAATCGCTGGCTTATCATCATCTTAGTAAAGCTGTCAGTCTTGGTCTCAAGGATGTGGAAAGAATACTCAGTCATGATGATTTGGCTTACGTCCGTATTCAGCCTGAGTTTGAGGCATACAGGAGCGGAGGTTTCAGGGTCAACCCTTTTTCTATTCCTGTGCATGAAGAAAAAATAAAACAGGATACATCTCCAGTACATGCCTCGATGCCGGATGATATAGAAATGGACGACACACTCCTGGCTCAGCTGAATAAATTATCAGAATTGCGAAAAAAAGGGATTTTGTCAGAAGATGAGTTTATCTTTGAGCGAAAGAAAGTGTTGAGACAATAAATAAGTAGCTTTTAGGGTTTAATCAGAACAACTAATTATTATAATTGCTTGGTAGCAAAGGAACTCATATCACAAACATTATTACCCGTACAGACATCTGATACTGGGGAAGAAGTATTAAATCTGATGCAGGTGTATCATGTACGCCACCTTCCTATAGTCAATCATGAGCAACTACTGGGTGTCATTTCAGAGGAAGATATACTAATCCATGATACTCATGAGCCGATAGGTACATACAGACTTTCCTTCTTGCGGCCATTTTGTATAGAAAATGAGCATCTCTTTGAAGTGATGACAAAGATGGGCCGATATCAGCTTACCATGATCCCTGTGATCGATAAAGAAGAAAATTATCTGGGAGTCATCACCATGGAAGATTTATTGCAATATTTTGCTGCCCACTTTTCATTTGCTGATCCGGGGAGCATCATTGTCATAGAATCTTCCAAAGGAAACTACTCCTTGTCTGAGATAGCCAGGATCGCAGAATCTGACGATATCCAAATTTTGAGCAGTTTTATTAACACTATACCCGAAACCAGCCGTACATATATCACTCTAAAACTAAATCGTCAGGATATTAATGTCTTTAAGGCCAGTCTTGAGCGTTTTGGATATGAAATCTCCGCTACATTTTCCGAACTGGAATTCCACGACGGATTGAAAGACAGGTATGATGCACTGATGTCTTATCTCAATATTTAATTTTGATTCGTTTGTTATGGTTAACTGCATATAAAAGTTATATAAACAAAAAGATCAGATCTTTTTTACTATTTATTTTTACCCTATTTTTTTGTATGCCGATCTATGGTCAGGACAACTATGTGATCATAGATAGCATCAATATCTTAGGGCTGAAAACAACCCAAAGAAATGTTATACTCAAAGAAATCGACTTCATGCCGGGGGATACCATTGGTCTCAAAGAGTTGGCAAAAAGGATGTCATCCAATGAAAAAAGACTTCAAAGTATTGGTCTTTTTACAGTGGCAAAAATCAACGTAAAAAACTGGAATACTGATCTGACTATATGTAATATTGAAATAAAAGTACAGGAAAACTGGTATATATATCCCTATATCATTTTCGAACTGGCGGATAGAAACTTCAATGTATGGCGTGAAGAGCAAAACTATTCTTTTGATAGAGTAAATTATGGCATTGCATTCGATCATATCAATCTTACCGGAAACAAGGATAAATTAAAATTGAAATTTCAGCGCGGATATACCAGAAAATATGAAATCGCCTATGATTTTCCTTATCTGAAAAAAAGATGGGGACTTTCAGCCAATATACTTTATGCTGAAAACAGGGAAATTGCGTACAAAACACTGTTCAATAAACCAAAGTTTTATAAAAGTCCTGATGAGAAAAAATTATTTTTTCAACATAGGGCAAGTATTAGCCTGCTCAACAGAACAAATGCTCTACTCCACCAGTCACTCAGACTTGAGTTTGTTTCAGCCAAAACTGATACTGTAATCAGTTCACAACTCAATAAAACGTTTTTTGGAAAAAGCGCATCATCGATTAAGTATTTTTTACTGGATTATTACTTACGCTTTGACAAAACAGTATATCCGCTTTATCCGGTAGATGGATATAAGCTTGAGTTCAATGCACGTAAAGAAGGACTTGGTTTACTAAGTGACACAGACAATGCCTGGCTTTCTATCAGTGCAGAACTACATACACCCATATTAAAATGGCTTATACTGAGCAACAGGTTGAAAATAAAACTCAATCTTCAGGACAATGAACTACCCTATTTCCTAAATAATGCTATTGGTTACAAATCTGACAACATCACCGGATATCAATTGTATGTCCTCGATGGCAGAAATTTTATTTTGGTCAATAATGCACTTAGATTCAGACTACTTGACAAGGATATAAAAATTAATAGATATATGCCAAAACAGTTTCGCGAGATGAATACTAAACTATTTCTCAGACTGAGTTTTGACTACGGCTATGCCCGTGATCCTATATCCGGCGCAGAAAATCCATACTCCAACAGAAACGAATATGGATATGGTCCAGGTCTGGATCTGATTTTATATAATAATTTTACATTGTCCTTTGAGTACGGGATTACCAGATTTAATGAAAAGGGATTTTTTATTGAAAGTGGTTTTAATTTTTAGATATACTGAAATATTTTAACTAAAATTTATAAAGCGACAATTCTTTTTTACAAACCAAAGAGATTTTCAGTCTGATTTTACATCGTAGGATAGTTTTTTTTTATCTTGTCACAGTTTTATAAATATTACACAGAATCTTAACGAAATATGCGATTTATTATCTTCATATATTTTATTTTCCATTTCTGGATGATTACTGGTCAGGAAAAAGGGGTGTTTTCAGGTGCTTTTGAAACCAATGCCAATGTATTTATTCGTGATTCGTCTATCAATACCCCCAATACCCCGCAATATGACAGACAGTTTTTTGGCGGAGAAGCATGGCTGAATGTAAACTACGCCATTCAGGGATTTACCATAGGAGCAAGATTTGATATGTTCAATAATTCTAATCTTCGCAATCCTACGGACTCCTATTCAGGCATCGGCATCGGACGTTGGTTTGTGCAGAAGACCATTGACAAACTGGAGTTAAGTGCCGGATATTTATATGATCAGATTGGTTCAGGATTGATATTCAGGGCCTTTGAAACCAGACCATTATTTATAGACAATGCACTATACGGTGCCAGAGTCAAATATAGTCTTTCTGAAAACTGGAATATCATGGGATTTGCCGGCAAGCAGAAGAATGCATTTGACACCTATACAGGAAATATAAAAGGATTAAGAAGCGAAGGATTTATAAGTCTGGGTAGCGAAGATACACCTCTTACGCTTGCGCCGGGCATTGGATTTATCAACAGAACCATTTCTGATGAAAACATGGCCGGAGTGGTCGATGCGTTGCGAACCTATCTCGATGAAGACAGATTCTCCCCAAAACACAATACGTATTTATCCACCATATACAATACACTTACCTACCGTGGATTCAGTTTGTATACAGAAGTGGCACTCAAATCCAAAGATATTTTTTACAATCCTTTTGCTATTAAATCTGAAATTGTCGGAAGCACCATCGGAAAACTGGAGCAAAAAAGTGGTTCGGTGTTGTACGGAAGTTTGTCCTATGCCAAAGGCAATCTGGGTGTCACAGCAGAAGCAAAAAGAACAAAAAACTTTAATTTCCGCATCGATCCAAACCAAAGATTACTGCGTGGTCTGGTCAATTATTTAACCCCACTCAACAGACAGAATACCTACCGTCTTACTTCAAGATACAGTCCTGCCGCTCAGGACATTTCCGAAATGGCCTACGCTTTGGATGTTCGGTATAAATTCAGTAAAGCATGGAGTATAGGCGTCAATTATTCAGACATCACCACGCTGGAAGGTGACCGATTATTTCAGGAGTTGTTTACTGAAGTGATCTATAAGCACAAAAGGAAATGGCAGTTGACGAGTGGTATTCAGTTTCTGACTTACAATCAGGAAATATACGAAATAAAATCTGAAGTTCCCCTGGTAAAAACGATTACCCCATATGTAGATTTTTTATACAGATATTCGCCTACCAAAGCTTTGAGAACTGAAATCCAGTATATGCAAACCAAACAGGATTTTGGCAGTTGGTTGTTTGGTCTGGCAGAGTTTAGTATAGCGCCAAAATGGAGTTTTGAAGCATCAGGCATGTATAATATCAAACCAAAAAAGGCAAATTCAAAAGGTCAGATAGAAAAAACATTTTATCCGACATTGGGAGTAGTATTTTTTAATGATGCTCAACGATACAGCCTTAGATATGTTAAACAAGTGGAAGGTATAGTATGTAGCGGTGGTATATGCCGGCTTGAACCTGCTTTTAGTGGTTTCAGATTTGCCATGAATACCACATTTTGATAATATAAATATATTGAACATGAGATTAGTATTGATCAGATTTTTGTTGGTTTTTCCTTTGTTTATCCTTATGTCCTGCGAAGAAATTCCTATAGTCATAGCAGATCCTGTGATTCCGGATTCAGAAAAAGTGGTACTAATTGAAGAACTCACCGGAGCAAGTTGTCCCAATTGTCCGAAAGGAAGTGCTGCCATAGAAAATATATTGACTAAGTTTCCCGGTCGGGTATCCGTAGTGGGTATACACGGAGAGTTTTTGTCCAATCCTACTTCCAAAAGCAAATATGATTTTAGAAATCCAAAAGCCAAAAGCCTGGAATCCTGGTTTCAGCCTTGGTTTGGAAAACCATCTGCATCAATCAATAGAGTAAAAGACGAAAATGATATGATCATGATTGACATCCCTGAATTATGGCAGGCAGCGGTGGAGAATGAATTGCTCAAAGCGCATCAGATGAACCTCCTTTTGGATACAAAATTTGATGAAATCACCAGAAAACTTGATCTTGAGATAGCGGCTATACCTCTGACAGATCTTGAAGGTAGTTATAATATCAGTATATTTCTTACAGAATCTGACATCATAGATGCACAATCCAATGGAGCGGTGATTATCGATGCCTACAACCATAAACATGTGCTCCGGGATATGATGACAAAGTTTGATGGGGATAATTTTGGCTCTGCTTTAAAGAAGGACGCCATTATCAAAAAGAACTACACTTATACCTTACCTATTAATCCAAATGGACTTTGGAATCCTAAAAAAATGGAAGTGGTAGTGATGATCAGCCGGGCCATGCCAAATGATGTTTCAGTAGTACAGACGGCTTTTAAGAAGGTGGAGAAGTAAGTAAAAAAAATAAATGAGCCCGGATAAAAAAATTGAATAACTGCAAATTGCAATGGGAGTCAACAATGATCTTTTGATCACAGGTATTGACTTTCACTCCTTCAGAGTTTCACTACCTGTGCTCCATAAAATATTCTCTCCTTATTTTCCATGGGATAAATCTCTATATTGTACCTACCTGATGGCAAATGACTGATATCTATCGGCTCAGGTGATAGTCCAGCAGGAGAATATCCGCGCTATACACACTATTGCCTTGTATATCGGTCACAACGAGCTGACAGGCAGCAGGATAGTTGAAATCACGGAAATGAAAAAGCCCTGCAGAAGGATTGGGATATACTTGTAATGGTCTGCGATAATAGACCTGCTCTCCGAAGAGAGAAGTGATACCCGGATTGCATTTTTCTGCTTCGTCCACACGGAATCTTGGGAAATTGGGTAGGGACCCACCATTGGCATTCGGTAGTTTGATCCCATTTTGTACAAAATCA
>Ga0105047_10003289_pt1 | contig 28490 bp, 30 predicted proteins | sample MAT04_FD_78384 | JGI IMG/M metagenome (GOLD analysis project Ga0105047, IMG submission 78384) | Freshwater microbial communities from Lake Fryxell liftoff mats and glacier meltwater in Antarctica - MAT-04 (megahit assembly) | ecosystem: Environmental > Aquatic > Freshwater > Ice > Liftoff... | reverse complement strand
TCATCGAGTCCGTCACGGTGGAGGATAGACGGGGTGCCGTGTGGCTCTCGACGTGCCACCGGGTCGAGGTCACCGCGGAGCCCGCGGTCATCGATGCGTTGCAGGCGCTCCCCGGCGCCGCGCACATGGAGCGGCTGCACGGCGAGGCGGCGGTGCGGCATCTGTTGCGGGTTGCCGTTGGCCTCGAATCCGCTGTCCTGGGCGAGGACCAGGTGCTCCACCAGCTGCGCATGGCGGTCGCGGACGCGCGCGCCCGCGGACCGCTGTCTCCTCTGCTCCATCATCTCGCCGATGTCGCCCTGCGTGCTGGACGGCAGGCCCGGAGCTGGCTCCCCGCCGACCGACCCTCGCTCGCGGACGTCGCGCTCGATCGTGTCACGCTGCCGGGACCCGCGATGGCGACCCCCGTGCTTGTCGTCGGGGCTGGATCGATGGGTGCGCTCGCCGCGAGGGCCGTCCGATCGCGCGGTCTGCCGCTGGTGGTCGCCAGCCGCAGCATGGATCGTGCCCGGCGGCTGGGGGTGGCGACCCACGCCACCGTGCTGCCGCTCGATCCCGGGCCCGGGATCGCGATCGCTGGCGGGATCATCGTCGCGCTGTCGGGCCCGTGGATCATCGCGTCGGAGACCGCGGACGCCGTCGCGCGCCACGTCCCCTGGGTCATCGACCTCTCGTCGCCTCCAGCGGTCGACGCGCTGCTGGTGGAGCGTCTGGGCGCCCGGTCTCTGTCGATCGACGACCTCGCAGCGCCGTCGGCCGCGCTTCGCGACAGCAGCCGTCGCCGGCTGGAGGCGCTCGTGGATGCCACGCTCCTCGATCTTCGTGCGTGGGCGGCCGCCGCCGCCGACCGAGACGCCGCGCGCGGGCTCGCGGCGCTCGGTGCAGCGGCGCGCCGCCATGAGATCGCGTCGCTGCTGGCGGAGCTGCCGATGCTTGATGACGCCGGGCGGGAGGCGGTGGATCGGATGGCGGAGCGCCTCGTGCACCGGGTGCTCCGTGATCCGTTCGAGCGCCTGGGCCACGACCGGGACGGACGCTACGAGCGGGCGGCTCGCGACCTCTTCCAGCTGTGACGCCACCGGTCCGCATCGGCACGCGCGGCAGCGCGCTCGCCCTTGTCCAGGCGCGTCTGGTCGCCGCGGCGCTGGACGTCGTGGCTGTCTCGCACGAGATCGTCGTGGTCGAGACGGCGGGCGATCGCCGCGCCCCGGACACGGCGTGGGGCGAAGGGGCGTTCGTGAAGGCCATCGAGCAGGAGCTCCTCGACGGGCGTGTCGACGTGGCGGTCCACAGCGCCAAGGATGTGCCCACCGAGGAGGACACCCGGCTCGCCATCGCCGCGTTCCTGCCCCGCGCCGACCCGCGCGACGCAATCGTGCTGCAGACCGGCGCCCCCCGGGCAACCCTCGAGACGCTCCCGACGGGGAGCCGCGTCGGCACCGACAGCCCGCGGCGCGGCGCGTTCGTGCTGGCGCTGCGTCCGGACCTTGTCATCGTGCCCATCCATGGCAACGTGGACACGCGACTGCGCCGGCTGGACGCGGGCGAGGCGGACGCGCTCGTGCTCGCGGTCGCCGGTCTGGAGCGCCTCGGGTGTGCGGACCGGATCGCGGAAGCCCTGGCACCCGATCGCTGTCCGCCGGCGCCCGGTCAGGGCGCGGTCGCGGTCCAGGTGCGCGCCGCCGACACCGGCACCCGCACGCTCGTCGCGCGCGCCGATCACAAACCCACGCGTGTCGCCGTCGAGCTCGAGCGGGCGCTTCTGGCCGCGATGGGCGGCGGCTGCCGGTCGCCCATCGGGGCGCTCGCGGTCGTCGACGGCGAGATGGTCGCCATGCTCGCCGGCGCCGCGGGGGGCAGCGGCGGCGACGTCCGCCACCAGCGCGTCGAGGGCCGCGTGGCGGACGGGGCGCGCCTGATCGCCGACCTCTCGGTGCGCCTCCGTCCGGTCGTGTCGGGCCGCCGGGTCCTGGTCACCCGCGCCGCTGAGGGTGCCGACCGTCTCGGCGCCGCCCTCGTGCGCCTGGGGATCGAGGCGGTCGCGGTGCCTGCCATCGCGACCGTGCCCGTGCCCTCCGGCGGCGAGTTGGACGCGGTCCTGTCGGACCCCGGCGCGTGGGACCAGGCGGTCGTGACCAGCCCGACCGGTGCCCGCGCCGTCCTCGACACGCTCGCCCGGATCGGCGGCTCACCGGGCTGTTGGCGCTGGGCTGTCGTGGGTCCCACCACCGCCGCCGTGCTCGCGGCGGCTGGTGTCACCGACATCTGGCTGCCGGTCGTGACGCGGTCGGAGGGCGTCGGCGAGGAGCTGCCACTCGATCCCGGAGAGCGGGTGCTGCTGCTCCGAGGCGACCTCGCCGGCGATCGCCTGCCCGACCGCATGGCACAGCGCGGTGCGCACGTCCGCCAGGTGCTCGCCTACCACACGTTGGAGGCCCCCCCTGGCTCCGACGCCCTGCTCCGCGCGGCGCTTGGAGACGGCCCGTTCGACGCCGTCCTCTTCGCCAGCGGCTCCGCGGTCCGTGGGATCGTCGCGCTGGGGGAGGCGGTCGGCTGGGACGCGCGCGCCGTCCCCGCCATCTGCCTCGGCCCGGAGACGGCCGCCGAGGCCCATCACGTGGGGTTCCGCGTCCTCGGGGAGGCGCCGATGCAGTCGGCCGACGCCCTCGCGGCGCTCGCCGCATCCCTCCTTCACCCAGCTACCCAAGGAGCCTCCGGATGACCCTTGTCGCCCAGCCCATCGCGGCCCCGGCTCCGCCGCTCCTTCACCGTCCGCGTCGGCTGCGCCGGAGCAGAGAGCTGCGCCGCCTCGTGCGGGAGACCCGCCTCGACCCCGCGATGCTCGTGGCGCCGTTGTTCGTGCGACCGGGCCGGGGCGTGCGCGAGCCCATCGGGTCGCTGCCCGGGCAGTCCCGTCTGTCCGTGGACAGCCTGATCGACGAGGGCCGCCGCCTCGCGGACCTGGGCGTCGGTGGGGTGCTCCTGTTCGGCCTGCCGGAGAGCAAGGACGAGGACGGATCTGGGGCGCGGGCCGAGCAGGGAATCGTCCAGCAGGCGCTCCGGGCGCTGCGCGACGCCGACCTGCCGCTGGTGCGCATCGCCGACACATGCCTGTGCGAGTACACCAGCCATGGCCACTGCGGCCCGGTCCGCGCCGATGGCAGCGTGGACAACGACCCCGCGCTCGCGCTCCTGGCGCGCACGGCTGTGGCACAGGCGGAGGCCGGCGCAGACATCGTGGCGCCCAGCGCGATGATGGACGGCCAGGTCGGTGCGATCCGGGCGGCACTCGACGGTGCCGGGCACGGGGAGGTCGCCGTCATGGCGTACGCGGCCAAAGCCGCGTCCTCGTTCTACGGACCGTTCCGGGAGGCGGCGGACAGCGCGCCTGCCTTCGGCGATCGGCGCGGCTACCAGATGGACCCGGCGAACGCCCGGGAGGCGATGCGCGAGACCGCGCTCGACGTTGCGGAGGGCGCCGACCTGCTGCTGGTCAAGCCGGCCCTCTCGCGCCTCGACCTCATCGCGGCCACACGGGCCGCCCACGACCTGCCCCTCGCCGCGTACCAGGTCTCCGGTGAGTACGCGATGATCGCCGCCGCGGCGGAGCGTGGCTGGATCGACGGCCACCGTGCGATGCTCGAATCGCTCGGCGCCATGGCCCGCGCCGGTGCGGACATCCTCATCACCTATGCCGCCGCGGACGTCGCCACCTGGCTCACCGAGGATCGGTCGTGAGCGCCGCCCCGGTGTTCATCCACGTGCTGGCGCTGGCCATCGACCCCGCGTGGCGCGGCCGCAGCACGGGCGATCGGGCGGCGGATCTGCGCGATCTGGCCACGGCCACGGATGCCGGCGCCGCGAGCGAGGTGACCACGCTGAGTTACAGCTCCGTGGGCCTGGAGCCGGGCGTGGATCTCCTGCTGTGGCGGACCGGGCCATCCGTGGAGGCGCTGGAGTCGGCCGCTGCGTGCGTGCTCGTGAGCCGTGCCGGGCCCTGGCTCCGGGTCGCCCACAGCTTCCTCGGCCGGACGAACCCGTCGCAGTACACGACCACCTCGACCGAGCAGGAGTCGGGCCTCACGCGCGACGGCGCAGGGCGCTACCTGGTGGTCTATCCATTCACCAAGTCGAGCAAGTGGTACCTGCTCTCCCGCGAGGCCCGGCAGGGGATCATGAACGAGCACATGCGCGTCGGCCGTGGCTATCCCAGCGTGCGCCAGGCGTTGGCCTACTCATTCGGGCTCGACGACCAGGACTTCATCGTGGCCTACGAGACCGACGACCTGGGCGTGTTCGGCGATCTCGTTCGGGAGCTTCGGGGCACGGAGAGCCGGCGCTCCACCGTCCGCGACACGCCCATCCTGGTGGGCGTGCGCCGGCCGATGGCGGGCCTCGCTTCGCTCCTGGGCGTCACGTCGTGAGCACCGGGCTGACCAGCCGCGCCTCGATGGCGACCCTGCGCACCCAGGCGGAGGCGCTGTTCCCGGGTGGCGTCAACAGCCCGGTGCGCGCGTTCAAGGCGGCTGGCCGCGAACCCCTGCTGCTCGTCCGGGGCGAAGGGCCATGGGTCTGGGACGTCGACGGGCGGCGCTACCTGGATCTCATCTCCTCGTGGGGTGCCACGATCCTGGGCCATGCCGATCCGGCCATCACGGAGGCGGTGCGCCGGGCGGCCGGCGACGGCATGGCGCTGGGCGCGACGCACCCCACCGAGATCATCCTGGGAGAGGCGATCCGGGCAGCCATGGCCGCGGTGGAGCGGCTGCGGTTCGTGTCGTCGGGGACGGAGGCCGTGATGAGCGCCGTCCGCCTCGCGCGCGCGGCCACCGGCCGGGAGCTGGTGGTCAAGTTCGCGGGCGCGTATCACGGGCACTCCGACGGGCTGCTCGCGGAGGCGGGCTCCGGTGTCGCCACGCTGGGCATCCCGGGCAGCGCCGGTGTCCCGGAGAGCGCCGCCGCGCAGACGGTCGTGCTGCCGTTCAATGATGCCTCCGCGCTCACCCTGGCCTTCGCGCAGCACCCCGACCGGATCGCGGCGGTGGTGGTCGAGCCGGTCATCGCCAACGCAGGCGTGATCGCTCCCGCGGACGGGTTCCTGCGCCATCTCCGGCAGCTCACACGCGCCGCCGGCACACTGCTCATCTTCGACGAGGTCATCACCGGATTCCGGCTGGGTCCGGGCGGCGCCCAGGCGCGCTTCGGTATCCGGCCAGATCTCGTCACGCTGGGCAAGATCATCGGCGGCGGGATGCCCATCGGAGCCTATGGCGGCGCGCGCGAGGTGATGGCGCTGGTGGCGCCGTCCGGGCCCATGTACCAGGCCGGCACGCTCTCCGGCCATCCCCTGGCGATGGCGGCCGGAGCAGCGGCGCTGGCGCAGCTGATGCCGGAGCACTTTCTGGCGCTCGAGGCACGCGTGGACCGGCTGGTCGCCGGGCTGGAGGCGGCCATCGCGCGCCACGGCCGTGCGGTCAGCGTCGCGCGCGTGGGGCCGCTCGTCACAGTCTTCTTCCGGCCCGTCGTGCCCACCGACGCCGCGGAGGCGTTCGAGTCGGACCGGGACGCCTGGGCACGCTTCTTCCGGTCGATGCTCGACGCGGGCGTGCTGTTGCCCCCGTCCCAGTTCGAGGCGTGGTTCCCCGGGTTCGCCCATGACGAAGCGGCGATCGACCTGGTACTGGCGGCCGCGGACCGGGCGCTCGGCGCATGAACGACCGGTTCCTGCGCGCTTGTCGGCAGCAGCCGGTGGACGCGACGCCGGTCTGGTTCATGCGCCAGGCCGGCCGATCGCTGCCGGAGTACCGGCGCATCCGCGAGCGGGCGACGCTCCAGCAGATCGTGGCGGACGCGCCACTGTGCGCGGAGGTCACGCTGCAGCCGGTGTCTCGGCTCGGGGTGGACGCGGCGATCCTGTTCGCTGACATCACCACGCCCCTGCCCGGCATGGGCGTGGACGTGACGATCGTGGACGGCACCGGGCCCGTCATCGCGCGCCCGATCCGCACGATGGCGGACGTCCAGCGGCTCCGTCCGTTCGACGCGGACGCCACGGTCGGCCCGCTGATGGGCGCGATCGGGCTGCTGCGTCGGGAGCTGACGGTGCCGCTCATCGGATTCGCCGGCGCGCCGTTCACGCTCGCGTCGTACCTCGTTGAGGGCCGCGGCTCGCGGGACGCTGCGCGCCTCAAGGCGCTCATCCACGGCGAGCCGGCCGTCTCCGATGCGCTTTTCGCGCGCCTGGTGGACATGACGCTCGGCTACCTGGCGGCACAGGTGGCTGCGGGTGTGCAGGTGGTCCAGCTGTTCGACTCCTGGGTCGGGGTGCTCGGCCCGTACGACTATCGACGCTTTCTCCTGCCCCACATGCGCCGCTTGATCGACGGGTTGTCCGGGCTCGGCGTGCCCGTGATCCACTTCGGGACGGGCGCGGCCGGGCTGCTGCCGCTCATCGCGGAGGCGGGCGGCGATGTCATCGGTGTCGACTGGCGCATCGGCCTGGACGCCGCATGGCGCGCAGTCCCCGGACGCGCGGTCCAAGGAAACCTGGACCCCGCGGTGCTGCTCGGGCCGTGGGAGGGCGTCGAGGCGCAGGCGCGCTGGGTGCTTGCGGAGGTGGGCGGCCGGGACGGGCATGTGTTCAACCTGGGCCACGGCGTACTGCCCGCGACCAACCCGGATCACCTGCGGCGCCTCGTGGATCTCGTCCACGCACACGGCCGGAGCGCGGCCTCCGGCGGGCCGGCATGAACGGGCGGGAGCGGTTTCTGGCGGCCGTCGCCGGTGACCCGACGGACGCGACCCCGGTCTGGTTCATGCGCCAGGCGGGGGGTCGTCTGCCCCGCTATCTCGCCTTGCGCGAGCGGCACTCCGTGCTCGAGATCGGCCGCACCCCGGAGCTGTGCGCGGAGGTCAGCGCGGGCGCGGCGCTCGAGTTCGGCGTGGACGGCGCGGTGATGTACGCGGACATCATGCTGCTCGTGGAGGCCATGGGTGTCCAGGTGGAGCTCGTGGAGAGCGGACCCGTGATCCGCGAGCCGCTGCGCGATCGTGCCGCGATCGCGGCACTCCGTCGCCCCGATCCCGTCACCGACCTGGGGTTCGTGCTCGACGCGATCGGCCGGGTCCGGCGGACGTTGAGCGGCGCCGCCGCTGTCATCGGCATCGCAGGGGGGCCGTTCACGCTCGCGGCCTACCTGCTCGACGGCGGCCCGACCCGTGACCAGCTGGGGGCGCGGGTGCTGATGCTGCAGGACCCGGCTGCCTGGGAGCTGCTCATCGATCGTCTCGCGGACGCGACCATCGACTACGTGCGCGCCCAGGCGGCGGCGGGGGCGGACGTCGTCCAGCTGTTCGACACCTGGGCGGGGATCCTGACGCCGGACGAGTACCGGCGGTCCGTGGCCCCGGCCACGGCGCGCATCCTGGCTGCGTCGCCGGTGCCCACGATCCACTCCGTCGGGCGGTCGCTGCCGATCCTCGGGGAGGTGGCGGCCTGCGGCGCGACGGTCGTCGCCATCGATTCCCGCCAGTCGCTGCGGGGCGCTCGCCGGCAGCTTGGCCCCGATCGTGCCGTCCAGGGCAACCTCGATCCGGTGCTCACGGTGGTGGGCGGCACGCTCCTTCGGGAGGCCGCGGGCCGCGTCCTCGCGGACGGTGCGCGCACCGGCCACGTCTTCGGGTTGGGGGAGCCGGTGCCCCGAGGTGTTGAACCTGGGGTGCTGCGCGACCTCGCTGCCTTCGTCCATGACACCACCCGCCTCTGAGGTCCTCGCCGTCCCATGCCTGACACCGTCACGCCCCGCGGCGTGCTGCTCATGACCTACGGCTCGCCGTCCTCGCTCGACGACGTGCCGCGCTATCTGGCCGCGGTCCGCGGTGGCCGCCCCGCCGAAGAGGAGCTCGCGGTCGAGTTCCGCCGTCGGTACGAGGTCATCGGCGGGTCGCCGCTCATCCCCATCACGCAGGCCCAGGCGGCGGCGCTCCAGGCCCGGCTCGGAGACGGTACGCAGGTGCGCGCCGCGATGCGCTTCTCGCCACCGACGCTCACGGAGACGCTCGGTGAGCTCGCTGTGCTGGGGGTGCGCGAAGTGGTGGGCGTCATCCTCTCGCCGCAGCACTCGCCGCTGCTCATGGGCGGCTACGAACGGGACGTGGAAGCCGCCAGGGTCGCGCTTGGCCCGCAGGCGCCGGTGGTCCGGGTCGCCGGGGCGTGGCACCTGGAGCCGTCCTTCATCGGGGCGCTCGCCGACCGTCTCCGCGGGGCGATCGCAGCGCTCCCGGACGATGAGCAGGCGACCGTGCCGGTGCTGCTGACGGCGCACAGTCTGCCGCGGCGGGTGGCGGAGCAGGAGCCCGACTACCTCGCGCAGCTGTCGGCCACCGCCACTGCCGTCGCCGACGCCGCGGGGGTCTCGCCCGATCGCTGGACGTTCTGCTGGCAGAGCGCCGGCCACGAGCCGGGCGTCTGGATGACACCCGACTTCGCGGACCTGATGCCGCTGCTTGCGTGCGAGGGCCACCGGTCGGTGGTGGTGGCGCCCATCCAGTTCCTCGCGGACCACCTGGAGATCATGTATGACGTGGAGATCGGTGCGCGCGAGCAGGCAGAGGAGCACGGCCTCCGGTTCGGGCGGATCGCGTCGCTCAACACCGAGCCCCGGTTCATCGAGGCGCTCGCGGCGGTGGTGGGGCGGGAGCGGACCGCCGCCTCGACGCCCGGCTGAAACCCAGTGGTGGGCCTGAAGGTCTCTGGCCTGCCGGTGCACATCGGAGCCTCCAGGACGCGGCTCGAACGTGACGGCGCACCGTCCGTCAGGCTTCTCCTCGGCCCAGTCGTCGGGGGCGCGCTCGGCCTCATCGTCAGGATCATCCGGCCACGGTGTGTCCGATCCGAGGCACAGGAACCGCGGTCCCGCTCCTCGACCGACACCGGACCCGGGGAGGCATCCCGCCGTTGGGTGCGAGGACTGGATCTGGATGCAGACGCTCGATCGCTCGCCACGACGGTCTCCCTCGGGTTCGGCGGCGGCGGTGCTTGGGCCCGCCCCGTGCAGTGTCGTCTGCGACACGGGCGAGTCAATGGGGGGAACTCCCTATGCACGGGTCGTCGATCGCCGACATCCTGGGCCGACGCGGACGGGCCGCCCGTCTCGGTCGCGAATCCCGCCGCGTACGAGACGGCCAGCAACCCCGACGCCCAGCAGCCCGGCGGCACCGAGCAGGACTCGAACCTGAGCGGCGTGGCGGTCACGGCGGATGGCGCGGCGCTCGCCGATGCAGGGCGAACGCGCTGGTGCTGCTCGTCGACGGCGACGGGGTGATCACCGTGGCCGCGGTCTCCCCGTGGTCGTTCAGGACGCACCCCTGACCCGTCCGCGTCGCCGGATCCGGCGACGTCGCCGATGATGGTCCCCATGGAGCCGGTGCCCACGTCGGTGGCCATCGGGCCCGATGGCGCCTTCCACGTGGGCCAGCTGACAGGGTTCCCGTTCCCGCCGGGCGGGGCGTCCGTAGTCCGCGAGCGCGCCGATCGAGCTCCGGCTGACGATGGAGCAGCGCGTCCGGGACGCCTGGCCGTCGACCCGGAAAAACGTGCTCCGCGTCGGCGCCATGGGTGGCGATCGGCATCGGCATCGGTGCGCTCATCCACGGGCACGGGCCCACGGTCCTGTTGTCCAGATCGGCGGGCGCGACAACCCGCTGGCGGTACCGCTCATCGTGATGCACGGCGTACCGCTCTACGCGAACGCCGCAGGCATGATCCCGACGTGGTGTTCGCGGGCATCCTCGTCGTGGGCTACCTCTTCCACGTGGTGTTCGCCTGAAAGGAGTGGTCGCCATGATCCACATCGGTGTTCTGGGGCCGGGGTGCGCCAACTGCAAGCGGTTGGAGCAGATCGCCCGGGAGGCCGTGTGGGACGCGTGCCGGGTGCGTCCGAGATCGAGGGCTGGCTGATCCAGTCATGACCAGGAACCGGTTGCGGTCGGTCAGCGGCCGATGCGCGGGACGATGACCTCGGCGATCGCCTGGGCCAGCGGCCCTGGGTCCGTGCCGTCCGGCGCGCCGATGAGCGCCGGCTGGATCGTCAGCAGCTGGCCGCCCAGGTCCACCCACAGCGAGCCGGACGCGACGAACGCGTCGAAGCCCGCCACGCTGATCGGGCTCCCGTCGGCGAACGTGGAGCGGATGAGCTCCAGATCACCGTCCTCCAGACGCACGTTCACGGAGGACAGCTGGTCGCTGCCGTCGCTCGCTGTATAGGTACAGCCGGCACCCTCGGCCGACCGCTGTGCGAAGGGGATCTCGACCAGGATCGCGAGCTCCGCGGGCGACAACAGGCCGCACACATCTCCGGGTTCCAGCGCCTCCATCCCCCAGCCGACGTCGCTGCACACCTTCCAGGCGCCATCCTCGTGGACGAGCTCCACCTCCGTGTCGATGAAGGCCGGCGACGGGATCGCGGCGAGCTGATCGCGGATGCGCTGGTCCAGCACCGCCCGCCGGATCGCGTCATCCACGACGCCGCCCGACCACGAGGCGCCCCATAGTGCGCGTCGCAGCCCGTTCTCATCCAATGAGGCGGCGACGGTCGCGGTCACCCCGGCCAGCGCGCGATCCCCGTCCTCCTCCAGCAGCTGGACGTCCAGCCGGCGGACGGACACGTCCACGAGCCGCAGGAACGATGTCCGCGCGGTGCCCGGGACGTCGCGCATGACCTCCGTCAGGTCCAGCCGGCGCATGGCCTCGGTTCGCCGCGCGACGCACTCCAGCGCCGCGACGTCCCTGAACCGTCCGGCATCGAGTGCCTCGAACAGGGTCACGACCGCCGCGGCCGGATCCTCGTCGGTCGCGACCGCAGGCACCCCGGAGACGCCGATGGCCATCACGACGGTGAGCGCCGCGCCCAGCCATCGACGGGCCCGAACCACCCTCACGGGCGGCCTCCGGCGCGACGGTCTGGGGCGAGCAGCAGGGGAACGATCGGAGTCACCTCGTGGACACGCGGGGCGGAACGCCCTTGAGGACCTTGCCGCAACCGCAGCCCCGCGTCCATCCGTGATTCCACCCATTGGCCTACGGAACGAACGTCAGGGTCGGCCCGCGTCCTGTGCTCGCGTGTCCCCGTCGAATCGAACAGGACCCCCGTGACGAGCGTCGCCCCGGGGGTCCTCGTGGGTCGTCACGCCGCCGGCGCGGGCCGGTGGCCCGTCGGGTCATGCGCAGCAGCCGTCCCCGCAGCAGGCGGTGCCCGCGTCAGCGTCTCCGAGCATCGCGATGGGCCCGAGCGCGAGGCCGGGCGTCACCCCAGCGCCGTCGCGCGTGGTGTCCGCATCGACGTCGCCGCCGGGCTTGCGGGCCTTGACGATGGCGCCATGCATGCCGTCCGCCACGCCGTGCGTGGCGGTGATGGAGACATCCGTCAGGCCTGCCGTCTCCAGGCCCGCGCGGTACTCCGCGAAGGACACCGCACCCGCGATGCAGCCGGTGTAGCTACCCCGGTCGAGGCGCTCCTCGGGGGACAGGTGATCCTCCGCCACGACGTCGGAGATGCCCATCCGGCCGCCGGGCCGCAGCACCCGCGCGATCTCCCGGAAGACGGCGGGCTTGTCCGCGGCGAGGTTGATGACGCAGTTGCTGATGACCACGTCCACGGACGCGGCGGGCAGCGGGATCGCCTCGATGTGGCCTTTCAGGAACTCCACGTTGGTGGCGCCGGCCTCCGCGGCGTTGCGCTGCGCGAGGGCGAGCATCTCGTCCGTCATGTCCAGGCCGATGGCGCGGCCCGTGGGACCCACGCGCTTCGCCGAGAGCAGCACATCGATGCCGCCGCCAGATCCCAGGTCCAGGACGCGCTCGCCCGCGCGGAGCTCCGCGATGGCGATGGGGTTGCCGCAGCCCAGGGAGGCGAGCACGGCCGCCTCTGGCAGCTCGTCGCGCTCCAGCGCGGAGTAAAGACCGGGGCCGAACGTCTGCGCCTCATCCGCGCAGGCGCCGCCAGCGCAACAGTCCTGTGTCGTGGCACCCAGCGCGGCGCTCGCATACCGGGCACGGACAGACTCGTGGATGGCGTCGGTGGCGGGCGTGGTCATGATCGGGTCCCTTCCTGGCAGTCGGAGGATCGTCCCAGCCGGAGGGCGAGGCGATCGAGGCGGGTGGGCGCGCAGCAGATGCGGTAGCACGCGGCACGCTGGGCGAGCACCGCCGCATCCATGGCACGCACCCGGTCGCGCTGGATCGCGGTGACCAGCTCTGGCGTCGGGATCATGGGGGGCTCCTTCCGGCTGGTGGCGTAGATGGCTGCGGTGGATGCTGTATTGATACTTGACGATATAGATACTTGTCAATACCCTTTGGTCATGAAGCGCATCACCGACCCGGACGCTCTGCTGCTCCAGGGCGCAGCGGACCCCACCCGCCTTGCCATCCTGCGCCAGCTCGCCGGTGGCGAGGGCGTCTGCGCGTGCGATTTCACGGCCTGCTGCGACGTCGCGCAGCCCACCGTCAGCCATCACCTCAAGGTGTTGCGGGAGGCCGGCTGGGTGCGCAGCGAGCGACGCGGTACGTTCGTGTACTACTGGCTCCGGCCGGCCGCGGTCGCCCGGTTCCGCGCCATCGCGGGCGAGCTGTCGCCCATCGGCGTGCCGCCCGAACCGCGCGTGTTGCCGGTCGTCCAGCCGTCCGCGTAAGGGTCCGGGAATGCCGACGGCCCGCCCCGCTGGATCGCGGAACGGGCCGTCAGGCAGCACCTATCGGTGCGTTCGATGCGGGCCGGGTCGCCGGCCCCGGGGTCAGCCCTGGGCCAGCGCCGCCTTGGCAGCCGCGGCCTCGCGGTCGATCTCCAGCGCGACCTGCTTGTCCACCGCGGTCGAGACGATGCGGTCCGCCGTCGCGAGCGCCTTCTCGATCTCCACGACCGCGTGTCCTGTGCGAGCACGAGCAGGCCGCTCATGCCCGGGTCGATGGCGCCCTGGAGGGCGTCGGAGACCTGCGAGCGGTGGCCGATGTTGCGGATCTTGCCCAGGGCCGTGCCCACGACGCCCATGCCCACGGCGCCCGCGATGATGGTCGGCGGGAAGATCACGCCCAGCACGACACCACCCACGACGCCCCACTTGAGGCCGGTCTTGGTGGCATGGTCGGTGGCCTGGTGCAGCTTGATGTCGCCCTTGGCGTCGGCGCTGGCCATGATCACGGCGTCGATGCGCAGGCTGGTGGAGCTCTCGATCTGCTCCCGGGTCGCGTAGGCCGCCTGGGCCTGCTCGAGGGTCGCGAACTGGCCCGCGACGAGGAAATAGGCGCCGTCCGTGACGAGGCCGATGCCCACCGGCGGCGTGCCGGGCGCGGTCTCGACGGGGGTCTCGGGGGCGGGGATGGGCTGGTCGGTCATCGATGGCTCCTTGGGTGGTGATGCTCGCGCGGAGACACGGTAGCGGGATGGTCCGCCGGGGCATCGCCCGGCAGGGATGGACCGGGACGTGCTCCTCTGCGCCGTCCCGGATGGGCCTGTGCACGCATCGGAAGCCGATGTGGCCCATGCCGGTATCGATCATCTGCGGCCGGCGCGCTGCGGGCCGGTAGCGGCGGCAATAGCTGTCCGCACACAGGAACGAGCCGCCCTTGACCACCTTCCGGGGACGGCGAACTGCGGCTGCCCAGGGTCCAGGCTCGCCTCGAGCGCGCCGCCGCGCGGGTCGGCCGGCACGCAGCATGCGTCAGGGGCATCGTCTGGGTGGCGTGGCGCGTACCAGTCGGATGTCCAGTCCCAGGAAGATGGGCGCGCCCTCCGCGACCTTGCGCTCCAGGAAGTCGACGGCGCCATCGATGATCTCGTCGTCGATGGTCTCCATGCGCTTCTTCGTCAGCGGCCCGGTGTCCTCGATCGTCTGGGTGCCGTCGGCATTCGCCGTGCAGCGCAGCACGCCGCGCGACCCGAAATTCTTGCGGAAGTCGGGGAAGTCCTCCGGCCTGGGGTAGTCGGGAAGCTCCGGCTCCTCTTCCGCGTTGAGGTGGTACAGGTTGCCGAGAACTCGTCAAAGCCGTGCGCCGTGGGCAGCTGCGCGTCCTGGTCGCCCAGATGGTTCTTGCCGAACTGCCCCGTCGCGTACCCCAGCACAAGGCGCTCCTTCAGGGGTTGGGGCTGTGGACCGCGATGGGCCGGGCTCGACTGCGAGGGCAGCGTACCCGAACGATCCGCGAGAGGTGCCGGCTCAGATGCCCGCGAACGGCGCCAGGTCCAGCGCCCCGATGACGGGGTCGGGCGTCGCATGCGGATAGGCCCCTGTGGGCGAGCGCTCCGGCCCTTCCCGTGGCCCGGGCGTACCGTCCACGATCATGGTGGGTCCCCGGTCCAGCCGTCGATCGGGCGCGACCCTGCTCGAGCGTGCTGGAGGCATCCGTGAAGGCCATCGTCGTCTACGAATCCCACTGGGGCAACACAGCCGCGGTCGCGCGCGCCATCGCGGAGGGTCTGGCCCATGGTGCGCAGGCGCTGGCCACGGACGAGGCGACCGGATCGGCCATGGACGGGGTCGATCTCATCGTGTGCGGCGCCCCGGTCATCGCGTTCTCGCTCGCTGGCGGCAACGCGCGCAAGCAGATCGCGGGCGATACCAAGGCGCCCACGCCACCCGACATCAGCCACCCGCTGCTGCGCGAGTGGCTGGACGCGCTACCGCACGGGGCCGGGTCCGCGGCGGCGTTCGAGACGCGCATCTGGTGGTCGCCGCGGGGCGCCACGGGGACCATCGAGTCGAAGCTGCGGAAGGCCGGCTACGCGAAGGTGGCGAAGGGCGAGCGGTTCATCGTGGCCGGGTCCTACGGGCCGATGAAGGATGGTGAGCTCGAGCGTGCCCGGGCCTGGGGAGACGAGCTGGCGTCGCTGGCCACCGGCGCCCGACCCGCCTGACCCGAGCTCAGCGGCGGAGCACGTCCGGCACGCCGCCGCCGTCGACCGCGACCACCTCGCGCCCGGCCGCGGCCAGGACGCTCGCGGCGATCGACGCCCGAAAGCCGCTGGCACAGACGATCCATATGGGGCCGCTGTCGGGCAGCCACAGGTCGGGGTCCGCGAGGTCCGCCACGAAGCGCGTGACGGACCCCGGGATCGTGCCGTCGCGCCACTCATCGGGCTGACGCACGTCCAGGACGCGCGGCGGCTCGCTGGTCGACAGCGCTGCTCGCAGCTCGGCGACGTCGGCCCGCCCGAATCGTGCGGCGGGTCGCTCCTCTGCGACCCACGCGCGGAGCCCGGGCAGGACGCCGCGGACCCTGTCGAAGCCGATGCGTGCCAGCTGCCGGACCGCCTCGGTGGCATCCTGCTCCGCGTCCAGCACCAGCGCGAGGGGTGCATCGAACGGTAGTATCCAGCCCACGTACGTCCCGAAGTCGTCCCCCAGCTCCACGTTGAGGGAGCCCGGGATGTGACCCGCTGCGAATGACGACCGCGCCCTGCCGTCGACGACCGCGATCTCCGCATCGCGCAGGCTCGCGAGAGCCGCGGGTGTCAGCGCCGCAGGCGCCACCGGGGTGCCCAGGGGCTGCGGCCCGGCGCGGTTGATGGGCGCCATGAACGGGTAGTAGGCGGGGTAGCGGAGCAGGCCGGCAAGCTGGCGGTCCCGGAAGGCGGGGAGGTCCGCATCCATGAGCGCCGGGTTGGTCGCGCGCTCCCGCCCGACCGTGGAGAAGCCGCCACCGAGCGACCCCGACGCGGTGCAGAAGGAGCCTGCGCCGTGCGTCGGATGGAGCACGGTCGCCGGATCCAGCGCGGCGAGCCGTCGCACCGACGTGAACTGGTGGGCCGTCAGACGATCGGTGAACGCCGCGCCCGCGAGATCGGTGCGCCCGGCGGAGCCCGCCAGCAGCGAGCCGCCGCTGAACAGCAGGCCCAGGCCGTCCTCGCCGTCGATGACGTAGCTCGTGTGATCGAGCGTATGCCCCGGGGTGTGCAGCGCGCGCACCCGCAGCCGCCCTGTCTCGAATCGCTCCTGGTCCGCGGCGGCTTGGTGGGGGTACGCTGCGCCGCTGCGCGATGGCAGGACGAGGGTCGCGCCGGCGCGCCGCGACAGCTCCAGGCCACCGGAGACGTAGTCATTGTGGATGTGCGTCTCGAGCACGTAGGTGATGCGCGCGCCAGCCTGTTCGGCGGCCTCCAGGTAGGGGTCCACGTCTCGTTGCGGGTCGACCATCACGGCGTGCTCGCCCGCGATCACGAGGTAGGAGCGGTCGCCCAGGCCGGGCGCCAGGAAGTCATGGACGCGGGGGCTGGTGTCCGCCGTGCCGGGGGCGGTGGGGACGGTGAGGCTCTCAGGCGACATGGGCGGCTCCCTGGGTGATGGCACGGCCGCTGCGCGCCCACGCGCTGGTGCCGCCTGCGACCGACACGGCATCGAGCCCCTGGCGGATGAGCAGGTCGGCGCCGGTCCTGCTGCGGTTGCCCGACTGGCAGATGACCGCGATGCGCCGGTCGTGCGGAAGCGACGCGGCACGCCCATGGACGAAGCCGAGCGGGATGTGGAGCGCGCCGGGGACGTGGCCGCGGCGGACCTCCATCTCCTCGCGCACATCCACCAGGACGGCGGCGTCCGCCTGGAGAAGCTGGTCGAGCTCGTGGATGGTGATCTCGGGCGTGGGGCCCGCATGGGGCTGGGACATCGGGTCAGGAACCTCCGCGTGTGACGAGGGTGAACGCAAGATATCCGGCGAGCGCAAGGACCACGAGCGCGAAGGCGCGCGCGAGAGCTGCCGGTGGCAGGCGGGTGGAGAACGCGCCGCCCGCGAGCGCCCCGGCGATGGCGCCGGCCGTGAACAGGACGGTGAGCGGCACGTCGACGGTGCGCCCGGCCGCGAGGTGGCCCGCGAGCGCGGTGCCGCTGTTGATGGCGATGACCGGCAGCGAGGTGCCGATGGCGATGGGCATCGGCAGCTTGAGCACCAGCACCAGCGCAGGCACGATGAGGAACCCGCCACCGACCCCGAAGAACCCCGTGACCAGGCCCACGCCGACCGCGGTGATCACGAACGGGCCATGGTCCATCAGAGGACACGAGCCACCGGGTGCCCGGGCGCGGATGCGATCGGCCAGGCTGGTGTTCAAGCGCTGACCGTTCGGGGTGATCGACGCAGACGCGCCGACACCCACGTAGACGATCGGCGAGGGAGCCACGGCCAGGGCGCGCACCCCGTGGAGCGCGCCCGCCCGCCGGAGCATCGCCAGCGCCGCGACGACCATCAGGATGGCGAAGCCCCCCAGGAGGACCTGCGGCGGCACAGCGCCGTTGAGCTGCCCCCCGACGGCGGTGCCCAGCAGGCCCACGCCGCCGAACAGCGCCGCGCGGCCCCATCGGACGTTGCCTCTTCGGGCATGCGGCAGGGTCGCCCACAGCGCGCTGATGCCCACGATGACCAGGGACATCGTGGTCGCCTCGCGGGGCGCGACGCCGAGGGCGCCCACGAGCAACGGGACCGTGAGGATCGAGCCGCCGCCGCCGACGAGGCCCAGGGCGAGGCCGGCGGCGGAGCCGAGCACCAAGGGAAGCATGCCCCCATCTTATCCTCTACTTGCGCAACTGCGCAAGTAGAGGTAGGATTCGCGTCATGCCCGACCTCGACGCCGATGCCACCGCCCGGTACCACGCCCATGCGGAGCTGTGCAAGGTCCTCACGGACCCCAAGCGGCTGATGCTCCTGAGTGAGCTGTGCGACGCCGAGCGCACCGTCGGCGAGCTCGCGGCGGCGATCGGGGTGAGCCTGCCCAACGCCAGCCAGCATCTGGCGGTGATGCGCAGCGCGGGCCTCGTGGCGACCCGCCGAGAGGGCACGAGCATCCGCTACCGGATCGCGGAGCCCGCGATCACGGAGGCGTGCAGCATCGTCGACGGGATCGTTCGGCGCCGACTGGGCCAGCCGCCGTCACCTCGCCTGGACGCCGTGCGCGGGCCGGGGGGCCGACCGGCCGAGCCGGCGCCGAACACCATCCACAGCCCCCGCTGAATCGGACACCAAGGAGGTCCAATCATGGCCACCAAGACCGCGAGGCTTCTCGCCGAGGGCGACGGGCTGCGCTTCGTCGCAACCGCCGGCAGCGGGCACTCCATCGTTCTTGACGACGGACCCGGCGACGCCGGCATGCGCCCGGCCGAGTTGATCCCGATCGCGCTCGCCGGGTGCACCGCGATGGACGTGCTCTCGATCCTGCGCAAGAAGCAGCAGCCGGTGACGCGCTACGAGATCGACGCCACGGGCGAGCAGCGGCCTGGCACGCCCACCCGATTCGTGCGCATGGAGGTCACCCACGTGGTGGAGGGCGCGGTCGACGAGTCGGCCCTGCGGAGGGCCATCGAGCTGTCCGCGACGAAGTACTGCTCCGTGGGCGCCACGCTCGCATCGGGAATCGTGGAGATCCACCACGGCTACCGCATCCGGCGACCGGACGGGTCGGAGGCGACCGGTGAGGTCGTGGTGGAGGGCCCCTACGACCACCAGGCCGACCTGCTCGCACTGCGCGACGCGGGGGCGCTCCAGGCCGTCGGCTGAGGTCCCGCCCTCGGTCCCTCCCGGCTACGCTGTGGGCGGCAGCGCCGCAGCAGCAGGGAGGGGACCGGTGGTGGGACGCGAGTCAGTGGGGCCCGACCGCGATGGCGCGGCGGAGCGGGGCCTGGCGCACGATCTGCGCAACCTCCTGACGGCCATCGACGGGAATGCCCAGCTGGCTCGCGCCGCGATCCCCGATGATCACCCCGCGCGGGAGGACATCGACGAGGTGCTCGCGGCCACCTCGCGGGCGCATCAGCTGACCGTCGCGTGGCTGGCAGGACCGAGCGCCTCCCCGCCGCCGGTCGTGCCGGTGCCCCTTGACGACCTGGTCCGCGGCTTCCTGACTCTGCTGTCGGCGATCTCCGGGCCGGGCATCAGCGTGGACGTCCGCCTGGCGACGCCGGATCACGTCCGCATCAGCCGCCTGCGCCTGGAGCGGGTGCTGCTCAACCTATGCCTCAACGCCAGGGATGCGATGGCGGGGGAGGGCACGATCGCCATCTCGAGCCGCGTCCGGGGGGACGGCCGGCTGGAGGTCGCCGTGACGGACAGCGGGCCGGGCATCGATGGCGCGGCCGTGGAGCGCCTGATCGACGCCCGGTCGGACCTGCCGGCCGGCTCGGGTGGTCACGGCCTGGGCCTGGCCACGAGCCGGATGCTGCTGGTGGAGGCGGGCGGCTCGCTGGAGGTTTCGTCGACGCCGGGGGTCGGCACGACGATGCGGGCGCTCCTGCCCAGCGCCTGAAGCGCGCTGGTCGCAGGGAACCTGCAATGCCGTGGGGCCGCATGGCGGTCCGACCGTAGTGTCACGCCAACCATGATCGGGGTCCCGCGGTCACCTGCCGCGAACACGGAGGTCACCAACAATGATCATGGACATCATCGCGTGGATCGTGCTCGGCGCGATCGCAGGCTATCTTGCCGGGTTCCTCGTCAAGGGTGACGAGAGCCTGGGCGTCATCGGGCACATCGTGCTCGGCATCGTGGGCGCGGTTGTCGGCGGTTTCATCGCTCGGCAGTTCTTTGGTGTCGATGTTCGCGAGGGCGACGACCAGATCAACATCCCGTCGATCATCGTGTCCGTCATCGGCGCCGTGATCGTGGTTGTCGTCGTGGGCCTCGTGCGCGGAGGCAGCCGGTCGGGTCGCGGCGCGGTCTAGCCGCTACTCGAGGCGTATCGGCTGGGCGGCGTCCCGGCCACATGGCGGGGAGCCCGGTCGCGTCGCGGCCGGGCATTCGCCGTTTCCCGGAGCTGACCCCTCCGGGGTCACGCGGCGTCCAGCGCCCTGACCACGTCCGCCACGAGATCGGCGGCATCCTCGATGCCCACCGACAGCCGGACCAGCGAGCGGGGCACCTCCAGCGCCGACCCCTGGACGGAGCCGTGGGTCATCACCGCGGGCACCTCGCACAGCGATTCCACGCCACCCAGCGACTCCGCGAGCGTGAACAGCCGTGTGGTCTCGCAGAAGCGGCGTGCGCGCTCCTCGGGCGAGCGCCCAGCCACGGCTGCGAGCTCGAACGAGACCATGCCGCCGGGGAGCGTCATCTGGCGCGCCGCCAGCTCCGCCTGGGGATGCGCGTGCCGGCCCGCGACGAGGCCCGGAAAGCGCACCCGGGTGATATCGGACCGATCAGCCAGCGCGCCGGCGACGACGGTCGCGTTCGTTGAGTGCCGCTCCATCCGGAGCGCGAGCGTGCGCAGGCCCCGCAGCACCAGAAAGCAGTCGAACGGGCCGGGCACCGCGCCGATCGCGTTCTGGAGGAAGCGCAGCCGGTCATACAGGTCCGTGCGCGAGGTCACCAGCACGCCGTTGATGGTGTCCGAGTGACCCGCCAGGTACTTGGTCGCGGAGTGGAACACGATGTCCGCGCCCAGAGCCAGCGGTCGCTGGATGATGGGCGAGGCGAACGTGTTGTCGACCACCACGATGGGCGCCGACCCTCGCGCGCCCCGGTGCCCCTTCGCCGCCGATGCGACGGCCGCGATGTCCACCAGCTTCAGCAGCGGGTTGGATGGCGACTCGATCCAGACCATCCGGGTCAGCGGCGTGAGCGACGCCCGGAGCGCGCCCGCCGGATCGGCGCCCGACAGGTCCACGTAGCGCGCGTCGATGCACAGGTCGCGCAGCACCCGCTCGAACAATCGGAAGGTGCCGCCGTACACGTCGTCCGAGATGACGACCTGCTCGTTGGGGCCGACCAGGGAGGCGATGTTGTGGGTCGCGGCAGCGCCGCTGGCATACGCCAGGCCGTGCTCGCCTCCCTCCAGGGCCGCGACCGCGCGCTCCAGGCGGGCGCGCGTGGGGTTGCCGGTGCGCGCGTACTCCCAGCCGCCGCGCGGTCGTTCGACGCCGTCCTGCGCGAACGTGCTCGTCTGGTAGATCGCCGGCGACACGGCGCCCGTCAGCTCGTCTGGTTCCAGGCCCGCGTGGACGGCCAGGGTCGCGGGCTTCCAGGACGGGTCGGGCGCGTGCGCGCGTTCGTGATCGGTGAGCATGGCTGCAGGATACGCCGCGTCTCTCCGCCGGCCCCGGCGCCGACCCATGGCGGCCCTCCGTGCCTCGGTCTGTCGACACGCACGACCTTGACAGCCATGCGACGATGGATGCCCGGACGTCCGGATGTCCTGATGTCCTGTAAGCCAGCAACGCAAGGAGGGGTAGGATGCGCATCGAGGTCCGTCGTCGTCTCGCGGTCGTGAGTGGTTCGATCATCGTCGCCACGATGGTCGTGGGTGGGTCCGCACCCATCCTGGCCCAGTCGGCCGACCCGGCCTGCGATCCCAAGGCAGGCCCCTTGACCTACGGTTACATCAGCCCCGGCCCGGACACCTGGTACCAGCGTGGAGTCGATGGCTTCGTCTTCGGGGCGACCGCCGATGGCCACGAGGTCGTGGTGCTCAACACGGAGTACGACGCTGAGAAGGAGATCGCGAACATCGAGTCGCTGATCAACCAGGGGGTCGACGGCATCAGCATGTTCTCGTCCACCGAGGCGGGCGCCACCCTGGCGGCCAAGCGTGGCGAGGAGGCGGGCATCCCCGTGGTCCTCACGGACAGCGTCGGCACCGTCATCGCCAACGGCCAGAACCACGTGGCGTCCATCGACTTCGACTGGTACGGCATGGGCGTGGCCTACGCCGACTGGATGGCCGAGACCTATCCCGGTGAGCGGTTCGCCATCCTCACGGGCTTCTTCGACTCGCCGCCCAGCCAGAAGATCAACGACGGGATGACGGAGCGGGCCGAGGAGCTGGGCGTCAACGAGCTGGTCACCATCGAGGAGACCAAGTACAGCCCGGACACCGCGGTCTCGCTGGCCCAGGACCTCATCAATTCGGGCGAGGAGTTCGGCCTTCTGTTCGTCATGGACGAGGATATGGCGACCGCCGTCATCCGGATGCTGCGCAATGACAGCTACCTGGACAACCCCATCAAGGTCTTCGCGCAGAACGGATCTCCGGCCGGCATCCCGCTGCTCCAGGAAGGCTCTCTCAAGTACACCATCAGCAGCTCCCCCGGCTGGGAGGGCTTCGTCGCCTATCACGCGCTCAACAACCACGTCCAGGGCTGCTCCGACGAGATGAACCAGCAGATCATGCTGCCGGTCATCCCGGTCACCGGGGAGAACGTCGACGACCCGACGCAGGTGGTGTCGTGGGAGCCGACCGACCTCTACTGGGAGATCACGCAGCAGCAGCTGCCCGAGCTGCTCATCGGTCGCTAGCGGTACGGACCGTGGCGCTGTCCTCCACGGCGCCACGGTTCCGGACATCGTGACCACGCCCGCGGAAGGCGCGGTGGCCGTGCCGAGCTCGGACGTCCCCGACCCGATCATCTCCCTGGAGCACATCTCGCGCACCTATCCGGGCACCCGTGCCCTGGACGATGTCAGCTTCGACGTGCGGCCCGGCGAGATCCACTGCCTCATCGGCGAGAACGGGGCCGGCAAGTCGACGCTGATGAAGATCATTTCGGGGGTCGAGCGTCCGGACTCGGGGCGGATCGTGCTGCGCGGCGAGCCACACGCCTACCTGACGCCGCGCACCGCCCTGGCCCTCGGGGTCCGCACGATCTACCAGGACGCGGACATCGTCACCAGTCTCACGGTCGCGGACAACGTGTTCCTGGGCCAGGAGCCTGTCTCGCGCGGGTTCCTGGTGGACAGGCGGCTGCAACGACGCGTGACCCAGCGGCTGGTGGCAGACCTCGGGGTGGACCTGGACCCCGACAGGTCGGCCGTCGAGCTGTCTCCCGCGCAGCGACAGCTCACCCAGATCGTGCGCGCCCTCCGGGACGATCCGGTCGTGCTCGTGCTCGATGAGCCGACCACCTCGCTCGGCCACACGGAGACGGAGCATCTGCTCGCACTGGTCCGGCGTCTCGCCCATCGGGGCATCGCGATCATCTACATCTCCCACTACCTGGACGAGGTGCTCAGGATCGGTGATCGGATCACGGTGCTCAAGGACGGTCACCGGGTGGTGACCCAGCCCGCCGCCGGCTGTACCCCTGACCTGCTGGCTCGTCAGATGGTCGGGCGCAGCGCTGCGGCGTTCTTCACGCGGCCGGCGGCGACCGTGGGTGACGTGGTGCTCCGCGTCGACGGCTACACCGGCCACGGCATCCCGGCCCCGATCTCGTTCGAGGTCCGCCGCGGAGAGGTCCTGGGCCTGGGTGGCCTGGTCGGCGCAGGCCGGACCGAGCTGCTTGAGCTGCTGTTCGGGGTGACGCGTCCCACGGCGGGCACGCTCACGGTCGCCGGCCGGGCGTGCCGGCCACGCTCGCCCAGGGAGGCGGTCGCGGCGGGCCTCAGCCTGGTCACGGAGGATCGGGCGACGTCCGGCCTGTTCCCCGACCGGAGCGTTCGCGAGAACCTGTCCGTCTCGTGGAACGAGCTCCGCGGGCGCCTCGTGCGTGGGGAGCGGGCGCTGGCGTCCGAGCTCGTGGGCCGGCTGGGCGTGGTCACGCCCAGCATCGAGCAGGAGGTGCTGCGACTGAGCGGCGGCAACCAGCAGAAGGTCCTGATCGGTCGGTGGCTCGCCGTCGACGCCCCCGTGTTCCTGCTCGATGAGCCCACCAAGGGCGTCGACATCGGCGCCAAGCACGACATCTACGCCCTGATCAGCCGGCTGCTGGACGCAGGCAAGGCGGTCATCCTCGCGTCGTCCGACCTGCCGGAGCTGCTGTCGATGAGCGACCGCATCGCGGTGATGCGCCAGGGCCGTCTGGTCTCGATCGTGCCGGCGCGGGAGGCCACCGAGCATGGCCTCATGATGCAGTTCCTGGGCGTGGCGGCATGACGACGCCCGGGGTCGTCGTGGCCCCGCCGGATCCCTCGCCCGGCGGCGCGGGGGGCTCGCGGCCGACGGAGCGCGGCCGGGCAGTGCTCCGGTTCGCGACCGAGAACCAGTGGGTGCTGCTGCTCCTGCTCACGGTCGCGCTGGGGCTGCTCACGGCCTCGGTCAACCCGCGGTTCCTGGACCAGCGCAACCTGATCTCGATCCTCGATCAGAGTGCGGTCCTGGGCCTCGTCGCCGCCGGCGCCACCCTGCTCATCATCTCCGGCAACTTCGACATCTCCGTGGGCGCCATCATCGGGCTCGCAGCGGTGACCATGGCGATGCTCGTGCTCCAGGGCGTCCCGGAGCCGATCGCGATGCTGGTGGGCATCATCGTGTGCGTCGTGGCCAGCGTCACCAACGCAGTCGTGGCGCGGATGTTCCGGGCGCCCACGTTCATCGTCTCGCTGGCGACCCTGGGCATCTTCACGGGCATCGGCCTCGCCCTGACCGAGGGCATCATCCAGCTGGTGCCCGACAACTTCACGTTCTTTTCCAGCACGCGTCTCATGGGACTGCTGCCGCTCGTCTTCGCCGTCAGCCTTGTCGGGTTCGTCGTGGTCGGTTTCATCCTGCGATCGACCCGATTGGGACGCCGGACCTATGCCGTCGGCGACAACCCGCGCGCGGCGTTCCTCGCGGGCATTGACGTCTCGCGCACCACGGTCGTCCTGTTCGCCATCAACGGCGTCCTGCTCGGCATCGCCGCCATCATGCTCATCTCGCGCATCGGCTCCGCGTTGCCGTCGACCGGTACGGGCCTGGAGCTGCGTGCCATCGGGGCCGTGGTCATCGGCGGCGTCCCTATCACGGGGGGCAAGGGAGGGGTCGTGGGCACGTTCTTCGGTGTCCTGCTGCTCGGAGTCATCTCCAACATGCTCAACATGCTCCGGGTGAACCCATTCCTCCAGGACATCGCCTTCGGCCTGCTGATCGTGCTCGCGATCGGCATCAGCGCCATCCGGACCCGGAACGAGCCACGACGATGAGCGGCCGCAGGGTCCGGGTCACCATCGTCGGCGCGGGCAGCGTCGTGTTCACCAAGGCACTCATCCGCGACCTGCTGGCCGGGCCCGTGCGCAATGTCGACTTCGTGCTCATGGCACCCTCAACCCGCAGGACCGAGCCGCTCGCAGCCTGGGCACAGCGACTCATCGCGGCCAATGACCTTCCTGCGACGGTCACGGTGGCGACCGACCAGGCGGACGCCATCCGCGGCGCCGACCACGTGTTCACGACCTTCCAGGTCGGCGGGCTGCGCGCCACCGAGCTCGATCACGAGCTGCCGATGCGTCGCGGCGTGGACCAGTGCATCGGCGATACCCTTGGCCCGGGAGGCATCTTCCGGGCGCTCCGGGCCATCCCCGTGATCCGGAGTGTGGCCGCCGATGTGGCTCGCGTCGCGCCCGGTGCCACGATCCTCAACTACGTCAACCCGATGGCCATGGTGTGCTGGGCGCTGGGCGACGCGGGTGTGGCGTCGGTGGGCCTGTGTCACGGCGTCCAGGTGAGTCTCGACCTCGTGGCGGGCTACACGGGCGTGCCGCGGGACGAGATCGCCTTCGTGTCCGCGGGCATCAACCACATGGCGTGGTTCCTGCGTCTGGAACATGAGGGTCGCGACCTCTACCCGGAGCTGCGGCGGCGGTTCGAGGATCCGGCCTACTTCGTGAATGAGAAGGTGCGCGGCGAGGTGTTCCGCCACTTCGGGTATTTCATGACCGAATCGACCGGCCACCTGTCGGAGTACCTGCCCTGGTTCCGGTCGCATCCCCAGGCGCTGGCGGAGTTCTGCGATCGGCCGGCCTTCGGTGGTGAGAGCGGCGCCCACGTCGCCTGGTCGCGCCTTGTGGCGAGCCGCGAGGGGGACCCGCGGATCCTGGACGAAGACGATCTGGCCCTGCCCGCCCGGACCCACGAGTACGGCCCACGCATCATCGAGGCGATCGAGACCGGCGTCACGTTCCCGTTCCAGGGCAACCGGATCAACGGCGGCGTCATCAGCAACCTGCCGTCGGACGCCTGCACGGAAGGTCCGATGATCGCTGATCGCGCCGGGTTGCACCAGGTCGTGGTCGGAGCGCTCCCGCCGCAGTGTGCAGCGTTGAACCTGACCAACATCAACGTGCAGCGGCTGGCGGTGATCGCAGCGACCATGGGCGATCCTGAGGCGCTGGTCCACGCCCTGGCCCTTGACCCGCTCACGTCGGCCGTGCTCACCCTGCGCGAGGTCCGCGAGCTGGCCTCCGAGATGCTGGAGGCTCAGCGCGCGTGGCTGCCCGAGTTCGAGGCACGATCGATCCGTCCCGTTCCGGCGATCTTCATCCCACCGGACATCCGGCCGGTGGACGTGCCGCTGGATCCGGCTCTCGCCGTCGCCAGGCGGTTCGGGGAGCTCGTGTCAGAACGGCCGGCCCGGTGACCGGGACCGCTCAACTGTCCCGCAGCTCGACCACGTAGCGGTACCGGTCCGCCCGCAACGTGCTGCGGCAGAACTCGATGGCCGTGCCGCTGCCGTCGTACGCGATCCGATCGACGCGCAGGGCCGGCTCGTGGCGCCGCACGCCGAGCAGATCCGCCTCATCCGCGGTCAGGAGCACGGGTTCGAAGGTCTCGCGGGCGCGCACCGGGCGGACACCGTAGGTGGTCGTCAGCGTGTCATAGAGCCGCCGGGTCGAGAAGTCGACCTGCTCCAGGCCCGGGAACAGGGCAGCCGGCAGGTAGCTGGTCTCGACCACGATGGGATCGTCATCCGCCATCCGGATCCTTGCCAGGGCGACCACCGGTGCCCCCGACTCCAGGTCAAGGGCAGCGGCGACGTGCTCCTCGGCCGGCACCAGTCGCAGACTCCGCACGCGTGTCCCGGGGGTGCGGCCATGGCGTTCGATCTCGCGGCTGAACGAGTAGAAGCCGCCCAGCCGGTGCTCCATCGCCGCCGGGCGTACGTAGGTCCCCAGGCCGCGGCGGATCTCCAAGAGACCGTCCGCGATCAGGCCGGCGAGCGCTTGGCGGACCGTGGCACGACTCACCCCGTAGCGTGCCATCAGTTCCTGCTCCGTCTCCACCTGCGCGCCAGGCAGCAGCTCACCCTGCTCCACGCGGTTCCGGAGGTCCGACCCGATGCGCCGGTACAGGGGCACCCCGCTGCCCTCCATGCCCACCCGATCCATCTTCATGGCCGGTTCCCGATCATCTCCGCATGCTATCATGAAGTACGGACGTCCGGATGTCTGGTTTGTCCTGAGGATGCCGGGGAGGGAAGGCGTGGCGGAGATGCTGGATGGGGTCCTGGGCCAGGCACGGACGCTGCGCACCTCGCTCGAGCGCAGCACGGCCTGGGCAGAGGCGAGCGACGACGACGCCGCCCTCGCCCAGGCGCTCAAGGCGGCCCACGCCCTGCCCGAGATGCACGTCCGAACGCTCGCCGACGCGCATCGCATCGTGATCGCAGGCGCCGGGTCGTCCTACTACATCGCCCAGGCGGCGGCAGCCGCGATGCGCGCGGTGTGCCGGCTGCCCGCTGTGGCGGTCCCGCTGTCGGAGCTGCTGCTGCGACCAGAGGGTGTCCTCGCACCCGGGGCCGCCTCGCGTCAGCCCGTGATCGTCGTCTCTCGCTCCGGAACCACCACGGAGGCGGTCGCCGTCGCCCGGCAGGCCCGTGAGGCGGGCCACCCCACGATCACCGTGACGTGCCGGCCGGGCAGCGACCTGGCCCGGCAAGGAGGCGCCTGCCTCGCGGTCCCCGAGGCTGACGAACGGGCGATCGTGATGACGCGCTCGTTCTCCGGGATGCTCACCGCACTCCTGGGGGTCGTCGGCCGTCTCGCACCGGATGCCAGTCTGGCCGCCGACCTGGGCCGCCTGACGGCGCTCCGGGCCGATCTGCCTGCGCAGGAGGCGCACGCGCTACAGCTGGCGATCCTTGCCCCATCGCGCGTCGTGGTGCTGGGCGGAGGCATGACGTTCGGGATCGCCAACGAGGCGGTGCTGAAGGTGACGGAGACGAGCCAGGTGCCGGCCAACGCCTTCGAGCCATTCGAGTTCCGACACGGACCGATCTCCGTGTGTGAGCCGGGCATGGTCGTCGTGGGGCTGCTCATCGGCGATTCTGCGACCACGGAGCAGCAGGTGCTCGATGAATGCGCGCTGCTCGGCGCGACCACGTGGTCGCTGGGCGGGGACGGGCCGGGCAGCGGGCTGCACCCGGCGGCCCGCATGGTCCTGCTTCTCCGGCCGCTCCAGGCCTTCGCACTGGGGCTCGCGTTGTGCGTGGGGCGCGACCCCGAGAGTCCGCGCCATCTGAGCCAGGTGGTGGTGCTACCCGCTCGCTGATCGGGGCCGCTGTCGGACCGCCCTGGTAGCGTCGCGTTGGTCCGCCGCGCGTCAGGGACCACGGCACCTCGGCGACGCGGCAGCGCGATCGCCCACCCGCTCGCCACCTCTGCCTCGTGCTCGCCCCCGCGCGTACAATCGACCCCGAACGCTCCTGCCGCGGCACGCCCTTGATCCCGCCCGCCGCACCCCGCCACCCGCAACCCGCCACCTCGAATCCAAGGAGATCCACGTCCCATGGCCCATCCCAAGGTCACCGTCATCGGCGCCGGCAACGTC
>Ga0105047_10003287_pt1 | contig 28501 bp, 21 predicted proteins | sample MAT04_FD_78384 | JGI IMG/M metagenome (GOLD analysis project Ga0105047, IMG submission 78384) | Freshwater microbial communities from Lake Fryxell liftoff mats and glacier meltwater in Antarctica - MAT-04 (megahit assembly) | ecosystem: Environmental > Aquatic > Freshwater > Ice > Liftoff... | reverse complement strand
GGTGGGGGATGAGATTCGGGCTGCGGGGATTGAGGTGACGGCCTTGGGGGCATCCAGCATTTTGGCGTTGCCGGTTGTGCTTCGGCGGTTGAATCGCCTGGTGCGCAGCCGATCGATCGACACGATTTTCAGCTTCCTCGTCCACGCAAACGTCAGTGCGGCAATCATCGCGCGATTCAAAAAAACGATCCGGAGTATTCAGGCGATCCAGACCACCCAGCCATATCCGCGCTGGCATTGGTGGGCGCAGGGGATGGCCGAGCATCAGGCGGACCATGTAGTGGTCCCCTCGACTTCGGTCGCAGCCATCGCGCACGCGCGGGCGCACGTGCCCATGGAGAAGATCACGATCATTCCCAATGCGATTGACCCAGCCGACTTTGCCCACGTGGGCAGGCCGTTCATGTCACATGTGCCGGGTGCACCCGTGCGGGTGGGATTCATCGGCAGGCTGGATCCGATCAAGCGGGCGGGCGATCTCATTGAGGCCTGTCAGCTCCTGGGGGATGCGGTTCAGCTGCATATTTATGGTGACGGCGAGCAGCACAATGAACTCGTGGGGCGTGTTCATCAATCGCCTCACAAGCATCGACTTGTGTTGCACGGGATGATTCGGCAGCCACAGGATGCGTTATCGAATATCGACATGCTCGTCTTGCCCAGCGATGCCGAGGGATTCGGGCTGGTGTTGATCGAAGCCATGGCCGCGGGCGTGCCTGTGATCGGGACGGACGTGCCGGGCATTCGCGATGTAGTCGTGCATGGTCTGAGCGGGTTGCTCGTTCCGCCACGCAGTCCCAGCACGCTGGCGCTGGCGATTCGTCAGCTGATCGAAGATAAACACCTGCGTGAGTCGCTGATTGCAGGCGGGCACGAACGAGTGGCGACGCACTTTACCTGGCCGGGTGTCGTCAAGCAGTATCGGTCGTTGCTGCAGGTATGAACGGATCGAATCAGCTCGCCGGTCAGGGGTATTTCAGGGTTGGAACTTTTAGGTTGCTCGCGCGTCAAAAGCCGGGACATCGGTCTGCACATTTCAAGGAGACTGCTTATGCATCGCATCATTTTGAGCCTCATCGCGATACTGTTTATCTCATCCAGCCTGGCCAGCGCAGACATTGCGCCTGACCCCCGGCCAGATCCGAAACCCAAGCCACGCCAGCACGTGAACGTACGCATGCTGGCCGGCCCGGCGTTATATGTGGATTTGACGGGCGCGGACGAACCCAACGTGCTCGAGCTCCCCAAGTCGTTGATTGCAGACCTCACGCCGGGTGATGCTGCGGGTGAGGCGCCCCGGTCGTCCGCACAGGACGGTGCAACTCGCATGAAAACGATCGTCGCCGGCGTGGCCATGAGCGCTGCTGTTGCGTCGCTTGGGATGATGCTGGTCCGACGCAAGGGTCGCAGCCTTCCGTCCGTCCTGATCACCGGCGGGGTGATCGGCCTGGCGACGGTGGTGCTCGCCAACCGCGCGCCGCCTGCAATGGCCGACAAGGGTGTGCCACGTCCGCCCGTTGTCGAGCAGACCGGGATTGAGACGCACGCCGAGGTACATCTCACCGATGCCGGCCAGCCCATCGTCCTGCGCATCGACCGGGAAACGCTGCAAAAGTTGCTGGATCAGAAGGATTGATAGGCTGGCCTCGCGTCGTGACAGGGCTATGACAGATCGGACCCCCTCATGAGTCGAGCTGCGTCGCTATTGGAAAGTGCCGACCCCCCGGGGCTGGGAGCGCGCAACGCCGCCAGGCCCACCCTTCCCGCGTCGATTGTTGCATCTGCTATAATTGCGTTAATCGCAGCCGCTGCATTTCTCGCCGGTTGGATGCCCATCGGGTTTTCGATCGCAACGGTCTTCTTGTTTGCGGGGCCTCATAACTGGATGGAGGCGCGATATTTCCTGTCGCAAATGCCCGCGAGGTGGGGCCCTTTGCGGGCGTTTTTCACGACCGGGATTATTGGGGTACTGCTGTTGACGATCGGTTTTGCTGCCTTGCCGTATCTCGGTCGAGCAGGACGATGGACCGATGCGCACTGGGATGTTGCATCGGCTACATGGAACAGCCTGATGCTGATCTGGATTACCCTGCTGGTCGGGCTGCGCTCGCGTCAGCATCCGAGGCGCGACTGGGCGTGGGTCACACCTGTTGCCTGCCTGCTGGTGGCGGGGGTGTGGTTGTGGCCTCAGCCATGGGAACTGGCCATGGTCTATCTGCATCCGCTGGTCGCGTTGTGGTTTTTGGATCGCACCATTGCGCGACGCAAGCCAGGCTGGCTGATCGCGTATCGCAAATCACTCTTGCTGATCCCTCTGGCGCTGGTGATGCTCTGGACACGACTCGCCGACGCACCGGCACTGGCGGGCCAGGACATGCTCACGCTGCGCATTACGCAGCACGCGGGCGCGGGGCTGTTCGAGCATGTGTCGCCGCACCTGCTCGTCTCCACGCACACGTTTTTGGAGATGCTCCACTACGGCGTATGGATCGTCGCAGTCCCGCTGATCGCGATGCGCGGCTCGCCGCTAAATCTGTCCGCCATCCCGCTCGTCAGACGATCAAACGCCTGTCGCGGATTGATTGTGACGCTGCTGGCGGTGGGGATGGCAGTCGTCGTCGGGCTGTGGGCGTCGTTTGTTTCCGACTATGCCATGACGCGCGATTTGTACTTCACGGTCGCCATCGCACACGTGCTGATGGAGATCCCGTTCTTGTTGCGGACGCTGTAAGGCCGACGACGGAGAATCATCCGGTGACACGGGTTGCCAGCCCGTGCACAATGCTCGCCCGCCAACAAACGATGGTCGTTGTCAGAATTGCATCGTCAGGCGTCGGAAGCCCGCGTCATGTCGCGCATTTACAATACGGATCTGAATGACGCCCGCCTATCTCTGGGATCAACTCCTGCCCGGCTATCTCACCACCATCGCGGTGGAAACGCCCATCCTCCTGATCGGCCTGTCGCGTCCCCACTCCATGTCGCGCCGATCACTCGCGGGGCTTTGGCTGACTGCATGCACGTATCCGATCGTCGTCCTCGTCCTGCCGCTATTGATCGAACCACGCGTGTGGTACCTCATCGTCGCGGAAACATTTGCGCCGGTTGCCGAGTGCGTGCTGTTCGCGCTGGCGTTTCATTCATCGGGTTTGCGACCAGGTTTTCGGGTCCAAGATTTCATCGTGATCACGCTGGCGAATCTCGCGTCGTTCCTTTTCGGGGTGTGGCAGTCGGGGTGGTGATTCAACCTATCAACCGCAGTCACAAAATATCCTCGCCACATTCGGGACAACGGCCGCTCTCCCAACTGCCCCGCAGGTCATATCCGCAACGCACACACAGCCCCGCCCGTGCGCGCTTATCAGCCACACTGAGCGGCCGCTTGGTCGGGCCGGCAAGCCACGAAAATCCGTACCCGTAGATTAAGGAATTGACGACCACCAGCAACAACATGACGAAGTAATAACGTGGATGAGAACTGAAAAAAGCGAACACCGACATGAGAGGGATTTCTAGCACGACAAGGACTACGTTCAGCCACAACTTCGCCCAGAAGGGGTAGTTGCCATAGCGAAGATAAGACATCAGCCCCGCAACGAAAAGAAGGTGAATCAGCGAAAAAATCCCTCCACGCACGGGCCAATGAGAATGCCACTCCCTTAGCACCGTGACCCATTCTCGTTTCAAAACCCATACTCCTTCCACCGCGTCGTCACCAGCAATGCCGTCGCGGCATCCATCTCCAATTCCTTTGGCCAGCGCCTCACCTGCCCTTCGCTGGCCATTTTTTCTGTGGCGTCGAAGCCCATTTTGCTGCCGGTGCCTAGTTCTGGCGAGGCGTGATCCAGGATATCGACGGGGCCTCGGACGATCTCAGTGTCGCGGGCGGGGTCGCAGTTGGCGAAGACGTGGAACAGGACGTCTTCCTGATCGTGGATATTCACCTTCTCGTCGACGACGATGATGTATTTGGTGAAGCTCATCTGCCCCGCGCCCCAGATGGCGTGCATCACGCGTCGCGCCTGATACGGGTATTCCTTCCTGATCTGAATGAACGCGCAGTTGTGGAACGCGCCGGACATCGGCAGCGAATAATCGAGAATGTCCGGCACGAGCATTTTCAGCAGAGGCAGGAAAACGCGCTCGGTGGCTTTGCCTAAAAAGTAATCCTCCATGGGCGGCTTGCCGACGATCGTCGTGGGATAAATCGGATCGCGACGCATGGTGATGGCCGTCACGTGGAAGGCGGGGTACCAGTCTGCCAGGCTGTAGAAACCGGTGTGATCGCCGAAGGGGCCTTCCATTAACTTTTCGTTCGGATCGACATACCCTTCGATGACGATCTCGGCGTTGGCGGGGACTTCGAGATCGATTGTCTTGCACTTCACCAGGTCGATGCCCTTGCCATTCAGAAATCCCGCAAAGAGCAGTTCGCTGACATTCGGTGGCAGCGGGGCGGTGGCAGCGTAGGGAAGGACGGACTCGCCACCGAGCACAATCGCCAGGGGCATTTTTTCGCCAATGGCTTTCCACGCGCGATAATGTTTCGCGCCGTCGTGGTGCATGTGCCAGTGCATGGCAGCCAGACGCTTGCCAAAAATCTGACTGCGATACATCCCGATGTTGCGATGCGAATAATCGGGGCTTCTCGTGTAGATGCCTGCAAGGGTGATGTATTTTCCTGTGCCCGTCTGCCGATCGGCAGCTTGCGAAGCGGCGTGGGGGTCGAACACCTGCCCGCTTTTCAGATCACCATCCAGCGGCCAGCACTGAATGATCGGCAATCGCGTGAGGTCGGCCTGCTCTCCTTCCAACACAATCTGCTGGCAAATCCCCGTGCGCACGCTCCTGGGTCCGATGTTGGCCAGCTTCAGGAAGTCGTACCCCTTCTTCATTTTCTCGACGATGCCCACGGGCATTTCCGGCTTTACCAACTGCTGCACGCGCTCGGCCAGCGCGTCGAGCGAATCTGTCCCCAGCGCCTGACACACCCGCCAATAACTGCCGAAGGTGTTGATGGCAACGGGAATGTCCGACCCTTCCACGTTCTCAAACAGGAGCGCCTTTCCGCCCAGATTTCCTGAAGGGTTTTGATCGCGCTCGTTGTGCTTGTGCGGGGCCGGCGATTTCCCCACGCGATCGGCAATCCCAGCAATTTCCAAGGCCGGCGACACCCGCGCCTTGACGCGCTGCAACTCGCCTTCCTTTTCCAACAGATTCACAAAATCGCGCAATGTTTCGGTGGTGGGCATGTGATGGAATGGTAGTCGCGAACTACACGCAAGCGGAAGCGTTTAGATGTGAAAGTAGAACCGGGCAGGCCGAGATCCTTCTGCCGTTACTCGTACTGGCCCGCCCAATTCACTGGACAGTTGACGTGGTGCGCGATCTGTAAGCTACGAACCGCCGAGCACGCTCAAAACAAATTTCGCCGGGGCATGACTGACGAACTGATGGTCACAGTCTGATCGCCGGTCGTTTCGGATGATGCGCTGGTGGCGGCGTTGGTGCGAACGGTGAGGGTGATCGTCGCCCGCTTGAGCAGATCGTACACCCCACCACTGCGCACCGAGGCGGCACTTTTCATCGGTTCGAATTTGACGCGGAACGCTTGCACACCCTCGGCCAGGACGTGGCTGCTTCCGTTGATGTTGACGAGGAGCCGGCTGTTGGCTGAGTCGAACGAGTAGGTGCGGAGCACGTCGTTGTCATCGTACATTTTGATGCCCGTGTCGGTGACGGCAACGCCTGTCTGAAAGGTCGTCGAGAGAGACGCTGTGATGGGCGAATGCGTGTCGGATGTGCGAATCTCCGACAGGATTCGATACATCGCCAGGCGTGCCCGCTGCATCAGTGCCGCGTTTTCCTGATTCACCTTGTAGGCGGTAAACGAAGCATCTGTCGCAACCGCGACGGCCGTGAGGACGGCCGCGCTGATGGCAAGGGCGACCAGCAACTCGGCGAGGCCCAGGCCACGATGCCGCCGGCGAGTGCGAGAAGGGGGCGAGGCATCCATGCTGCAAGGTTCACCGAGCACGTCGCCCGTAAAACGGGCTTCCAGCCCGTGCCTGGTGACGGATCTATTAGAAACATGGGCAACGAGAGTCGGTGCGCTCCCCGGCACGCGCTGCAAGCCCGTGTCACATGCGACCGTTTCGAAGACTGTTGATTGCAGCATCACTGCCCCTCGCTGTAGGTCGCGCCGGCGGGCAGGATGTCGATCATCAGGTTGATACCATCAGGCAGGGCGCGATACGGATTGTATCGGATGCTAAGACGTCCATATCCGCCTTCGGGCATGGCCGTCGCGTTGGTCTGATCGTCGCTCGGGCCGAACCAGCCCAGGGTGGTGTTGCCCGCGCCGTCGCCGGTCACGATGATCGAACCGTCGATCACGCTGGTTCCACGGATGTCGATATTCCCGCTTACGACGACGCCCACCAGCGTGCTGGGGGCAGCGGTCGGATCGGTGAAACTGCCCATTTCGATGTTGGTTTGCGGCGCGACGATCGTGGCCGTCTTCTTCCACGCCTCATCCTCGATGATCTCAAACTTGGTCGCGCCGGTGAATTCCCAACTGTTGGAAAAGTGTGTGTATGCGGTCGGCACGTCGCTCGCGACGGGCCCCTTGAAGGTGCACCCATTGAATCGGAGGTTGTTCCCATCGGTGAATCCGAAGCTGTTGACTGCCGTCAAAGCGGTGGTGGCTGCGAAGCTTCCGCTACGCATTTTCTTCGACCAGGTCATACCATCTCCCGAATTGGTGGTGGTGGTTCCGTTTGACTTGGTAATGTTCGTGGTCAGCTCCACAAACGTGGCGCCTTCAAACGTGCAATTGTCGAACAGCGCATTGAGCCCCTTGGGTATCCGGCAATTTCGGAACGTAATGTTGCGAAACACCGGCCGTTTGTATGTCGCCTGAAAGCTGGTCGAACCGTACGGGGTCTGCTCGGTACTCGTGCCGTTGGTGGCGTCGGTGGCTGCCAGATGGACGTTGGTGAAGACGGTTCCCACCTTGCTGGCAGTGCCTTTGGAAGAGCCGGTGCGATTTTTGAAGGATGTCGTGTCGAAGTTGGTCGGGGCAAGGTCAAAAATATCCGACGTATCGGCCCCAAACCGGATGGCGGGCGTGGTGGGGTCGGTCCAGTAGACCGGACCGTTGATCATGTCGTCGATGGATTTTCCGCTGGAGGCCAGATTCGACGTCCACGCCGCCGCCGTCGTCGCCAGGACGTGCTGCCCGTTCACCTTGGCGTAGACATCGTGACTGTCGATGCTGTCGTCGCTGAGCCCCTCGCGCACGGTATCACCGGTAAACAACGGGCCACCCAGCGCGTCCATCGCCTTGAACAGATTCTCATCGTACAGCTTGCTCGTCGATGGATTGGTGAACTCCGTCCGGCTGACGGCCTTGTCGTTGTTTTTGTCGAACGCCTTCAGAAATAGATCGAACTCATCGAGAAAATTGTCGGCATTGCGATCGACATACCCGGCTGCGCGCGCTGCCGTCCATTCGCTGGCTTGATTGATACTGATACGGTTGTCATATCCGTTGTGATTCAGCTTGAGGTACGTATCGAAGGCGTCGATCGACGAAGTCAGTGCGCTGGTGAGATTACGAAAGTCGGAGAGCTGGAGGATCGGTGGATATTTGCCGGCGGTCGACATGGCGACGGGGCCTTCGACCAGGGTGTTTCGCCCGATCTGGATGGGCACCTTGCCAGCAATGGCAAAGCGCACGCGCTTGTCGACCATGAAGTCCATCGATGCCGATCGCTTCGCGCCGCCAAACGTGCCTGTGCTGGTCACGCGGATGTAATGTCGATAGTCGGCGGCGGTGGGATCGGTGCTGTAGGTGGTGAGCTTTTCCACCTTGATGGCGAACTTGCCAGTCGACCCGCTTTCGATGGCCATCCCGTTCATCGCGATCCAGTTGGTGGATGAGGAAATCGTCCCCACGCCCGGGGAGGCCAGGCCTGTCCAATCCGACTGCACCGCCGACTTAATCGACGGCCAGAGCGCATCGACAACGGCTTGATCGAGATTGCCAACGGTCGTCTTTGGTCGCGCCATTCGGTTGAACCGATACCCCTGCCACCGCAACCCCGACTCGGCCAGCGATCGCGCCCGCTCGACCTGCGACAAGTTCTCGGCTGACTGAATGTTGAGGGTCGACATCTCAAACATCGCAACCGTGAGGGCAGTGAAGAGCGTGAGATAAAGCATGGCCAGCACAGCGGCGATACCGCGCGATCGGATGGCGGCGGCTGGGCATCTGGGGTTGGAAGCCGTGTGTTGGAGGTCGGGCGTTGGGAGTAGGAGATGTATCCTTGAACGTCGAACGTTGAATGTCGAAGGTCGAGTGCAGGCCGGCGCGTTGGAGCACTGAAATCGCATGAGAATCCTCCGTCACCGAAATCAACAATCAAAAATCTTCAGCTATCAATCGCCATCCGACCTCGAACCTCCAACACGCAAGCCGACTACGTCCTCATCCTTACCCAGCTCGTTTGATACACTTCCGCGCCATCGTAGAGGATGCGCACGGTCACTCTCACAGCATCGGTTCCGCTGGCAGCGAGGGTGAGGCGGTTGGGGTCGACGGCCTGCACAATGATCGCCTGTGTGTAGGTGGAGAGTTCGGGAACGGGCGTCCGTTGCGAATCGATCGGGGGGGTGCTGGAATAGCCGTTAAAGTCGTCAATGTCATCGAATGTCGCGAGCGTTTCGCCGGTCTCTTTGCCGAAGTTGCTCTTCCCACCCACGGGATCGTTAAAGGGAAGGTCGGCGACGGCTTCCTGAATGTTGTTGGCCAGATACAAGGCGGTCGTCATGCTCGCGCCCGCGCGGTTGTGCTGCGTGCAAGTGGCGAATAACTGCATCATCGCCAGGATCGCAGTCCCCACGATCGTGACCGCCAGCGAAGCTTCAATCAGCGTAAAACCGCGGCGGCGATTAGTGATCCGACAAGCTCTTAGGCGGGGGTTCATATGATTGGATATCCAATTGGATCGGGCAGGCGTCAAATCAATTTATGGTCATTATAATTGTGGTATTAGCGCCAGGATCGGAGCCCACGCCTAAACAATTGAAAAGTTCGTCGAACGTTGTAACTCCCTTTGCGATCACGCGATTGACGGAGAATTCTGGGAAAACCAGCGAATAATTCCGCGCGCTCACAAACATCTAACTTGACCGATTCATCGCACGGTGACGATAATAGAACCATGAGTCGATTTCGCATCGACAGCATCGCGGAGCTAAGCAAGCAGCTGGCGTTCACGCCACATGCCGCCCGGCTTCAGCAGTTGGATGCTGCCGAGGAGTTGTTGCATACGCTTGACCCGACCAAAGCCTATCCGCTTGATTACGTCATCTATCGTGTGACAGGCTACCACCCGCGCGATGTCAGTGAAGACCTGCTGACCGGGCTTGCCTTGCAGCATGATCTTGGTCTTTTGATCGATTCTGTCAGCGATGCCCTCGATCTGCACGCGTCACAGTCGAGTGAACCTGTGCTGCAGATCGACGACGTCTGTGAGCGCTTCAACGTCACCAGCAAGACGATCCAGCGATGGCGACGAAAGGGACTGCCGTCGCGGCGCTTTGTTTTTGCGGACGGGAAAAAGCGCGTGGGCTTTTTGCTGGGCAGCGTCGAGCGCTTCTTGCAGACGCACGAGGCGCAGGTCGCGCGGGGTACGAACTTTTCACAGGTCAGCCTCGCCGAGCGCGATGAGATTGTCCGACGCGCCCACCGCCTGGCCGAGCGTTGCCGATGCTGCGAGCGCGAGATCGCCCGTCGTATTGCCCGGACGCTCAAGCGATCCCCGCTGACCATTCTGCATACGGTTCGACGGTTTGATGCTGAGCATCCCGAATCAGCCGTCTTCGCCCAGGCCCCGCAGGCTATCGGTGAAGAGGATCGCAGCGCCATCCTGAGGAGCTACAAGCGGGGTGTCGCGTTGGGCTCGCTCGCCCGGCGACTTTGCCAGCCTCGGAGCGCGGTGTATCGCGTGTTGCTTGAAGAACGACTCGCGCGTTTCGAGACCCGGAAGATCAAGTTCATCGACGATCCGCTTTATCATCAGGAGCATGCCGAATCGATCGTCGATCAGATTGTCGATCAGGAGGAACTGCAATCACCTGAATCCGTGGAGGCCACGCGCGTGCCCCGTGATCTTCCAGTGGAATTGCAGGGGCTTTATCGCACGCCGCTACTTACACCGTCAAAAGAGCGTGCGCTGTTTCTGAAGTTTAACTATCACAAGTTTGAGTTCGTCTCCCTTCGTCGCCGGCTTGATCCGGAGTTGGCCCGGGCCCGCGATCTGAATCTCCTCGAGTCGCATCTGAAAAAGGCCGTGCAGACAAAGAACCGCATCACCCGAGCCAACCTGCGATTGGTAGCCAGCGTCGCTCGCCGGCACCTTCGACCGGGTCTGTCGCTTGATGAATTGATGAGCGACGGCACCGTCACCCTCATGCGTGCGGTTGAAGGGTTTGATCTCCATGCCGGCAACCGCTTCAGCACCTACGCGACATTCGCCCTGATGAAGGGCTTTGCCCGCAGCGTGCCGGCGATGCAGGCGCGTCGACATCGTGATCAGGTTGACCCTCGCCTCTTTCATGATCTGCCCGATGCGCGCAGCGACCAACGCCTGCACGGATTCCTGCATCGTGAAGAAATCTCGGCCCTGCTGGCACGGCTCAGCGAGCGCGAACAGTACATCATCCGCGCCCACTACGGCCTGGACTCCATCGCGCCGTCGACCTTCGAGGAGGTCGCCCGCGAGATGGGCCTCTCGCAACAACGCGTCCGTCAGATTGAACAAACCGCGCTGGCAAAGTTGCGCGCGTCCTAGGCTTCCCGGTGCTGCGTGCGCACCTTCAAACACGCACTCCTCCCCCAGCATAAAGCCCACGGATCGCCATCAGTTGGCCATCCGTGGGCTTTCATTGACGCTGGATCGGTCGTCTTACGCTGCGATCATACCGTTCGGGTCGATCACAAACTTCTTGGCCGCGCCATGATCGAAATCCTTGTATCCCTTGGGTGCCTCGTCCAGCGAAATCGTCTGGACATTGACAGCCTTTGCGATCTTGATTTTGTCATGCAGGATGCACTGCATCAGCGCGCGATTGTACTTCTTCACAGGGCATTGGCCTGTGGTGAACGCATGCGACTTCGCCCAGCCCAGCCCGATGCGAATGCCCAGTTGCCCGACCTTTGCAGCCTCATCGACCGCGCCCGGGTCGCCAGTCACATACAGGCCCGGGATACCGAGCGCGCCACCCGCGCGGGTGACTTCCATGATGCTGTTCAGCACCGTCGCCGGTCGTTCCACGCCTGCATCCTTGCCATGTCCGCGCGCTTCAAATCCGACGCAGTCCACCGATGAATCCACCTCGGGCACGCCGACGATCTGCTCGATCGCCTGAGCGAGGCTCGGCACTTTCTTCAGATCGATCGTCTCACAGCCAAAGCTCTTGGCCTGCTTGAGACGCTCGGGGATCATGTCCCCGACGATGACAACCGCAGCTCCCAGCAGGTGACACGACGCCGCACACGCAAGTCCCACCGGTCCCGCGCCTGCGACATACACCACGCTGCCCGGGCCAACGCCCGCGCTCACCGCGCCGTGATATCCCGTGGGGAAAATATCCGACAGAAGCGTGAGATCCTTGATCTTTGCCATCGCCTCATCACGATCGGGGAACTTCAGGAGATTGAAGTCGGCATAAGGCACGGTGACATACTGAGCCTGCCCGCCGACCCATCCACCCATGTCGACATAACCGTAAGCCGCACCGGGGCGTGCGGGGTTGACGTTCAGACAGATGCCCGTTTTCCCGTCGCCACAATTTCGACAGCGCCCGCAGGCGATGTTGAACGGGACACTGACCACGTCCCCCTTTTTGATGAACAGCACGTCGCGACCGGTTTCAATCACCTCGCCGGTGATTTCGTGTCCCAGCACCAGACCTGCCGGTGCGGTCGTGCGTCCGCGCACCATGTGCTGGTCGGATCCACAGATATTGGTGGAGATGATCTTGAGAATGACCCCGTGCTCGATCTTGGCCTTGCGGGCCGGATCATACAGCTTGGGATAATCGATCGATTCGACTCTGACTTCGCCCGGCTTGATGTAAGCCACACCTTTGTTCGACGCCATGACAGACCTCCGCGAATGAATGTGGATGAACGACATGAGTCGCCGACCCGCTCGGCGAGCGATGTCCGCGAGACTCCCGAAGTCTACCGTTGTAACGGAGGCCATACAAGAAAGCCCCCAACCCCCAACCCGCCCGCCCCGGACGCGACGATCTCAAGCAAGGTGATCCGTGAGAAATTGGCTTCGTTTCGTCGGCCATATTCGCTTCGTTTCGCCTCCTGGTCGATGGTTCCTCTCAAGCACGTCAAACAAAACCGCTGAGCCTCCCCTCTCCCCCCGCGTTGCGCGACACCTTCCCATCCCGCGCAACAAAAAAAGTCCACCCCAGTGCCAGCCACGTTTTATGACAACAAAAAAGCGAAGATTGTCCTAATCTCGGTTGCGCGCCCTCCTCCCAAGCCAACCTGAAGATAACAAGCCAATAACTGGGACTAGCCGGTTGTTAACTGGCAGCCGAGCTTCGAGCGGTGGCGGTCTATCTGCCGAGGAGGTAGCTTGCCTCATCTAGCAGGTGTAGCGGGCCTCTAGAGAGGCCGCGAGATTGTTTTGTTTGGAGGTTCGCATGGGGCGACGGCGATATAGCAAGCGGGTGCGGGAGCAGGAAGGGGACAGCCTCATCGAAACAATGCTCGACCTGGCATGGCACTCAACCGCCGCGGGCGCTGTGCTGACCGTGCTCCTTTTCGGCGGTGCAGGAGCGTGCTACGCCAACCCGCGCGGCCTCATGGGATTGTCCCCGTTGGCGGGATTCATCCTCATTTTGGCTGCCTGCTTCGTCGGCATTGTCACCCTAATCGGGTTTTTACGTCGAAGCGGTAGCGACCTGATTGTCTCGTTCGCTCGTATATTTGCTTGGATTGGGCGCGCCATGGAGTCGGCCGGGCGAGATCGGACACGATCACGAATCGCGCGTGCTAAACCGTCAGCGGCCTCGCAATTAAAGGTCCGTAACCGAGGGCTGCCAGCCAAGCATCGGTCCTTTGTCGAACAAGTCTCCCCTTCGCATCCCTCACCGTCGACGACTCGACATCCCCTGTCGAAGCTGAATCACTTGTCTCCGGATGCCACAAAAAATCTCGTGCAGAAATTGTCACCTGGCCGCGTCGTAGTCTCGTCATCAAAATCCCCAACGCCGCACGTCAAGCCCGGTGCGAGTTCCCAACCGCAAGCGATTGTCAGGGACACGCGATCCGTGTTGAGCAAGGGGGAGATGGCTTTCTATCTCCCCTTGCGCGAGATCGTCGCCGGCCGGTATGAAGTCCACGTCAAGCAAAGTCTGGTGGATGTTCTTGATTCCCGAAGCGACCCGCGATGGATGGACATGGCGCGGATGCACGTGGATTTTTTACTCTGCGACATCCACACGCTCAGACCTTGCCTGGCTATTGAATTGGACGACCGATCACATCGTCATAAAAAGAATGTAGCAGTTGATAAATGGAAGGAAGAGCTTCTCTCGGAAAAAGGCATCCCCTTCCTCCGCCAGCCATGCGAGCGGGCGTACGACATTCATTCACTAAAGCGAGCGATTGAGCAGGCGGTATCTTAAGGCGATGACGATTTGCTCTTTCGAATCGGATCGTTCAATCGCATTGCAACCCGCGCCATGCCATCCTGCTTTTACGACGCATGAGGAATATCCCCACGATCGCCAGCGTGCACATCGACGTCGGCTCGGGGAGTTCTGTGATGAATGAATTGAGCGGAACATCGACTGTCCAGGTTCCGCCGGGGCCTCCGAAATAGATGCGGTTCAGGAAAAAATGCTGGAGGAGGTAAAACGGCGTGCGTGGGCTGACCCTGTTGGACGCTCCACCTTTGTTGCGGGTGTTGGCAGATTATGAGCGAATAATGAGCCGTCGAAACTCTGAACTTCCCGCCGAGGGGATTGTGCTATATAATGGGCACTTTGCGGGTTGTCCTGTGAGACTGGTCCTCCCTCGTTTTGCTATTCGCTTTAACGTGTAAGGGCTTTGCTTCGATGAACTTAGGACAAATTCCTTGATTAGGTAGCAGGACCAAACGGACAGGACCGAACATGAACGCCGTGCGAAACGATATTCGAAACATTGCCATTATTGCCCACGTCGACCATGGAAAAACCACGATGGTCGATGCCCTTCTTCGTCAATCCGGAAACTTCCGGGACAGCCAGCTTACCGGCGAGGCGATCCTGGACAGCAACCCGCTTGAGCGTGAGCGTGGCGTGACGATTCTCGCGAAGAACGTGGCGATCACCTACACCGATCCGACGACGAAGCAGACGTACAAGATCAACCTGATCGACACGCCCGGCCACGCGGACTTCGGGGGTGAAGTCGAGCGCGTGCTGTCGATGGCAGACGGGGTGTTTTTGCTTTGCGATGCGGCTGAGGGTCCGCTTCCGCAGACGCGCTTCGTCCTGAAAAAGGCGTTTGAACATCAGCTTCATCCGATTGTCGTGATCAACAAGATCGATCGTCCCGATGCCCGCGCCGAGGCTGTGCTGGGCGAGGTGTTCGATCTGTTTGTCGAACTGGGTGCCGACGATGAGACGCTCGATTTCCCGACCATTTATGCATCAGGTCGGCAGGGCGTGGCGACGCTCGATTTGAAGACGCCTGCGGTCGATATTCGTCCGATCTTCGATGCGATCCTGCAGCACGTCCCGGCCCCGCATGGCGACAAGGATCAGCCATTGCAGATGCGCATCAGCAGCATTTTGTACAACGATTACGTCGGGCGAATCGGAGTGGGGCGCATTTTTAACGGATCGATCAAGTCGGGACAGCAGGTGGTTGTCGTCGACCGCAGTGGCAAGCAGACCAAGACCAAGGCGCAGGAAGTTCACGAGTTTGAAGGCTTCGGTCGCAAAAAAGTCGACGAGGCTTTTGCCGGTGATATTGTCGCGCTGGTGGGGCTGGAGACAGTGGATATCGGCAACACGATTTGCGCTCCTGACAATGTGAAACCCCTTGAGGCAGAGGATATCGAACCCCCCACACTGACCATGATGTTCAGCGTGAACGACTCGCCTTTTGTCGGTCGCGAAGGCAAGTATGTGACGTCGCGCAACATCCGTGATCGTCTGATGAAGGAGCTGGAGAGCAACGTCGCGTTGAAGGTGGAAGAGACGGAGAACAAGGAAGCGTTCCGCGTATCGGGTCGCGGGTTGATGCACCTGGGCGTGCTTATTGAGACGATGCGTCGCGAAGGATTTGAGCTGTCGATTGGGAAGCCGACGGTCATCATGAAGCGCGTGGATGGGAAGGTGCTTGAGCCGATCGAGTATCTCGTCGTCGACGTGCCTGAGCTTCATCAAGGGTCGGTCATGCAACTTGTCGGTGCGCGCAAAGGCGAACTGGTGCGCATGGACACCCGCGCGGGCGCGGTGCATCTGGAGTTCACCATCCCCGCCCGGGGGCTGATCGGTTTGCGCACGCGCCTGCTGACCAACACGCAGGGTCAGGCGATCATGCATCATAATTTCCATGAATATGCCGAATCACGTGGTGACATCACCGGCCGACAAAACGGTGTGCTGATGAGCATGGCCACCGGTCGCGCCAATGAATATTCTTTGAATACGCTGCAGGAACGCGGGACGATGTTTGTCGAGCACAACGTCGAGGTCTATGAAGGCCAGATCATCGGCGAAAATGCCCGCGACAACGACATGGCCGTCAACCCCACGACCGCCAAGAAGCTGACCAACATGCGCACTACAGGTAGCGATGAAAACATCCTCATCCGTACGCCACGTTTGATGACGCTTGAGCAGGCGTTGGAATATATTGAGGATGACGAGCTGGTCGAGGTAACGCCCGGTGCCGTGCGGTTGCGGAAGATCAATCTCACAGAAAACGAGCGTAAGCGGGCGGGGAAAAAGAGCACGACAGTCACGGTGTAAGTACCTGCGTTGTGCCGACAAGCACATTGATTTTTGGAGCGCGCTGAGCGCAGGACTGCAAACGTCGACGGGTAGCCGGGCTGCAACCGAGCCGGCTACCCGTGAGTCGTTCGCAAGATTCCTTCCCACTACATTTCCCGCTTTGACCTTGGTACGGCTATACCGCGTTACCCTTGCCCGGCTACGGTGCCTTACCTTGAGTGCGGCGTACGGCTATGCGATAACGCACGCCTATGAACCTTGCCCCCGCCCGTTGGATTTGGTTTCCCTCTGAACGTTGTCTCCACAACACGTTTATCCTGTTCCGTCGTGAGATCGAAATCGCCACGCCGCCGAAATCCATGCGCGGGTGGCTGACGGCTGACGCTCGATATCGGCTGACGGTTAACGGCAAGCGCGTGCAGTGGGGGCCGGCGCCCTGTGATCCGCGATATCAGGATGTCGATCCGTTTGATCTGGCACCCCATCTGAAAATCGGCACGAACGTCATCGGCGTCGAGGTGTGCTATTTCGGCGAAGGTGACGGCACGTGGCCGATGGGGTCGCCGGGATTTATTTTCAAGGCGTCGCTGGATCGTGGGGATAGCGTCGAGGAAATCGTATCCAACGAGACATGGAAATGTTTCCTCGATCGCGCGCATCCGCCGGGCATGTACAAGCGCTGGTATCTCCGCGCGCTGCAGGAGGAGTTTGACGCGCGGCTGTACGAATATGGCTGGGACACGCCCGCCTATCGCCCCGATGCGCGCTGGCTGCCCGCGCAACTTCTCCCCGGCAAAACCGACATGCCAGCGATTTTTGCGGGGGGCCCGGAGTACGTCGTCACGAGCGAGAGTCACGTCGCCCACGCCGCCGACGGATTTTTGCCCAAGGGAGACCAGGTCGGTCTGCGCGAGCGCGATATTCCGCAAATGGTCGAGACAATCGTCCCGGCTGAAAAGCTGTTTGATGAAGGGCGCGTGCAATGGCACCGTGATCCGCTCGACTGGTTTGAGTCGCGCGTGCCGGGCTCATTGACGGCTACTCGCGAAGATGTGTCATCGCTCGGCGCCGGCCAGAATGCAACGCGGGTCGGCGCACCCGCCACCACGCCGTCGTCGACTTGGGTCGTGCCCGCCAGCCGGCAGAATGAGGGCATCTTCCTCACCTTCCGATTTGCCGAACAGATCGTCGGCTGGCCACGCTTCGTCATCGACGCACCTGCGGGCACGATCGTCGAGATGATGGTGAGCGAAGCCCACGACGAAACCGACGGCCCGGCATGGATGGAGACCGGCATCTTCCACTGGTCGCGCTTCATCTGTCGCGATGGGCGCAACGAGTTTGAGGCATTCGATTTTGAATCCCTCCGATGGATTCAGCTGCATATCCGGCAGGCCAGCGCCCCGGCGACCGTGTCGGACGTCGGGTGTCGCCGGCGCGTGTATCCCTGGCCGGAGGTCGCAAAAATCTCGTGCGGTGAGCCTGCGCTGCAGCGGTTGTTTGATGCGTCGATCAACACGCTGAACAACTGCGCACAGGAGAGCATCGTTGACGGCATGGGGCGCGAACGTCAGCAATATTCAGGAGATTGCGGACATCAGTTGCAGGCGATTCGGTATGCGTTTAAGGAGACGCGACTGCCCGCGCGGTTTTTGAAAACGTTCAGCCAGGGCATCACACTCGACGGATATTTTCTCGATTGCTGGCCGGCCTACGACCGGCTGTGTCGCATCATGCAACGACAGATGGGCACGACCGTCTGGGGCCCGCTCCTCGATCACGGCATCGGATTCAATTTCGACTGTTGGCTGCATTACATGGAAACGGGAGACAAGGCATCGCTTGAAGAACCGTATCCTCGGCTGTTGAAGTTCGCGCGGTATCTTCAGTCGATCATTCGGGATGATGGCCTGCTGCCCGTCGAAAACATTGGCACGCCTGCGGTGTGGCTCGATCACAATGCGTATTCCCGTCAACGGCACAAAAAGTGTGCGTTCAACCTCTACTTTGCGGGGATGTTAAAACACGCGCTCGCGCCCATCGCTCGGCTGTTTGGGGATGGGAGCTACGCGTCGCAGTTTGAGGAATTGTCATCCGATATTCTTGCAACCACCGTGCGGACATTCTGGGATGCCGGATCAAAAACGTTCGTGGTCAATCTTCCCTGGCTCAGGGAAGAGGGAGCACCGCGTTATTGTGATCGATCACTCGCGGAGGCGGTGCTGTACGATTTCTGTCCCAACAACCAGACCGCAGCCGTCGAGCGGCTGCTGGCCGACGCACCGAAGGAGATGGGGTTTTCATATCCCTGCAACGCAGGTTGGCGATATCAGGCGCTGGGTAAGCTGGGGCGCACGGATGTGATTCTGTCGGATTTGCGCACGCGATGGGCAACGATGAAAAGCGTTTTGTGGAACAACGCGCTGCAGGAAGACTGGGACGCCAAGCCCGACTCAGCCAGTCAGTGGAGCCACTGCCCCCTGGCTCCCCTGTTTATTCTGATGAGCGAAATCGTCGGCCTGCGTGCAACCTCGCCGGGCTTTGCGACCTATTCGGTCAAGCCACAATTGGCCGACATCGGCAAGCTCGATGTGACGCTGCATACCCCGCAAGGCGCGCTGCGCTTCGTCGCCGACCCGACCGTCAAGGGACACGACATCACCCTCACGCTCCCCGGCAGCGGGCAAGGTGAATGGATATCAGGTGGAACAAGAAAGCCGATGCGTGCCGGGCAGATTGAGCGATTTTCCGTCGGGCGGTGAATTGACGGTCGGTGCGACAGGCGTCTGCGGAGCGGTTCGGAACACGACAGCGTCGCTGGCTATTTTGTGGCATGGTCGGGGTCGCCTGTGCCACACGACGCGTTCGGGTGTTCGAAGAACGCCCGACCTTGTTTTGGATATTCCCATGAATCACTCCGCCTTCACCCTTTGTCTGAACACCAGCACCATCAGCGGGCAGAAGCTGTCGCTGGTGGAGATGATTCGCGTCGCAAGCGTGGCTGGATATCGTGCGATTGAACCGTGGGTTCGCGAGCTTGATCAGCATGTGCAGACTGGCGGGTCGTTGCGCGATATTGGCAAACAGGCGAGCGATGCGGGTCTGCAGATTGCGAACCTCATCGGTTTTGCCGAATGGATCGTCGATGAACCGGATCGCCGGCAGAACGGGCTTGACGAGGCGCGACGCAACTTCGCGCAGGCGGCCGAGTTGGGTTGCCCGTTCGTGGCTGCGCCGCCGTTTGGTTGTCATGATCGGCCGGGGCCTCCGCTCGATGTTATTGCGGAGCGATATGCGGAATTGCTGGCGGTTGGCGCGTCGTTTGGTGTGACGCCGGTCCTTGAGTTCTGGGGATTTTCGCAAACGCTCTTCACACTCGCCCAAGCGTCGCATGTCATCATCCAAAACGGCAACCCGGCTGCAAAGTTGCTGCTCGATCCCTACCACCTCTATCGTGGCGGCTCGGATCCTGCTGGTCTTTCGCACCTGAATGGACAGAGCATCGGCGTGGTGCACATGAACGATTTCCCCGCCATCCCACGTCAAAAAATCACCGATGCGGATCGCGTCTATCCCGGCAGAGGGTCATGCGATCTTAGGACGCTGATTTCAAATCTCCGTGCGGCTGGGTACGTCGGCGTGCTGTCGCTGGAACTGTTCAGTGAAGCCTTGTGGAAGCAAGATGCGCAGGAAGTTGCCCGTCAAGGAATCAGGTCGCTGCAAGAATTGGTGGGATAACGTTATCCATGTGCCGTGACGCTCTCCGCGCGTAGCACGGGGTTCGAGCCCGTGCCCGTAAAGCACGCTCGTCAGCTTAGATTTTTCAAAAACGTAATGGCCTTCTCGGCGGATTCGGGGCGGGTGGGTTGGTCGGTGGCGTCGACGGTCAGCCAGCCTGCGTAGTCGGCGTCGTTTAGATTTTGCATAAACGTCTGCCACGGCACGTTTCCCTTGCCGATGGGGGCGGGCTTGCTTCGACCGGTGCTGCCTTTCAACGCATCGCGGACGCGCACATGTCGGATCAGTGGACCGACTGAAGTGAAGATTTGGTCTGCGGGCCGGGTGTCGTCCTGCAGGCAAGTGGGATCGAGGTCGATACCAAACCACGGGCAGGCAACGCGATGCAACGCATCGTGCAAGGCTGCGAAGCTGGACAGACCCGATCGCCAGGCGACGACGACGTTGTACCGATCGGCCAGTGCACCGACCGCAACCAGGGCATCATGGACCTGCGCGACAAACCGCGGATCGGGTGGCGGGCCGAGGGGCTCGTCGGCAACGGGGGTCGACAGATTGAGATCAGCCAGCAGGATTCGCCCTGCCATCGCAGGGGTGATGTCAGGCCTCGGCTTTTTGATAATTGCTGGCTCGGGCAGGGGACCGATATCGACACAGACCAGTGGCGACACCAAACCCGCAGCTGTCTCCAGCATCTGCTTGAACTGCGCGACGATGCGATCGACATCCGCGCCGATGTTCAGCCCGATGCCCCCTATGTCCGCCTGCAACCCGACCATGGCCTGGTCCTGTCCGGCGAGGATCTGCCGGACTTCGCGTCGACCCGTTGCGGAAAGTTTGGTCAGATGAAGCGGTCCGGCAAAGGCGTCAAACAGCAACCCGTTCGCGCCCATCAGTCGCGACGACAAGGCAACCTGACGCAGGTCTGCAGAGAAGGTGGAAGCGAGCAGGCCGATGCGACGGGTTGAGGAGGGCATAGGAAGTTGTGGAGCAGCGTAAAGACACGACGCATGGGAGTTCTGATATACGGACGTTGACGGTACTGATTCTGTGACAGACCTGTGATACGGAAGGCGCGGTCGTGTGACGTTGTAAAGACCACGCTCGGCTCGCCGCTACCACGCTCTTTCGGCTCCCTGCCCCATGAGGTGAACCGGCCAGTCGACGCCTTCCACGTGGATTGCGTCCACATTGCTTAGATCATTTTATGCGGGTCCCAATCCTGCCTGAGCATCGCATAGACGCGGACGTCGAAATATTTTCCCTTCATGAACATGTGCTGTCTCAATGTGCCTTCGTGGACCATGCCGAGTTTTTTCATCACATTCTCGGACCGTACATTTTCCAGCACGCAGCGGGCGTCGATGCGGTTCAGTCGCATGACGTCGTACCCGAACGAGAGGATGCGCTTGAGGGCTTCGGTCATGTAGCCGTTGCCCCAATAAGGCTGTCCCAGGGCATAGGAAATTTCTGATCGCGAATGCCGGATCGACCAGTCATCGAATCCACAGGTGCCGATCAGTTTGTCATTCGTCTGCAACGAGATTCCCCAGGGCGCTTCGCGGCGGCTTTCATATCGGGCGATTACGTTTCCTAAAAATTCCTTGGCAGAGCTGATGGATTCGTACGAATCCCACGTGGTGAAGCGGGTGACTTCCGGATGCGAGCCATACTCGAACAAACTCTTTAAATCGTCAGGTTGCAGTTTCCGGAGCGTGAGGCGCTCGGTCTGCAGGGTCGGTAGATCTTTGAAGACATCTGCTACGCGCATGGGGCTCTTTTCTCCGTGACATCAGCCGGGCTTATCTTACACGATTTCTCGCACGTTCATGGCATCTAAAGCGCGCAAATAGTACGGGGCGATGTCGCCGGTCGGATTGTTCAATTCGATCACAAAGCGATGGTTCACAGCATGCCAGTGGTCGGCGGGCCAGTTGCCCAGGTGGTTGGGGCGCTGGCTTGATCGGACAGAGACCATGCCATCGTTGTCCCCTTCGGCATCAGAGATAATTCGATGTGACAGCAGCGCCCATGGCGGGACAAGGTGCCAGGGGCGGGTCGGGCTGATTGATCCGTAGATGACGTCAGGATGGTCGGGCGTGGATTCGTCGAATCGTTGGCCGGCATCGAGCGTCAATTCGCGCACGCCCGAGACGTCGATACCGAGGGTGTCGCACAGCGAGAATGCGCCCAGTCGATCGCCGAGGTGTCGCACGCACCAGTCGGCATAGGCGCTCCCGCGATGCGGCGTGGCTATCGTGAGCAGCGCTGCCACCCGGCCATGCATATCAAGGCGGGTGATCATGTGTCGCGCGTCCAACCCGCCCATCGAATGTGCGATTAAAATGACGCGCTGACCGTTGTCGAACGTCGCGTTGATCTGCTCCTTCAGCTGGCTTGCGCGCAAAGCAACCGAGGCCGTCGGATGCACACGACTCACGAGGACCGCATGCCCCCGGCTCTGGAGGGCAGTGTCAATCCCGCGAAAATAACGAACCTTCAGCGCGCCAATCTGGCGATCACCCATGCCGAACAGACCGTGGTGGAGGACGATAGGGAGCATCGCTCCACTTCGTACTCGACACGGGGCGGCGGCTCAAATGAGAAGTACGCGCGCAGATTGAGGCTTCCGCGAAACTCTTTGTACGGGCTATGCTCCGATCAAACGGATGAACCCGCCATGACCCTCGACACGTATCGGAAAAAACGCGACTTTGCCAGGACTGCCGAACCACGCGGGAAGGTGGCTGCGACCAAGTCGAAGCGATTGCGATTCGTCATTCAGAAGCACGACGCCTCGCGGTTGCATTACGATCTTCGGTTGGAGGTGGAGGGCGTGCTCAAGAGCTGGGCGGTGCCGAAGGGCCCGTCGCTGGACCCTGCGAAGAAGTCGCTGGCGGTGCAGGTGGAGGATCATCCGATCGCGTATGGCGGGTTTGAGGGGATCATCCCAGCCGGGGAGTATGGCGGGGGGACGGTGCTGCTGTGGGATGAGGGGACGTGGGAACCGGACGGCGATCCAGCCGAGGGGTTGCGGGCGGGGAAGCTGCATTTTTCGCTGGATGGATCCAAGCTGCAGGGGGAATGGCGCCTGGTTCAGATGCACGGGCGCTTCGGTGATGGAGGGAAGAATTGGCTGTTGATCAAATCGGACGATGCGTTTGCTGATGCGACACGCGACATTGCAGCAGAGGCTCCGCTGAGCGTGAAGACGAAGCGGTCGATGGAGCAGATCGCCAAAACGAAGGCCCGCGTGTGGACGCCCGACGGCGAAGTCAAGGACAGTCAGGTCTCGCAAAGCGGTCACACCGTCGGGAAGAAAAAGGGATCGAAGGCGCGGACGGCAGAGGATCGCAACGCACGAAAGACCCATGCGCGCGAACTAAGGGAGGAAAAGCCACGGTTGGTGGTCGAGCACAAGGGTCATGGCGCAAACGGGAAGCGACGCACCGCTGCCCGCGTCACCCCGCCTGCTGGTTTTTCTCCGCAGCTGGCGGTGCTGGTGGATCATCCGCCGACCTCGGATGAGTGGCTGCATGAGATCAAGTTCGACGGGTATCGAATTATGGTCTTTATCGAAAAGGGTCGCGTTCGGCTGGTCACGCGCAACGGAAACGACTGGACATCAAAGTTTCCGACCATTGCAAAGTCGTTCGAAGGCCTGCAAACCGACGATGCGGTGCTTGATGGGGAGATTGTCGTTCTGGACGCGCGCGGTGCGAGCGATTTTCAGGCGTTGCAGGCCATGCTCAAGGACGGCGAAAAAGTGTCGCCGAGTATGTACTTGTTCGATCTCCCCTTTTGCGATGGCGAGGACCTGCGTCAGACCGCGTTGATCGACCGCAAAAATCGGTTGGAGAAGTTGCTGAAAAGAAGCCGGCTGGACGATTCGATTCGATACAGCGCCCATCTGGTGGGTGATGCGGACGATATTGTGCAAAAGGCCTGCGGAATGAAGCTGGAGGGGATTATCTCCAAGCGCCGCGATTCGTTTTATGTATCGCGTCGGGAGGCGAGCTGGGTCAAAAGCAAGTGTGACAGCCGACAGGAGTTTGTGATCGTCGGATACACCGAACCGCAGGGAAGCCGGTCGGGTTTTGGTGCGCTGTTGCTCGGATATCAGGATGCGAAGGAACAGTTGGTGTATGCGGGCCGGGTGGGCACGGGGTTTGATGAGAAGATGCTGGGATCGTTGCATGAGCGCCTGCAAAAGCTGTCGCAAAGAGATCCATCGACCGACGTGCTCCCGCCTGCGCGCGAGCGACGCGGGGCGCATTGGGTCAAACCCGTGCTGGTGTGTGAAGTGCGATTTTCGAACTGGACGCGCGACGGCCTGTTGCGTCACCCGGCGTTCATCGCGCTGCGGTCGGATAAGCCTGCGAGTCAGACCAAGCGGGAGGTACCGGTGAAATCAGAGGAGATCGAAGCGGGTGAACCGGCTGCGACCAAGGCCATCGCGGGTCAATCGAAAAATCGTCGAGTTGAAAGGGGTCAGGGAAACAGCCAGAAACTTGCCCGCGCAAGAACATCAAAAAAGGAATCCGAAGACGCGCCGGTCAACGTGGAGGGCGTTCGTCTGACACATCCGCATAAGGTGCTGTATCCAGATGCGAAGGTGACCAAGCTGCAGTTGGCGGAATATTACCAGGTCGTGGCGAAGCAGATGCTGCCGCACGTCGCCAACCGCCCGCTGGCGCTTGTACGATGTCCGGACGGGCAGGCGGGGACTTGTTTTTTCCAGAGGAATCATACTGACTCGTTGCCAGAGGAGGTGACGGGGGTGGATGTCAGTGAGACGGGTGAGAAGGAGACGCACGTGACCGTCACCGATTTGGCGGGCGTGTTGTCGCTGGTACAGATCGGCGTGCTGGAAATCCACCTGTGGAATTGTCGCAACAAGGATATCGAACACCCCGATCAACTGGTGTTTGATCTCGATCCGGGGCCCGACGTCGCGTGGAAGCAAGTGGTGGAGGTCGCGCATCTCCTGAAGCGGACACTTGATGGATTAAAGTTGCCGACGTTCGTCAAAACATCAGGCGGGAAGGGTCTGCATATCACCGTGCCGATCAAGCCGAATATTGATTGGGATACGGATAAAGCGTTCTGCAAAGCGATTGTGGAATCGCTGGAGAAGACGTCAGACCTGGTCGTATCCAACATGCGGAAGGATCTGCGCGGTGGCAAGGTGTACATCGATTACAACCGCAACGGTCGCGCGGCCACCGCAGTTGCGCCGTACTCAACGCGGGCACGCGCGGGGGCGGCGATATCGATGCCGGTCACCTGGGACGAAGTAAAAAAGCTCAAATCGGCCGATGCCTTCACGGTGCAGAATGCGGCAAAATATCTGGAGAAAAGAAGGGTCGATCCGTGGGCCGGGTTCGAGAAGGCACGCGTGGACGTGCGTAAGGCGATCGCGTCGGCAGGGTCGGGGAAATAGGCAAACGCCAAGCGCTCGGGGATCACGAAGCGTCTATTGGCTGAGGAAGCACCTCTGCAAAGGCAAAAAACTTGCTGGTCCGTCACGCATCGCAACCTGTCTCAAAAAGTTGCTTCGCGTCCTTCTTGCCTTTGTGGTTAATCTTGTCTCACGCACTTCGTCGGCGACGCACCGGGCGGGCGGCGACTCTTGGCGTGGTGCGCGTCTTGGCGAGACTCGCTTGCAGCGTCGCGATGAGATCGTCGCTGCGGGCCTTTTTCGGTTCCTCATCGTCCACGACGGCTGAGACTTCGGCACCCTCCGCCTTCTTGTCGATCATCTGCATGACGGCTTCACGATATTCGTCCTTATATTTCTCCGGCTTGAAATCCACGGTCAGCGACTCGATCAACTGCTCGGCGATCTTCAGTTCGCGCTCGTCGACTTTTCGCTTCATCTCAAACGACCCAGCTGCGTCGGCGGGGACGATTTCGTCGCTGAAGTGCAGCGTTTCAAGGCAAAGCCGGTCATCCAGCACGCGCAAAGCCGACAGATATTCCTTGTTATGCATGACGATCTTGGCAATGCCGACCTTGCCCGTGCGCTCCATGGCGTGGCGCAAAAGTTGATATGCGCGCAGGCCCTCGGGCTTGGGGACGACGTGATAGGGACGATCAAAAAAGAGCGGGTCGATGTCGTCGAGCTGGACGAAGTCGATGATCTCAATCGCCTTGGTGGCCTTGGGCGCGACGGCGTTCAGTTCGTCCTGTCGAATAATGACGAAGCGGTCCTTCTCGATCTCAAAACCCTTGACGATATGCTCGCGATGTACTTCCTTCCCGTCGGCGGAAGAGACCATCTTTTGTTTCAACGGCTGATGGTCCTGGTCGTGCAGACTTCGGAATGAAAGCGTTTTTTCACGCACAGCGGTGAAGAGTTGGACGGGGAAGGTCACCAGTCCAAACGTGACAGAACCCGACCAGATGGGACGCGCCCCGGCAGATTGTTTTCGCTCAGCCATGGAAGTCTCCTCGATAAAAAGCAGTACGAGGTCTATGGCGCGCACGCATGCGCGCCCGATCATCCATGATGTGAGAAAGCGTCGCACACGAGCGCGACAGAACCACGCGGTTCGACAACCTGCGACAGTCCTCCGATGACATGTACGCGTCAGAAAAATGCCCAGAGAACTTGGAGCAATCGGCGCGCCGCCGGAAAGCGGACTCGGCACTTGCTGCTATCTCTTGAATCCCGCTCGACATACATCAACCGTGTTTCGAATCACTTCAAGTAACGGGCGGGACGAAGTGGCCAGCAGTAGGACTTCGTGTCAGACGCAGCTTCACTTACGACGATGAGCTTCGTGTTTCAATTACTCTGACGTAATGTGCTCCACATGCTTGTAGATGTCGTCGCATTGCCCGCGGATTTGCAACGGTCGCACTTGGTCGGGCGGACGGTGGTGGTTTTTGATGTGCTGCGTGCGACGACGACGATGACAGCCGCGCTATCTGCGGGGGTGACGGAGATTCGCGTCTTTGACGATCTCGCCACCACCCGCGCCGCAGCCCAGGGATTTTCCGGCGCGAAGCTGCTCGTCGGCGAGCGACATTGTCTGCGCCCGGAAGGATTTGACCTGGGCAACAGCCCCGAGCCGCTGCTTGATCGCACCCATGCCGGGAAGACCATTTTCATGTGCACGACGAACGGCACGCGCGCGATCCTCGCGGCTGCGCGTGCCGAACGCGTGCTTGTCGGGGCGATCGTGAACGCTGCTGCGGTTGCGAGGGTTTTGAAACGTGATGGACGAGATGTGACGTTGTTATGTGCTGGCACGGACGGGCAACCCGCGACGGAAGACCTCGTAGGCGCCGACGCGGTGCTGGCGGCGTTGGGAGATTATGCATCGGGCAACGACGCAGTCGCGCAGGCACGGCGCGCGTTTGATGGCGGTCGCAATAATCTGCAATCGCTTCTCGTAAGCACCACCGGCGGGCGCAACGTCATCCGGGCCGGCTTGCCCGACGATGTAAGTTTTGCAAGTAAGTTGGATGCGCTGCCTGCGGTGGGGGAGGCGTTTGTGGGGATCGTGAAGCTCGCGCGTTAGTAATGTACCTAACAACATACGTGCGTCGCTCCACCGAGCAGACTTGCAAGATTTTGCGAAACCTGAAGCGACGAATCAAAAAAAGAAGACTCGGGCATTACTGCACCGAGTCTTCCGGAGGGGAGAAAATGCGCCGTTGCGCGAGTCTTTAAAGTTACCTAGCTTATCTTACCGGGTCAGGTCTTACAGTCAACCCGTAATCACATCGACCCAGCCCGACCTTTCTTTCATCGGCCACATGGGTTTTCCATCTTCACAAAATCTACAATGCCGGTGACCGGTTGTCACCGTCCAATTTGGGAAAAATCGGTGAATCACACAATTTTTTTATCCCCATCCTGAGAAGCGAAAGTGGTCAACCTGCTTTTTCAGGCCTTCCACCGATCCCTGGAATTGGGCGGTGACCGCTTCGATACCCGGCCTCCTGCCTGCGGATTTGACCGGGGACAACGCCTCGCCGAACGCGAGGACGGCGTGTTGGCGGAGCAGGCACGCTTGAGCAAAGCTTTTGCCCCGGTGCGTTCCATCAATATAGGCGGGGTACACCGGCGCGGCAGATCGCAAAGCCAGCATCCCCACGCCCGGCTGAAAGGGCTTGAGCGCACGGGCTCCCGGTTCCTGCAATCCCCCTTCCGGAAACAACCCGAGCATGCGCCCTTCGTCCAACGCCCGCATGGCAGCCCGGGTGGCGGACACGTCCCGGCCGTCACGGTCGACGGGGATGGCCTCGACCGTCTGAAAAATCCTCCCCAGCACGGGCATGTCGTAATATTCCCTGGCCATCATCCACGTGATTGTTCGCGTGACGTGTGCCTGGATGAGGATCGGATCAAGAAAGTTCACATGATTGCAGATGAGGATGCCCGGCCCGACCAGGGGAAGCTGGCTGGGCTCAAGCACGGTCACCTGATGATAAATCCCGCCGAAGCATGCGTTGGCGATCTTTAGGGCGCGTACGCCCAGCGATTGTTCAAACTGTTGGGCGATGGGAAAAGCGCGTGCAGGCACAGGCGGGGGAGCGTACGGGCGAAGGCAACGAATATCCATCGAGCATGATGTGAGCGACTGTGGGGTTTAACGCATCTTTGTGGCGGTCATGCTGCTCTGGATTGCCAATAGTTGCTGGTTTGGTCGGTGTATTCCAAACATAACAGCGTCGCAAACCGTTCGGCCCGGCGGGTGCGCCAGCGGGC
>Ga0105047_10003286_pt1 | contig 28513 bp, 22 predicted proteins | sample MAT04_FD_78384 | JGI IMG/M metagenome (GOLD analysis project Ga0105047, IMG submission 78384) | Freshwater microbial communities from Lake Fryxell liftoff mats and glacier meltwater in Antarctica - MAT-04 (megahit assembly) | ecosystem: Environmental > Aquatic > Freshwater > Ice > Liftoff... | reverse complement strand
GTCTGGCGCTCGACGAGGTCGCGCAGAATCTGCTCGTCCGGTTCGGTGAAACATGGCTCGGTGTAGCCCAGGGCGGCGGCCAGGCGGCGGAAGATTTCACTATTGGAGTGGCTCTCACCCATCGGGGCGATGGCGGGCCGGTTCAGGGCTAGGGTGGTGTGACCGTACGGCTTGAGGATGTCCCAATGTTCGAGTTGCGTAGTCGCCGGCAGGACATAATCGGCGTAGTCGGCGGTGTCGGTTTGGAATTGTTCGAGCACGACCGTGAAGAGGTCCTCCCGGCGTAGACCTTCGAGCACGGCGGCTTGATCGGGGCAGACGGCAGCCGGGTTGCAATTGTAGACGATGAGGGCGGCGACCGTGGGGCCGGCTTGCGCGGGCGTGGGCATGGGGTCCACCGGACGCGGATGGTAGTGGGCACGGGCCAGGCGCGCCGGGTCAAGTGAGAGAGCATCGCCGAGCCGGTTCATGTTGATCGTGCGTGGCTGGCGCCCATCCAGGAGGTCGGGGCACAGCAGCCGGCTGTGATCCAGGTGACGGAAGTAGCCGCTGGTGCTCAACTGGATACCGCCGCCGAGGAGCTTCCAGGCGCCGACCAACGCCGGCAGGCAGGCAATGGTGCGCACGGCCATTCCCCCGCCGTAGTGGCGCTGCATCCCGTAGTTGATGCGGATGGCGGCCGGCTGCGCGGCGGCGTATTCCTGGGCCAGACGGCGGATACGGCCGGCGGGGATGCCGGTGAGGGCGGCGGCGCGTTCGGGGGTCCAGGGGCGTACGCGTTCGGCCAGGGCGTCGAAGCCAATCGTGTGTTGTGCCACGTAGGCGGCGTCGTGGAGTTGCGCGCCGATGATGACGTTCATCAAGGCGAGGGCAAGCGCACCGTCAGTGCCGGGATGAATGGGGATCCATTCGTCGGCGGCCTGCGCCGTGCGCGTGCGCGCCGGGTCGATCACGATGACGCGGGCCCCCTGCTTGCGCGCGGCTTGCACGAACGGCCACAGATGGAGGTTGCTGGTGAGCGTGTTGCTGCCCCAGATCAGGATGAGGTCGGCGTGGGCAAAGGCCTCGGTCGGGGTGCCTTCGGCGGCGCCGATGGTGTAAAGGTAGCCTTCGAAGCCGGCCTCGGAGCAGATGGTGCGGGCCAACTGGCTGGCCCCCATCTTATGGAAGAGGCGCGACGCCATGCCTTCCCCTTGCAGCAAGCCCATCGTACCGGCGTAGGAGAAGGGGAGGACGGCTTCCGGCCCCGTGGTGGCGATGATTTGCTGCAGGCGCGCGCTGATGGCGGCGAGTGCTTCTACCCAACTAACCGGTTCAAATTGGCCACTGCCTTTGGGGCCGGCGCGGCGGAGAGGCGTGGTCAGGCGACCGGCGTGGTAGGTGCGTTCCAAGTAGCGGTCTACTTTGCCGCACAGCTTGCCTTGGGTGATGGGGTGTTGGGGATGGCCCCAGAGATCGAGGGCGCGGCCGCTGGCGGGGTCGACGGCGACCTGCCAACTGCACGTGTCTGGGCAGTCGTGCGGGCAGACGCCGGTGACGATTGTGATGGAGGGGTCGCTGGCGTATGCGGCGAGTTTGGACATAGTGTCGCTCCGCTCAATTAGATAGGAAGGATGCTTTGCCACAGAGAACACAAAGAACACAGAGAACGTTTAGGCGTTTTGATTCTGGATAGTGCTTGCTGGATGATATATCATGGGGATGGAATGCGCGCAAAGCCGGGCTTGTGCAGACTGCACAAGGAAACGGGTGACTCTTTTGGAAACGTTGGTGATAGCGGCGCGTATCGATTGCGTCTATAGTGGTGTCCGATGCCTTGTTTGCTTATCGACTAGGCCGGTGGTCGTTCATAATTTCACATTGTCATTTCACAAACAGTGACAGAAGCGTGCAATAGGAGTTTTGGGCATGGCTAGCAAGTTTAGCACCGTCAAAGATGTGACCAGTGCCGTCAAGGACTTGAACATCGAGTTCATCGACTTGAAATTCACTGACCTGTATGGCCAGTGGCAGCATTTCTCAGTGCCGATCGATTGTTATGACGAAGGGGATCTGTTCGAGACCGGTCTTGGCTTCGATGGGTCGTCCATCCGCGGCTTCAAGTCGATCGAGAGCAGCGACATGGTTCTGCTGTGCGACCCCGCGTCGGCCTTTGTCGATCCGGTGTGCCAGCATCCGACGCTGAGCCTGATCGCCAACGTTTATGAGCCAGTGACGCTGGAACCCTTTGCGCGTGACCCGCGCAATGTTGCCCGCAATGCCGAGGCGTACATGAAAGAGAACGGCTTTGCCGACACGATGTTCTGTGGACCTGAAGCCGAGTTCTTCATCTTTGACAAAGTCAAGTATGAATCCGGGCGTTATGCGGCCGGCTATGCGGTAGACAGCGACGAAGCGTCATGGAACACGGGCGAGTGGGGGCTTGGTCACAAGATCGGCGTGAAGGGTGGGTATTTCCCGGTGGCGCCTTTTGACGGCCTCCAGGACATCCGCTCGGAGATGACCAATGAGATGGTCAAGGCCGGCCTGAAGATCGAGCGCCATCACCATGAGGTGGCCACCGCCGGTCAGACTGAGATCGACTTGCGCTTTGCGCCGATGATTCAGATGGCCGACTGGATGCAGATCTACAAGTACATCGTGAAGAACGTCGCGGCCAAGCATGGCAAGACGGCAACCTTCATGCCCAAGCCGCTGTTCGAGGATAACGGGTCCGGCATGCACGTCCACCAGAGCTTGTGGAAGGATGGCAAGCCGCTCTTTGCCGGCGACCAATATGCCGGTCTCAGCCAGATGGCCATGTGGTACATCGGCGGTATTCTGACCCATATCAATTCCCTGTTGGCCATCTGCGCGCCGACGACGAACTCCTATCGTCGCCTGGTTCCCGGCTACGAGGCGCCCGTCGTGATCGCCTATTCCGCGCGCAATCGCTCGGCGGCCTGCCGTATCCCGGTGTCGTCGCAGTCGCCCAAGGCGAAGCGCGTCGAGTTCCGCTGTCCCGACCCAGCCGCCAACCCGTACCTGGCCTTCTCCGCCATGTTGATGGCTGGCCTGGATGGGATCAAGAAACAGATCGACCCGGGTTTGCCGTCCGAAATGGATCTCTTCGAAGGCGAGACGCTGAAGCACGTCAAGACGGTCAAGGGTTCGCTGACCGAGGTGTTGGATGCGTTGGCCGCCGATCACGATTATCTGACCGAAGGCGGCGTCTTTAGCCAGGAATTGATCGATATTTACATCGCCACGCGGCGCATTGCTGATGTGGACGCCGTGCGTCTACGCCCGCACCCGCACGAGTTTGTGATGTATTACGGCGTGTAGGAGCATCACCCGATGGCGATTGCCTATCTGCCCGATGAACTAGAGCGCATCGACGAGATCGTCAAGCGCAACGACATTCGGTTTATCCGGCTTCAGTTTTCCGACATTGTCGGCGTTTCCAAGCAGATCACCATTCCGGTGGAGCATTGGGACGACGCGGTGTCGCATGGGGTTTGGTTTGACGGCAGCGCCGTGGAAGGTTTTGCGCGCATTGCCGAGAGCGACATGTATTTGATGCCGGATCTCTCCACGTTCAATGTCATCCCGTGGGAGATGGACTTGTCGACGGCGCGCGTCATCTGTGACGCCTACACACCGGACGGGTCGCCCTTCGAGGGCGACCCGCGCTATGTGCTCAAGCGCCAGTTGGCGCGTGCCGAACGGCTCGGACTGGACTATTATGTAGGCCCGGAGTTGGAGTTCTTTCTCTTCAAGCCGCATGACAACGGTGATCTATTGCCGTTGCAGCCGCACGACTATGGCGGCTATTTTGATGTAAGCACGGACCTGGCGCACAGTGTGCGCCGGCAGATGGTCGACGCCCTACAAGGGATGGGCATCGACGTCGAAGCGTCGCATCATGAGGTCGCCAACGGCCAGAGTGAGATCGATTTCAAGTATGGCCCGGCGCTGGTGGCGGCTGACAATGCCAACACCATGCGCACGACGCTGAAGGCGGTGGCGCAGAAGAATGGGCTGCATTGCACTTTCATGCCCAAACCAGTGGCCGGCGTCAGTGGCTCGGGCATGCACGTCCACCAGAGCCTGTGGAATCGGCGTACGGGTGAAACAGCGATGTACGATGCTGACGGTGAATACGGGCTGAGCAAGCTGGCCTTGCAGTTCATTGCCGGCCAGCTTGCCCATGCCAAGGCCATTACGCCGATCATTGCCCCGTTGGTCAATAGCTACAAGCGACTTGTGCCGGGGTACGAGGCGCCAGTCTACATCTCTTGGGGCCGCACCAACCGCAGCGCGCTCATTCGCATCCCGCGCATTACGGCTGGCCGCTACAAGAGCACGCGCTGTGAGTTGCGTTGCCCGGATCCGAGTTGCAACCCCTACCTTGCCTTTGCGGTCATGCTCGCCGCCGGTCTGGAAGGCATCGAAAAGCGCATGGAACCGCCGTCGCCGGCTGAGGAAGACCTCTACCATGTCGACAGCGTGCGCGCCGGCCTCGATGTATTGCCCGGCGATCTTGGCCAGGCCATCGATGCCCTCAAGGCCGACGAGGTAATCCAGGATGCGCTTGGCGAACATGTCTACGAACGCTACGTCGAAGCCAAGACGCTCGAATGGAATGAGTATCGGCTCTACGTGAGTCGTTGGGAACTGGATCGCTATATCACCGTCTATTGAGCAAGCGAGCGCGCCGCGCCATTTGGCGCGGTGCGTTGCGCGCCATGTAGCGCTGACATAGAATCCGCTTTCACGGTAAACTGAATACCAAGGAACCGGTAGACAACAGTTCCGGTCACCAAGACATACGCTTCCTCCTTGCCTCGCTGGCAATTCCTTCACTGGTTATGGGTCGGCGTCTTGCTTGCTCGCGTACGGCGGGCAAGACGCCATAACCCTAATTCCCACTGATTTCCCATCTGCTCACACAATCGCTTGTCACTCGCGCCAGATTGACGTTGCAGGCGTAGACGCCTATGATGATTGCATAGGAGGCACATCGACCATGGCAACCATACGCGTTGTATTGGCAGACGATCATGCCGTCGTTCGCAAAGGTATTCGCGAGTTCCTCGAAGAGGATGGTGACATCGAGGTAGTTGCTGAAGCTGCGGACGGCGAACGCGTCAAGGAACTCATCCACATGCATGCACCGGATGTGGCAATTTTGGATATCCGCATGCCGGGGGCGACCGGCATCGAGGTGACACGCTGGGTGCGTAGCCAGGCGCTGCCCGTGAAGGTGCTGATTTTGACGGCGTACGATGACAATCCATTTGTGACGGCGGCTTTGCAGGCGGGGGCCAATGGGTATGTCATGAAAGATGCCGACGCCGAGCAGATTACGGCGGCGGTGCGCGCCGTGTATCATGGGCAGACTGCGCTCGACCCTGCCGTGGCGCGCAAGCTTGCCACCGGGCTCCCCACCGCCCAATCCGATCTGATGCCGATCGAGTCGCTCACCGACCGCGAAATGACTGTACTGGAACTGGCGGCTCGTGGGTTGACCAACCGCGGCATCGGCGTGCAACTGGCGATCAGCGACCGCACGGTCCAGGGGCATCTCGCTAATATCTACGCCAAGCTTGCCGTCGGCAGCCGCACCGAGGCGGTTACGAAGGCAATTCAACTCGGCCTGTTCCATCTGCCGCAGGCCGGCGAATAGAAGCCCGCTATGCACAAGCGTCGCCTCCACAGCTTACGCGTCCAGGTACTGCTCTGGACGATTCTTCCGCTGATCATTGTATTGCTGATCCTATCGCTCACGGGGATCGGCGGTCATCAGCAGTCCATGCGCCAACTGGTAGCAGAAGAACACGCGCGCTTTGTCGTCGTCGCCGCCGGCGCGATTGCCGTGCGGCTCGACCATTACGCGGCCCACTTGCAGACGTTGGCTGCCCTTGGCGCGACGGACGCCGGCGCTATTGCCCAGCGTGACGGCGACCGTTTCCCGGCTATGGAGGTCTGGCCTGTGGCAAGCAACCAGGCCCAGGCAGGCGTGCCGGCTGCGCCGGATTGGGTGGCGCGCGCGCTGGCATCGCTGCCGATGGAGCAGCCAACGGCGGTGCCGTGGATCAGCGTAGATATGGCCTCTGGTCGCGTGGTCTGGGTCATGACGCTGCCCACCGATCAGGGATGGTTGGTGGGCAGTGTCCCGCGCTCAGCACTTGGTCTGGCCCTGCTGGTCGACCCTGCGCAGGGCGACACGACGACCACGATTGCCCTGATTGACGAACGCAAGCAGATTGTCGACGGGTATGGCAAGCTGCCGGCGGCCAATCAGGTGGATCAGTGGGTAGGCGTGAACGAGGCGCTGGCGAGCGAACGGGGGGTGCGTTTTGCTAGCGGTGGCAACGGCGAGGATGTGGTTGGCTATGCGCCGATCGCCGGCCTGCCGTGGGCGCTCGTCATTCGTGAACCCTTGGACCCATTGCTGGCGCCGTTCTTCAATCTAGAGCAGGCGCTGCCTTTGATCCTGGTGGCGGCAGCTTCCGTCTCGTTTTTGACGTTGTATTTTGGCTTGAAGCGGGTCGTGCGCCCGCTGCGCGCCCTGGCCGTGCAGGCAAATCGCATCGGCCAGGGTGATTTCGACGCGGCAGCACAGCCCGTGGGCGGTGTCGACGAAATTGAAGAACTGCGCGTGGCGCTCCACATCATGGCGCATCGCATTCAGAATGATCAGGCGGCACTCCAGGATTATCTGCGTGCCATCACCAGCGCTCAGGAAGAAGAACGTTCGCGGCTGGCGCGCGAGTTACACGACGAGACTGTGCAGACGCTGATCGCGTTGGACCATAAAGCGCAAATGGTGCAGCGCACGCTCGACAAGAACCCGGAGCGGGCGCGCGAGCAGGTGTCGGATCTACGCGTGCTGATCAGCGGCGCCTCCCAGGAAGTCCGCCGGCTCAGCCAGGCCTTACGCCCGCTCTACCTGGAAGAGGTCGGTCTGGCGCCGGCGCTCGAACTGCTGGCGCGCGAAGCGCGCGCCGAGTTCAGACTGACCGGTACGCAGCGCCGTCTCGGCGCCGACCGCGAGTTGGCCCTGTTTCGGATTGCCCAGGAGTCGCTCAACAATGCGCGCCGCCACGCCCAAGCCAGCACGATTCGCCTGGCGCTGGCTTTTGGGCCGGACGCCGTTACCGTGGGCGTCGGCGACAACGGGGCCGGCTTCGATTTGCCCGTCAAGCTCACCGAATTGACCCAACACGGGCACTTTGGCCTGATGGGGGTCAAGGAACGTGTTCAGTTGGTCGGCGGCCGCTTGACGCTGGATGCGCAGCGTGGCCACGGCACGATCGTGATTGTCGACGCACCGTATGCGGCGGACCTGAGTGCCCCTGCAAACGACGATACGGTCGCTGCCGTGCGTGTTTGGCTGGCCGGCTGAGGAAATATACGACACATGGCCCACAGATTGCGCGCCAAATAGCGCGTACCCTTTCCCACAAACCGTGATAGGATCAAGAGCGTGCAGCACATGTTCCCGGCGAAAAGTGGAGGGTGCGTATGATCGATGGGATGATGGGCGGCATGGGCTGGACATTGTTCTCAGGCGCTGCGCTCTTGGCTGGCCTTGTGCTGCTGGTCGCGATTGGGGTGGTTTGGCAAAGGATGGGTGGTGGGCGTGGGTCGGACGCGACCTATGAATCGCCGATTGACATTTTGCGGCGGCGACTGGCCACGGGTGAGATCGCGCCCGAGGAATTTGATCGGCTGAAGCAACAAGAGCACCGGTAATAAATGACAAGGTAGTCGAATCAAATCGTTAGTGTTACGCACGACGGGGCGCCAGAAGGGCGCCTCGCCTGTTTCATGTTCCCCGTCTTTTCCGTTACAATAGGTGCGCAACCTATCCACTCACCCGCCAGCGCCCGCTGGGCGTATGGCTGACCCTCTGGACCTGTGGCATGTCGCCGAGCGCACGTCAGGCCACCCTGATCTATAACCCTTACGCCGGTTATGATGACTGGCAGCATCACATCAACGATGTGACTGCCTTTTGGCGTGCCGCGGGCTGGGTGCTTGACGTGCAGACGACGCAACGGCCAGGCCATGCGACCGCGCTCGCCGCGGCGGCCGCGGCGGCCGGGCACACGCTCGTGCTCGCTGCCGGGGGCGACGGCACCCTGCATGAGGCCGCCAATGGCCTGATTGGCAGCCGCTGTATCTTGGCGCCGTTGCCGTCAGGCACCACCAACTGCCTGACGCGTGACCTCGGCCTGCCCAAACCCGATGATGGCGACCCGCAATGGTTGGTGAATGCCTCGCGATCGCTCTTGGCGGGACGCGTGCAGGGGGTGGATGTCGGCGAATGCAGCAACGGCAAACGCTGGTTGCTGTGGGCGGGCGTTGGCATCGAGAGCCGCATTGTGGAGCATGTGGAGCCGCGCTCGCCCCTGTTGAAGCGGCTGGGGTTTGCCGGCTACGTGATGAAGGCGACGCTACCTTTTCTAACCTTCGTGGGCACGGCCGCGCGTGTCAGCGTCGATGATCGAACGGAGGAGGGCGATTTCATGTCGATCACCGTCTGCAACAGCCGTCTCTTTGCGGGGGGGATGTATAACCTGAACCCCCACGGCGTGCTGGACGACGGCGAATTCGAAACCTGGATCTTTCGCGGTCGTTTTGCGCCGCGCATGGTGGTGCACAGCCTCGCGATCGCGGCCCAGCAGCACGGGCGCCGCCCCGATGTCTACTGTCTCCGGGGCCGCCACATCATCATCGAACCGGCGAAGCCACAGGCTTTTCACCTCGACGGTGAGGTCAATTACAGCACACCGATCACCTGCGCGGTAAACCCCCTGGCGCTGCGCATGCTCGTGCCGGTGACGGCGCCGGACGATCTCTTCTGTCGGGGTGGGGAAAGCCTGGCGTAGGGGACACAAAGCGGTTCATTCACCGCTCGGGCAGCACCTCGGTACTCTCCGTTGGCACCGGCTGCCGTCTACCCACGGTGCGCAGAAAGCCCAGCAGCAGGACCGCAGCCAAGAGTGCCGTCAGCGATCCGATCAAATAGAGGGCGCTGAATCCTACCGCCTCGATCAAGATCCCGCCCACCACGCCGGCAGCCGACCACCCCAGCGCCATGCCGATCACGGCCACCCCCTGACTGCTCGTGCGCCAGCGCGGGGTCACCAGCTCCTGGCCAAACAGATCGCGCGTCGTGCCGGTCACGGTGAAGGTGGCGATGACCGCCATGTAGCCTAGCGCGGCCACCCACACCTGGGCGGTGACGGCGATGGGCACCATACAGGCGGCCATGCCCACGATCCCGCCGATCAACGTGTAGCCGGTGCCCCAGCGCGCCATGAGCAGCGGCAGCGAGAGGGCCACGACAATCGGCAGGAGCTGCGCCACCCCCATCACAACCCCAATCGTGGCCGGGGCGACGTGCAGTCCCATGTCCAGGTAGACATTGAAAAAGGTGCGAATTGCGCCTTCGCCGATCGCGGCCAAAAAAGTCACGCCGGCCCAAAAGGCCAGCAGCCCAAGCGGCGCGCGTGAGGGGCTTGCCGCGTTGACGGCGTGCTTTACCACCCGGCCAGGGTCAGCACCCAGCAAGGGGAGTATCCCCAGCCAGCACAGGATTGGCGCCACGGAGAGCGCCATCCGGTAGGGCGCAGGTTCTGCGAGCGACAGCCCCAGCCAGCCCGCCAAGAGACCCGGCAGGATACCGGCGACCACGCTGCCCAAAAAGGCCGAGGCAGGGACGAGCGCGGCAAGAAAAGCAAAGGCGTGACGCCGCTCCCTTTCGCCAGTTACGGCCATCAAATAGGGCGGGATGTTCACCGTGATCAAGGCAACGCCGATGTTGAGCAGCACCTGGCACCCGAGCAACCAGGCGCGCCACTGCGTCTCTGGCCGGCTTTCGACCAGCAGTATCAGGCTAATGGCCAGGCCGAAGAGGCCCATGCCCAGTTGCAGATTGTTGCGCAGCCCGATACGATTACTTAACAGGCCGGCGGGGAGCGCAGCCGCGGCCCACACCAACTGACCGAGGCCGGCCAGCAGCCCGATATAGCGGGCGTCGAAACCCAGGCGCAGCAGATAGAGATTGAGCAGCACCGCCATCATGCCAAAAGCGACAGTCGTGACCAGCGCATTGGCCACATAAAAGCGCCGCAAACTTGGGCTGAACGAGCGCACGGTCTGCCAGTACTCTGACATGGTCACCTTTCAACACCGGATAGGGTGCAGACAAACACAGATCGAGGAGACCAACGTACACCCGTTGTGCGCGGCCCGTCAACCTTGTAGAATACAGGCAGGTACATTTCAGATTGCGGGCGCATGCGACCTCTCGCCCTCCGTCGCGGCGGTTTCTATACTGCCGTTGCTGGCTAGTCCGCAAAGAGGGCGGGCAAAAAACAACCCATGCGCAAAGGCGACCTGCGCGCGTTTTGTCGTGACCCGTTGGTGCTACAGGGCGGCGACGTGACCCTTGGCGGCTTGGTCAAACTGTACACAGGGCGGCGACAGCCTGGCAGGCGCACCTGGGTTCGCCCGTCTTTAACGGGCACCGCATTATGTGCATAACAAAGTGGCGGATAGGATGTACCACATTGGGGTCAAAGAACTTGCCACGCTCGCCTTTGCTGAAGTCATAGTTTGCTTTCATAGGTCTATGTCACCGGAGAATCAACGGCTGGCGACGTAGAGGGCCACGGGGGTTCCGGCGCCGTCGAGCAGGGTGAGTTGGCCGTTCTCGGCATGAAAGCCGGCGGCGGTTTGTAGTGCGCTCAAGTATTGCGCTTCCTGGTCCATCACACCGATTGGCTCCCCACAAAATTTCATGGTGGCCGCAATCGGCGCCAGGCTGAGCGTGGCGCCGGTGACCTGGTAGGCGCCGCTGTAGTTGTTGCAGCCGGCCAGGCCACTCAAGGTGCCGTCGTTGTCGAAGCGGGCGGTGACCTGCGTGCCGGTCAACGGCGGCGCCAGCGCACCGGCGGCGTCGCGGTAGGAGATCAGGATGAGCGGCTGGTCGACAAGACCGCTGGCGGCGGCCGCAGCGTCGCTGGCATCAGGCGCAGGTGCGGCGGCGGCGGACGGCGCCGCGGTCGCCGACAAGGCTGGCAATGATGTTGGCGACGAAGCGGCTGGCGTCGTGGCCGGCGCCGGTGTACCTGGCACGGGTGTCGCGGTCGTCATGCCCACGTCCACCAATATCTCGGCGTTGGCGGTCTGCCCTTGATCGTTGCTGGCCGCCAACTGATAGCGGTATTGGCCGGCGGTAGTCGGGCAATCGGCGCCGTTGCCACTCTTGGGCGCCTGGTCGAACAAGACCACATCGTCGCGCTGGATGCGAATCGTGGTGACGTCGCCGCCGACGTTCCATTTTACCTCGACACACTCGCCTACCTGGATGGCCGCCGGCAACACGGCGAAGATGTCGATGATTGGCCCGGCCGGGGCCGGCGTGGCGTTGCCTTCGACGACCTGCACGGTCTCGACGGCGTAATTGACGCCGCCCAGCCCCTTGGCGCCCACGCCGTATTCGTAGGCGCCGGTCGCCGTGGGACAGTCTTCAAATGATCCCTCCACCGGCGCGCCATCCCAAATCGTTTCTTTGTTGCGGAAGACCGCCACCTGGTCGACATCGCCGCCGATCTGCCAGGCGATGGTCACACATTGTCCCGGCGCCATCGTGCCGCCCGGCGTCACCGCAAAGTAGTTGATCTGCGGCAGGCTGGGCGCCGGTTCCACGTAGACCGTGATCTCGCGCACCTCTTCCTGGCCGTCGTTGCGCACGACACGCAGGTTGAAGGTGGTCGTGGCGTTGGGAATGTCGGTGGCGCTGCCTTTGGCATCGACGCCCTCGCCCTGCCAGTCCTGGCCGGCAATATAGAAATAGACATCCTTGGCATCCTGCACGTCCCAGAAAAAGCCGACCGGGCTGCCCTGGCGCACGGTGCCGGCGTCGGCATAGAAGGTGATGCCGGGCGCCGGCGTCTGCGTCGCCGCCGGCGTAGGCGTCGGCGCGCCGGCCACCTGCAGGCCCACGCGCAGCCCTTCGCCAAAGAGACGGCCCAGGGCGTTGTGCATTTGCCAAACGCCCTGGTAAGTCCCCGACGCGATCGGCGCCCCGAGGCTGGCTTCGATGTCGTAGGTGGCGCCCGGTTCTACCGTACCCTGGATCGCAACAGGGGCGCCACCCATGCTGGCGCCGGGCGCGTTGCCGTAGGCAAAGGTCAACCCGTAGCGGCTATCCCACGCACAGGTGCCGATATTCTGGACGCGCCAGGCCTTGGTAAAGGGCTGCGCCGGCACCATCACCGCCGGCGCCGTCATCGCCTGGTCAGGCAACGACAAATCTTCGATAAAAGCCATGCCGTCGAGACAAGCCGCCGCCGCCGCCGCCATGCCGGCTGCCACCGGTTGATTGGAGAGGGGCGCCAGTTGATCAGACGTCACGCCCAGATATTGTTCGGCAAGCGTGGCTAACACGCCGTTCTGTTGCAACGTGACAAGCGCTTGATCCAATTGCGTGCGCAACTCGCTCGAATCTTTACGTACGGCCAGCGCGTACTCCTGGTTGAACAGGCTGTCGCTCGCCACCTTGAGGCCGGCTTTGCCACCGGAGGCCGATTTTTGGGCCGCTGCTTCAGCCGCCAGCAGATCGGTCACCACGACGTCGATGCGCTGCTGGTTGAGGTCGTTGACAGCCTTGTCGAGCGTGGTGTAGAGAATGAGGTCCTGGCTGCGGATCGTGCCGGGGTCGACCAGCAGCGTGCGCAACCAATTTTCATAGATGCTCCCCCGCTCGGCGCCGATGCGTAATCCCGCCAGACTGGCGCCGGACGTGAGCGGTTTGACATCGGCATCGGCGCGCACAAGATAGCCTTCGGTTGTGGCAAAGTAGGGCTTGGTAAAGTCAACCTGAGCGGCACGTGCCGGCGTCATGGTGATCGCGGAGATGGCAGCGTCGATTTGCCCCAATGCTAATGCGCTGCCCAGGCCATCGAAGGCGATGTCTTTGAAGACCACGGTCAGCCCTAGCTGCTCGGCCAGCGCGCGCATCAGAGCTGGGTCAAAGCCGTCAATCTGGAAGGTGTCGTTGTAGGACTCGAAGGGGGGGTAGATGGCCGAAGTGCCGACTACGATGGCCTGGGCGGCCTGGATGCGCGCCCAGTCAGTGGCCGGATCCGGTGCGGCGGCAGACGCCGAGACAGTCGCCACCGGCGCCGGCGTCGCTGCCGTCGCCGCGCCCGCTGCGGGCGGCGCCACGGGGCGACAGGCGGCCGCTACCATTGTCGTGATCAGTAGCACCAGCGCGGCCAACAACCAGCTCTTGGAGATGAATGGGCGTCGCATGAAGATTCCTTTCTGCGGGTTCCGCGCAAAATGAGCTTACGCCTTTTTAGTATAGCAGTCCCTTGGGCAAGCCGCAATGTGGCGCGAGTTGGCAACTTGCGCCATAACCGCTATACTTGCCCAAATCGAATAACGGAATTTGATTCCAAAGCAATCATCCTGACCACACCCGCAACCAGAAGACGAAGCGAGCCATCATGTTCGATCCGACTATGGATCTTGCACCGCTGCGCGAATTGTTAGCGCCATTTGTAGCGCAGGGCCGCGCCGGGTTGTTGCCGGCGTTGCAAGTGGCCCAGGCCCACTACGGCTATCTTGCCGAACCAATCGCCGCCGAGATCGGCCGCACGCTCCACACGCCCCTGGCCGACGTGCATGGCGTCATCGATTTCTATGCGTTGCTCTATCGCAAGCCGGTCGGTCGCACGATCGTGCGTGTCTGCACCGACCCATCGTGCGCGCTGCGCGGGGCCGACGACGTGCTGGACGCCGCCTGCCGCAAGGCCGGCGTTGACATCAATGGCACCGCGGCGGATGGCGCCTACACGGTGGAAAGGTCGCCCTGCCTTGGCCAATGCAATGCCGGTGTCTCGGTCAATGTCACCCACGGGCAACCGGCAAAGTCGATTACCTACGCCCATGTCACCGCCGACGCGCTCGACGACGTCTTCGCCGCACAAGGGCGCACGACGGGCAGCCGCTATTGGACCTATGACTACGTGGGGGGCGACCTGTGCATCGTCACACCGCTGTGCGGCCGCGGGCGACGCACGAATTTGATCGAATATCAGGCGGTGGGCGGCATGCAGGCCCTCAAGAAGGCGCTCACCAACATGACGCCGGTGGAGGTGGTCGCCGAGATCAAGGCCTGTGCGCTGGTCGGGCGCGGGGGCGCCGCCTTCCCTGCCTGGCTGAAGTGGGAAGCCGCCGCCGCCGCGCCCGGCTCGCCCAAGTACTTCATCGTCAACGCCGACGAATCGGAGCCCGGCACCTTTAAGGACCGCGTCCTCCTCGAAGGGGATCCTTGCCGGATCATCGAAGGCGCCTTGATCGGCGCCTATGCGATTGGCGCCCACAAGATCATCTTCTACGTGCGCGGCGAATATCCGCTGGCGATCGAACGGCTGACGGCGGCGCTTGACGAGTGCCGCGCCGCCGGCTACATTGGCGACAAGATCCTCGGCTCTGACTTTAGCGTGCACAGCGAAATTCGCAGTGGCGCCGGCGCCTATATTTGCGGCGAAGAGACGGCGTTGCTCGAGTCCATCGAAGGCAAGCGCGGCTTCCCGCGTGTCAAGCCGCCTTTTCCGGTCACCAGCGGCCTCTTTGGCAAGCCGACCATCATCAACAATGTGGAGACGCTGGCCAAAGTCCCCTACATCCTGATCCACGGGCCGGACGCCTTTCGTGACTTGGGCACCGAGAGTTCCACCGGCCCAAAACTCGTGTGCGTGTCTGGCGATGTGGTGAGGCCGGGGCTATTCGAGATCCACTTTGGCATGTCGTTGCGCACGCTGCTCGAAGAGCACGCGGGCGGCGTCAACGGCGACCTGCAGGCTGTCCTGATTGGCGGCGCCTCTGGGGTGTTTGCCACGCCGGGACACCTGGATGTCAAGTTGACGATCGAGGATCTGCGCGCCGCCGGGTTGACGCTTGGCTCGGGCGCCATCATGGTCTTCAACACGACACGCGACCTGCGCGACATTCTCGTTCGTCTGGGTCGCTTTTTCGCCCACGAATCGTGCGGCAAGTGCTATCCATGCCAACTTGGCACGCAGCGCCAGGCTGAGATACTCGAACGCCTGGCGCGTGGCCGCGTCCTGCCGGGTGACCGCGAGCGGCTGCACGATGTGGGCTGGACGATGACCGACGCGTCGCTCTGCGGTCTGGGCCAAACCGCGGCCGGCGCCGTGCTGAGCGCAATGAAGCATTGGCCGGACCTCTTTGCCAACGCGGCGCCCTTGCAAACGGAAAGAGCAGACTAAAAGGCGATGGCTGAGATGGCTGAGATCACATTGACGATTGACGACCAGCCGGTGACCGTACCCGCCGGGACCACGATTCTGAAGGCAGCCGCGTCGATCGGCGTGGAGATCCCGACGATCTGCACCCACGACGCCTGCACAGCCAATGGGCTATGTCGCCTGTGCGTGGTGGACGTGAAAGGTGCGCGCTTGCTACAACCGGCTTGCATCGTGCAGGCGACCAACGGCATGCACGTGACCACGCGCAACGAACGTGTCGACCGCAGCCGGCGCACGATCCTGGAAATGCTGAACTCTGCGGTCGATCTCGCCGAAGCGGTCGATATCCAAGGCCAGATGCAGGACTACGGGGTCGATCCGGATCGCTTTCCAGAGGCCGAACGCCGCAGCGCGCCGGTGATCGACGACAATCCCATGTATGTGCGCGATTACGCCAAGTGCATCCTATGCTGGCGCTGCGTGCAAGTCTGCGCCGAAGATGCCCAGTACACCTTTGCCCTTTCCTTTGACGGACGCGGCTTTGCGACGCAGATCGGCACCTTTTTCGACAAGCCGATGCCAGAGACCACGTGTGTCTTTTGCGGCCAGTGCGTGGGGGTCTGCCCAACCGGTGCGCTCAAGCCGCGTCGCGAGTGGCTGTTGGAAGAAGGCAAGACGCCCGACGAGATCATGGCGATGACGCGCACCGATCGCAAGCGGCGCCGGCGATGAATGGCGTCGTGCTGTTCGGCCTGTGCTCTGCGCTCACTTGGGGCGCCGGCGACTTCTTTGGCGGGGTAGCCGCCAAGCGCTCCAGCCTCTTCAGTGTCATCATCTTCTCCCAAATCGCCGGCGCTGCCCTGCTTACGGCGATGGCGTTGTTGTTTGCCGAGCCGCTGCCGCCCTTCCCTGTCCTGCTTGTGGGCGGGGGCGCCGGGATTCTGGGCGACATTGGCTTGATGTCGCTCTACTACGCGTTGTCCAGGGGCAAAATGGGGGTGGCAGCCCCCGTTTCCGGCGTCGTGGCGGCCATGATCCCGGTGTTGGTTGGGGCGGTGGTGGAGGGCCTGCCCGGGGCGTTGCAAGCGGCGGGTTTTGTGCTGGCCGTGGCGGGTATCTGGTTGGTTGCGCGCAGCGAAACCAGCGCCATGCGCCTTACCGATCTCGGCCTGCCGATCATCGCCGGCATCGGCTTTGGCGTGTTCTACATTGTCATCGATCAGGTAAGCAACATTGCCGTCTACTGGCCGCTGGTTGCCGCGCGTTTGTTTTCGATCACACTGCTTGTGCTCGTCGGTCTCGTCCTGCGCCAGCCGCTGACGCCGGCGCGCGGCCAACTACCGGTGATCGCTGTCTCAGGCATGCTGGACGCCGGCGGCAATGTCTTTTTCGCGCTGGCTGCGCTGGCCGGCCGGCTGGACATTGCCGGCGTGCTTTCTTCTCTCTACCCGGCGACGACCGTCGTGATGGCCGGTCTCTTTCTGAAAGAACGTCTATCGCGCCCGCAAACCGTCGGCGTCGTGGCCACATTGGCCGCCATTGTGCTGATCGTACTCTGAGCCATGTTTCTCTACCTGTCCAAACTGCTGCCGCTTTTTGTCTATCCACTTGGCCTGGCTTGCTTGCTCTTGATCCTGGCCCTGATCGTGCGCCGCCGCCCGCGCTGGTCGACGCTGCTGATCGTCGCCACCCTGGCCTTGCTGTGGCTCAGCGGCAATCGCCTGGTCTCGATGGCAGTGGTGCGTTCGCTCGAATGGCAATACCTGCCGCCGGCCACGATGCCGCACGCCGATGTAATTGTGGTGCTCGGTGGCGGCACACGGCCGCTGAGCTATCCTCGCCCCTTCCACGAAGTCAACGAGGCCGGTGACCGGCTGATTTATGCGGCGTTGCTCTACCAACAGGGCGTGGCGCCGCACCTACTGGTCAGCAGTGGCGTGGTCGGTGTCGACGGGCCGGCAATCGTCGGCGAAGCGGAGTCGATGGCGGCACTGCTCAAGCTGATGGGCGTGCCAACGGACGCCCTATGGCTGGAATCGCGCTCGCGCAACACCTACGAGAACGCCGTTGAGAGCAAAAAACTGCTCGACGCCCAAGGCATCGACCGCATCGTGCTTGTCACGTCGGCCATGCACATGCCGCGCGCCGTCGCCATTTTTCAAAAGCAAGGCTTCGATGTCATCCCAGCGCCGACCGATTTTATGGGTACGCAGGCCGATTGGGAGTACTACTCATCGCCGAACCCCGCCATCCAGGTCTTCAACCTGTTTCCCAACACCGAAGCGATGGACCGGTTTGTGCGCGCGCTCAAAGAGTACATGGGCATGGCGGTCTACTGGGCACGCGGCTGGCTGTAATCAACCTTGCTTTGGTTGCGCGTTGGCGAACGGGTGCAATCTAACGTATCATGCGGGTAGAGGAGTCAACAAGGGACAGCGCATGAACCCAGAAGAACGCCGACAATGGATTGCCGAGGAGTTTGAACGCCGCTTTGGCACACTGCCTGAGTTGTGGACGCGCGCGCCAGGCCGCGTCGACCTCATGGGCAGCCACACCGACTACAACGATGGCTTCGTTCTCACCACGACCATTGATCGCGATACGTGGGTAGCGGCGCGTCCGCGCACCGATCGCGTGGTGCGCGTCTTTTCGCTCAACAGCGACGACGGTGGCGAGTTCCAGCTTGGCGCTATCCAGCGCGACCCGGATCACGCGTGGGTGAACTACGTGCGCGGTATGGCCCAGGTCTTTCAAGAGGCGGACTTTGCCTTGCAGGGATTCGACGGCATCTTGCATACCACCGTGCCGGTCGCCAGCGGCCTCAGTTCCTCCGCGGCCCTGGAGATGGCGGTCGGGCGCATGTTTGAGGCGGTCAGCGGCTGGAGCATCGACCCCGTGGCGCTGGCGTTGTTGGGGCAGCGAGCTGAGAACCATTTTGTGGGGGTTAATTGCGGCATCCTCGACCAGTATACGTCGGCCATGGGCCGAGCCGGTTGTGCGCTGCTACTCGATGCGCGCGCCGTGACCAGCCGCGACGTGCCGATGGCGCCCGGCATCCATGTCGTGATCTGCGACACGCGTGCAAAGCGCGCATTGGCCAGCTCGCAATACGGCATTCGTCGTGCGCAGTGCGAAGAAGGCGCCCTGATCCTGAGTGCGGCGATCCCGCACGTGACGGCACTGCGTGATCTCAGTCTGGCCCAGTTTATGGCGCACACGTCTGATCTGGACCCGATCGTCGCCATGCGCTGTCGTTTCATCGTGGAAGAAAATGCACGCGTCCTTGCCTTGGCAGACGCGTTGCCTGCCGGCGACCGTGCGCGCATCCGCATGTTGACCGCCGCCTCTTTCGCCGGTGCACGCGACCTCTATGCGATCGTCGTGCCCGAGATGGAGGCGATGATGGCCGCCATGCTCAGCGGCCCCGGCATCATCGGCGCCCGCCAGGCAGGAGCCGGCTTTGGTGGGTGCATGGTGGCCTTTGTGGAAAGTGGCGAGAGTGACGCCTTCGCCGCCCATGTCCAGCACGCCTATCAATCCGCCACGGGACTTGAGGCCAGCGTTTATGCCGTGGCGGCTAGTGACGGAGCGGGGGTGATGGGGGGAGCGGGTGAACGGGAGGACTGAGTTCGCATGTTCACCCGCTCCGGCTCACTTGACCAGGTGTTGCGCGGCGCGCAGGCTCTCGGGCACGCCGATAGTCAGCGGATCTTGTCCGCCTTCGAATTCGAGCGACAGCCAGCCATCGTAGCCTCCCTTGCGCAAGATTTCGACGATGGTGGGCAGGTCCACCTGCCCTTCGCCGACCACGGCGCCCGTAAACCCGGTGCCGTCCAGCCCTTTGTAAACATGCGCGGTTTCGTCTGGGCGTGCTTTGCGGAAATCCTTGAGATGCACCAGCGCCACCAGGCCGGCCAGTTCGCGTGCGGCATCGGTCGGATTCTGATTGACCAGCAGGAAATTGCCGGTGTCCAGGTTGGCGCGCAAGGCGGGCGACTGGATGCGCTCGATGATGCCACGCACCTGGTCGCTGCGCCCCGCCATCAGTCCGTGATTTTCCAGCGCCAGGGTCACGCCGTGGCTTTGCGCGTATTCGGCCCCTTCCGCCAACCCGTCGACAATCCAGCCCAATCCATCTTCCAGGGTGTAACCGTCTTTGGCGTTGCCGCTGAAAACACGCACCGTGTTGGTCTCCAACTGGTTAGCCACATCGACGCCGGTTTTGAGGTCGACCAGTTGTTTGCGCCAGAGTTCGCGATCCGGTTGGAAGAAATCATTGCCGATCGAGTAGACGGCCAGGGCCAGGCCGGCGGCGGCCACCTGGCGCTTGACCTTGGGCAGTTCGGCGGCGCGGTCGCGCCAGAAATAGTCCAACAGTTCCACGCCCTGCGCGCCATTTTCTTGCTGGCGTGCGGCAAATTCGACAAAGGCCGGCAGGTCCATCTGGCCCGTCTTCACCACGGACACCACACTCCACATACTGATGCTAAGTTTCATGCTTCTCTCCAATCCTTTGCGTATGCCGATCGTTTGTTTTCTTTAGGCGACACGGTGCTGCGCGGCCGACGCGTAGGCCGCCTCGATGACTCGCATGACGGCGATGCCATCCTGACCACTCACCTGCGGCTGCGAACCGGTGCGTACACAGGTGAGGAAATGTTCGGCCTGCAAGACAAAGCGGTCAGGCCGGTCAAAGGGCAGCGTGGTCCATGCGGGATCGTCGGCCAGCCGGTAGCGTAAGCCATCGAGCTGTTGGTAGTCGATGACCGCCTGGCCTTCGGTGCCCCACACGCGAATTTCGGCTTCCGAAATGGGTGTGACCCAACTGCAATTGAGCGAGCCGATGACGCCGCGTGCGCTGACCACCTGGAGCGACGCGCTATCTTCGACGGTAATCGGCAGCACGGTCGAGGTGGCTGCCTCTACGGAGATCACTTCACCGGCGAGTGCGCGGAAGATGTCGATGCTGTGCACGAGCGTGTCGATCAAGATGCCGCCGCCGGCCACCGCTGGATCGGTAAACCAGGATTGGCCGGCGCGGCTGAAGCGGAAGCCAAAGCGATTGTAGATCTGGACCGGGGTGCCCAATTTACCGGATGCGATCAGCGCTTGGGCCTGGATCACGGCGGCGTGAAAGCGATGGCAAAAGGCGAACTGGAGGGGGGTGTGATGCTGGTCGAAGGCGGCGACGATGGCTTCCGTTTCGGCCAGCGTGCGCGCCGGCGGCTTTTCACAGAGCGTGGGGATGCCGCGTTCCGCCAGCGCCTGTGCCATGGGCCGGTGTAGCACGGGCGGCGTGCAGATGCTGACGGCATCGGGCTGCACGTGGTCGAGCATCTCCACCCAGTCGCCAAAGGCTTGGGCGTCGTAGACTTCGGCTTTGGCGCGTGCGGCGGCCAGGTCGACATCGGCCACCCCAACGATTTCACACAACTCCGGCCAGGCGGCATACGCCTTCAGATGCGTTCCGCCGATTCCACCGGCGCCGATGACGGCGATGCGTAGTCTTGCCATAGGTCTGTACTCCCCGGTTACTCAGGTTGGATGAATTAGCCCTTGATCCCCGTCAGGGCAATGCCTTCGATAAAGGTGCGCTGGGTCAAGAAGAACAGGATGACGGTGGGGACCATGGTGAGCGTGGCGGCGGCCATCATCAACTGCCACTGTGCCCCGTACTGATTCTGGAACATCTTGAGACCCAGTGAGATCGTCCACTGGTCTTGGTCGGTCAGGTAGATCAGGGGGCCGAGGAAATCCCGGTAGGTGGCGACAAAGGTGAAGAGCGCGACGGTGGCCAGCGCCGGCTTGAGCAGCGGCAGCATGATGCGCCAGAAGATGCCCAGTTCGTTGGCGCCGTCAATGCGCGCGGCGTCGGTCAGCTCATTCGGGATCGTCATAAAGAACTGGCGCAACAGGAAGACAAAGAGGGCGTTGCCAAAGAAGGCCGGCACGACCAGCGGCCAGATTGTGCCGACCCACCCCATCTGGCGGAAGATGATATAGAGGGGGATCATGGTCACCTGCGCCGGCAGCATGATCGTACTCAGGTAGATCATGAAGACCACGTTGCGTCCTGGCCAGCGCACGCGGGCAAAGCCGTAGGCGATCAGCGAGCACGAGGCGACGGTGCCGATGATCGTGAGCAGGCAGATGACCAGGGTGTTGTACATATACAGCCAAAACGGGATGGTCTGGGTGGATGCCAGGAAGTTCTGCCATTGGGGGGCGGCGGGGAAGAGGCTGGGCGGCACTTGGAAGATTTCAACGTCGGTCTTCAGCGCAGTGGTTACCATCCAATAGAGCGGAAAAACGTAGGCAAGACCGACCAGCGTACAGACGACATAGGCAATACCTTTGCTGAAGCGATCCTGGTTGCGCCGGCTTTGCAGGCCGGAGGGCTGGTGGAGAGTTTCGACGGCTTGCATGGCTTATTCCTCCGAGCGATAGTAGACCCAACCGGAAGAGCGGAACAGGACACCCGAGGCCACTAGCACAATGGCAAAGAGAATCCACGCCTGCGCGCTGGCGTAGCCCATGTTGAGTTGTTGAAAGGCCGTCTGGTAGAGATACATGGCGTAGAAGAGCATCGAGTTGAGCGGCCCACCCACGGCGCCGTCGCGCGTTGCTGTCAACACCCAGGCCTCGGTGAAATACTGGAAGTAGCCGATCACGTTGATGATCAGCGTGTAGAAGATGACGGGACTGATCATAGGCAGCGTCACATGCCAGGTTTTGCTCAAGGCATTGGCGCCGTCTAGTTCGGCCGCCTCGAGCAAGGAAACCGGTACATCGCGCAGGCCGGCCAGATAGATGATGATGGTATTGCCGCCAAACCACATCCCCATAAAAATGAGCGAGGGCTTAGTGAAGCGCGGGTCGGTCAGCCAGCCGACGTGGGGAATACCAAAGCGACCCAGAATCTCATTCAGGATGCCGTACTGGCCGTTGAACAACCACATCCATACAATGGCGGCGGCGACGACCGGCGTGATCGATGGCAGGTAGAAAATCGTGCGGTAGATGGAAAGCCCGCGCAGTTGCGTCGCCAATAACAGCGCCATGAAGAAGTCAAAGATCAGGTGGACGGGCAGGCCGATCAGCACCATGTAGAGGGTATTGGCCACGGCAATGCCGTACACCCGGTCCTTCAACAAGTCCACGTAGTTTTGCATGCCGACAAAGTAGGGCGGCTGCAAAATGTTGAAGTCGGTAAAGCTATAGTAGAACGACCGGTAGATTGGCCAGGCCGCAAAGGCCAGGAAGCCAATGATGGCCGGCGAGATAAAGGCAAGCCCGGTCAGAAGCGCCCGTGCCTCTTTTTTGTTCCATCGGGCTGGTCGTGCGCTGGTTGCTGTCGCCATGGTTGCTGATGCCCCGCAGAGTGGAACGCGATCTCCGAATCCGTTGGATGGGGAAGAGCCAGTCTCCCCTGAGCGAGAGCCTGGCTTCCCCCTCGTATGCACTATGCAAAGTTCATCAACCAGCCCGTTGATTCACCTTGTCCAACTCCGCCTGCACCTCGGTGGTGACCTGGTCCAGGGCTTCCTGGGCCGACATCGTGCCGTTGAACACGGCGCTCTCCGCCTCGGCCAGGCGCGTGTAGAGCAGGCTGTTGATTGGCATCTTGGGTGGGCCAAAGGCATGCGGGCCATTGAGCAGGTTCACGGCCATTTGGAAGCGTGGGTCTTCGACGAAGCGCGCCTCGCTAGCCGGCGCCAACTTGGGCGGCACGTTCTGGATGGCAAAGCAGAAGTCGCCCATGTTATTGGGTAGGCTGAGCCAGTTGATGAATTCCCAAGAGGAGTCGGGTGTCTTGACGCCGGTCGGGATCGTGAACACGCTGCCGTCAAAGGTAGTGCAGTTGTCGTTACCGCCATCGGGATAGGGCGCAGGCATGAATTCCATGACCAGATCCGGCGCATACTTTTTCTGAAACTGGATGAACCATTCACCGACCTGGGTCATGGCCTCTTTGCCGACAAAGAAGGAATTCTGTGGGCTCATGTAGTCGCCAAAGCCGCTCTGGAAGGCTGCCACTTTTTCCTGTCCCAAGCGTTGGTGGAAGCTGTTCTCCCAGTCGAGCGCGGCCACGACCTTCGGATCATTGGCCGTGATCTTCTGATTCGCAGCGTCATAGAAACTGCCGCCAAAGACCTGGCCCCACCAGGTCAGCCCAGTGGGCAGCACGCCGACACGCTCGATATTACCGTCGGCGCCGACAATTTCGAACTTCTGCGCGGCGGCATCCAGTTCACTCGTGGAAGCGGGCGGCGTCTTTGGATCCAGGCCTACTTCCTCAAACATGGCCGGCTGGTAGGCCAGTACATTGCTGTTCGAGGTGATCATCAGGCCCCAGAGTTGTTCCTTGTTCCACCAGGCATCCCAGAACTGCGGGAAGTATTCTTTGCCGTCGATGCCGGCGGCATTGGCATACTCGGTGACCGGCATGAGGCCGCCGCGCGAGGCCAGCGATACAAGTTCGCGCAGCCATACGGCCGACACCACATCGGGCGGGTTGCCACCAGCAATCGCGGTGAGCACCTTGTCGTATTGGCCAAAGACCGTCGTCATGTTGACAAAGATCTTGTCCTTGTGCTCCTCATTGAATTTGTCGACCAATTTCTGCAACTCGTCAAACTCGAAGCCGCTCCAGCCCGTCCAGTAATTCAGGAACGACTGGCCCGAAGCGGCGGCGGCGCCGCTCTGGGCGGCCGGGGCGCCGGCGGGGGCGACAGGCACGGTGCAAGCTGCCAGCGCCATTGCTGCACTGCCAACGCCTACCAACTGGAGGAAAGTCCGTCGGGACAATCCTTGGGTCGCTTGCTCAGACATGGTGATCTCCTTTTGGAACGAAATCTATCTCTGACACACGAATGTGGGAAAACCAAACGAATACGCCACGCCCCACTTGCTTACGTGCGTGGCTCTGATGGATGCTCGGTTGTTAATAACCCGGCGCCGACCAGGCCGGAATCGGCGCCCAATTGGGTAAAGAGCAAGGGCGTTGCTTGATGCGAAATGAGCGTGTGACGTCGGAAGGTCTTACCCACATTCGCCAGATAGCGTTCACCCAACAGGCCGGCACTGCCGCCCAGCAGGATGGCCTCGGGCGCCAGGATGTGCGCGATCAGGGCGAGGCCGCGGCCCAGCCAGCCCGCCGCACGGTCGATGGCGGGAATCTCGCCGCCGGCAAGATAGGCGGTGGCCATTTCCTGGATCGACGCGTAGCCGCTCTCAGCCACCATGACACTCGACGCCGCGTAGACTTCTAAACAACCGGCCAGGTCGCCGCTGCACGGTTTGCCGTCATGCGGCTCCACACACAACTGGCCGATCTCGCCGGCGCCGCCCGCTCGCCCGCGGTAGACTTTGCCGTCGATCACGACGCCGCCCCCGACACCGGTACCGACGGCAGCGAGTAGGAAATGGCGAAAGCCGCGCCCGGCGCCGCATGTCGCCTCGGCCAGCGCATGGCAGTTGACGTCATTGTCCACCAGGACCGGCAGCCCAAGCCCCGCCGTCATCTGTGCGCCCAAGGGAAAGCCGATCCAGCCGGGCAAATGAAAGGTGGCGTAGGCCACGACGCCGGTGGCACGGTCGATCTGGCCGGCGCTCGCCACGCCGGCACTGCGCGGCGAGCGCAGAGTCGGATGGGCGTGCGCAAAGGCGGACAGTACGCGTTGGCCTAGTTCGACGATGCGGGTGGCTACGCGGCCCGGTCCGGCGGCGGCCTGGGTTTCGATCTCGGCGCGGGCGGCCAGGGTGTAGTCCGGCAGCAAGACGCCGGACGCTACCTTGGTACCCCCGATATCGAAAACTAGGACCGGTTCGTGTAGATTCATCGTGATTGTCGCCTATTTTTCCACCAGGTACGGCAAGCCGTCAAGGATGGCGGCGCTCCCAGGTCACTGCTCAATGTGCAAGGTTACGTCCATCGTGAGATCGAAGAGCCGATCCCAGGGCAGCGAAATGTCCACGAGATCGAGAGACTCGATTGTCACGGGCGATTCTGCCGCCAGTGGCTGGCCGATGAACCGGCGTTGCGCCAGGTCCTGGGCGGCGGCGCGCAGGCGGCGTTCGATCATGTCACGCACGGCAGCCGTGTGTACGCCGAGATTGCCCATCGTCGGCTCAAGGCCAAGCGCCGGCAGTTCTTCGACCATGATTTGGGTGCGCACGCGACCCATGTAGAGATAGTCTTCGACCAGGCGCAGGAATAGAAAGCGGGCATGGGCGGCCAATGCATCCGCGGTGGCGCCCTGGCGCATCTGTACGCAGCGGATGACGGCGTGCGCCAGCACGCACCCAAGCGTGTTGCCGGCCGTATTCCAGCCGCCATAGGCCGCCAACTGGTTCAGGTGCTCCATACCCGCCAGTAGATCACCCAGCACCACATCGCCCGCATTGACAAAAGCCACATCGACCACGCCACAGGTGCGACCGCCAGCCAGCGCCTGGTCGAGGCTGCGCACAAATTCCGGCAAGTCGCGGCGCACGCTGTGCATTTCGCGCAGCGTGGTTGCCACCTGCGGCTGGCGCCGATAGTCCAGCACGCCTTGGCGCGTGGCGGCGGGCAGAGCGTCGATCTGTTCGCTGGTGAGCCACAGCACATACTGCTCGGCGCCGTTGCCCTGGCCTTCGGCGGGGGCGTTGATGTAGAGTAGAAAGTCCGCCCGCTCAGCGTCCGGCGCGATCACGCCGCCCAGGGGACCCAGGTGCGCTTTGACCATTTCGGTCATCGGGCGATCTTCGTAGGCCGTGATGATCTGGTCGGCGCCGGAGCCGGAGTAGCGCAGCCAAACGTGCGGTTGGAATCCCGCGCGCGCGGCCACATAGCGGGCAAGCAGCAGCATGCCGGTTTCGTCGGTGCCGGGATAGGTGGAGACGCGCCCGGACAAGTCCCGTTCGACGACCACCTGGCGCAGCTGCCGGGCTTCAGCAATGTTCCAGCCATAAGCCACGGTGTCGTCTTGCGGCACGATCAGGTAGTCAAAAATGCCCGCGGCCGTCCACTCCACCATCTGCAGATTGACGGCGTGGTTGCGCGCACGGCCGCCCAGGTAGTCAGCGAGGATTTCCGGCGGCAATTGTGGCCGCAATAGCGCCAGTTCTTGTGCTTCGTCAATCGTAGCGACGGCCATTGCCGTGCGATCTTCCAGGACGGAGACACGAAAGAGCCGCGCACCGTGGATCGCCCAGTAGGCCTTTTCCTCTTCGGCATCGTTGCCGCGATTGATGCGCATGAGCACGTTGAAGGCCAAGATGGTGAGCGCCGGCTGTGCCTGCTTGATCTGGCGCAGCACGTCGAGGCGCGCCATGACCACGTCGAGCGGGTCGGCCGAACGCCGCGAATTGACCAGGCCGCCGTAGCCCAGCGTGTCGACGGCAACCACCAGAGCGTCCGCTTGCGGCGCGCTTTCGCGCAGCCAGCCGACTAGTCGATCCGTCTGGCCGGCGCGCCAGGGCGTGCCCAGCCACGCCTTAGGCGGCAGCAAAACGTGCAGCCCGGCAGCTTCGCCCAGCATCTCAATACACTCGTAGTTGACCGAGCGATCGTCAAGCGGAATCACGGCGATCGTGGTGGTCATGCCTTGCCCCCTTTTGTGCCGGCGGGTTGGCGCTCCAGCGCGCTGACAAAACGGCGGGTGATCTCCTGGGGGCGTGTAATGGCGCCGCCGACTACGACGGCGGTGGCGCCCGCCGCCAGCGCCTCCACCACCTGCTCCGACGTGTGATAGCGCCCCTCGGCCAGCAACGGAATCCTCAGTTGCCGCGCCAGCGCACGCACGATCGCAAAGTCCGGACCGGACAACTGCGGGCTGTAGGGCGTGTAGCCTGACATGGTGGTGGAGACCATGTCAGCGCCGGCGGCGGCCGCCGCCAAGCCTTCTTCGACCGTGGAAACATCAGCCAGGATGGGTCGTCCGGTGGCGGCGTGCACGGCTGCGAAAAAGCCGGCCAGGTCGGTGAACGCCGGCCGGGGACGCTGGGTGGCGTCAACGGCGATCAGGTCGGCGCCGGCAGCCGCTACCTCTTGGGCGTGGCTGACGGTCGGCGTGATGTAGATATCATAGCCCGGCACGACGACCTTGTAGAGGCCAATGATCGGCAGGTCTACGGCGGCGCGAATCGCGGCGATGTCCGCCGGCGAATTAGCGCGGATGGCGGCGGCGCCGCCGCTCTGAGCGGCCACCGCCATGCCTGCCATGATGGCCGCGCCAAACAGCGGCTCGTCGGGGAGGGCCTGACAGGAAACGATCAGCCGGCCATGTACACGCTGGACAAATGCATCAACTTGCTGCTGTAGCATAGGGTAAGTCTCATCGATGCCGGGCGAGCACCATCCGATAGCGGTCGCCCCGATACAACGTCGTCGCTGCTTCGATTAAAGTGTCCTGCTCGTCACGCGTCACGCGTCGCGTGAGTAGGGCCGGCGTCCCCGGCTCCAAGCCAAAGATGTGTGCCTCGGTGGACGACATCAGCACGGCTTCCACGCTCTCTTCGGCGTAGACGGGCCGGGTGCCAAACTCGCGTTCCAACAGGTCATAGAGCGAGGCGTTGGCCAGGTCTAGCGCCAGAATCGCCTGAAAACGTGTGTGCGGCAGGTAGACCCGTTCGAATGCCAGCGGCTCATCGTCGGCAAAACGGACGCGCTCGATCAAAATCACGCGGGCGCCGGTGTGAATACCGAGTTGCGCAGCGATCGCCACATCGGCCTGCATCGTCGTGGCCTGGCGCACTTCCGACCGCGGCTGCCAGCCACGCATGCGCATCTCTTCGCTAAACGACGTGAACCCGGCGCCGCGGCTGATTTTTTCGTCTGACACCACCGTCTTGCGTCCCTGGCGCCGGATCAGGAGACCCTCGTTGACCAGGTCGTCGATCGCCCCACGCACGGTCATCCGGCTTACGCCCAGTTGCTGGGCCAGCTCGCGTTCGGACGGGATGGCGGCCAGTGCTTGCAGGTCGCCGGATTCGATGCGATGGCGCAGCTTTTCGCTGATCTGAAGGCGGATGGTCATGGCTTGGCCGGCAAACAATGGTACAAAGTTTTGTCTAACTGGTATAGACCAGTATAGCAGCACGGATCGAAGACGTCAATAGGCAGTTTATTATCTGAGTTGCGGGGTAATACCCCTGGCTTCAGACATGGGGATGTAAGCCGCATGGCGCTCCTTGCGCCATATCCTTTATGTTATTTGCGAATTGCATAATTCATAGTATAATGTCTCTAT